>OHRG01000737.1_pt1 | contig 21401 bp, 18 predicted proteins | sample 1578351 | NCBI WGS metagenome assembly OHRG01 (sample SAMEA3879599, study PRJEB24766) | human gut metagenome | biome: human-associated habitat; feature: feces | place: USA | collected 1985/1987
TATCGTAGCGTTTCTCCAAAGCAACATCAATGCCTGCGCTGCCTTCCTGCACCTTTACGGAAAGCCGCCGCAAACGGTTGTAGCATTTAATGTAAAGAATGAGTAGTACTGTGATGGCAGCCGCTGAAATAATTATCCACATTATAAAACCCTCCCGTCCATGGAAATATTCGTATCCCAATGCTTAATTTCCTATGCTCATTATAGCAAATCCGCACTTTTTTGTAAAAATATTTTTGTGCGGCCCATTCGCCTTGTACCGGCTTTCGGATTTTACGTGTCAGCCACACGAGCGGAATGCCGTCCGCTTTCCTTCCTTTATCACGAATTTCCATATGGAGTTTCAATCGTTTCCCATATTGACCGATGGGGCCAGGAATCAGGCTGTGTTCGATAATGGACGTATTTTTATCGACAACGTACCAGGAAATCAGAAAAGCAAGAAAAAGTTTTACAAGAAAAATCGTTTATGATACAATAAAAAGACAAAAATACACATATAAGAGAGGTTTTGCCCATGGATCAGTCATGGAAACAGCCCCCGATTGCGTTGATTAAATATAAAAAGCGAGTATTGTCTGCAGAAGAAGCCATATCGAATCCGTGTATGGGGATTTTCTCTTGCGGTCTTTTTATGCCTTGTACCAAGCTGTTGTTAATTATAATGACGGTGCGGAACAAGGCGTTTTTATTATATCAAAGAAAAAGTCTGCTGTAAGATGCTTTGATAGTAGTGAGTATCTGGGGATTTATGTTGAAATTGAAAAACTAGAGGAAGAGAACGAGACTGGGAAGCAAGACCAGATACTGGATGCGGAATTGGCATGAGGAGGAACGATTATGGACATGAAAGAAAAACTAGAGTTGCTGGCCAAAAACAGCATTGAGCTGAAAATAGAAGGAAAAGAAACCTATAAACTGGGAGCTACTCGATTTGGAGGGCAGCCCGATGTGCCGGCTGATTTTGTGTGGCCGACCTATGAGGGCGAGAGCTATGACCATGTGGAAAAGGAGCGCCCCCTCACTTTTCTGGCCCAGTTTAACTGTATGGAGCTGGCCAAGTTTGACAAGGAGCATCTTCTTCCTGACCACGGTCTGCTTTCCTTCTTCTATGAAACAGATACCCAGTGCTGGGGTTATGACCCCAAGGACAAGGGTTGCGCCCGCGTCTATTGGTTTGAGGACATTTCCGCGTTGTCCGCTGCAAATTTTCCTGCGGATATGGAGGAAGACTTCAAATTTCCTATGGTCAAGATTAAGTTGGACTCAAAAATTACCTATCCTTCCTGGCAGGACTTCAGCGAGGTGTTTCCAGAGGAGAAGGACTACGATGCCTTCGATGAGGTGTGGGCTGAACGGATGGAAGATGATTCAAAAGAGATGGAAAACAATTCCCAACTGCTGGGGTGGCCCTTTGTCATCCAGAACAGTATGTTTTCCGAGTGTGACCTGGTAACCCAAGGTTACTATCTGGGGAACGGTTGGATCAAGATACCGAAGGAGATTCGCCAGCGGGCGGAAGATTCTGCTTGTGACCGCTGGGTACTGTTATTCCAGCTGGATACGGTGGAATGTGATGACTTTGAACTCATGTTCGGAGACGATGGGCTAATCTATTTCTACATTACCAAAGAAGATTTAAAAGCACGCCGTTTTGATAACATTTGGCTGATTCTTCAGTGTTGTTAAGGGGGAATCAAAATGATGCAGCCTATTGTGAACACAGAACCGATTGAAAATGAGTTCTTTCTTCGGGATGGATATGTTTATTTTTCAGGTCTATACGAAAACACGATTTTGAAAGGTATAGCACCCAAAGATTTCCACTGTTGGCATTACTGGGGTAAATCCTATACAGCATGTTTTATGGGAGGAGTTCGTCTGCGTGGAGCAGATCCCGTATCTTTTCGAGTGTTAAACTATGCTTATGCAATAGATAAAACGGCAGTCTATACCACTAGCGGAAGAATTTTCGGTGTAAATTTAGAAACCTTTCAGGTGTTGGACAACGGTCAGTGTGAATCAGGTGCGCCGCAGGGATATGCAAAGGACAGCCAGCAGGTCTACTTTCACAATGGAGATGGCAAGGTGAAAATTATCAAGGGAGCAGAAGTTTCCACTTTTCGCTCATTAGGAGATACCTTTTTTGCCGTAGATAGCAAACGGATTTATGCTTACGGAAAACAGCTTCCCAAAGCAGATTTGACTTCATGGAAATTGCTTCCTCATTGGTATTCTTACGATGACAAGCGTGTGTATTACCTCAATCGAGAGATGAAAGGGGCTGACAGAGAAAGCTTCACTGTATGTACCCCGTTGGAAGTTGCTCCCCTTGCTGACCATCTGGCACGTGATAAATACCATTTTTACCAGAATGATGAGATCATAGAAGAAACCATATGGCTGGAAAGGCTGCATAAAATAATGCAAGGACAATAAAAAGGAGGAAATACAATGCCTACAAAAGAGTGGATGGAAAAATATGAAGCAGTGAAAGAAAAATTGACCTGTAAAATAGATTTAGATGCCTATTTCACAGAAAAGAAAATCGGAAAAACTACCGTTGATATACTGGAAATTGGGGATGTATCTTTTCCTACAGGCACGATATTCGCCTGTGATCCATTGATTGAGCTGGAGGATATGGACCCTTTTATGCAGACCATTCCAACAGGGACTTATCCAGTAAAAATCTGTGTGGTACCAAGTGAAAAATATGGGGATCGCTATGCTTGTGTAAAAGTAGAAATCAGTCAGCAGAAACCCGTGCGTTATGAATTGGGAATGATGGGAACTGAAAATTTGGATGAAGAACTGGAAGAAGATTCCTTTTTTGGTTTTGGTGTGGATGCAGGAATGGGATGTATTGCGGATGTGAAAGCACAAGAAGCGTTCAAGTCATATTGGGAACAACGTCTGAAAGAAGATCCAGACATTGACCCTTACAACGATTTGTTTTGTGATTTGTTAGAGGAAAATGCAGAAAAATATCCGAAGTATCAAAGTGAATATGGGGACTGGCTAAACTGGAACATCCCAAATACAGACTGTAATCTGCCTATTTTTGCATCAGGTTGGGGAGATGGCGTATACCCGTCCTATTTTGGCTATGATGCGGAAGGAAATGTTTGCGGTGTGTATGTTCATTTTATTGATGTTGCGGAAGAGTACGATGAATAAATTGTGCAAGAAACAAGTTTTTTATCTTGTTTGAAGATATATCAATGCTGTGAATAGGGGTGCATTTTATGGATTATTTGAAAATACTGCATGAAGATCCCGATTTGGCAGAGGAGTTTGATTCCCTTTTTGACTTTTTCCTGCTGGATGAGTTGTTCAAAGGGACGAACACGGTGGAACGGATAGCTATAGCCAAAGCTGTGCTATCTGCTTTGGCACACAAGAACAGTATCGTGTTTGCTTCCACTCACGACGTTGAACTGGCTTCCTTACTTGAGAACGAATATGAATCGTTTCATTTTTGTGAATGTGTTGCCGACAATACCTTGTCTTTTGATTATAAGCTGAAACCGGGACCGGCGACGGAACGTAATGCCATCCGGATTATCGAGATGTGCGGTTATCCGAAGGAAGTGGTCGGGGAAGCGTATCGGCTGGCTAAAAAACATGTTTTATAGTTTTACTTCTAATTGTTCCTTATTCCAATCGTTACTATATTGTCTGTTCAATATCTTCTGGAAGGGGTAATCTTTTAAGTTATCCAATTAGAAGGTTTATGTTCTTTTCTTTCATCTTTTCGATATTCTCTTCCGAGATATTGCTGTCTGTGATGAAAGAATTTACCATAGATATTGAACCTAAACTGGCAAATGCACTAATTCCTATCTTGGAGGAATCAGCTACCAGAATGACTTCCTCGGCGGCTTTTATCATGGCCGATTTAACCATCAGATCGCTGAGGCTCGGATAGGTCAGACTCATGTCTGGGGATATTCCTGCTGTGGCAAGGAATAGTTTGTTGGCATGGAAACCTTTGAGTGAATCGGCTGCCATCTTTCCTGTCAATGAAAGGGTGGGTGCTTTGAATTCTCCTCCTGTCACAATGAGGTTGATGCCTGGATTTTCGCCCAATATAAGTGCTATGTTCAGAGCATTGGTAATGACGGTCAGCTCTTTGTATTGTGTAAGTAGTTTGGCTATTTCTGTGGTAGTAGAACCGGAGTCGAGAATGATACATTCACCTTCACTGATAAACGACGCTGCTTTTTGGGCTATTTCTCTTTTTTCCTCAATATGGGTCTGATTGAAAACCTTTCCGGTTTTTGCAAATGAGCCCACATCCTTCAGGAAGGCTCCGCCGTGTTCTCTTTGGATATACCCTAATTTTTCAAGGGCTTCCAGGTCTTGTCTGATTGTTACATCCGTTACATTGAAAATCCTGCTTAATTCTTGAACTTTTGCATGCCCGTCTTCGCGGATAAGGTCCAGAATCTTGACTCTTCTTTGGTTTAGTGCCATATCTACTTTATATATTGTTGTTTCTACGATAATCCTGTATATCTTTGATCGCTATAATCTTCAGTCGGAACTTTTTTGCCATTTCAAGTAGTTGTGGCAAGCGGGCCATTGTCCCATCCTGGTTCAGTATTTCAATGAGAGCGCCGCCGGGTGTCAATCCTGCCATTCTTGTCAGGTCGAGTAATGCTTCTGTATGTCCGTCACGTCCCAATACTCCGTCCTCATGTCCGTAAAGGGGGAAAATGTGTCCGGGACGTGCCAGTTCCGAGGGCTTTATATTACCGGTAACCAAAGCACGTATGGTAGCGGAGCGGTCATAGGCGGAAACTCCCGTTGTGCAGCCATAGCCCTTCAGATCGACGGACATGGTGAACGGCGTGCCTAAAAGGGAAGTGTTGTCTTCCGACATTGGGGGCAGTTGGAGTTCTTTGCAACGTGAACGCGGTAGCGGTACACAAAGAAGCCCTCTTCCGTGTGTAATCATGAAGTTAACAATGTCAGGAGTTATTTTTTCACCGGATACAATAAAATCGCCTTCGTTTTCTCTATTTTCATCATCGACAACTATCACTATTTTCCCTTGTCGAACCGCTTCTATTCCTTCGTCTACAGTATTGAGCATTGTATAATCATTTAATTTTTCCGCAAAGGTAGTCAGAAAAAGTCAAATGAAAGTCTATTCTTGCTGTTTTTCTTCTTTTTTATTCTATATATTATCTTTTGCACTGTAGTTCCTTTCTCTTTTTTATTTATTTGTTTCGTTTTTCGCCCTGGTCTAATTATAAAACATGTTAATAAATAATGGAAAACTTTCGTTTTCTTTCGTTTTGTGGTTTTTATTTGTTTTCTTTGCAAAGAAATGAAAGCAAATAAGCTATGAAAACAAAAGAATTGACTCTTCAATCAGAAAGGAATCGAAAAAGATTAATTGAAATTATCTATAAGGCAAAAGCCGGTCATATCGGCGGAGATTTGTCTTGCCTCAATGTTCTTACGGCTCTTTACTTTGATGTGATGAATGTGAATGCGGACAGTCCTAAAGATGATTTGCGTGACCGTTTCATTTTGAGCAAGGGGCATTGTGTGGAGGCTTTGTATGTGACGCTGGAATCCAAAGGGTTTATAACAGAAGGCATTTTGGATACATTGGGACAATATGGCTCTATCCTTTCGGGACATCCCACTATCGGAGTTCCGGGTATTGAAGTGAATACCGGAGCCTTGGGACATGGTTTGTCTGTTGGGGTAGGTATAGCGATAGCTGCCAAAATGGACAACAGGGATTATAAAACCTATGTGTTGATGGGGGATGGTGAACAGGGTGAAGGTTCCATCTACGAAGCAGCAATGGCTGCCCGGCAGTATAGATTAGATAATTTGGTGGCTATAATAGACCGTAATCATTTGCAGATTAGCGGAAATACGGAAGATGTGATGGGAATTGATGATATCCATGATCGCTGGACGGCATTCGGCTGGGAGGTAAAGGATATGAATGGTGACGACATGGAAGATATTATCCGGACTTTCCGTTCCATTGATTATGCAAACCGTCACCCTCATTTGCTGGTGGCTCATACGACAAAAGGGAAAGGAGTATCTTTCATGGAAGGGGTAGCTAAATGGCATCATGGGGTTCCGAGTAACGAACAGTATGAACAGGCCATTCAAGAAATATCAGAAAGAATTAAGGATTTAGAATATAATTGATATGATAGCTTGCAGAAAAAGTTTCACCGACACTTTGTTGTCATTGGCTCGGATGGACAAGGACATCATTGCTGTGACGACGGATGCCCGTGGCTCGGTGACGTTAAATGATTTTGCCAAAGAATTGCCGCAGCAATTCGTGGAGTGTGGTATTGCGGAGCAGGATGCTGTGGGTATTTCAGCCGGGTTGGCTCATAGCGGAAAGAAAGTGTTTGTATGTGGTCCGGCTTGTTTTTATGTGGCTCGTAGCTTGGAACAGGTAAAGGTGGACTTGGCTTATAGCCAGAACAACGTAAAAATATTGGGAGTAAGTGGAGGAGTAGCTTACGGAGCTTTGGGGGCTACCCATCATAGCTTACACGACATTGCCGTGCTGCGTACTTTTCCCGGAATGAATATCGTGTTACCTTGCGATGCCCGACAGACTAAAAAACTGGTTGAGCTTTTGGTTGATTATCCCGAACCGGTTTATGTACGTGTAGGTCGTGCAGCAGTTCCCGATGTCTATGAAAATGATGATTTTGATTTTGCCATAGGTAAGGCCAACATGTTGCTGGACGGAACAGATCTGACTATTATCGGAACCGGTGAAACCGTATACCACACACGTCAGGCGGCTTTGAAGTTACGCGAATATGGTATTTCGGCCCGGGTATTGGATATGTCCTCTATTAAACCTTGTGATGAGGAAGCTGTTTTGAAAGCCGCTTCCGAAACCGGGCGAATCATCACGGTTGAGGAGCATAGCCAGTATGGAGGTCTTGGGGCGATGGTGACTGAAATCATATCCGAGCATCCCGTACCGGTGAAAATCCTGGGTATCCCTGATGAGAATGTGGTGCATGGGAACTCCCTGGAAATTTTTGCCCATTATGGACTCGACTCATCCGGTATCGTGAAAACTGCCCTTGACTTCCTTAAGTAACTCCGATTCGATAAATTTGAAATCAATTAGCCTTTAATAATACCTAAAATGGAAAACCTGATAATTGCAATAGACCAAAGCACCTCGGCTACCAAAGCCATGCTATTCAATGAGAGGTGTGAAATGCTGAGGCGCGTCAATGTCACCCATGAACAATATTATCCCAAATCCGGATGGGTGGAGCATGATGCTGAAGAAATTTATCGGAATGTACAGAAAAGTATAGCCGAACTGATAAAGGAGGAAGTGGCAGACAATATGTATTCGTTGGCCATCACCAATCAACGTGAAACAGTGGTTGTATGGAATAAGCATACGGGCAAACCGATATGCAATGCTGTGGTATGGCAATGCATGCGTGGTGCTGATATCTGTAATGAGTTGAAAGCCAGTGGGTACAGCGAAATAGTACAGGCGAAAAGCGGTTTGCTATTGGATCCTTATTTCTCAGCCAGTGGTGTGAAGTGGATACTTGACAATGTGGAAGGAGCCCGTCAGGCTGCTGATAACGGTGACTTATTGATGGGAACCATTGATACGTGGCTGATTTGGAAATTGACTGATGGTAAACGCCATGTGACAGATTATACCAATGCTTCCAGGACTCTTTTGTTTAATATTCATACGATGCAATGGGACAGTGACCTGCTGGAGCTATTTACCATCCCCGAAACTATGATGCCTGAATTACTGCCATGTGATGCTGTTTTTGGAGAAACTACGGTGGGAGGATTATTTAAGAATCCTATTGTCATAGCCGGTGTATTGGGGGATTCACACGGTGCACTGGCCGGTCAGATGTGCTTTGAAGAAGGGCTGGGCAAGGTCACTTATGGAACCGGCTCATCAGTGATGGTGAATATTGGTGAAAAAGCTGCCGTTGCTCCCCGTGGATTGGTCACTTCCATCGGTTTTGCCGCACTTGGAAAAATATTCTATGCTTTTGAAGGCAATATCCATTGTACTGGTGCTACCATCAAGTGGCTAGAACAGAGATTGCAGATGATTAGTTCGCCAGACGAAGCGGAAGAGTTGGCGGCTACAGTAAAAGACAATGGAGGTGTGTATGTCGTACCGGCTTTTGCCGGGTTGGGAGCTCCTTGGTGGCAAGGGGATGTAAAGGCTGCCATTTTAGGGATGACCTTAGGTACCGGGAAACCGCATGTTCTCAGGGCAGCACTTGAATCCATAGCCTATCAAGTGAATGATTTGGTCAGAGCGATGACCAGTCAGGCAGGTATAAAGCTGAAAGAAGTCAGAGCCGATGGAGGACCTACAAAAAATAAATTCCTGATGCAGTTCCAGGCCGACTGCTTACGTGTACCGATCAATTGTTCGGATGTTGAAGAAGCTTCGGCCTTGGGAGCCGTTGTAATGAACGGAATGGCTCGCAAGATATGGACGAGCTTTGAGCAGGTGTCCGTATTACGCCGGAGCCGCTACCGCATAGAGCCGCAAAGTAACCTATCACAGGTAGAAAAATGGTGTGAAGGCTGGTTGAAAGCGGTAAACCAATTAATCAGATAAATATTTTCAAAGTATAATTTAAATACCCACTATCTACAATGAAAAACAAGGAAAGAATGTGTTTCGGTATAATTATCGGCACTCGTGCTTATTTTAATTCAGAATTGGCTAAAGATGTTCGCAAACAATTGTTGAAAACACTTGCCGACGAAGGCTATGATTATGTGATCTTACCTGAAGACGCTACTCCTACCGGCAGTAGCAGTATTGAAACCCGCGAAGACGGATTGAAGTGTGCGGAACTGTTCCGACAGAATCGTGACCGCATTGACGGTATCATAGTTTCCCTGCCCAACTTTGGCTTTGAGATTGGAATCATCAATGCTATCAGCGTGGCCGATTTGAATGTCCCCGTTTTGGTACAGGCTTGTGACGACGAGAACGACAAGGTGGATCTGGACAGCCGCCGTGATGCTTTTTGCGGTAAGATTTCTGTTTGTAACAATCTGTATCAATATGGCATACCTTTTACAGATACCACGCTACACACCTATTCTATATACTCCGAATTACTGGCCAAGGATATCAATAAGTTTGCTGGTATCTGTCGTGTAGTCAATGGCTTGCGCCATGCACGTATCGGTGCTATCGGTGCTCGTCCGGCTGGTTTCCAGACTGTACGTGCAAGTGAGAAACTGTTACAGAAGAGTGGCATTACAGTCGTTCCGGTCGACCTTTCTGAAATACTCGGTGCTGCCCGTAAGATTGAGGATACGGATGCGGAGTTGCTGAAGAAGCTTGAAGAAATTAAGTGCTATGCGGCAGTTCCCAAGGAATATAGTGACAAGCTGGTGCTTCAGGCAAAATTCGGTGTGGCTGTAGAACGTTGGATCGAAGCCAATCAGATTGATGCTGTTGCTGTTCAGTGTTGGGACTCTTTGGAACAAAATTATGGTTGTGCAGCATGTGTGACAATGAGTATGCTGGGTGAAAAATTACTTCCTGCCGCTTGTGAGGTAGATATTGCCGGCGCTGTGTCCATGTATGCTTTGACATTGGCAGCGCAAGGTCAATCGGCATTGCTTGACTGGAATAACAATTTTGCAGAAGACCGGAACAAATGTGTATGTACCCATTGCGGTAACTTCCCGAAATCGTTTGTCAGAAATGACTTGAAGCTTGGTACACTGGGCGTTTTGGGACGTACGCTGGGCAAGGTCAATACATTCGGTGCCGTATATGGTAAAGTGACCAAAGGTGATTTCACATTCTTCCGTATTTCCACAGATGATACAAAAGGCGCTATCAAGGCTTATTTGGGTACTGGTGAAATCACGGATGACCCGTATGGAATGGATGGATGCATAGCTGTCACCAAGGTGAATAACTTGCAGACTCTGATGAAGTATATTTGTAAAAATGGTTTTGAACATCATGTGGCTATGGTTCGCAATGATGTGAAGGAAATTCTGAACGAAGCCATCGAGGACTATTTGGGCTGGAATCTATATGTGCATGAATGAAAAGTAAACACACGGTAAACAACAGAAGATAAATTATGATACTTGTTGACAACTATATTTTGGCCATTCTGTGTTGTGTCTATTGCTGCCTCTGTTGGGGCTCTTGGGCGAATACGCAGAAGATGGTGACCTCGAAAAGCTGGAGTTTCGAGCTTTTCTATTGGGACTTGGCTTTCGGTTTGTTTTTCACGGCTCTGTTGGGGGCTCTGACATTGGGAAGCTTGGGAAGTGAAGGCCGTACTTTCTTTGAGGACTTGGCGGCAATGGACTGGAACAGTATGAAGTATGCACTGTTGGGTGGTATTGTCTGGAATTTCGGTAATATCTTTCTGACGGCAGCCATCGCTGTGGCCGGTATGTCGATAGGGTTTCCCATTGGCGGAGGCTTAGCCTGGATAGGCGGTATAATTTTTAATTATCTGCTGATAACTTTGGCCGGTGAAGTATACCCCGGAAACCAGGCATTGCTTTGGATAGGGGTAGTTGTTATCATTGTAGCCATCTGCATTTGCGGGAAGGCTTATGGAAAGATGTCGGCGAGTCAGGCATCCACCCCTAAAAAAGGTATCTTATTGGCTATTGTGGCAGGATTGGCCATCATGTTTTTCTATGGATTGGTTGTAAAATCACTCGATCCCCAGTATGTTGCGGGTGGTACGGGAACACTGACTCCCTATACCGGCGTATTTTGCTTTGCCGCCGGTGTCCTTATCACTACTCCCATTTTCAATACGTTTGCCATGAGTCATCCGGCTCAAGGAAACAAGGTCACAATGAAGGACTATCTGAAAGGTGATACCCGTACACACCTGATCGGTATGTTGGGCGGCTTTATCTGGATGAGCGGTATGGTGGTCAGCTTTATGGGAGCCGGATCAGCCAATCCGGCCATAGCCTATGCGCTGAGCAATGCCGCACCGGTGGTAGCCATGATTTGGGGATTCTTTGTATGGAAAGAGTTCAAAGGAGCTCCCAAAGGAACTGTACCTATGATTGCGACTATGTTTGTACTCTTTGTTGTGGGGCTGGTACTGATTACGCTTTCAAACTGATATTTTAATTCATTGTTAACCCAAAATAATAATAAATGAAAACGATTGTAAGACAAATTAAACAGAAAAGGTTAATGGTCTTGGTGCTGTTCCTTTTGGTAGGTATGACATCTGTTTTTGCACAGAAACATGTAAGTGTATCTGGCAGAATCACCGATGAACTTAATGAACCGATGATTGGTGTAAGTGTATTGGAAAAAGGAACGACAAATGGTGTTATAACTGATTTGGATGGCAATTATACCTTATCAGCGAGCGAGGGTTCCACTATTGTCTTTTCGTATATCGGGTATGTGACCCAGGAAAAGAAAGCCGTTGCAGGTACTATGAATATTATACTGAAGGAAGATAGCAAGACTTTGGATGAAGTGGTTGTTGTAGGATATGGTGTACAGAAGAAAAGTTCCGTAACAGGGGCGATTTCTTCCGTAAAAGCAGAAGATTTTGAAAATCGTACCATAACCAATGCTGAGCAGGCCCTGCAGGGTAAAACAGCCGGTGTGCAAATTATTTCTGCATCTGCGGCTCCTGGTTCGAATCCCGCCATTCGTATCCGTGGATATAGCAGTAATGCCAGTTCAGATCCTTTGTATGTGGTCGATGGTTTGCGTACGAAAGACATCAGTAACCTCGATCCGAATGATATTGAGAGTATGGAGGTGTTGAAGGATGCTGCTTCTGCTGCTATCTATGGTGCCCAGGCCGGTAATGGTGTTGTCTTGATTACCACCCGGAAGGCAAAAAAAGGAGTTCGTCGTATTTCTTATGATTTCCAGTTGTCCTCCCAGTCTTTAGGTCGTACTCCTGATATTCTGAATGCTCAGGAATATGTCAATTATATGACTGAAGGTAATCTTATTCCCAGAGAAACAATAGATAGGTATTGGGATGGAAAGACAAATACCGATTGGATAGAAGAGACATTTGAATCATCCATGATGCAGCGTCACAATGTCAATTTCCAAGGTGCCAATGATAATGGCTCATTATTCGCCTCACTCTCTTATTTAAGTAATAATGGTCCCATTGTTGGCAATAAGGATGTTTTTGACCGCATTACCGGCACTGTCAATGCAGATTATAAAATAAAGGATTGGTTGAAGTTCACGACAAACAATTCATTTTCCCGTTATCATGTACAGTCTGTAAGCGAAGGTTCGGCAACCGGTTCTCTGATGCTGTCTGCCATTCAGCTTGACCCTCTGACGCCGGTCACCTATGCACCGGACAAACTGCCCGACACTATGATTAACTATATGAATCAGGGACATACTCTGCTTCAGAATGCCAATGGTGATTATTATTCCATTTCCCCTTATGGCGACTCCAATAATATCAATCCGTATATCATGCGTGACCGTGGCACAACGAAAAGGGATGGTTTTGTATTCAGCGGTTCCACTTATCTGGATTTTACTCCGATCAAAGAGTTGGTCATCACTTCACGTTTGGGATACCGTTATACTTACAGCAATTCCTACGGCTATGTTATGCCTAACATTACTTGCTCTGACCTTTATCAGGACTATGTATCGGTAAGTGCGACAAGCTCCAACACCACGTACTGGCAATGGGAAAACTTTGCCAACTATACCAAGACATTTGCAGATAAGCACAATGTAAACGTGATGCTTGGTATGTCCTATTCTTCCAATACTTCCTTTGGAGTGACGGGAGGAATCAATGGTAGCCGTTCCGGCGACAAGGTTGATTTGGGTATTACCAAGTTGGATCCCAATTATGCCTATTTTGCTTTTCGGACCGGTACTGCCACTCGTACGGTAAGTGGTGGAGAGAAGCGGAGGTATGCCAATCTTTCTTACTTTGGCCGGGCATCTTATGACTATGCAGGCAAGTATTTTGCCCAATTCACCCTTCGTGCGGATGCAGCCGACTTGTCTATCCTTCCTTTGCAGAAACGTTGGGGCTATTTCCCGGCTGTGTCTGTCGGCTGGGTACTTTCCAACGAGAAATTTATGGAAAACCTCAAGTCAATCTCTCATTTGAAGTTGCGTGCAAGCTGGGGACAGAATGGTAGTATCGCCGGTTTGGCAGACTATATGTATGATGCTACGATTTTGTCTGGAATCAATTATCCGATGTCAGGTGATGTGTCTTATGAAACAGGTTCGTTGCCATCTGCAACCGGTAACTATGATTTGAAGTGGGAAACTTCCGAACAGATAGACTTGGGTATCGACCTCCGGATGCTGAATGACCGTTTGAGCTTCGGATTTGACTATTATGAGAAGAAAACCAAAGACTTGATTGTAACCGGTATTACTCCTTCTTTGATTGTGGGTAACACTACTTCACCTATGAATGCGGGAAATGTCAAGAACAGCGGATTTGAGTTTGAACTCTCATGGCGTGATCATATCAAAGATTTCAGTTATAGTGTAAAAGCTAACATCGCTACTTTGAAGAATAAAGTAACTTATCTTCATGAAACATTGGAGCGTATTGCCAGTACAACAAGTGCAGGTATCGGCACTATGAATTATTTTGAAGAAGGACATCCCATTTGGTACATGCGCGGTTATGAGTGCACGGGTATTGATCCGCAAACGGGTGACCCAATGTTCAAAGACAAGAATGATGATGACATTATTGGAGATGCCGACCAGACAGAGATCGGTTCTGCCATTCCCGACTTTACTTATGGTATTACTTTGACAGCTGCCTGGAAAGGCCTTGACCTGACAATCTTTGGTTCCGGTTCTCATGGCAATGATGTGTTTGCCGGCTATAACCGTACTTCCCGTATGAAAGCGAATACCTTGAAGGAATTCTATGACGGACGGTGGATTGCTGTGGGAGACAATGCAAAATATGCCCGTTCCAATCCCAGCAATTATGATAAGTATTTAAAGAGCTCCAAATTTGTATTCGACGGCTCATATTTTAAAATCAAGCAGATACAGTTGGGCTATAACCTGCCTAAGAATTTGTTGAAGCAGGTGGGTTTGAGTAACCTTCGTTTGTATTGTTCTTTAGACGACTTCTTCACATTTACCAAATATCCCGGATTTGATCCTGAATTTACGAGTACAGGCAATGCGATGGGTTTGGATATGGGCTCTTATCCGTCCAGCAAGAAAGTCGTGCTCGGTCTTAACGTAGTATTTTAATCTTTAATTCAATACGAAATATGAAAGCAAAATATATTTTATCAAGTCTGTTACTTGCCGGCTGCACTTTCTTTTCCTCTTGTGAGGACAATCTGGATATTTCGCAGCATGGGGTAAGCACTTTCGAAAATTTCTATAAAACGGATGCCGATGCGGAAGAAGCCATTATAGCCTGCTATAGCAATTGGAAGGACACCTATGAGCCTGCGTTCTGGCTGAAGAATCTTCTTTCTGACGATTGCTATTCGGCAGGGGAAAGCTGGACGGCTGCCAGTGCGCAGTTGCTGTCGACCTATACGTTCGACTCTGATTTTTCCCATATTAAAACGTTGTATACGAATCTTTATAAAGTGATTTATGCCGCCAACATTGTTTTGCAGTATGTAGGCGATGATTCTGAGGTTAAGCTTCGTGCACGTGCAGAGGCAAAGGTTTTCCGTGCGATGTCCTACATCGAATTGATCAGTCTTTGGGGAACTCCGCCGTTGGTGGACCATCCGTTGAAAGCAAACGAATATTCCCAGGCAAATGGTAATACAGAGGCGCTTTGGGCATTGGTGAACCAAGATTTGACCGAAGCTGTCAACAGTGGCAATTTGGAGGAAAAGACAAGCTTGGACAACTTTACCTATCGTATCACCAAACAATTTGCACAAGCCTTGTTGGGCAAGGCATACGTATTCCAGAAGAATTATGGTGCTGCTGTTACAGTTTTGGATGAGGTAATCAATAGCGGGAAGTACGACCTTTACAGTGATTATGAGAATATCCAGACTACCAAAGGCGAGGCGAATTGTGAAAGTCTGTTTGAAAGTAATTATGTTTACGACGCCAACAATGTTACCGGCATTATGAGTAACATGATTTGGGTATATGTGCATTGGCGTGGAGACATGCTTGCATTCAATGAGCCTACTCAAATCTATTCTCATGGAGGCTGGGGATTTTTTAATCCGACGAAGGAAAGCTACGATGCGTTTGTCGAAATGGGAGATACTTATCGGTTGAATGCCTCTATCAAGACATACCGGCAAATGGAGGATATGGGTATCTCATTGAGCAATGCCATAGCTTATATGCCGGACAATGCCGGTTACTTCAGCTGGAAATACCGTGTTTATGAAGCAGATGTCATCAACTATTGGTGGTTGCGTTGTCCTAACAATACCCGTGCCATGCGTTATGCCGAGGTTCTGCTGCTTGCTGCTGAAGCGAGTCTTCAGTCCGGAAATGCAAGTAAGGCTGCCGGATATGTGAATAAAGTGCGTGACCGTGCCCAGTTGCCTGCATTGGGCAACGTTTCTATGGATGATATCAAGAAGGAGAAGCGTCTGGAGCTTTGGATGGAAGGCTGCCGTTACCAGGATTTGATTCGGTGGGGTGATGCTGCTACGGTACTTGCCAAGAGAGGGCAGGAAAGACCGGCTCTTTACAAAGACGGCCGTGTAAGCTGGGATGAGCAGAAAAATGCTTCTGCCGGCTTCAAGAGTGGTAAGCATGAACTGCTTCCGTTCCCTGCCACTGAAATGAATGTCAATAAGAATATGACCCAGAACCCGGGTTGGTAATTAATCAATAAAACTTAGTTTATGAATAAATTAAAATGCTTATTCCTATCAGGCCTTATGGCTGTGATGCCGGTTTGCATGAGCGGACAGCAGACGCCCGGTGAAAAATCGTCAAAACCGCGTGTCATCATTACTTGTGACCCGGAACTTGATGACCTGAACTCTTTGATACGTTTCCTGCTTTTCAGTACGGATTTCCGTGTGGAAGGCTTGATTTATGCCAGCAGCCAGTTCCATTGGAAAGGTGACGGGCACGGCACGAAGTGGTATGTGCCGGGACGTGAATATTCCCGTAATGGCATAGACTACGGACCGATGGAAAGTTGGCGTTGGGATCCGGATGAACGTTTCATTGACGATGCTGTGGAAGCTTATGAGAAAGTATATCCCAATCTGAAAGTGCACGACTCGTCTTATCCGACTCCCGAATACCTGAAGTCTAAAGTGCGTATCGGTAATATCGAGTTCGACGGTGATATTTCCAAGGACACTCCGGGGTCGGAGCTGATTAAAGCTGTATTGCTCGATGATTGTACGGATCCGGTATTCATCAATGCTTGGGGAGGTGGCAGCACCATCGCCCGTGCCTTGAAGTCCATTCAGGATATTTATGAGCATACCGATGCCTGGAAAGGCATCCGTGAGAAGATAATAGGAAAAGTGGTCCTTTCCCTTTCGGGTGATCAGGATGATACGTATGCACGGTATATCCGACCTTTCTGGCCGGAACTCAGACAAATGGAGATGGGGGGCATGACAGTCGGCCTGGCTTATAATGCACAGTTAAGAGCCTCCAAGGAAAATCAGATTTTCTACTCTCCGGAATGGATGCAGGAGAACATCCGCAGTAAAGGTCCTTTCGGCGAGATGTATCGGGTCTGGGGAGACGGTAAGCAGATGGTGAAAGGTGATAAGTTCGATTTCTTCGGTTTGTCGGGTTATACGGTTGATGAATTGAAAAAGCAAGGCTATGTGGTTTGGACCGGAATCCAGCCGAAAGGGTCCTATCTGGCTGAAGGCGACACTTACTGTTTCCTGAATTTGATAGGTAACGGCCTGCGTGGTCACGAAGACCCCACTTATGGGGGATGGTGCGGTGGAAGAACCGTCCTTCCCGATTCGGTGAAGAATCTTCCGCGCATGGAACAGATAAAGTATAGAGCCGAGCACTATCCTTTGCCCGACTTCACTGCTCCGGTAATGAATGGATTGGCTGCCCGTTTTAAATGGTCGGTCACTCCAAACTATGCCGACGCAAATCATGAACCGGTGATAAAAGGGGCGCTTGCCATGAGTGCCAAGCCGGGTGAGAAGCTGAAACTTAAATACACTGTAACCGATCCGGATAAGGATGCCCTTACCATTAAATGGTGGCAATATGTGTCAGCCGGTACATATCGGGGCAAAGTAGCGGTAGATGACCCTGCTTCTGCAAATACAACTTTTACTGTTCCGGCTGATGCCAACCCCGGTGATACCATCCACTTGATTTTGGAAGCTACGGATAACGGTACGCCACAGATGAACCGCTATCATCGTCTGATTATTACAGTGGCAGAATGAACTTGAATCAATGAACTTTAATTTGAAGAACTGAAATGAAAAAGATTATATTGGCCGCATTTATGGCAGCCTGTGGACTGCAAATGTCTGCCCAGCAGAATTTGTTTGTAGCGCAAGACCTCGAGTCTGCAATTGTGAACAAAGATAACACAGTGACTTTTAACTTTAAGGCTCCTGATGCCCAAAAGGTGCAGATTGCCGGTGACTTTGCCGAAAAGGCGGAGGGACAACACATTGGAGGTATGGTGGGAGCAGGTTTGATAGACATGACAAAGAATTCAGAAGGAATTTGGACCTATACTACCAAGCCGTTGGATTCAGAACTTTATAGCTATGAATTCATGGTAGATGGTGTGCCGACTATAGACCCTAACAATGTTTATGTCTATCGTGACTTTGCTACCACAAGCAATGTGTTTATTGTAGGGAATGGTAAGGCAGATTTATATAAGGTAAATAAAGTTCCTCATGGAACATTGGCCCATCGTTGGTATCACTCTGATGGTATGAAAATGGATCGCCGTATCAATATCTACACGCCGGCAGGTTATGAACAATCCGGTGATAGGAAGTATCCGGTACTCTATTTATTGCATGGTATGGGAGGGGATGAAGATGAGTGGACAACTTTTGGACGTGCTGCACAGATTCTCGATAATTTGATTGCACAAGGCAAGGCTGAACCGATGATTGTTGTGATGCCCAATGGGCATGCTGCCATGGAGGCTGCACCTGGTGAGAGTAGTCTGGGATACTATAAACCTTACCATATGAAGAATGGAACCATGGACGGTGCTTTTGAAGCCTATTTCCCTGAGATTATCACGTTTGTAGAAAGTAATTATCGTGTACAAGCGGACAAAGCTCATCGTGCTATTGCGGGGCTTTCAATGGGTGGTTTTCATTCTGCCAATATTTCTTTGAACTATCCTGATATGTTCGACTATGTAGGTTTATTCTCTGCGGCCCTTAATGTCCAGAGTGCAGGTCAGAAAAATAGTCCGGTTTATCAGGATATGGATAAAAAGTTAGCTGTTCAGTTTGATAAGGCTCCCAAACTTTACTGGTTGGGTATCGGTAAAGACGATTTTCTTTATAGAAACAATGCAGCTTATCGCGCTGATTTGGATAAAAAAGGATATAAATATGAGTTTATGGAAACTCCTGGTGGACATGTATGGACCTGCTGGCGTATTTATCTCTCTGTATTTGCTCCCAAGTTGTTTAAATAAATCTGACTAGGCTATGAAAAAACAACTGTTTTATTTGCTGTTGGCTGCAGGCGTGTTGAGCGCTTGTGGCCCTGCGGCTCCTCAATTGGGTAAAGATTCTGTTGAGGATGTTATTGGTGCCATGACTTTGGAAGAAAAGGCACATTTGGTTATCGGTACCGGAATGGTGGGTACTTCGGGTGACAGTACGGTGATTGGCACTACAAAGAAGTTGGTTCCCGGTGCAGCAGGTACTACTTATCCGATACCCCGTTTGGGAATTCCTGCCATTGTGTTGGCTGATGGACCTGCAGGTTTACGTATAGATCCTATCCGCGAAGGGGATTCTGCTACTTATTATTGTACACATTTTCCTATCGGTACGTTACTTGCTTCTACTTGGAATCAGGATTTGGTAGAGGAAGTTGGAAAATCAATTGGTAATGAAGTGTTGGAATATGGTGCGGATGTTTTACTGGCTCCTGCTTTGAATATCCATCGGAATCCTTTGTGCGGGCGTAATTTTGAATATTATTCCGAAGACCCGTTGGTGTCTGGCAAGATAGCTGCTGCATATGTTAGAGGGATACAGAGCAACGGAGTGGGAACTTCCATCAAACATTTTGCTGTTAACAACCAGGAAACCAATCGGAATGCTAATGATGCTCGTATCACTCCTCGTGCCTTACGGGAAATCTATTTGAAGGGGTTCGAAATTGCAGTGAAGGAATCGGCACCATGGACAGTAATGTCCTCTTACAATCATATTAATGGCACCTATGCTTCTGAGAATACAGACTTGCTGTCCACTTTATTGCGTGATGAGTGGAATTTCGAGGGTATGGTGGTAACTGACTGGTTTGGAGGGAAGGATGCCGTGGCTCAGATGATAGCAGGTAATGATATGCTCCAACCGGGAAGGGCTAACCAGTATGATATGATTATCGAAGGGGTGAAATCCGGAAAATTGGATGAATCCATACTGAATCGTAATGTGAAGCGTGTTCTTGAACTTATTCTCCAAACTCCTCATTTTAAAGAATACAAATATTCCAATAAACCTGATTTGAAGGCGCACGCAGCAGTTACCCGCCAGTCAGCGACTGAAGGAATGGTTTTGTTGAAGAATAATAACGAAACCTTGCCATTTGAAAGGAAGGTCAGAAATATAGCTCTTTTCGGGTGTACTTCCTATGATTTCATAGCAGGAGGTACCGGCTCAGGTAATGTGAATCGTGCCTATACAGTCTCATTATTGGATGGTTTGAAGAATGCTGGATACCAGATAGATGAAGCATTGAAGGCCGATTATGAACAGTATATTGAGGCCGAGAATAAGAAAAATACTCCTGACTCGTCTCAGCCTTTCTCCAGATTTATGCCGGTACCTCGCCCGACAGAACTTATCCCTACTACAAAGGTGTTGTCAGAACAAGTTGCTAAAGCGGATGTTGCATTGGTTACGCTGGGACGTACTTCCGGTGAATTTGTAGACCGTAATGTCAGTGATTTTGAACTGAGTGAGGAAGAATTGCAACTGCTGAAGTCCGTCAGCCAAGCTTTCCATGCTGCTGGGAAGAAAGTGGTGGTGGTATTGAATATCGGAGGTGTAATTGAAACAGCTTCTTGGAAAAAACTACCGGATGCTATTTTGCTGGCTTGGCAGGCAGGACAGGAGGGTGGAAATAGTGTGACGGATGTGTTGAGCGGTAAGGTATCTCCATCGGGTAAGTTGACAATGACTTTCCCGAACAAGTTGATGGACGTTGCTTCTTCGACCAATTTTCCTATGGATGCTAGGGCTAATACAGATGTGAGGAATAAGGAGGACAAAAGCTCTTCAGTGAAGAATGTAGACTATACGGATTATGAAGAAGATATTTTTGTCGGTTATCGCTATTTCGATAGTTTCGGAAAGCAAGTGTCTTATCCTTTCGGCTATGGTCTTTCGTATACAACATTCGAGTATGTCAATCCGTCTGTCAAAGTTGATAATGGTATATATTCTGTTTCTATTGATGTGAAGAATGTTGGTAAGTTTGCAGGGAAAGAGGTTGTTCAGCTTTATGTCTCCGCTCCCAATAGGTTTCAGATGAACAAACCGGAAAAAGAACTTAAAGCTTTTACCAAAACTAAGGAATTGAGGCCAGGTGAGACTGTTACTGCCACTTTGAAACTGAACACTACGGATTTGGCTTCTTATGATGAAGCTTCTTCTTCATGGGTAGTGGATGCTGGAAATTATAAGTTTTTGATTGGAACCTCTTCCAAGGATATTAAGGCTGTACTTGATGTTGATGTGGTATCAGTTGTGGAAAAAACAAATGACATATTGAAACCACAAGAGACTGTTAATACGATAAAACGCTGAAGGTGAGTATAATATTATTCTTGGTTGTGATTAGGTTGATTTGTAGTGCTTAGGTAAATTAATTGTAATTGGGTAAAATTGGGAAAGAAGCTGCCTCGGAGTTATGAGGTAGCTTCTTCTTTTATTTGGTAATAAGATAAATTAATACCCTCCGTGTCCTACTTACGATATAAATCCCTATCTTTGTGGCGCTTTTTAGCTGAAAATAAGATTCAAATTAATTTAGATACAACAGAAAATGGCACAAGAAGACGTTTTTAAGAAACTCGTATCACACTGTAAGGAATATGGTTTTGTGTTCCCTTCCAGCGAGATTTATGATGGACTGGGAGCTGTGTATGACTATGGTCAGATGGGTGTGGAACTGAAAAATAACATCAAACAATACTGGTGGCAGAGCA
>OHRG01000742.1_pt1 | contig 21214 bp, 20 predicted proteins | sample 1578351 | NCBI WGS metagenome assembly OHRG01 (sample SAMEA3879599, study PRJEB24766) | human gut metagenome | biome: human-associated habitat; feature: feces | place: USA | collected 1985/1987
TATTTTATTAAATGCAGAGAACTATCCTCAAAAACAGTTTGTATTAGAAAGTTATTGTAAATATGAAAATGCAACATATCCGTCAGATTTATTGGATAAACTCAAAAAGAGAGATCATAGGAAAGTAGAGTTGTTTTTATATTTACTTGTCACAGATGATTTATTGTATCATCACTATAAGCTAAAAAGTACATTAGATGTGCTTGATGAAAAAATAAAGATTGTCAGCTATCTGAAAAGTGAATTTCTCCCAAATGATCTATATTCCAATATGTGTACGGAATTAATGCATGAAATAGTTGCATACAGAGGAATGAAAAAACTAGATGATAGTAAGATTTTTGTAAATGAAGATGCGATAATGAAATATGAACTATGTAAGATTGACGACTTGTATGACAGATTTAAAAAACAGGCAGCCTTGGCTCGCAGTAATAGAGTTTTTGTACTAGTTAATGGTAGTGATTTTTCGCATAACAATGCAGTAGACTTAATTGACGATATTGCTACTTATTCTAACAATGCGATTGAAGAAGTTGCCCTTCAAATTTTTAATGTAATTAGATATGCATTCTTGAAAAGTAGATTTGGTTTAGGAACATATTTAAGTACACGAATTCGGCATGGGGTATTTGAAGGGGAATTAAGATCCGATTTTGAACGATTGAATCTTATATTAAATCAGTCGGGCCAACAATATATGCCTTCAGATTATTGGTCCGTTGAGTATTCTTTAGATTCGGAAATGCGTAAAAACTTGTATCAAGCACAAATGAAATTTTCTCAAAATATTGATTTTCTTATATCTACGTTTAAGGATTCTGTTATTCAAATTCGTGTAGATGAAGACGATGGAAGGCAGGGAGAATTTAATTATGCTGTAAACACGAAAGAATTATGTGATCGCTTGATGGATATTGAATCTAAGACTCAAGATCGGGAATCATTTTGTAAGAGTGTGATGACTTATCTTTGGGAAATAACAGAAAAACGATTGGAAATTATTAGAGAGAGAATTACGGATCAATTAAAGCCAGATATATTTAGATATTTGCAAACATTAGAACTTTGCATTGATTCTCTTTCTGGTCATAACACTTTGACTGCAGATTTAAAAACGGCAATTAATAATGCAAGAGCAGCTTTGACCAATAAGTTAACAAAGGTAGAAAACTGGTTTCATAGACAGGAAACGAAGTTTGAAGATTTTGATATTGAGAATCATATTCGCATGACTATGGAACAAGCTGCAAGGTATTACTCAGATGTTCAATTTGAAATGAATGTAAAAATGGTGTCTCTGCCTGCTCAAATACGTTCTGAATATAGTTCTTCTATGTTTGATTTATTTTTTATTTTCCTAACAAATATGTTAAAATACAGCAAGGAAACAAATCAGAGAATTTTTCAAATCAATTCTCAAATGCTGAATGATGATATAATAAAAATATCACTGATAAATGATCTTCAAAGTAATATTCAAGAAAATGAATTGAATCATCTTTTTGAAAAGAAAATGAATGATATTGCAAAATTACAGCAGGAAGGTGGCAGTGGCTTGGTGAAGGCTATGACTATTGTAAAATATGACTTTGGTAACACGAATAATACTTTTACAATTAAAGCTATTGAAGGTAAGTGTGTTGTTAATGTATTGTTTAATATAAAAGACATGCTAGTTGATGAAAAAAATATTATTAGTTGAAGATTATGAAGAGAAAGCAAGTAATATACTTGCTTTTCTTAAGCAAGAGTTTTCTAATTATAAAGTTATACAATGTACATCGTATAATTCTGCGCAAGAAGAAATATTTGAACACGGGAGTGATTACTCGCTGATATTGTTGGATATGTCTATGTCAACCTATGATTTGTCTACAGATGCAAGTGGTGGATTACCTGAGCCTTCTGCTGGTCAATATATTCTTGAAGGAATGTTTCTTCGACAAATTATGACCCCTGTTATTGTTGTTACAATGTATAACGTATTTGGTCGTAAACAGTTGGAGGCTTTTGATATTGATCTTAAGAAAGACTATCCTCAAAATTACAAGTCTTATGTGTACTATTCTTCGCAAAAAAACGATTGGAAGAATCAATTAAAAAAACAAATAAAAGAAATTATAGCATGATTCAAATTTTAATATTAGACGATAGTCAAGATAAGAGAAACTCACTTAAGTCTGTTATCCAACCTTTATTTCCTCAGGGTGAAATAGTGATTGATGAGGCAAGTTGTTTGGTTGATGGTAGAGAATTGCTTCAGACAAAGGCATATGATATGCTCATTCTTGACATGGTGCTTCCTGAACATCGGGAGGGTTTAGAAATTGAGATGAATAGACGTGGTGGCGTAGAGTTGTTGGAGGAAATATACATTAATCAAAGTATAAAGAAGCCAATCCAAATAATTGGCTTGACAGAATATGAGGAAGAATTTTCTGAACAACAGAAGGAATTTAAGGATAAATTGTGGTATTTGTTGTTTTATTCACGTAAGAACAACGAATGGAAGATTCAACTCAAAGATAAAGTCTGCCAGTTAGGACAAATGAAGAAAGATCTAGAAGCATCTATCAAAAATGATAGTATTTATGATTTGGGAATTATTTGTGCATTGAATGAGGAATTTATAATGATGCAAAAGGCATTTGTTGGGTGTGAATGGGAAACTATACAAGTTGAAGGACTTCCATATGTATTTAAGACGACCAATATTACAAGTAGCCATTTAAAAGATTATAGTATTATAGCAGCATGTGCAAATAAACCAGGAATTTGTGCAACTTCAATTCTATCCTCTACCATGTATAATCATTTTGGAGTAGGTACAATTTTTATGACAGGTATTACTGCGGGGATAGATAATGGTGATATCGCATTAGATGATATTATTATAGCTGATGCAATACATGATTATGCTTCGGGTAAACTTAAAGAACAGGTGTCTGGCGATATTAAATTCTTGAAAGAAATGAATCAGATACCTGCAAATCATAGTTTGATTGCATTGGTGGCTGAGTTTATATCAGATCCTGTACATTTAAGAGATATAAATGACTCCATTCATGATGCTAATTTAAAAGATGAAAAATCAAATGTGTCTGCTTGTATAGCCAAAACAGTCTGTGGTCCTTTTGTTGTTGCTTCTTCGTCTGTCGTAAAAGACTTACAAGAGGACGAGCGAAAATTACAAGCACTTGATATGGAGGGATTTGCTCTTTATGCAACAGCTCATACTCTTGGCAAAAAAGCTCTTTGGATTAAAGCTGTATCTGACTTTGCCGATATAAAGAAAGCTGACGGACATCATAAAACTTGTTGTTTTGCAAGTGCTACTTTCTTATATGAATTTATTAGAGAAATGCTATAAGTAAAAGATGTTTCGATATTGGCAAGGCAATTCTGATTATTGAATATAATTCACTATATTTGCATGACAAAATCGTATCAAAGAATGAAACTGAATAGAATAAAGGCAGTCCTTTTAGAAAAAGGCATTTCTCAAACGTGGTTAGCCAAACAGTTAGATAAGAGTTTTAGCATGGTCAATGCTTATGCTTGCAATAGGATTCAACCTAATTTGGAAACGCTTCAGCGGATTGCCGAGATTCTACAGGTTGATTTGAAGGATTTGATAACTGATAAAAAGGAAAGACTACAATAGAACTTAAAGCGATTTTGGTGGTCTTAGATGTATTTAATCTATATGAGGTTGAAAATACACTGAATGTCAGAATACTAAATAGTAAGATAAATAAGTAGTAACTACTCATAAAAAGGCAAGGATATGTCAACACAAAGTGAAGCGGCATTGGAAGCCGGACTGATAGCCACTCTTCAGCAAATGGACTATGAATATGTCCAAATTGTGGAAGAGGATAATATGTATGCCAATTTTAAACGGCAGTTGGAGATTCATAACCGCAAACGGCTGGAGGAACATGGGCGCAGCGAGTTTACGACAGAAGAGTTTGAGAAGATTCTCATATACCTTGAAGGTGGTACTCGCTTTGAAAAGGCAAAGAAACTCCGTGACTTATATCCGCTTGATACGGCTGATGGACAGCGTATATGGGTGGAATTTCTAAATAGGCAGCAGTGGTGTCAGAATGAATTTCAGGTTTCCAACCAAATCACGGTGGAAGGACGTAAAAAATGCCGTTATGATGTGACGATTCTAATCAATGGTTTGCCACTTGTGCAGATTGAATTGAAACGTCGTGGCGTGGAACTTAAACAGGCATACAACCAAATACAGCGTTATCACAAGACTTCGTTTCACGGATTGTTTGATTATATTCAGGTGTTTGTTATATCCAATGGTGTTAACACTCGCTATTTTGCCAATAATCCAAATAGTGGGTATAAGTTCACATTCAACTGGACAGATGCCGCCAATCATCCGTTCAATGAATTGGATAAGTTTGCCATATTCTTCTTGGAAAAATGTACACTTGGCAAAATCATAGGAAAGTATATTGTGCTGCATGAGGGTGACAAGTGCTTGATGGTACTTCGTCCTTACCAATTCTATGCGGTAGAAAAGATTTTGGATCGTGTACAAAACTCCAATGATAATGGTTATATCTGGCATACAACAGGTGCTGGAAAAACATTGACCTCATTCAAGGCAGCACAACTTGTATCAGAATTGGATGATGTGGATAAGGTGATGTTTGTTGTTGACCGTCATGACCTCGATACTCAGACGCAATCGGAATACGAGGCATTTGAACCGGGTGCAGTGGATAGTACCGACAATACGGATGAACTCGTGAAGCGACTTCAAAGCAATTCCAAAATTATCATAACCACCATTCAAAAACTTAATGCGGCAGTTAGTAAGACGTGGTATAGCAGCAAGATTGATGCTATCCGTCATTCACGCATCGTAATGATTTTTGATGAGTGTCATCGTAGTCATTTCGGGGACAGTCATAAAAAGATTATGAAGTTCTTTGATAATGCTCAGATTTTTGGCTTTACGGGAACACCTGTCTTTACTGAAAATGCAGTGGATGGACATACGACAAAAGAAATTTTCGGCAATTGTCTTCATAAATATCTCATCAAAGATGCTATTGCTGATGAAAATGTGCTTGGTTTCCTAGTGGAGTATTATCATGGTAACGAGATTGTAGATAACGATAATCAAGCTCGTATGGAGGAGATTGCAAGATTTATCCTTAACAACTTCAATAAATCTACATTTGATGGAGAGTTTGACGCATTGTTTGCTGTACAGTCTGTTCCTATGCTTATCCGCTATTACAAGATTTTCAAATCATTGAATCCTAAAATCCGTATAGGTGCAGTATTTACATACGCAGCCAATAATAGTCAAGATGATGAACAGACTGGTATGGGTACGGGAAAATATGTCAGCGAAAGTGTGGGCGAAGCAGATGAACTACAATCCATTATGGATGATTATAATGAAAACTACGGCACATCTTTTACAACAGAGAACTTTCGTGCTTACTATGATGACATCAACCTGCGCATGAAAAAGAAGAAAGCGGATATGAAACCGCTTGACCTTTGTCTTGTCGTGGGAATGTTCCTTACTGGTTTTGACAGTAAAAAACTGAACACACTTTATGTGGATAAGAATATGGAATATCACGGTTTGCTGCAAGCATTCAGTCGTACCAACCGAGTGTTGAACGAGAAGAAACGATTCGGTAAAATCGTATGCTTCCGTGATCTGAAAAACAATGTTGATACGTCTATAAAACTGTTTAGCAATTCCGACAATCCTGAAGATATAGTACGTCCTCCGTTTGAAAAAGTTAAGCATGAGTACAAGAGTTTGGCAACAGATTTTCTGCAAAAATATCCAACGCCAAGTAGTATAGACCTTCTGCAAAGTGAAAATGACAAGAAGAATTTTGTACTTGCGTTCAGAGACATTATCCGTAAACATGCAGAAATCCAGATATACGAAGATTACAGCGAGGATGCTGAAGACCTCGGTATGACCGAACAGCAGTTTAATGATTATAAGAGTAAATACCTCGACATTACGGTTGGTTTTATTGACCCACCTGCTACACCGTCAACTGTTGCGGAAGATCCTGTTCCATATGGCAATAGTCAAGGGCTGGAAGACATTGATTTCTGTCTTGAACTTCTGCATAGTGATATTATCAATGTAGCGTATATTCTTGAACTCATTGCGGAACTTGACCCATATAGCGATGATTATTCAGAAAAGCGCAAGCATATCCTTGATACAATGATTAAGGATGCTGGAATGCGAGGCAAAGCAAAACTCATCGACGGCTTTATTCAAAAGAATGTAGATGAAGACAAGGAAAACTTCATGAATGGGCGCAATAGAGCAGATGGAACAAATGAATTAGAGGAACGTTTGAACCAATATATTGTGTCAGAACGCAATAAGGCTGTGAGTGATTTGGCGGATGATGAACAAATTTCTGCCGAAGTGCTTAATCTTTACATAAAAGAGTATGACTATTTACAAAAAGAACAGCCTGAAATTATACAAAAGGCATTGAAAGAGAAGCATCTCGGTCTTATCAAAACCCGAAAGGCTTTGACGAGAATAATGGAAAGATTGCGTAGTATTATAAAAACGTTTAATTGGGAATAAGATATTATGAGCGAAGAATTACAGCAGAAACTCCGTGACCAACTTTGGGAGGTTGCAAATCGTTTGCGTGGCAATATGTCGGCAAGTGACTTTATGTATTTTACATTAGGTTTCATCTTCTATAAGTACTTGTCGGAAAAAATAGAGAAGTATGCTAACAATGCCTTGGTGGATGATGAAATAACCTTTAAGGAATTGTGGGAAATGGATGATGCCGATGCGGTGGAACTTCAAGAGGAAGCAAAGAACCAATGCTTGGAGAATATCGGCTATTTCATAGAACCGAAATTCTTGTTTTCGTCCGTAATAGAGGCTATCAAGCGTAAAGAAAATATCTTGCCTATGCTTGAACGTTCATTGAAGCGTATTGAAGACAGTACTTTAGGACAGGATAGTGAAGAAGATTTTGGCGGATTGTTTTCAGATATAGACTTGGCATCACCTAAATTGGGCAAGACTGCCGACGATAAAAACACGCTCGTTAGTAACGTGCTTCTTGCATTAGATGATATAGACTTCGGAGTAGAGGCATCACAGGAGATTGATATTTTGGGTGATGCTTACGAATATATGATTTCGCAATTTGCCGCAGGAGCCGGAAAAAAGGCTGGAGAGTTCTATACTCCGCAGGAAGTCAGCCGTATCTTAGCAGAAATTGTTTCCATCGGACACCAGCGTTTACGCAATGTATATGACCCTACTTGCGGTAGTGGTTCGTTGCTTCTTCGTGCTGCTAATATTGGAAATGCAGTTGATATTTATGGACAGGAAAAGAATCCTACAACTTATAACCTTGCCCGAATGAATATGTTGCTTCATGGCATCAGATTCAGCAACTTCAAGATTGAAAATGGTGATACACTTGAATGGGATGCTTTTGGTGATACTCAGTTTGATGCAGTGGTTGCAAATCCTCCGTTCTCTGCAGAATGGAGTGCTGCCGACAAATTCAATACTGATGATCGTTTCAGCAAAGCAGGAAGGCTTGCACCACGTAAGACTGCCGATTATGCTTTTATCCTGCACATGATTTATCACTTGAACGAGGGCGGTACAATGGCTTGTGTTGCTCCGCATGGTGTACTATTCCGAGGAAATGCGGAGGGCGTTATCCGGCGTTTCCTTATAGAAAAGAAAAACTATGTGGATGCTATTATAGGATTACCTGCAAATATTTTCTATGGCACAAGTATTCCGACTTGTATTCTTGTTTTTAAGAAGTGCCGTAAAGAAGATGACAATATTCTGTTTATTGATGCAAGCAAGGAGTTTGAAAAGGTAAAGACTCAGAACAAGCTCCGCGAGCAGCATATCCAAAAGATTGTCGAGACTTATCGTGACCGCAAGGAAATAGAAAAGTATAGTCACCTTGCCTCTCTTCAAGAAATAGCCGAGAATGATTACAATCTGAATATTCCCCGTTACGTTGATACCTTTGAAGAGGAAGAACCTATCGACATAAAGGCTGTAATGGCAGAGATAAAGGAGTTGGAAGCCAAGCGTGCTGAACTCGACAAAGAGATTGAAGTGTATCTGAAAGAATTGGGACTGGTAGAATAGTTCAGAAAAGTAATAGCAATGGGCGAAAATGACAACATACCTCAGATGACACCTTCATTTGAGAATATATGCCGCAAGGATGAAAACGGGAATGAATACTGGAGTTCTCGTGACCTTTGTGGTGCGATGGGTTATTCTGCTTATTGGAAATTTCAACGAGTCATAGATAAAGCCATTAAAGTAGTCGGAGAAAAAGGAATGAATGTGGACGAGCATTTCAACCAAGCGGTTGATATGGTCAAGATAGGAAACGGCTCATTTCGCAAGGTAAATATATTCCGACTCTCTCGTATGGCATGTATGATTATTGCGGAAAATGCAGATGGCAAAAAGTTGCTCGTCCAACAGGCACGAGGCTTTTTCTCACAATCTGTCTCAATGGCTGAACTTATGCATAATTCGCTAAGTTCTAATATATTGTTGTATAAAACAGCACAAGGAGAGGCACGTGTAGAAGTCATTTTCAATAGCGAAACATTCTGGATGTCACAAAAAAGGATGGCGGACTTGTTTGGGGTTGATGTCAGAACCATAAATTATCATCTCGGACAAATTTACGAAACAGGAGAACTCTCCAAAGAGGCAACTATCCGAAAAATTGGGATAGTTCAAACAGAAGGAGACCGGGAAGTGGAACGTATGCCGCTATTTTACAATCTCGATGCTATTGTTGCAGTGGGGTATAGAGTAAATAGCTATCAAGCTACTCAATTCCGTATTTGGGCTACTTCAGTGCTGAAAGAGTTTATCATTAAAGGATATGCCCTTGATGATGAGAGACTGAAACAGGGCAAACATTTTGGGAAAGACTATTTTGATGATTTGCTTGAGCGTATTCGTGAGATACGTACCTCAGAGCGCAGATATTACCAAAAGATAACAGACATTTATGCAGAATGTAGTGCGGATTATGACCCGAAATCAGAAGATACAAAGTTGTTCTTCAAGATGGTACAGAATATGATGCACCTTGCCGTTACCCATCATACGGCTGCGGAAATTATCTATCAACGGGCTGATTCCGAGCAACCTTACATGGGACTTACCACGTGGAAGAAAGCTCCTGACGGAAGAGTGCAAAAGTCTGATACCATCGTCGCAAAAAATTACCTGTCAGATTCTGAATTGTCCCAGTTGAATCTTATCACAACTGCATTTCTTGATATGGCAGAATCACGTGCTGCACGTCATATCGTTTCAACTATGGATGATTGGAAAAAGTTCCTTCAACAATATCTTGCAACGATGGATTACGAGCCGTGCGATACAGCCGGAAAAGTGACACAAGAGGAAGCAAGAGATAAGGCTTATAGCGAATACGAAAAATATAAACTGATTCAAGATAAATCATACATATCGGATTTTGACCGTTTTAATGAGGGTAATGATGAAACTTCATTGCTTCCATTTGACTTGAATCCTATAAAATAATGACAACTATGGCAATAGATAATAAAGAAAAAGAAGTCCTTAATGTTCCCCATTTGAGATTCCCAGAGTTTAGTGGAGAGTGGTATAGTTATCCCCTTACAGATTTTATGAGTTTCAAGAACGGAATGAATCCTGATGCAAAAAGATTTGGTCATGGGACAAAATTTATTTCTGTTATGGATATCCTCAATAACCAATTTATTCGCTATGATAATATTCGTGCCTCTGTTGAAGTTATAGCTGGTGATATTGAAACTTACGGTGTAAACTATGGGGATATTTTATTTCAGCGTAGCTCTGAAACATTAGAAGATGTAGGTCAAGCCAATGTTTATCTGGATAGTAAACCTGCTGTGTTTGGTGGTTTCGTTATTCGTGGAAAAAGTAAAGGGAACTATCATCCTATGTTTTTCCGTTATCTTTTGGCTTCGCCAACCGCACGAAAGAGGATAATCGTAAAAGGAGCCGGAGCACAGCACTTTAATATTGGTCAAGATGGATTAAGTAAAGTTTATCTAGATATTCCTTCAATTCAAGAACAAGAGAAAATAGCAAAATTGCTTGAATGTATAGACGATCGTATCGCCACCCAAAACAAAATCATTGACAAGTTGCAGTCCTTAATCAAGGGAATTAATTGCAAAATTTTTGCCTTAATACAAGGAAATGAATATAGATTGGGAGATATAGCCACAATTACAAATGGGAACAGTAACGTACAAGATGCCTCAGTAGAATACAGGGTTGGTTTGTATCCTTTCTTTGATAGGTCAGAGGATATAAAATATTTGCCAACATTTTTGTTTGATAAAGAATCAATCATATATCCAGGTGAGGGGACTGAATTTATGCCTCGATATTATAATGGCAAATTCGCTTTACACCAAAGATGTTACGCAATATGTGATTTTAATGAAGCTGTAAATCCTCAATTCTTATATTTCTTCCTAAAGACGCAGAATTCATACTTCATTAGAAATGCTGTAGGTTCAACAGTACCCTCATTAAGACTTGATACATTTCAAAAGTTGAAAGTGGTAATACCTTCAAAAGAAACACAGTATAGTGTATATTCATTTCTTTCTACTTTAGAACAAAAATTAGATGTAGAGAATAGTATTATGAAAATGCTCTTATGTCAAAAGCGGTATCTACTTCGTCAGATGTTCATATAAACATCTGACAAAGTAAGTATTGCTTCTCTAAATTTAGACTTTTCAGAATATCTTGTTCAGTAGAAAGTTTGTCATCTATTGTTGACAACAATGTTGCATATTTGAGTTGTTCGGAATATAGCGGACAAAATATCTTGGCTTTACCATAATCTTTGAAGTATATATGAGGTATTGCCATTCCTGTTTTATATGGTTCAAAGTTGAAAACCTTCAGTAAATAATAGAGGTATCGAAGCGAGTAACCATTTGGGGCTTGCAATATATTCAAAGTTCCAGTTGCTGAACATTTGCCAGTAACATAAGAAACTGTCCCAACTCCTGAACCATCTTTGATAATATAGACAGCTTCATTCTCTGTGTTATAATTATCAAGGTAGCCAACAATGCCATTTGCACCGTAAACAGGATATGCGCCATGCTCAAAAACATCACTTTCTTGTAGAGTGGAAGAACTACATTCCAAACATTCAGATATGTGCACATTTGGTTTGTTACTGCAAGTTATATTCTGTGCAATTCCCTTGATTAAGGATTGTTTATTTTGTAGGTCTGCGATTTCAGAATGTATTTTCAATAGCATCAAAGGTGATGTTGTTATGTTATCTGAGATATGCGATATTGTTAAGGGCAAACAAATCAATGGAGAATATCTCTCTGAAAGTGGTGAATATTATGTAATGAATGGCGGAACTGAACCATCTGGCTATTATAGCGAATACAATGTCAAAGCTAACACAATTTCAATAAGTGAGGGAGGCAATTCTTGTGGATATGTACAATTCAATAACTTTCCTTTTTGGAGCGGCGGGCATTGTTATTCCCTTCAGAACATAGCAGACATTGTTGATAATCTGTACTTGTACCATTATCTGAAATCAAAAGAAGAAGCCATAATGAAACTCCGAATAGGTTCTGGTTTGCCCAATATTCAAAAAAAGGACTTGGCAATGTTCAAAACTATAGTACCGCCATTTGAACAGCAAATAACAATCTCAACTTTTCTGTCATCGCTTGAAAGAAAAGCCGAGATTGAAGAAAGAATACTAAATGTCATGCAGAAACAAAAGTTATATCTATTGCAGCAGATGTTCATATAAACATTTGGTGTAATAGAAACTTTTTCTGTTTTTGTAATAGTTCCAAGAAACCTATCTCCAGTTTGATTTCTTGGACTAATGTAGATAGCCGCTTCCCAGTTTGTTGCTGTACTTCAACCGTTGGAATGCAAAGCGGAATATTGCACAATCCTTCATAAGATAAGCATTGTCTAACACTGCCCTCTAATCTCTTTTGTATTTCAGTGAAGAATTGCTTAGACTCAAAATAGTAATCAAGGTATTCGGGGAATAGGTTATCCTTTGTACGGAAACAAATGTACATAGGACTTACTATACCTCTATTAAATGTGGTAAGACGAGCAATTGAACCAACATTTATTCTTGCTGGGTTAAAGGCAAAACAATTTCTTTCTACTATTTTATAGTTTGATATATCATCACTTGCAACGCTCCTGTTCTCAAATTGTTCACACTGCTGAATGAAGCCTTGACTATTGCTGACGGATAAAACATTTTGGATTGCACTATCTTTATTCCGTTTTGAAGTCTGTTCAATGAAATCGCCTATGTGCGTATTTCCTTTAGTTTTGTGAGTATATTCCATTTCAATAATCGCAGACTTTAGCTTATTCAAATCCTCAATGATTTTGTTTTGGGTCATTATCCGCTCATCAATTAGACGTAACAATGTAGCAATTTTAGTTTGTTCTTCTTTTGAGGGAACACCCACATAGCATTCTGCAAAATTTTTCGTGTTGATTGAGAATATCTTTGTTCCTTGTGCAATACGTCTAATCTGATGATGAAATACCATGGAAGAAAAAAGATACCCCTTAAAACCGATAACAGTATTATCAGAATTGTCTCGACCGTGAATTGTGTGTAAGCCACAAACTACATCATTGCCATTAAGATTATAAAATTCAATGGCTTTTGCAACTTCATTCGTATCTTCCGAAGCATCAGCAAAAGCCACGTCACCCTCTTTGCATCGTGCAAAGTTCTTAGGCATATTGCCTTCTTTTATATTAGGCAATTTGTCTTTTGTCAAATCTACCATAGTCGGAAGTCCCACGTGGATAAGCCCATAATGTAAATTCATCATAGCATTAGTGTCATATTCAAGTTGCTCCCAACTAAGAGAATTGGTTGAGTAAAAATCCAACAGGTCTGACACTTTGCACTTTTCCCACTCCCCGTTAAACTCCGGGAATCTCAAATGGGGAACATCAGGGATTTATTATTCTCTAATTATATGTACAACATATTAATATACGATTATGGGACAAAAAACAATTAGAGAAATCTCGGTTGCATGGAAAGAGTACAAGCAACCTTATGTGAAGCAGTCCACAATGGCTGCTTATGTGCTTATCTTGGAGAATCATATTCTTCCAAACTTTGGAGAAAGTGATACGCTCCATGAACAGGCTGTGCAAGACTTTGTTTTGCAGAAAATTGAGAATGGGCTGAGTGTGAAATCCGTGAAGGATATATTGATTGTACTGAAAATGGTTATGAAATTCGGCGTAAAAAATGAATGGATGAATTATCAGGAGTGGGACATCAAATACCCGTCTACTTCGACAACCAAAGAATTGGAAGTACTGACAGTTGCCAATCACAAGAAAATACTCAATCATATTCAAAGTCATTTCTCCTTTACTGGACTGGGTATCTACATCAGTCTTTGTACGGGACTTCGTATAGGGGAAGTCTGTGCTTTGAAGTGGAGTGACATCAATGTCTCTGAGGGAACAATCACCGTTAATCGTACAATTGAACGGATTTACATTATAGATGGAGCGGAAAAACATACCGAGCTGGTTATCAATACTCCCAAGACTCAAAACTCATGTCGGGAAATTCCCATGACAAAGGAACTTCTTGCAATGGTAAAACCTCTAAAGAAAGTCGTCAATGAAGATTTCTATGTCTTGACTAATGATGAATATCCAACCGAGCCTCGTACCTACCGTAATTATTACGGCAAATTAATGGCGAAGTTAGGTATTCCCAAATTGAAATATCATGGACTCCGCCATAGTTTTGCCACTCGTTGTATAGAAGCTGGTTGTGACTACAAGACTGTTAGTGTATTATTAGGGCATTCCAACATATCAACTACATTGGACTTATATGTTCATCCAAATATGGAACAGAAAAAGCGTTGTATTGCGAAAGTTTTTAAATCGTTGGGAAAGTGATGTAATATGTAGAGCGAAGGAATTTGATACAGTAATTTCTTCGCTCTCAATCATTGCGCACATTATGAGAATGGGGTAATAAAACCTTTATTGCCAACTCCATAATAGAGGAATCGCTTATTATGGCATATCGGAAAGAGAAAAGGAGAGGAAAAAATCCCCTCCTTAACTCTAAACCATGTATCAGACATTCAAATCTTTCAGTGCAATTGCATAATTGGAACAAAAACCGTCCATAATGCACTTCAAGCCAAGTGTCTGATAATACTTGTAGTTATCACCTTCGGTACAAAGGTATTTGTAACCGTAGCGTGGCATGTACTCCTTGAAGAAGCGAGCCAAATCTTTCAGGCTTTCTTCTTGGTTCTTCTTGAAGTTACTGCGCACAATGATAATAGACCAGTCGGGGAAATTGCCTCTTCCACAACTATACTCCCAGAAGCGGATGTAGCAGTCCAGATCACGTTCATTGATGTTCACACAAAAGCCATTGGCATTTTGCATCACGCTACAACTGTTTCTGTAGCCAAATTTCTCGCACAAGTAGAGATTGAAATCTAGAATCAAATCTTCCATAAATAATTGAATTTAAAGTGTTAATAAAAAGTTGATTATAAATGAAAGCCTCGCTTACGCTTAGCCTTTTTCTTTTTCATCAGGCGATTGAACTCTGCTTCTTCTGCGGCAGTGGCATCGTAGGATGAATTGGTGTTTAGCAAACCGAGATTGAAGTCAAAGCTATCATCGGAATGAGAAACGTTTTGCTGCATCTCTTCTTTCTGCTGTTTGGGTTCCTGCATGGCTGACTCCAACAAGGATGCACAAGCATTCTCTTCCAGTCGGTTGTCGATATTCAAGTAGCTGAACTCTCGATCCACTTTTGAGCCAGAGAAAGAAAAGCCGTTATGTTCAAATTTGACACCTTGTATTTCTCGTGTAGTCCGGCTGACCTTGAATTTCATATCAATGTCTCGGTCGGCAAGTGCATCCTTTAAGTCAGCCCAATTTTGTACTTGGGACAGTTCCTCTTTCAACGCTTTGTATATCTCATACTTTGCTCGGTCATAAGGGCGCAATCGTTCCTCCTTGATATGGTCTTTACCATTGGCAAAATGCAAGCGATATTTGGCAGTCAACATTTTGCAAACTTTCTCATTCCTGCGAAAGTCATTCTTGTCGCTAATCGTTTTGCCGTCATTGTCCACTCGATTAAAGACGATGTGGCAATGCGGATGTTCACGGTCGATGTGCCGGGCAATGATGTACTGCGTGTTTTCGATGCCCATCAACTTCATATAGTCATGGGCAATTTGCAACATCAGTTCATCATCATGTTTCAAGCGTTCGTTATCTTCCGGTGAGAAGTTGAGCGAAGTATGTCCGACAATATTCTTTACCTTATCATTGAGCAGCGATTGTAATTCAAATTGCTCCGCCATCTGTTCGGGTGTACCTTCTACTCCAACTGCTTCCAGCAATTTGGATTTCTCCTCTTTGAGAACATAGCTAACACAACCACCGAATGATGTCCCTTTAGTCTGTTTACCTATCATCTTTCAAACATTTTATAAGTAGGTTAATGTGCTGAGCCATTTCCTTGCATCTGTCCGCTACGGCGAAGAAACCGTAGGTGTTTGCCTGTCTTGCCAACTGGTTAAGATTGGTACTTTCGCCAATCAGTTGACGGATGATGTGGATATGCTCTTGCGTGATTCGTTCACGTACCGAACCGTTTTCGATGAGCGAACGGATCACTTCGCTTTGGGTCTGCTTGCTCCGTCTGCAAAGCGCACCAAGCCATGCATATTGCTGATATGACAGACGGAGTGTTATTGTATATTTCTTTTCCATTTGAATCGTTTTTAGTGAATAATGTGTGACCATCGGGAGCTGCCTCCTCAGACTTTTTGAGGAGCAAGTGGTCGGGAAATGTAATACACCGACATTAACTTGCTACAGTAAAAAAGTCTCGATTCTTCTCCCTGAGTTCAAAGTCTGAATCCTCGTTTCTTGGGCGGTGAAACCTTCGGTTGTGGAATGCCTTGTTGTACGTTGATGAGCTTCAAATCTAATGTCTCTATCAGTGTTTTCAAGTTCGGATTCTTCTTAATCATCTGCTGGAGTATGGCTTCATCAGGCTTCACTTTGAGTAGATAATCAGCTATGTCGTACCCCTCTTTGCGTTCGTCTTCGGTAGCGTTGGCTTCCAAATAATCGAACATTTGTACTTCAATTCCGCAGCTTTTCATCAGGCTGATTTTGCTCTGCCAATAGTCGGTTGCCCCTAAATCAGGGAATAATACAACGCTTCTTCTTGCCAGAACGGATAGGCTGTTGACATTGAAGCAACCGTTCTTTCCACCTGATGCTATCCATAGGAATTGCGGCAGATAGTAAGATGCAATAATTGCCGTTTTCTCGCTTTCGACCAGCGCAACTGGACGGCTTTTGTCTTCGGAAAGCAGATGCTCACCGAAGAAGCATTGCTTCAAATTGTAATCACCTTTGTGTAATACGGAGTGCACCCACGTAACATGATTGTATGGTTCTTTTATTCGCTTACCCGTTTCAGAATTGTAAAGCATTATCTTACCAGTTCTGACTTTACTCTGATTGTCCGTTTGCCAGAATACAGTTGCACCATCCCAATACTTGGATGTACCAACCTTGTATCTCTTCATAAGATTCAATGTTTCCGCCTCTCCGAATTGAGCCGATAGAAACTGAAATAACTTGTTCGCAGAATAGCCTCGTAATGATTGGTTGACTATATCCAAATCCATGTAGGAGATGGCTACCGGTTTTACTTCTTTAATAGTTGTATAACTTCCGAAGCTATTCTCAGCAAACTTTTCTTTCTCAGATGGATTCTGCTCAAAGTAATCACGAGGCGTGAAGTGATAACCGCATTTCTGTTCGTGGTCACAACGACCTACGTAATCAGGAAACCAGATTTGTTTCTCCGTATCGATATACTTTGAAAAACATCTTTGGCGATGGCAGTTCGGGCAAGTGTGCCGAGTGCTGACACCTTTGTAGGGTTCTAATATGAATCTATGTGTACTCATTGTATGTTTCTTTTTAGGTGTGTCACTTTTGTCGTTATTGTCGTTTTCGCTTGGAAAGTGTCAAAACCGACAAAAATGTCACGGGTTAATCCTTGAATATTCTCCATGTTTCTCTTTGCGGAACAATGTCCCGATGTTGTCATTGAGAAAGCGTTGAAATGTGCGCTCCTTCATCCCGTTCTGCTCGGCTATCTGTATAGCTTGGGCAGTTGTAAAGGCTGGAGGCAGTAGATTGACTATCGCCTGTTGTTGGCTGTTGAGTGCATTTTCATTGAGGATATTTTGAACGCTCAATGCGGATTCCTTGAAATACTCTGTCAGTTTAATGGCTCGTTCCACCGTCAACAGGTCGATATAGGCTTTATCACACTCTCCGCAAGTCCATCGTGCTAATTGGATAATCAGGCAGAAACGGATGATGTATATCTCCAGCTTGCAATAGATACTCACGATTGTGTCGTTTGTCTCTCGGTCGCACAACTCAGAAAAATGGTGCTGCCATTCATAAAGCCGTTTCTTGGCATCCTCCGTGAAGAGAAGAATTTGTGGTTCTATCTCTCCAAATTCATTGAGGACATACTCTTGTTGTATCAGCTTATCAATAATGGCATTCCATTCTTGTTCAATGTTCTCCGGCAGCTCCTTATCATTCCAACGTGCTTTCTGTTGCAGGTTGGGCATTACAAACAGAATGCGATCAATGAATCCGTTACTGGAGCGTTCGCCCTTAGCCAGTTCACTGATAATCTTCTTTTGGATAGTGCCGATAACCGAGATATACGGTCGCTTGATGAAGATGGCACTCTTGGCATTCTTGCGGTCGGATATAGTGGTCTTGGCACTGAATACCGACAACCAAAATTGTTCTTCCGAACCATTGTTGTAACGGTTGAAATTCTTGAACCAAGCGGACAATTCATCAGCCCACAAGCATAAACCACGTTTGTTCTGCGCATGAATAAGGCTCAATCCTTCAGGTGTTACATCTGAAATCAAGAAGCGTTTACGAATTGGTTCCTGTGGAAACTGTTCCTCACCGCTATCTGTGCGTTCTTTGCGGCTCATACTCATCAGTTCATCATACTTTGCAAGTGCTTTTTCAAAGACCTGATTCTGCTGATAGTCATAATCAAGAAACGGTTTCATGGCAAAGCTAAGCGGATGACTTTTGTTTGCCCCCGGTCTTCCTATTAATGCCATATACAGGATAGGACTTTCTACCCAGCCTTGCTTGATTTGGGCAAGGTGGGTATTACCAATGCCGACTGCAATCGCTGTAAGAATTGCTGCGGCAATGTAGTCGGTAGGGTAGTTATGGCATTCGTGAACCTCGCTGATGATGCGTTGGATTTTATTCGGGAATATGCTGACAGGAAAATCAGTGCCAGCCAATCGCATACTTAAATCAACCGCTTCATCAATGATGGATGCTGGATTAATAGAATATGTATCCATAGCCACACCTATTAAAGTTTCACAGATGATTTGGGCTTATGACGGACACTGCCTTGCATATTGGCAAGCATTTCCTCATATGTTTGCTCGGTAGTCTTTTTTCGTCCGTTTTCAATCCAAGCCAGAAGTTCGTCCTCGTAGAAATAGAGTTTCTTACCTTTCTTATAGGCAGGAAGCAGCCCTTTGCGTACCAATGTATAAATGGTAGGCTTAGCTTTTTTGATGATACGGCAAGCATCCTCAATTTCAACCAACACATGTTTGTCTGATGCCGGTGGTTGAAGTTCCGACACCATTCTTTTCAATTCAATGACCTGTTCGGTCAGATAACCTACCGCTTCGGGTAGCTTATCAAATGTTACTGTTTCTTTTTGCATACGCCAATCGTTTTTAATTGTTCGACGGCAAAGGAAACAGGTGTTTCAATGGTGGAATCATTCACCAAAATATAACTGATGAATAACTTTTTGATGGTAGTTGATGTCATCCTTGAGAATTATACATACCTTTACAAGACATAAGTAGGTTCTACAAACAATGCTTATTTATTTGTTTAATTATTTAAATACAAGTGTATTATGTATGAAAATTATACAAGACAATCTCTTCCAACTAAAGAATATCGAGAATTATTAGGCAGTGCAATTTGTGTGTTCAATTCAAACAATTCATTTATTATAGAGAATATATTACGAGAAGATGGGGGAAGAAATTATAGTTGGTATGATTTAATTGATAAAACTTCTGGCCAATTAAAAGCTGCAATTAATGATACAATAACAACTAAAGTTGGTTCTGAAATTGCTCAAATATTTAGCGATTTAGTAGATAAAAGAAATCGTATAATTCACAGCTTTCAGATCACTAATGATGATAAAGAGCAGATTTTGGCAACAAAGGATAAACAACACAATCAATTTGTAATCACAAAAGAATATCTTTTGGATTTTATTAAAGGGAATGAGGTGCTGAGTGACAAACTATACACCTTCAGAGGATATTAGGGCAGTCGTTATTTGTTATAACGATTGTAGCTGAATTTTGCATGGTGATTCAGTATTAGACATTTTGCGCTCAATGGTAGATATTTCCGAATCACGGAGAGTATGAGTAAATATCCTCTTTATAAAAGTAGCGGTCTGTAGGCGTGGTTTTCCGAATGCTTTGCCTATATTCCAACCAAAGTGCATGATGTCAATGGTTTTTAATTGGGCATCAACCTTTATCTGCTCGACTTTGGGCATAGTATCAGACAAGTAATATTCTGTAATATATCCACATAGACGATTGAGGTCAGTTTCGCTAAGGTAGAGAACCAAGTTTTGTTTCGTATATGCGAGAACCTTATCTAATTTTTCTTGCGATGCTCGTTCCTTCTCAGCCATAGCGTTGGCACGGAATATCTCGTATTCTGATGGCTGATTGGATTCTTCGATGGGTATCTTATTGATGGTAGAAGGTGTGGCTTCTTCCTTTGGAAGTTCTGTCACATCTTCATTGAGTTCAGAACACGAAGGGGTAGAAACTTCTTCTGTTGTGTCAGATTTAATTTCGATTTCAATTTCAGGTTCAGAAATGATGGATTTTGAAATAATGGTACTTTCGGCAAGTTTCGAATGTTTCACTATAGCTTCTACCACCACAGCCTTATTACGGTAGCCCTCAAATCTCAAAAAGCATCTTTCTATTGTTGGGGAAAGGAGTTGTCTGAATGCCATTTGTAGATTGAGGTAGATAGCTCCTATGACAATAGAGCATACTACAAGAATAAGGTAGCTGCTGAACTCGTCCCAACCATAGTGAAGTACGGTCTGACGGGCTAAAATACCAATGACAGCGATTGTGCTGAAAACAATCAGATGCAATGTTATATTTTCTATCTTTTTCTGCTCCATAGTGAGATGTATTAATCGTTTGTGTGCAAATATATAGGATTAATTTTTGAGAAAATTCATAGTTTTGCCTGTCAATGGGCTTTTGACGATATATTTCATCATATTTCACCACGTTACACTCCTAATAATAAGCGTATTACAAATTTCTTGTTTTTAGTTGAAAATAGTTGGAGAAGCAGACCTGTGTATATCAAAAACAAAAGTTATCTGCATCATTTGGGATAAACAATGCAGATAATCAATAGGGTATAGAGGTATAGTTTATTAGCAATACAATGTATGGTTTGTACTTTTGTTGAGATATAACAGGATGTTGTAATCTTGATTATGAGCAACTTTGTTTATTAACCATCTCTTGAATGCAGCGGAATGTCCAGTGTCTATTTGATAGGATAGGGCTATAATTATGTTGAGATTATACACATCGTCACTATTCCCATTCTCCAACTTTATGCATTGGCAAACTTCATACCCCTTTAAGATGTTGGCTTTCAATATCGCTTTTATACGGGAATTGATTGATCCAACTGTTGTATAGAACAAGTCGGCAATCTCCCAAGCGGTCATCCATACTTCGCCATCAGAGATATGGATGCCATGCCCGTTGTTTGTTATGATTCCTCGTTTCATGGTTATATTCATTTTAATGAAATCTTATTGGCTGTCTCTCGTTTCTTTACATTTACCAAATGTAGGCTCGGCAAACAACGCCTTTCCGCTTTACAGCGGTAGGTTTTCGCTTACCT
>OHRG01000762.1_pt1 | contig 20621 bp, 39 predicted proteins | sample 1578351 | NCBI WGS metagenome assembly OHRG01 (sample SAMEA3879599, study PRJEB24766) | human gut metagenome | biome: human-associated habitat; feature: feces | place: USA | collected 1985/1987
ATATAGCAGGCGGACTGAGTTGCACAGCCTGGAGATCACCCTGCTTCTGGCTCCTGCATATCGGCGGATTCCGTCTCTACACGCTCCGCCGGGCGCAGCCGCTTTCTATGTGTCGGCACACCGGGGCAGGTCATAGCTGCCACCGCTTTTTTAGCTCCGCCCCCATGACAGGCGGCTCGCGTCTTACTCTTCCCAGCGCCTAGACGCTCCGGCAGTCTGGTGTAGTGTCTTTCCACCGTCAGCTCCGTGGCCTTTGGAGCGGTTTAATAAGTTGGCTACCGCAAAAAGTGCGGGTCACCAAGCCCTCGGCCGGAATCGAACCGGCGTCCACTATGCCAAATCAGGGTATCGCTCTCACCATTGAGCTACAAGGGCATATTGCACACAGTAGGGGCAGCGGCTGCACCGCCGCCACCCCGCCCGTGTGAAGGAGGCTGGAAAAGAAACCTGGCGGATATGGGCAAATATCTATCCTCCTTTATTATACCACAATATATACGATTTAATCAAGGCATTATACACAATATTTTGTGTTTTAAAATGGACGGCGGAACACCTCTACTTTGTTCCCTTCGAGTTGCTGAACATACTCAGCAAACATTGCCCAAGCATCAGGAACATCATCATGCTTATTTTTACCTGCCATCGTATACCCGCAAAGGAAGTTGAGCATCCTTCGATATTCCTTGTCCTTCTTTATGACAGAGTTGTCTTTGAACAGCACATGGTCTTTCACCCACGGCGAGTTCACTATGATTTTTGTTTCCTTTTGCTGTGTCGTATATTTTGTGGTGATTTTCGCTATACCGCCAGCTTCTTTAACTTCTTTCTGAACTTTTTCTGCTACTTTCCCACCAGCGCTGTTGCTTTCAAACTGGCCCATTTGAGCCTTATGCTGAAGGAGCTTTGACACCAGCCGCGCCTCTACAACCTCTGGATTGCTGTTGTCGCATACTACGTCTTCACAATAGAAGTCATTCCCGTACTGGTAACAAATTGGCATGACGCAATAATCAGTGCCCTTGTCCTTCGTATCGCACACAAACAGGATTGCATCTGGTTTCCCGTCAGGAAGCTCAAAATACCTGCGCAGCTCATCTTCATTGTATAGCTGTCCTTCACGCTCAATGGGCTGAGTCATGTATAGTGCCCTCCAGGAAGCATCGTCCATAACATCTCTCTGATTGTGATAGAATGCCGTGGTAAACCCAAGTCCATACGGATAATCAAAATTACTCTCATCATTTTCATCCAGAGCAGGTAGGTGGATAAACTCTGCCATTGGGTCTTCTGCATGGGCTAGTTCAAGTCGGTCAATGGGGTCATGTAACGTCCAAGGTGTTTGGACAAGAAGCTGGACACAATCTCCGATCATACGCTGCATGAGGTCTGTATAATACTGCTGCCAGAGCTTGTCCATGCGCTCTTTACTCATTGCGGACTCAATATCAGGTACAAGGTCATCTGCTACCAGAAGATTCGAAGCGCGTACTTTGCCCGCGTTACCAGATCCAATGGACGAAAACTCAAAGGTCTCAAACCGCTTTCGTTTCCCAAGATCAATTCGCATATCTTGGGCATTTGTTTTGCAAACTTGAACAGATAGGAAAATATCTTTCCACAAATACTCCCCTTTGGGGTCTAACATCCGCCCAACTTCTTCATAAGCCCCACGTAGGAATGAGTTTGAGTGCGAACCCATCAGAATGCTTAAATCTGGATTCTTTAACCCCTCCATCACCATGAACATCAATTCAATGGTGGTCTTCCCGACGCCCGGGGGAGCCATAACACCCAAAATGCGTATCTTCCGTTCAGATAGCCGCTGCATAGCTTGAACAACCGGAAGTAACTGCTTTCTGCGTGGCATATAAAACTTCTTTTTCGGCTCTCTATCCCACTCAGCATATCTTATCGCCGCATCAAAATCATACGGCGCATCAAACAGCAGACTCCGCTTGTTCAGCTCGAACATACGGAGGCTTTTTTGTTCTGCGGCGAATCTTGCGGACAGCCGACGTACTTCCTTGTTTCGCTCATGGGCCAAGGTAAAATCTTCTGGTTCTAGCAGCCGCAACGTATCAAAGGCATCAGATAACGCAGACGGGTCGGAGAGGTCACGCTTGAACGCCCTCTTCACCAGCTCCCGAATTTCCATAAAAATAAAGTGCCTCCTATCCTTTCAGATAAAAGGCACTTGGCACTGTTCGCTCCATCTGGAGAGGCACTTGGCACTACAATTATTCAATCTTCCGCCGGTTCCGGGTACGGAATCCAATGAGTTACTTCATAATCCTTTCCAAGCCCTTCCCAGTAATCTCCAACAGCATCCGCAAGCTGTTCCCATTCTTTGTACTCTGGATTGTATCAGACATCAACCCAGGTCTGCTTTCCTCCATCATTGACTCTTACCGTCACCATTACCGGCTCCATATCTGGCGGCATCCTATCACAGCATTTGATCCAGTCCATATTTCTCTAATAGCTCCCTCTTCTTTGAATCATAAGCGGCCTTCGCGCTTTCAATAGACATAAAACCCGTCTTTACCCAGCGCTCTCCGGAAACCTGTACGGCTGCCCGGTATGTTTTCCCGTTTTTCTCCGGCATAACACCACGCACACCAGTTTTGCTTCTTAGCATCGCTTTGTCTGTCTTCGCTGCCGCAATATCTGCGCGCTTTATGCCACCCGTTTTTGCAAACTTGGCCTTAACGGCAAGTTCAGAGTATTTTTTCATATTCTCGCTTTTGTATTGCTGGCAGCCACATCCCTTTGGTTTGCTTCTTATCGTCTGTGCGGGGAACTCCTTTTCGAAACCGCACATGGAACACTTGCACAGATACAGCGCGTTCCCGTGTTTGTCAATTCCGGTTCGCTTCAATACAGTCAGCGCACCATAGGTTTTCCCGGTAAGATCTTCCGTTTTCTCACGCTTATTGCATCCACAATCTTTCTTTGGCGATTTTTTATCGGTTAACCGTTGCCCCTCAACGACGCACTCATTTCCGCACTTGCGGCACATGCACCGCCAAAGCATGGCGCCTTTGGGCGAGCGCCCAGCGGGTTCTATTACTATCAGTTCCCCGAACCTTTGACCGGCGAGGTCTTTTATCTTTCCCATCAGAAACACACTCTTTTTGTTTTGCGCGGAATTTTTCTTGCCTACATGTCGTCCTGTACTTTCAAGATGTATTCTCTTACAGAGCGAAGGGCCTCACCTTCTGGCCCAGCCTTAAACGACCCGCAAGCCTCAATTTTCTTGTCAATAAAACCCAAAATCTGATCCAATATCTTACACTCTTTACACATAGTCAATACCCCCTTGTTTTATCTGGAGGCGTGTGCTATATTATCCTTGTCAACACGCCTCTGATGTGTTCTCATTCAGATCGCCGCTTCCTTTTGACCGAGGGCGGCGGTCTTTTTTTCTGCTCAAATTATACCATTGGCTTTTACTAATGCCCATCTGCTTACAGGCGGCCTCCACTGTGATGGAGCCGTCTTTTTTTATTTTTTAGGATATTGTCGTTTTTGGCCTACCAGCGGTAACTTTCGGCGTGGTTAATGCCTCGTATGGTGTCATGCCCATTTTCTTAATGCGGTAAGATACAAAAGAAAAGCTCAATCCGTATTGCTCGCACCAATCAATGGCCGACTTCGTTTCTCCATTAATCTCCCATTCCAGTTTCCGTTTCCTGCTCCGCTTTTCGGTTGGTCTTGCGGTAAATGTATATTTCGGATGTTGATTGTTTGCTTGCGCCTTTGCATCAGCCCACCTACAATTATCTGGTGAGTACCCTTTGTCGTTATCAATTCGGTCTATTGATAAATTATCGGCATACCCATGCGACAGAGCCCAATCCCTAAACGCAAACACATCCTCTCTCCATTCATCACAAATGTCTATTCCTCGCCCACCGTATGTTTTCCACGCATGGTTTTTGTGGTTATAACACCGCTCTTTCATTCCGCTCCAAATTCTGTATATCCTATCTTTTGATAATCCATGTGTACTAATAAGGGACTTATGATGAATACAATCTGCTTTTCCACAACTCTTTATTTTCCCATTTTCAAAAAGCACCGGATTTACTTCAACTGATCTACCGCAATCACATCTGCACACAAACATCTTTTTGCGTTTTCCAACAACGGTTAGATGGTATTTTCGAACACCTCTCCATTTTTCTATATCAAACTTTCCTCGGTTTGTTTGGCAAATACAAACCATAGGATTTTCTCTCAACAAAAACTTTGGAGCGTGGTAATTCTCTGCACCACAAAAGGTACATCTCGTTTTCCAGCCGAATCCCGTTTTATATCCAATTATCTCCCAGCATCCAATTTTCTGCCCAATCCACTTTGGGTTGCTTGGCAAATTTTCTCTTTTAATCCTTGCGGTTTCCTTTTCCGCTGCTATTCTTTTTCTTGTTTCACACCCACAAATCCCTTGATTCTTCCCTTTCGCATAATCTTTCCCGTTATGCGTGACTTTCTTCCTTCCGCACTTCTGACAGGTTAGCTCCCACATCTGTTTATGTGTTTCCCAATCATACCAAACACGGGTAACTTCAAAATCGCCGTACACTTTCCCGATTCTGTCAGAATAAAACTGATCCTGCATTTCAAGAACCTGTTTCTTGTTTGCCTCGTTAAACATCCCCCTTTTTTACCCCCTTTTTGTTTCGGCTCTCCAGCGGAGGCAACCCGTGTTCCGCCCGATACTTCGCAACTGCCTTATAGTAGGTGTTTGGACGCAACCCCAACTTTTCCATCGCCCACTTGTTCGTCCTCCCATCAGACAGAACTTCTTTGTAGGCTGCATCGAAAGCCACCTCATCTATTTCAATCGGCTTTCTTCCTTTATATGCGCCTCTGTCCTTAGCAAGAGCAATCCCTTGGGCCTGCCGCTCATGCGTGTTGATTCTTTCCTTCTCAGCCACATACGAAAGAACTTTCAATACAATATCAGCAATCAGCGTTCCTGTGAGATCGTTCGTTTTCCTGGTATCCAAAATGGGCATATCCAGCACAACAATATCTGCTCCGATCTCCTTCGTGATATGTTCCCACTGTTTTCCAGTCTCAGTGTAATTTCTTCCGAGCCGGTCAAGGCTGCACACAAAAACCGTATCACCCTTTCGGATTACAGTCATCATCGCGTTCCATTTGTCCCGGTTGTAGTCCCGCCCGCTCTCTTTATCAATGAAGATGTACCGCTCCGGCACTCCGGCCTCTTTCAGCATTTTAGTCTGCCGCTCCTCATTTTGGTCTTTCGAGGACACCCGCGCATATCCAACACAAATGCTCTCAGCCATCCCATCTCGCCTCCTTTTGTTTGCAAATTCATTATAACAAATAATTTTGTTGTTTGTCAACATGTTTTTTGCTTTTTTTAATTTTTCTGTGGTAGGGGGGCTCAGGTGGTGGGTGGCCGCCCTGTCCTATCCCCCGGGGGTGCCCGGCGGCCCGTTATCCTTGTAATACCTTGATTATCTGGGGTATACCCATACCAAACAGCCCACATATATATAATAATAATTTGGCACAAATCGCAACTACTCAAAAAATAAATAAAAATATTTGTAAATTCTGTTGACTACATCAAGCAAATATGTTATCATATAATCACAGCAAGGGAAACCGCGCTGAATCTACCGGGCAGGAGGTAACGGAAATGGAGATTGATAGCATGACCCAGACCGAGTTAGCATCCTATCTTGAAACCCTGGCGAAGCTGGTAGAGGCCACGGCTAAGGACGCGCAGGACGCGGCCCGCATTATCCGAGAGGCCATCCCCAAGCAGTAAAAAAGATAGCCGCCCAGCCCTGAACAAGCAAGCGACTATCTAAGACCCAGCGGAGGCGGTTAGAGCCTGCCATCTGGCCGCCTCCACTATAACACAACTGGCAGGGAAAAGCAAGGCCACAGGCCGGGAGGCTTAACCATGAAAATAACTGTAGATATTGCGGGCCGCTTTACTATCGCAGATCAGACCGCTGAATATCTGGCCGTTGGATTTATCGGCTCCGCATGTGCTGACCGACTGACCCCGGCACAACTTAACCATGTGCGCGGATTTTACGGCATGACAGGCAAGCGAACGGAAGTCTGGCCGTCCTACCCTGTAAAACTCAATCGCAACCACTACAACGACTTTTTGATTATCTACCGGTCTTGACCCGCCCGCCGGAGAATGGAGGTGACCCTCGCATAATTATCCTGTTTATTGTCCTCCTTCCATTTATGGTGATCTGGGAGACGGCGAAAAAATCTTGACTGCCCCGATCGGGCGCGATACAATCAACACAATGGAGGCCCCGCGCAGGGGAGAAGGGAGAGCAAACCATGAAAAAGCTGACTGCTAAAGAGGTATTCACTCGCGAAGCCTATGAGGGGCTGACAGCAGAAGAACGCCGGTCGGCGCTAAAAGTTGAACAAGCAAAAGAGTATAGCGGCTGGAGAGCCTACCCTGACACTTGTGCCGAGCTGGTGGACTTTATCCCGGATGATTGGTGGAGCAAGTACCCTGCCCAGCATATCGGAGAGGTTATGTCTCTGCTCAAATCCGCTATTGACCTGGGAGTTGACAAAGGCCGCCGCGAAGTGTAATATAAAAGCGTCGGGAGGCTGAGGCGCAGCTTTCTGGTGGGCCTCGACCCTGGCCCCACGGATTGAAATATAGATATGTATATTAATACGGCAAGAAGAGAGAGCTTACTAAGTAGGCTCTCTTTTCTTTTCCGATGGAGGCATCCGCCGCGCCGGATGTTAACTTAGATACCACCCGCCCCGCTATGGGGCGGTTTTTTTGCCCTCCAGTCCCTCCAGCGTGTCCGCCCATATCCCTACACTCCCCAGCAACTTCCCGCTGCTTGCGTGGCCTCCTATGGTCTCCAGGCGGCATTTTTGCGCTTGTGTCCAGCAGGGTGGAACAGACCTCAAAAAACAAAACCTCCGTAAAGACCATTTGCAGGCTCTTAGAGCTGTTTTATTGTCTTGGAGTGTCCCTATATTCCAATACCATAAAACTCCGTATATCGGCCCACAGAACGCCAAACAGAGCACAAAGCAACCCCGGCCCGCTCCGTCAGGAGCAAGCCGGGGCCTTATCATTTGTTCTGGGCCAAGGAGAGGACGGCACAATGCTCTTTATCGGCGTCCCACCAGGCGCAGCGGGGGCCGTCACAACGCCCGCCGATATACTCCACGCGGGGCATCTTGCCGTCGGCCTGGGACTTAATCACGCTAGTTTTCAGCGTTGCGGCCAAATCGGGCACGGGGTCTAGGCTCCAAAGTGCCAGCCCTGGAGATTGTGCAGCCTTTAGTGGGCACAACTTCCCGCGCGTGAGGCTGTCATAGTCGTTGGCCGCTGTGTCCTTTTGGCATCGTCTCATAAAGTCGATCACAACCGGACAATCTTCTTTCCCACACATAACGCCGGATGGATGGCAGCAAGAATAAAGGTTTTCTCCATTGTCTACCAATCCAGTAATATCTACCAGATAGTCGCAAGAGAAATTCTGTTTCACAGTCGCTACTCCTCCACCACAACAGACCCGGCAATCCGTTCCTCAAGCTGCTTTTGGTCGGGAGAGTCGCCGAGAGGTGTTCCAGGCGTGAGAGTGATTTCTTGGCGGTCTGCGTAATCAAAGTTGTTCTTCCCCAAAAAGATTGCAGAAACCGGGTTTACCTTACCATTCAGGATGTAATACTCCCATAAAACCTCAAGTTTTCTGTACTCTTTTTTTATCAAGTCCCTTGTCGCAGAGCTGCATTCAAGGTTTCTCCCGACAACATCATGAGTAATTTCCCATAGTCGCCGCCTATCAAGTCCAAGCACATCAGCCATACCAGATACCTGTGGCTTTGTGTCAAAGTCGATGCAGAGTTGCCAGAACTCGTCAATTCTCTGCTTTACAGCATTCTCGTCAGAGAGGTCAACTCTATCAAATTTGTTGAGGGCTTGGATAAACATAGTCGCTTTGCTGTTATCTCCCGGCTCCGCAAGTTCATACCCGAACTGCTGTAGGTCTGGACGGTTTCTTTTCCGTTTTACGACCTGCTCCATAGTCACATCATTCTTGTTCAGAGTTGTCACCTTCTTTCGCAAACCCAAACCTCTCTCTTGCCCTCTTTGCCATGTTTTCCCGCTGTTCGTCCGATAGTTCCTTCGGAGCGCGGACTTTAATCCACTTCTTTGGGAAAGTATATTCCCTCACACCTCCACCTGTTCGAACTACAGTAATTTCTTTGTGTTTTCCGGCAAGTACATCTAATCGGCGAATCAGGGCACGATCCATCGTATAGCAGGATGCAAGAGGCTCTTCCTGATTGTAGTTGTAGATAGTTTCCATTTCGTATTTTGTTAAGTCCAATGTTCGTTCCTCCATTCGAGAAAGGACATCTTCTTGAAAATCATAGTCGCCATGATGTATCTGATAGTCCCTGAGTTGGTCAGGAAGTAGAGTTTTGATAGGATTGGGGAAATGTCTTCAAAGTAAGGCTCCCAAGCGGGATTGCTATATTTCATTTCCCAAACACCGCCTTCATATAGTCGCTGGTCAGGTAAAGAGCCTCTTTCTGGGAGAACCCCTGTTTTATCAGATTGTCATAGAATACTTTGAGCATTTCGGACATGGATCCTACTGCATTAAGTAGACTTGAAATATCTTATTTCATTTTTATTTATAATCCCCCTTTATATCATAATGTAAAATAATCGTTCTGTCAAGCCTCAAATGCTTTCTTTGCTAATTCCTTAATTTCTCCCGCCGTATACTTTCTTGCTCCCCTGTCCGTTTCAAATCCCTCCTTCGGCGGGTCTGGGAGGGGCATCCAGTGGGTGACACCGCCCGGCTCTCTTTCTCCGTGTGGTGTAATGACACGCCACTTCTTTCCCATGTCACTATGCCAGCCCATCATGGTCTGCCAGCGTTCATGCCAAAACGCCACCACAAGGACATCCGCTTGACTTTCCGGCAGCCTGTCCTTGACGCTGATCCACTCACTCACACTGTCCGCCCTCCCCGTCGTGGATGGAGCCGCAGTGTATGAGGTTGGGCCAATTCTCTGGCTTCGCTTCGTCCTCCAGCGTCCAGTCGTTGCACAACCCGTCCTCGTCTGCCAATACATAGCGTCCTTCATCTTCCCAATAGGTCACGACGCCGAGGATGCAAACACACTCGTTGCCTTCCTCGTCCTCGCCCCATTCGCCCAGCATATCGCCAGTAAAAATCTTGTGTACTTCGGAGGACGGCCACGCTTCTCGCTGTATGTCGATGTTGGTGTACTGGCAGACCGTGGCGGGGTCAACTTCAAAGAATCCGCCTAGCATGATCCTCCCTTTTGTGGGCGGGTCTGCCCTGGCCGATACCAACCGCGGTAGAATGTACGCTCCAGGCATAAAGTCGGCATCTTCCGGGACAGCCACAATGTTTCCCTCCACCCACTCTCCATTATCCAGCCGCTTGGCTTTGAAAAGGATTTCTCTGGTCATTGGGCACCTCCGATGATCTCGTCCAATGTGGCCCGCCTTATGCTCCTCAGCGTAGGAAACGTTTCATCAAGGTTATCAAGACTGCCCTTATAGTTGTCTTCGTCATCATACATGTAAAATGTCTGTCCCACTATATCAACGTATGCCAATGTTTTAACAACTGGATATAGCACTTTGATAGCCTTCGCCCTCTCCACCTCCTGCTCCGTCCAGCGGGGCTTGCGGGCGATGTTTTCTGGATGATTTATGAGATTGTTAAGACATTCCACAGTGGAGAATCCCCAGCAGTCATTTGATATTTCAAGCTGGAATGTCCCATATTTATTGATACGAAATCGCCCTAACGTGTTTCCTCTAATTTCAAACTTTTCTTCTGGTTCAACCCCAAGCACCTCGCAAATTCTCGGCTTGTCCATGTTGGCCTCCTCCTTGATTTTCAGGTACTTTTCGATGGCTTCGTCCAGGTTGTCCTCCTTTCGCTGGCCGTAGGAGCAGAAATCATCCGGCTTGACCGGGTACTCCATATCGTGCTTGCCCATCCGGTAGCACAGTCGCATGAGCTGGTTGTGCCGTTTTGTACGTAACTCTCGGTAAAACTTGCACTCCCGGCACCTGACCACAGGCACGGCGTCGATGGTGGGTAGGCTATCAAACATACGCTTCATGACGGCTCCAGTCACCCCATCACCACCAAAGCACTCTCGTGCATTATCCGCATCAACTAGTCTCATGCTCGGCCTCCCACTGTTTCTTCATGTCTTCGTATAACTCTTCCATCTTTCGATTCCACCCCTTGAGCTTCCACAGGACAAGCAGGCCAAGCGCCATCCACTCCACAGCAGCTATGATCGTCAGAATATCAGCCATCCTGCTCCCTCCGTAGTGCGGCCTCGGCCAGTTCGCGGAGGCGGTCAATGGGGCCGAGAGCACGATATTGCTCCAGCTCTTGCTTGTCCACTCTCAGACCAAATGCTTCACCTTTGAGCTGTTCGATTTCCCCCGGCTCCAAGCCAGTCTCCTCATAGGCTGCGAGGCGGTCAACGTGCGGCCCGTAATCTTCTCTTCCTTCGGCATCGATAGCTACAAACCATTTTCCACCACCATGCCCATTGTCACACCAGTATGTCAGTCTCTCCATGCTCACCCCTCCTCCGGGCCGCGCCACTTAAAGCAATCGTTCACATAAAATCCGGGGCATTCTGCGGTTTGTCCATTTTCCCCTACTGGTGGCAAATCATACTCACAAAGTCCGCAAAGGTCTATTCCTGTTGTCTCCAGCCGATATTGATTCACCACAAATGTCAGATCACTGACCGCCGCATCCCTCTCCCGCTTCACCTGCTCCAGCTCGGCCCGCAGCTCCTTGTTTTCGGCTTGGAGCGTGGAGAGGGTGCTCCGTACTTTCTCCACCACGGTTCTCATGTTCTGCATTGTGTGGTCGTCCCAGCTGGTTATCCAGCGCAGGAACCGCTTCTCTCTCTCCGTCAACTCTACACCCCGTAAAATGTCCTCAAATTCCGCTGGGATTTTCATTATTTTTTCCCCTTTCCGGCGGCCCATCCCAGGCCGTCCAGTATTGGCCGTACAGTTCCAGGCTAAACGGCTTGATGTGCTTGCAGTATAGATACCCGTCTCTGACTCCTTCTGCAATCTCCAGGCCGCCCCATTGGAGCTGGGCTATCCCTGCTCCCTCAATGTAGATTGCGGTCTCCTGGGTGATGGATTCCAGCTCTGCGCGGGTGTATTGGTGTCTCATGGCGATACCTCCGGCGGGCGGCGGTATAATAAATATCTTTCCCCATAGTCATCCGCACAGAAGGTTTCAAATCCATCAAAATCACAGCACGTCCACCAATCTTCCGAAACACTGTGGACCAGCATGAAACGGGGCTTGTGTAATCCCCATGCAAGATTGTGTACCCATAGCGCATTTACACCGTCCATCTCCCGCAGTTCCTCCAGCGTCAGCGGCTCGTTCGGCTGGGCAGCTTCCGCCAGATTTTCCATTTCCGCAAATTTCTTTGAGTAGTCTGGTTTTTCCAGCGTATACCCAGCAGCAAAAATTTCCAGTAGTTGCTCCGCTGTAAAACCTGTTACGATCTGGAGCTTTGTGTACAGCTCGTCAAGCTCTCTCACTCGATTCACCCACTCGTTCGGCGGGGTGAGGGTGGGCATATGCTCAACGCAGTACATTACCCGTCCCATCAATGCCTTTTGTGCATCGGATTTTGCCAGTTTATTTGCAATATTTGCAATCTCCAGTTCGAGCAACTCTCCATCAATCGCCCTTGCCATCGTTCAGCGCCTCCTTAACCATGCGTGGGCTTCCCTTTGTGGGGATTTCTTGCGTTGGCAATAAAAGCATCCATAATAAGCGTGAGACGATTATGTTTGACTTCGCCATTTCCATCGATATAAAAGTTTTTCATGCTCCACCGCTGGAGTTCTCGGCCAAATGGATAGTCTACAACTACGTCTTGCCCAATTAGGGCTATAAATTCATTTTTTGTCATTGTTTAGCGCCTCCAGTCTCTTTCTCAGTTCCTCCCACGCCTCTGGGGTGAGAGGGCGACCACATTGAGAACAGTATTGGTGTCCCCACCGCTCCCATGCGATTGCTGTATCAGCTGCTTTGCAACGGTCACACCCCGGCCACAGCCGCTCCACCTGCTCCCGGCTGACGGGGCGGAGGGCTTTCAGCGCCTTTACAGACCATCGAACGGCCTCCATACATTCAGGGCTTGCCTTCCGGCCTATCCCCTCCAAATATTTCAGGCAGTCCTCTCGGTTTTTAATCGCTTCTTCCAGCGTCATGGCCGTGCCTCCTCGTCCATATACTTCTTCCTGTACGCGCACTCCCGGCACTTCAACGCCTTCTCTCGCTTCATTGTATCCCAGCGGAGTATGTCGGCTTTGTAAACCTCAAAATCCTGCTTGTTTCGCAAATACTCCATCGTGTTCTTTGCACAGGCAGAAATCTTTGACCACATGACTTGGATATAGTACACAATCATGACCACCACGGAAACCGCACCAGCAATGATGACCATCAGTGACGCAAAAGCAAGAGTACACAAAATCAGCGTGTTCACTCCATCCCCTCCAGCATCTCCATCTCCTCCGCGCTCAGAATCGGCGCGCGGGTGTTCCAGGAGAGGCGGGCTTGCGCCTGTGCCTCCTCAATTCGCTGTTTCGCCGCCTCAAAATATCCGGGGTCTAATTCTATGCCAATAAACTTCCGCCCCGTGTTGACACAGGCAACGCCGGTGGATCCACTTCCCATAAACATATCCATAACAGTTCCGCCATCAGGAGCAATAGCCATTAAATGCTCCAACAACTCGATAGGTTTTTCAGTCGCGTGTATCCGTCTAGATGTTGCTTTCGGATTACAAACAAAATATCCTTTGTAGTTTCCACCCTCATTTGGAATATGTCCATTTGATGCCCAAACACAATATTCGGCGTTTTGCGTAAACCGCCCTTTTTGTGGTCTCGCTGCGGTTTTAATCCATGGAATAACCCCCCGGTACACAAGCCCGCCGCACTGCACGGCGTCAATAGTCGCTGCCAACTGCCTCCAATCGGTAAAGATGACTGCGATGCCGCCTGGGCGCATCTTTTTTTTCGCAGCAGAAACCCAAAATGTTTCCCAAAGCGTAAAACTGCGTTGGTCTCGATTATCCCCCGCAAAATCAGGCTTGATATCTTTTGTGTCTGTGCTTTGATATTTTTTACTTGATCCGTTCGCTCTATCAGAGCGATACATTCCGCCGCTGGAATACGGAGGGTCAGTCAGCACCATATCCACGCTACCGTCCGGGATGTCTTGCAGTAGTTCCAGGCAATCTCCCTGCATCAGCACCACCCCCGCATCCGTCAGCCTCTTGGCCGCCTCTTGATTGCCAAGCAGGGCTAATTTAATATCATCCATGTATAATTCCCCTCTCTATGTCCGCTATGGCCCGAAAGATCGGGTAAAACTGTTGGGGGACTACGGCGTTTCCGTAACACTGCATCCACTGTTTGTACTGCGGATATCCCCCCATCCAATCGGGAATCCCATCATCCATTCCGCAAACTGGGGGGTGATGTACTGCCCAATACGTTCCGGGAAGATAATTCCAAGGCTGGCGCTCAGCGTTTGTCCGTGTTTTCCGCTGTGCTCCTGTGGTGTCTGCCTGCGGATCGGCTTGAAGTCCTGACTTGCCCTTGGAGATGCCAAGAATACAAACCCTGTATCTTTCATGGTGCGCTCCGACAGCACAAGCCGGAATACTGAACGTCCAGACTTCGTATCCTTCTTTTTCCAAATCGGTGCAAATGGACTCATGTATTGTAGATAAGATGCCATTAACATTTTCGCCAACAACATACCTCGGCCGCAATTCGTCAATAACTCGCAGGAACTCTGGCCATAAGTGCCGTTCATCATTTTCTGCAAGCCGTTTCCCGATAACGCTGTGTGGCTGGCAGGGGAATCCGCCCGAAATAATGTCAACTGTTCGCAGTCCTGTCTTTTCATAGAAACTCTCCTTCGTCAGCGTGCGGATGTCCCGCCAGCGCGGCACGTCCGGCCAGTGTTTTTCCAGCACGCGGGTGGGATAATCCGCCCACTCGCACTGTCCGACGGTGGTAAATCCGGCCCACTGGGCGGCAAGGTCAAGTCCCCCGATGCCGGAGAAGAGGGAGAGATGCGCCAGTTTCGTCGCCTCGTGGTCGCCCAGCAGGGCGCGCGTCTTATCGTCCATCGTTCGGCACCTCCTTGATTGCTTTCCATCGCTCTTTACGGCTACACGTCCCGACGACTGCATCACAAATGCTCTTGGACGCACAGCGCTCACATGGTCCCGCCCTAAAAAACTGTTTCATATACTCTGTGGTGGTTGATATGGAGTATCCGGTGGCCTGGGCTATCGTCTCCGGCCCATACCCGTCCAGCGCCATGCGCTCCAGCAAATCGCGGGACGGTTTTGGCTTTTTCGCTCTGGTATGTAGGAGGCAGCCAACTCTTTTCGGGTTGCAGTCCGGCAGCGGGCACTGTCCACAGATTGCCGCCTCTTCCGCGTCCCGCTCCGTGATATTGCGCTCCACGATCGGCTCAATTGCGTCCAGACTGCGCCAGGGGGCCACCGCTCCGCTGATGCCGTAGGGGTCTCTGGTGATCAAAGCTCCTCCACCTCCACCCGGATACATCCCCCGTCCCAAAGCCTATGTATGACCTGCCTGTACCAGCGGTGATCGTCGTCCGGCAGCAGGTATCCCTTGAGCGCGTCCACCACGGCTTTGGCGATTGCTGCGTGGTTGTCAATGTCCAGCCCGTCGTCCCATGCAAAGGTGATGGAGACCGGCCCACGTACCATCCCGCGCCTCACACGGGCCTGTTTCAGCGCGACCAGGGTCAGCGCATGGAGCTCGTCGGCGTCCTTCTTCCGCTGCGCCCAGTGCTTGCCGGAGTAGTAGGCGTTCAGCCCAAACCGGCGGCAGAAGGCCGACTTGCCCTTCTTCGTGGGCGGGTATGGTATGTTAAACGTGATTTTCTCCATCGTTCCGCTCCAACACTAGGGCAAACAGCGCATAGGCCACCTCGAAATGCCCCTTCGCCAATTCTACTCCGCCTCCGTCCAACGCAAAAATACCGATTTTCATATGACGCATGGCCTCTTCCGCCGCTATGCCTATCGCCTTATCCATGTCCATCTCTGGCTGCCTCCCAACTATATCTCTTTGTCGGGTTTCCTCCCGCGTCGTAGTATCTCCGTGATTTGGTGTCGAACATCAACGGGATTACCTCGCGGCTGCCGGTCTCTCTGGCCTTGATAATCCTGATCCTGGAGTCAACTTCGTCAGATTCTTTTGCCCGCTCAACAGAAAAAACATTGTCAGCGAGGTTGGTAATCTCCGCCGCCCCCGCAACGTCGTCTGCTGTCAGTCCCCGCTCCTCTCCAGCCTTCCTGGGATGGGCCACCAGATGCACATGTACATCGTGGCGTTTTGCGAAGGCGCTGAGTCTCTGCGTAAAAGCTTTCTGGGCCCCATAATGACCAAGCTCCACTTCTCCCTTCAGACTTGCGGTCATGATGTTGTCCACCAAGTACACCGAACACCCGTATCGGCGGTAGGCATACTCAAACAGGCGCAGTATGTTGTCCTCGTCATGGGCATTTGACTGTCGCAAATCGGTCAGGAGAAAGCTCCCTTCCAGCCATTGGTCAATCGCCCGAACAGCTTCTTTTGACGGCGCGTACTCCATCCGCCCCGTTCTGGGGTCTGGCTGCTCTACAAGATTCCTCGGCCCTGCGATCTGCGGCAGCACAAACCGTTTGAACTGCCTCGCCGGGAGCTCCCCGGAATAGGCACATACAGTTCGGTTCTGGTTGATTGATTCCACGAGCATCTGCCCGAGAAGCGTCGATTTCCCTTCGCCGCGCCTGCCTGTCCATACTGACAATTCGCCTCCCCGGAATCCGCCGGTGCAGTAGTCCAGCGGCACCAGCCCGGACATCATGCGGTTTTGCGAAATGGGCGCGTCCATCTCCACTTGCGACAGGTCAATCAGCCCCGGCCTCGGCACATCCAAAGCGCCAAACAAAAGGCTTTCTACCGCCTTTGGGCCAGCATTGTCCAGCAGTTCGACCACTGATTCATTCCCGCGAAACGCCGCCTTATCCGCCACAAGGATAGTGACCGGCACCCACTTCTGGAGCTGGCCTACAATCTCTTCCCGGTCTGCATCGTTTGGTGTTGCGACGAACACATAGCAGAACTGGGTGATAAACTCCGTGCAGGCAGCTAAGTCCTCCCAAGCCGCGTATCTGTTCTTGCACACGGCGTTAATACCAACCGCCGCCGCGTCCTCCGGCGTAGCGCACCACCAAAGTCCTGTCGGCAGGGATGGGTCAATCATTTCTGCCCGGAATGTCAGCAGCAGTGAAATATCGCTCTGGCTGGTCATGGTTCCCCCCCTTCCTGCGCTTCTCCCACGTCCGCACAGCAGCTTTCCAGTCTTTCATTTTGGCCTTCCCCAGCATCCACCCTCTGGCCGCGTAGTAGTCCACAAACTCCTGCGGGTCTATGCCGTTTTTGCGTGCAAGGCAGTATTCTCTCACCTCGTCCACCGTGGGAGGAACAAACACTTTTCTTTTTGACTCCGTAGGAGTCTTTTCTTTTGTCTTAGTCTTAGTCTTATATATGGGTAAAGTTTCTTGTAAAGGATTCTGTAAAGGAAACTGTAAAGGTTTATGTAACGTTTCCTGTAAAGAATCAATACCAGAATTTGATTGTTCCGATAGGGAATAGCGGCTCGGGGCCCCTTTTTTCCCTTGCTGGTATCGGATAAATCCAGCCTTTACAAGCTCGTCCCTCGCTCTGTAAGCGGATGGCTTTGACAATCCATTTGTCATTACCTGCAACCGAATGGTGTCTACTGGAACCCACTCAGGCCACCCAGCCCGGTTAAATACGTTCAGCAGCCTGAAGTACAAGACCTGCGCCGGAAGCGTCAAGTGGTTGTTTTCGATCCAACGGTTGAACTCATTAAGGTAATCAATGTAAGTCAACCCATCACCGCCCTAGAACGGGAGCTCTCCGTCGTCGTCCACCTCCGAGAACTCCTGCCCATTCTGTTCTGGAAATTCAGACTCTGGTGCGTTCCCCTCCGACTTCCGGCTGTCGCCAAAGTACACACTATCAGCCACAACCTCCAGGCTCGACAGCTTGTTCCCGTCCTTGTCTGTCCAGATGTTGGTTTGCAATCTGCCGTCTACCACAGCCATGCGGCCCTTGGAGAAATATTTGCTTACAAACTCCGCCGTGGAGCGCCATGCGGTCACATTAACCCAATCGGTGGTTTTTTCGCCAGTGGCCTTGTCTTTAAAATCCCGGTCAACCGCGATGGAGAAACTGACCACCGAGACACCGGACTGCGTGTGACGCAGTTCGATGTCCTTTCCAATGCGGCCCTGGATCACAACCCTATTTAGCATTTTGGCCCTTCTTTCTTGTATATCAATTTTGATTCATCCCATCCTGGGTATAAAGTGCGGAGGTAGTCCTGCATCTGCTTATGAAGCGGACCATCCGCCCCCTCGTTGTCAAATGCCGCATGGCACCGCTGGCAGCCTGTCCAAATGTTCTCTGGAATCCCAAGACCGCCCTGACTCCGCCGTATGTAATGACAGTGTGGCCCCGCATTGATGGAGCCGCAGAGTACGCACCGCCCAAAATCCCTCTCCCATACGGCCTTTTTGGTTGCCGCGGATATGGCGGTGGCCTTAGTCTCTCGATGCACGCCCCCACTCCCTTTCCAACTGCGCGTCCAGGATGCGAATTTGCAGTTTGTAGCCCTGTATGGCCTCCCGTGCGGATTCGTACACTGTCTGCGCAATATCTCTTTCCAAGCGTAGTCGGGCGATCTCCGCGTCACCACGGCAAATATCAGAGATAATAGTTACAGGCGTGCCCTCCGCCCTGGCCTCCAGAACAGCTTTTCGGAGGGCTACCCTGTAATCGCGTTCCGCCTGCGCATATGCTCTGCCGCGGGCTCCGAGCTGCCCGATTGCCTTATCCAGGAGTGCGGACTTTGCGCCGATCTCGTTTATCAGCTCATAGCCCATACAAACGCCCGCTTTCCTGTCCGGTTGTTCAGGATAGATAAACCGGAAATCCTACGGTTGTCACCATAAGCAATTTTCTCAACCGAGAAGGTGTCGAAGGTACGAAACTTCCCATTGGATTCCAGGATGTTCATTTTCTCAGAGGGTACCCAAATAAACGGGGCGGTATAAAGCTCTCTGCCAATGCCCCATCGGAACCCAGCACGTTTGAATGCGTCGCTTGCCTCCCCCTTTTTCTCGTTGCCCTCGCCGTCCTCCCTGGACTCTATTCCACAATCCCACTTCCACGTCCAGGCGTCTCCCTCACGGATGGCAATCCCACAATACAGGTTCCCTTTGATTTCCCGGTAATCGTTCGTCCAGTTTTCAGAGCCAACCGTCTCATCCAGGATATCCATATCCGTCCTGGCCGTCTTATAAAGCAGGAGAACCGCCCCATTCTTTTTGACCTGCTTGACCTTCACTTCAATGTCGGAAGCCTCCAGCAGACGGAACTTGTCCATCACTTCACCCCCACACTGCGGCCTTGCTCAATCGAGGCATATGGAACGGGCACGCCCTCCTTAATGAGCTTGCCAATGCCAGTCTTGCTGACCTCTGGTTCCTTGTACTTGACGCACTCCGCATCATAGCCGTTCTGCTCCAGCCAGCGGATCAGGGCCTCCGGATTGGACACCTGAATGGACGAGGTTTTGCGGAAAGTGACGGAGCACCTGGCCGTCTGGAACTTCTCGCCGTCTAATGCAAGGGACAGATAGGATTTCAGCCGTTCCGCCTTGTTCTCCAGGGCCTTTCTGCGCTCATTGAGCGTGTCTGCCTCCTCCTTGATTGCCTTGGCGTCGGCCATCAAATCCTTGTACCAAAGGGCCATATTCTCAATCTTAGCGTCCCGATCCATCTGGAGCGCAGCAAACGCCTCATAGTCCATTAGTTCCCCTGTCTCCGGGTCTACCAGACCTTGAATCGCCTGGTCAATTTCATACAGTGTCATTTTGTTCCTCCTTACATTTCTGGCACATTTCTTCGTTTTGGTAAAGTTCTGCTCCGCAATTTGGGCAATTCCCTGCGGTTGGATCCTGTTGCATATCCCGGTATGGTGAAAACGGAAGCCACCACTCCATATCAGGCAATCGCCGGAAGCACCGCCCGCGGGCAGCCATCCTCGCCCATATAAAGAAATCCGGGTCGGCCATCTGACAGACGGATATGTACTGTCCCGTCCAGGGCGTTAATCTCGTCGATTGGATAGCCGATATTCTCCATTGCCCAGCGCAGCAGGGCGGAAATATTTGTGGTATTCAGCATTGACTTTCCCTCCTTCGTGCCCTAAAATAAGGGCAGATGTTCTTTCTCTTGCCGCCCTCCGGTCTCGCACACCGGGGAGCGGCGCTTTTTATTCGTAAATAACGGCCTCCGCCCGTGTAATAAAGTGATGAATGCCAGTGGAGCACTCGTTCCATCGGTTATCGTCGAAATCAGTCACCTCAACGGTTTCGCCTATGGCATAAACAAAGTTCGGATCATAATTGCTCTTTACCTGGCCGCCAGCAGGATTTCCGTTGATATCTGTGATACTCAATACCTTGGCCTTACTGGCGCGGCATTTTCGGCTAGTAGCGGAGGACCGGCGTGCATCTGCGGGGATTTCCAACTCCACAACAAGGCCACTTGCCTTTTTATAGCCGATATAAGAACCGGAATCTGGGCATTGCAGCGGGTAAAAAACTGTATGAATATCCCATATCATTTGATCCATAGATGCACCGCTCAGGTTGGCATTGCTCAGGTTGGCACCGCGCAGGTTGGCACCGAACAGGTCGGCATTGCTCAGGTTGGCACAGCGCAGGTTGGCACCGAACAGGTCGGCATTGCTCAGGTTGGCACGGCTGCCGCCCTCTCCATTCAGCCAAAGGAGATGCTCGTCCAAAATCTTTTTTAAGTCCATTTTGCTCCCTCCTCAATGTGGGATTTCAATGACCGCCCACACGTCGTCGATGCTCTCCGCGCCCTCCAGTCCGGTGATCTGGATGGTGAGCGGGCCGGTGGGCGTGGGGGCCGGAGTGGTGGTTGCTGCCGGGGTCTCAATGGCTGGCTGTTCCGGTTCCTGGTTCCAGACAATTTCGATCAGTGCAACCAGCGCCAACAAAAAGAACAGGTATACGGTAGTCACGATCAGTTGCTTTTTCATAGGCTCGCTGCCACCAGAATAGCCAGCACCAGCGCCGCTCCGGCAACCACCGCCAGTTGTACCCGCTGGGCCACCGCCTGCGCCTGCTGTACCCGGCGGCGGTAGGCCCGGTAGCTGTACGCCTTTGCGCGCCTGTCGCGCTCGGTTTGTGCTCCCATAATTTTCACTCTCTTTCATTAGTTGAAAAGCTCTGTCTTGAAATCGCTCATTTCGCTTTGAATGGTGCTCGCCACCGCCGTCCGTATCATGTGTACGATGGTTTCGTAGTCAAAGCACGGTACGCCCTCCCGCTTGTACTTAACCAGCCCGCCGGGGCTGA
>OHRG01000765.1_pt1 | contig 20598 bp, 15 predicted proteins | sample 1578351 | NCBI WGS metagenome assembly OHRG01 (sample SAMEA3879599, study PRJEB24766) | human gut metagenome | biome: human-associated habitat; feature: feces | place: USA | collected 1985/1987
ACTTTTGCCATATTTATTTCTCCTTGATTTTCAATAGTTTTGCTTACATAAATTATATCAAGTTTAATAATATAGGTCTATGCAGACTAATTTAACAGAAAAAATCAACGCGTTTTTATAACACGTTGATTTTTTTCACAACCTTGTCTGTCAGCGTTAGTGATAATTTGATGTTAATACTTCCTTATCGCTGTAAAATCAAAACTTTTCGTGACTTTTTTTGTGTAATATATTATAATGGAAGCGAAAAAGGCTGGAATGCCGCGCTGGACAGATTGTCCTAGGCGGCAGTTTAAGAAATTTAAGTTTACATTAAAATCTGCTTAAACACCGTTTTCAAGGGAGGGAAACCTATGAAAAAATTTTTAGCACTGGCGGTCCTATTGACTTTCTGCTTTTTACTAACCTCTTGCAGCAGCGGGGCAGCCGGCTCCAACGGCGCCACGGAGGGCAGCGCCTCCTCCGCGGCTGTGGCCGAGGACTCCGCCGAGGGAGCCCAGGGCGTAGGGAATGACGCTCAGAGCGTCACAGTGGAAAACAACCGCAAAATTATCGAATATACCACGCTCCACGTGCAGACCAAAACTTTTGACACGCTTCTTGACGGCATCAGCCAGCAGATCGCTCAATGCGGCGGCTATGTGGAAAGCTCTGAGATCGCGGGAAACGATTACCGCTCGTCAGGAAACCGGTACGCTACTTTGGTAGTAAGAGTGCCTTCCGAAACAAGCAGCGAATTTTCCAGTTATGTCTCCGACAACAGCACCGTTACCCATCGGGAAATCCGTACAGAGGACGTGACCTTAAATTATGTGGATATGGAAAGCCGGATTGAGGCCCTGAAAATTGAAAAGAAATCCTTGGAAAAGCTTTTAGGAGAGGCTAAAAATTTAACGGATCTTTTCAGCATCCAGGAGCGGCTGACCGAAGTGATCTACGAGATCGAATCCTATGAATCCCAGCTTCGAACCTACGATAATCTGATCGATTATACCACCGTTACCATTTACATCTCCGAGGTGGAGCGGACTATCGCCGCGGAAAATCAATCGATTTGGCAGGAAATCGGCACTAATATTTCCAACAATGCCCAGGATATCGGCGCTTTCTTTACTGCCTTATTCATTTGGCTGGCCAGCGCTCTGCCGTATCTGATTATTTTGGCCGTTGCTGCGGTGATTGTAATCGTGATCGTAAAGGCCTGCCAGAAGCGGAGGAAAAAGAGGCCCGCCTCACGGCCTCCCTATCCTTATGACTTTCCTCCCCCGCCGGATATTCCTCTTACGCCTTCCGCGCCGCCCTTCTCATCTCCGCCGGCTTCATCAGCCGCAGCCCCAACGCCTGGGGAACCGGCAGCGTCTATGATGCCGGAGAACAGTGAACCGCCGGAATGCCGGGAACAAAATCATGCTTCGCAGTCTCAAGGTTCCGGCCTCCAGGAAAGCGGGCAGAATAAATAAAAAGATTTCGTGAGGGTATCAACTAGTAATCACGCTCCGCCTAGGGATTGTATAATAAAAAGCCTCCTGTCTCTTTGAGACAGGAGGCTTTTTCCTTTTTATTACAGCTGTTCCAGCTTTGTCAAAAGCCTTGTAAAATAGTCAGGCAAAGGGCTCTCGAACTCAAGATATCTGCCATCTCTCGGATGGACAAAGCCGATCAGCCTGGCATGAAGGCATTGCCCTTTCAGGCCCAAATCCGGCTTTCTGGGCCCATAAACCGGGTCCCCCGCCACCGGATGGCCTAAATAGGCCATATGCACCCGAATTTGATGGGTTCTTCCGGTTTCCAGCCGCAGGCGGATATGGGTATACCCCGGATATTCGGCGATTACTCGAAAATAGGTAACGGCTTCCTTTGAATTTTTCTCAGTTACAGCCATCTTCTTTCGATCTATCGGATGACGGCCGATAGGAGCGTTGACCACTCCGCTTTCCTGCTTCATACGGCCGGCGACCACTGCCTCGTATTCCCGGCGAAAGCTGTGCTCCTTGATCTGCCGGGCCAGCCCCTGGTGTGCGAAATCGTTTTTTGCCACCATCAGCAAACCGCTGGTATCCTTATCGATCCGATGCACAATCCCCGGCCGTATCACCCCGTTGATTCCCGACAAGGAATTGCCGCAATGGGCCAGCAAGGCGTTTACCAGGGTTCCCTGGTAATTTCCCGGGGCGGGATGCACCACCATACCCTGAGGCTTATTCACAACCAGCAAATCATCGTCCTCATACACGATATCCAGAGGAACATTTTCCGCTTGAAGGCAGAGCGGTTCCGGATCCGGAATCCTAACTGCAACCGAATCTCCAGCCCTTCCCTTACGATTTTTCGCCGCCGGCTTTCCGTTGATCAGGACCTGTTCTTCCTCCAGAAGCCGTTGAATGGCGGTACGGGTCAAATCCGGAAGCCTTTCAGCCAGAACCTTATCCAGCCGGATTCCTTCCTCCCTTTCCGACAGCACCAGCTCTACAGGCTCACTCATGAGACGCTTCCGCTTTCTTTTCGTTTTTCTTACGTTTTTTCTCCCCGTCAAAAAAGTCAGTAAAGAATAGAACATAGATCAGCATCAGCACCACGCCGATCACTACACAGTAATCCGCCAGATTGCACACCGGCGGGAAAAAGCTCAATTGCAGGTAGTCTACCACAAAGCCGTTGAAAATCCGGTCGATCAAATTTCCCACGGCGCCGCCGAGGATCAGGAACATAGCAGTAAAATAGATCTTACTGGTAATCTTCAAACGGAACAGCACCGCAATCAGCACAATCACAAAAATAATTGTCAGGGCGATGAACACCCATCTTTGATCCGCGAACAATCCGAAGGCCGCTCCCGTATTTTCCACATAAACCAAGTCTAAAAGGCCTGGGATCGCGGTCACTGAGCCTACCGGTTTTAAAAACTGCACCACCGCGATCTTGATAAGCTGGTCGCTGAGCACCACAGCGGCGGCTAAAAACAGAACCATGACTGGCAAAAAATCACCTACTTTGAAAATAAGGCGGAACAAAGGAGCCGACGGCGAAAGCCTTCGTCATCAGGCAGCCTTTCCTCCGCCTTGTTCTTCATTTATTCTCTTACAATGGCCGCGCATCTGGCGCACAGGGTAGGATGCTCCGGATCGGCGCCTACGGTATCGCTGTAAACCCAGCAGCGCTCACATTTCTCGCCGCCGGCCTTGCCCACCGTTACGGAGAAGCCTTCTACCTCTCCCTGAATGGCGCCCTCGCCGCCCTTCACCACATCCACGCGTGACACGATAAACACGGTTTTCAGTTCCTCTTCCACAGACTTGACAAAGTCGTAAAGCTCACCGCCGCAGTACAAGGTCACACTGGCCTCCAGGCTCTTTCCGATGACCTTTTCCTTTCTGGAAAGCTCCAAAGCCTTCTGAACATCATCGCGCAGGGCGTGAATACGATCCCAGCGGGCAGTAAAGGCTTCATCCGCTTTCACGCCGGTCAGCTCAGGCATCTGGTTATACATCACATTTCTGCCGTCGGCGCCCTGATGATGAGGCATATACTCCCAAATCTCATCGGCGGTATAGGCCAGAATCGGGGCGATCATGCGGGTCATTGCGTCTAAAATAGTATAAATCGCCGTTTGGGCCGCCCTTCTCAGCTTTCCGTCCGCCTTTTCCGCATACAAGCGGTCTTTGATCACATCCAGATAGAAATTGCTCATATCCACCACGCAGAAATTGTGGATCGCGTGATAAACCTGATGGAACTCAAACGCATCGTAGCCCTCACGAACCTTTTGATTCAGCTCATCCAGCTTTTTCAGCGCCCACTGGTCGATGGGCAGAAGCTGATCCAGGGGCACTCTATCGGTATCCGGGTTGAAGTCATAGAGATTGCCCAGAATATACCGGGCGGTATTCCGGATCTTCCGGTAAGCCTCGGACAGCTGCTTCAAAATATCCTTAGAAATGCGGATATCCGCATGATAATCAGATGAGGCCACCCACAGCCGGAGAATATCCGCACCGTACTGATCCACGATCTCCTGAGGCTCGATGCCGTTCCCCAGGGATTTGCTCATCTTCCGACCCTCTCCGTCTACGACCCATCCGTGGGTTACCACCGCCTTATAGGGCGCTGTGCCCTTGGTGGCCACGGAGGTCAGGAGCGAGGACTGGAACCAGCCCCTGTATTGGTCGGCGCCCTCTAAATAGAGATCCGCCGGAAATTTCAAATAAGGCCGCTTGGACAGCACCGCCGCGTGGGTGGAGCCGGAGTCAAACCAAACGTCCATGATATCCTTCTCTTTATCAAAGGAGGAGGCGCCGCACTTTTTGCACCTGGTGCCCGCCGGGAGGATATCCTCCGCGTTCAGCTCATACCAGGCGTCGCTTCCCTTTTCCCGGAACAGCCGGGAAACCGCCAGCATAGCCTCCTTATCGATCAAAGGCTCGCCGCATTCCTTGCAGAAGAAAATCGGGATAGGAACCCCCCACTTTCTCTGACGGGAAATGCACCAGTCTCTCCGGTCCCGGACCATGGATGTAATCCGATCCTCGCCCCAGGCGGGAATCCACTGGACATCCTGGATCGCTTTTACCGCGTCCTCCTTAAAGTCCTCCACCGAGCAGAACCACTGCTCGGTAGCCCGGAACAGCACTGGGTTTTTGCATCTCCAGCAGTGAGGATACTGGTGGATGATTTTTTCCATGGCGAACAGGGCACCCGTTTCCTTCAGGTGCTCCGCGATGGCCGCATTGGCCTGGCTGGTGGTCAAGCCGGCAAATTTTTCACCGGCCTCCTCGGTCATTCTGCCCAAAGAATCCACCGGCACGATCACCGGGATATCCGGATAATTCTGGCAGACGTTAAAGTCGTCCACACCGTGGCCGGGAGCCGTATGGACGCAGCCGGTGCCGCTTTCCAGGGTAACGTGGTCGCCGACGATCACCAGAGAGGTCCGGTCGATAAAAGGATGGGCGGTCTTCATGTATTCCAGATCCTTGCCCTGAATGGTTCCTACGACCTGATATCCGGTTTTTCCGGCGGCCTTCATCGCGGATTCGTACAAGGCCTCCGCCATCACGTAGTACTCGTCTTCCCACTTGACCAGGCTGTAGGTAAAATTCGGACCTACGCAGATCGCGTCGTTAGCGGGCAGAGTCCAGGTGGTGGTGGTCCAAATGACGAAATAGGTCTTACTCAGATCCGCTCCCATCTGTGTCAGCAGGCCCTTATCGTCGGTCACCAGGAATTTCACATAAATGGAGTCGCACGGATCCTCGGCGTACTCGATTTCCGCTTCCGCCAAAGCGGTCTGGCAGTCGGGGCACCAGTAAACCGGCTTTAAGCCTTTATAGATATAGCCCTTGCAGGCCATCTCCGCAAATACCTCGATCTGCGTGGCCTCAAACTCCTTTTGCAGCGTAATATAGGGGTTATCCCACTCGCCGATGCCGCCCAGGCGCTTAAACTGGCTGCGCTGGTCATCGATATAGCCTTCCGCGAACTCCCGGCAGATTTTTCTCAGCTCCACATCAGAAATAGTGGAGGAATTGTCCACGCCGGCCTTTTTCCGGGCCTTCAGCTCCGTGGGCAGGCCATGGGTATCCCATCCCGGTACATAGGGAGACTGGAAGCCGGCCATATTTTTATAGCGAACGATAAAATCCTTTAGGGTTTTATTCAAAGCGGTGCCCAGGTGGATATTGCCGTTGGCGTACGGAGGGCCGTCGTGAAGGACGTAAAGAGGCTTTCCCTCATTATTTTCCATCACGTGGTCGTATACCCGGTCGGCTTCCCATTTTTTCAGCCGCTCCGGCTCTGACTGAGGCAGCCCCGCCCGCATGGGAAATTCCGTTTTGGGCAGATTCATGGTTTGGTTATAATCTTGCGGCATTGGTTTTTACTCTCCCTTTGAAAATTACTTGCGTTTCTTAAACATATTGTTGATGGGGGACTCCTCTACGTCGCTTTTCAGATCGTAGTCCTCCCCAAATTTTAACGAGGCAAAACGAGACGGCAGCTGATCCTCTGCCGGCTGAGCGCCATCCGGCGGCGTCATCGGCGCTGCCTGGGGCATCGGAGTCTCGGTATAGCCCACGGGCTCGTAAACCTTAGTTTTTTCCAATTCCTTCGGATCGGCGGCCACGACCTCCTGCGCCTTGATTTCCGGCGCGGTCTCCTCACCGGCCGTCTCCTGAGGCGCTTCCGGCTGAGAGGCCTCCGGTTCTTCTGCCGGTTCAGCGGCCTGAGCCTCTTTTTCCTTAACCGTTTCCTCCTCAACAGGCAGCTGCTGGATAATCTGGAGGTGCTCCTTATAGACCGTCAGCAGCTTGGTGCGGAACGCCGCGACCTCCTCCTTTAATCGGCCCAGCTCGCCCTTCTGGCTGTCGGCCTCCTTTTGGGCGCCGAGAATAATGCGCTCCGCCTTTTCCGTAGCATCCGCCACGATAACCTCGGCTTTATGCTTGGCTTCCCGCACTGAGGCGTCGGCCAGCTTCTGAGCGCTTAAAAGGGTATTGCGGATGCTGTCCTCTTCGTTCCGATATTCCTCCACCTTTTGGGCGAGAATCGCCAGCTTTCTTTTCAGCTCGGCGCTTTCCTTCAGCACGTTGTCATAGGAAACCTGGACGTCGTCGATAAACGCGTCCACATCCTCCGCGCGGTAGCCGCCGAAATTGGCTCTCGGAAAGCTGATATTCGCAATATCTTCCAGTGTCAAATTCGCCATTGCAGTGCCTCCTATTTATATTTTCTGGCTGCCAGTTTTAGTCTTCCTTTTTTGGTTTCCGGGCCGATTTGGTCGATGATGAACTTTCCATAGCCTTGGATGGACACCTTATCGCCCTCCTGAAGCACAGCGGATAAGGATTTTTCCACCTCATAATTATGGGTGACCAGGCCCTGGGAAAACAGCTGTCTGCTTTTTTCCCGGCTGGAACGGACAAAGCAGGCCACAGCGCAGTCCAGCCGGTTGGACGCCACGGTAAAGCTCAGCTCCTCAAACCTTTGGCCCTCGGGCAGGGGAAACGATCCGGCAGGCACGAGCTTCACGCCGGTTCTTCCCACTTTTGTCAGCTGAGTTTCGACAAAATTCGCGATTTCTTCCTTACAAAAGAGGACGCACCGGCCCTCTCCCACTAAAATATCACCTAACGCCTCCCGTTTGATTCCAAGGCCCATCAGCGCCCCAAGAAAATCCCGGTGGCTGAGGGAATCCTCCTTTCGAAAAGAGAGGTAAATAGAAATAACCGGAAAGCGCTCGCTGTCCGGTAGCAGTTCTTTTGGAAAGGCAGCGAACATACGCCGCTGGGCGTCTTCATAGCCTCCCCAAAGCATAAAACCTTGAACCCCCAGATTCCTGGCGATTTTGGAGGAAAGATCCGCCTGGCGCTCGTCCAGAAACCCCACAAAGCAAGGCGCTTTCCGAACGGCGCTCAGGTCGGCCGCGTCTTCAATTCTCGCCTTCAGCGCCTCGTCGGCGCCGTAAGGCTTATCATACGAACGGCAGGACATTACAGATACATGCTGCTGCTTTCGATTTCGTCCATCAAATCGTCGCCGGTGAGATCCACATTATACGGGGTGATAATGAACGTAGCGGTGGAAACTCTTTTGATCTTGCCGTTATTGGCGTAAGCCACACCGCTCAAAAAGTCCAGAATCCGGCGGGAAACATCCTTGCTGGTGTTTTCCAGATTCAGTACCACGGTATGCATTTTAATCAGCTCATCCGCCACGGAACGGGTCTCGTCACCGAAACGCTCCGGCTTAAAGAGAACCACCTGAAGCTGGGCGGCGGCGTGAATGTTTACAACCTTATTGCCAGACTGAGGAGCGCTGCTCCGTCTGGATTCTCTCTGAGGCTCCTGATAAGCTTCTTCCTCCTCATAGCTGCTGGAAGAGATTTCATCCATGACTTCCTCATCATCCATATCCATCTCTTCAAAATCGTAGTCGTATTCATCCTCCGGCGGGGTCCACATCTGCTTAAATTTTTGTACCAAACCTGCCATAATGAAAAGGCCTCCTTAATTTTAAAATTCTTGTGGAATTGTTATTTCACAGGATAAGATCTCGCGCCAAACAAAGAGGAGCCGACGCGAACCATGGTAGCGCCTTCCTCGATTGCCTCCATGTAATCGCTGGACATTCCCATAGATAAGATATCCATAGTAATATTATCTATGTTTTCACCCCTAATGTCAATAAATAGTTTTCTCATAGCGGCAAAATAGCGCCTAATTTCTGAATTTTTTTCGCAAATGGGAGGAATTGCCATCAAACCCTTTACCAAAATTCCCTGAATCTGGGAAATTTCCCGGAGCAGGGCCTTTGCCTCCTCAGGCTTCACGCCCGATTTATTTTCCTCCCCGCCAATATTGACTTCTACTAAAACATTGGTAACGATTCCCAGCCTTTGAGAGCACTTGGCGATCTCCCGGGCAAGCTTCACCGAGTCCACCGACTGGATCAGCTCCACCTTTCCCACGATCTGCTTCACCTTATTGGTCTGCAAATGGCCGATAAACTGGAGATGGCACCGCTTCTTATCGTACTCGTCATATTTGCTTAAAAACTCCTGGACCTTATTTTCTCCCAGATAGTCGATTCCCAGGCTGATCCCATAATTGATAACCTCCGCCGGGACGGTTTTAGTAGCCGCCAGAAGAGTGATATCCTCCGGCTTTCTGCCGGACGCCTTTGCCGCCGCCGCGATGTTTTCCCGGATCTCCCGGTAATTTTCCTTCAAATTGCGCTTCTTTTCCTCGATTTCTTTTTCCATCATGTTGCCATCAAACAATTTTTCCGTCATATAAATCCGTGCCTCCCACTACAACCTCGTCGTACAGCTTAATGGTTTCTCCGTTAAAGGTGGCGTCTTCCTCCGGATTGGGGTCGCAAAGCACAAAGGTGCTGTAGGTGCTCAGGGGGACGATCTCCTTAAACACCAGCTCGCTGCCGTAAAGCACGTATACGCCCTGCACCATGACCTCCTGCTTTACCTGCCTGCCGCTTCCGTCGTCGATGACCTTCATCACCGGCTCCACGTGAATGGCCTTTTTATTCACCATAATGCCGGAATGGGTGTTCACTGCAATCTGGACGCTCTCCTTCCGAACCTTGCTGAGCTCGTTATTCATATAGCTGCACTCCAGCACCACCACCGCGTCGCTCTGCCGGCTTTCCTGGTTAATCGCTACCACCTTGGCCGGTATACTGCCGGTGGAGGCGAAGGGCATTGTGATCCCATCCACCTTCTCACCTATTTCCAGCTGAAGGGAGTCTGTTCCGGATACCTTACACACCACGTACCAGTTCAGGCCTGAAACCACCTTTCCTACTACATTGTCGGCTACCGGCTGCTGGACGGGCTCCTGATCGAGCTGGTCCAGGGTAATCTCTTTTACGCTGTCGTAGGAAAAGGAGGTTTCATAGCCGTCGGTGCTGCCGATAAAGTAGCCCGCCGCCGGAGAATTCACCGTGCCGATAGGCCCGGCAGCCTGCGCTTTCATGGATTCCAGCTGAGATTTCAAAGCGTTAAGCCTGTCCGCGTATCCGTTGGGCTTGCCAGTAATGATCTGCCGCTGATTTAAAAGATAGGTCAGTTCGTCCCTGGCGCCGCCGATTCCAGAATAATTGCCGGAATTCACCACGGATAAAAACTGGTTGATTTGGGCCGTGATTTGTCCGTCGATCACGTCAGGGCTGGTGGAAAGGCTGATTTGATCCGCCGCTGTGGTGAGCCGCTCTAAATTGTCGATTTCTCCCTGAAGCTTGCTGATCTGGTTCTGGGCGGAAGCATCCTCGGCGCTGGCGTAAATCTGGGCCACAACGCCGTTTTCCTTGACGCTTTCTCCATCCTCCAGCACGTAATTCAGCACGCCGCCGGCATCTGAGGTCAAATAGGTTTCGTTTCGAACGATATAGCCGGTGGTTTCGATGGTATCCGAAGCGGTCATATAGGTAGCGGTCTCCGTTTGGATGCTGCTGTGATTGGAGTTATAAATCTGAAGCCCCACATAAAACAGAAGCAAAACGGCAAGGAGGGTGGCCGCGACCCGTTTAAACACCTTATTGCTCAATAGAAACTTCCTCCTTCTCGCTTAATTCAGCCGAAAACACAAAACAAGTTCACTGAAAAGGCCGTCGGTGACAAGCCGCCTTTTTTCAGCTTGTCCCTGCAGCAGAAAAGCCTATGGGTCAACGGTCCTTCTATTTTTCTATCATACCTTGCTTTTTCAAATATGCAAGTGAATTTTGGAGAATACCGTCTAAGCCCTCCTCCTGGTCCACAAAAATCCAATGGATCCTGGCATCCCGCTTAAACCAGGTAAGCTGGCGCTTGGCGTATCTTCGGGTATCCCGCTTGAGCTGCTCCACCGCTTCCTCCAGGGAAGCGGTTCCTTGAAAATAGGGTAAAAACTCTTTATAGCCTATGGCACCTGAGGCAGTAATCCCTAAATCCTGCAAAACCCGCCCGGCCTCCTCCAGCAAACCTCTTTCCATCATTTGGTCCACTCTTTGCTCAATCCGGGCGTAAAGCTTCTGCCGGTCAGAAAAGCTGAGACCGATCAGCACCGGCTGGAAGGGCAGCTCGCCGGCGCGGGAACGCTTCAATCGTTCCGTCATGGTTTCTCCTGTGAGATAGTAAATCTCAAGCGCTCTGAGCACTCGTTTTTCATTGTTCCGGTCAATTCGCTCCGCCGACGGCGGATCGACCGCCTGCAGCTCCCGAAATAGATCCGCAGCGCCTTTCTCTTCTGCCCGCCGCTCCAGACGGCGCCGGATTTCCGGGTTTTCTGGTTCCTCCTGAAAAAGGATCCCCTCTGTGACTGCCTGCACATACAGGCCGGTGCCTCCTGCCAGTATTGGGAGCCTTCCCCTTTTGTGAATATCCAGTATTGCTTTTCGAGCCATGGCAGCGTAATCCGCCACGCTGAACCGTTCCTTGGGAGATAAAAAATCTATCATATGGTGGGGAATTCCACGCATCTCTTCCACTGCCGGCTTCGCCGTTCCGATGGACATTCCCTGATAGATCTGCATAGAGTCGGCGGACACCACCTCTCCGTCCAGCCTCTGGGCGAGCGCCGCCGCCAGGCCGGTTTTTCCTGAGGCTGTCGGGCCTACCACGCATATCAATGGAAATTTTTCATTGCTCATCATTGAATCCTGCCAAATTGTTTTTCGATTTCCCGCTTTTTCAGCGTGATGGAAACCGGCCTGCCGTGAGGGCAGTACCGGATCTCCGGATTTTCCCGCAGCGCCACCGCCAGAGCGATCAGTTCCTGATCGGAGGTAATCTGTCCCGCCTTGACCGCAGCCCGGCAGGCGATGTTGTGGTACAGCCAATCCAGCTTTTCCGTGGACATATCTGTTTTATTCTCTAAAAGGTGCCCGGCGATTTCCATCAAAGAGGAGGCGATATCCTCCTGCTCCAGGGAAAGCGGCGCGCTTCTTACCAGCACGGAGCCTCCGCCGAAATCCTCGACCTCAAAGCCGGCCTCCCAAAACAGCTTTTGGTTTTCCAGCACCGCCGCGTACTCATTTTTATCCAAGGTTACTGGAATCGGCTCCAGCAAATACTGGGCGCAGCTTTTTCCGCTTTCTTTTTTCAGCTTATCATATAAAATCCGCTCGTGGGCGGCGTGCTTATCGATCAGCAGCAGCTCATCATCGCCGTATTCGATGATCAAATAGGTGCGAAACGCCTCTCCCACCAGACGCTGCCGCTTTTCCCCGAAGGGCTGAAGCCCAGCCTCTTCCCGGGGCGGCTCCGCCGCCGCTGCCTGTCTGCTGCTTTCAGGCTTCTCTCCGGCTGCTTCTTCCGAAAGCTCCTGGGCCTTAGGCTCCGCCTTTCGGCCTCTGTCAGCCGCCGCTGCCTCAAAGCCGGTATCCCCAGGAGCTTCCCCTGCGGCCTTCGGCTTAGACGCTTCATCCGAAAAAGAAAAAGGGCTGGAAATAAAGTCGCGCACAGCGGGTATGGCAGTCTGCCGTTTTACCGGCAGATAAATCTCCGGCTCGTTTTCCCCATAGGGAACCGGTATTCTCCCGGCCGCCCCTATGCCCGGAAGCGAAGAAGGAGGCTTTTTATCGGCTGCATTTTCACCGATATGGGAGGTACCGGCAACAGCCGGTCCGGAAGCGGTTTGAGGAAAGGCCTTATCCGGCGCTTTCCCCAGCGGCGCCTGCTGGGGCTGGGCGAGCCGGCCTGCGGAGCTGCTCACAACTTTCTCATAAGCGCCAAGGGAGGAATTGGGGGCCTGTTCGGTCTGAGACGTTAACAGACGGGCCTCCTTTTCGGCGGCCACCTGAGCCGCAGGCCCGATAGCCGGCTTGGCCGCCAGCCTGATCTGCTCCGGCTGAGACGCCGGCGGATCAAGCTTCGGCCGCGGAAGAATCATTTCCTTTCGCTGGTCGCCGGACAGCAAGGCGCTTTTCACCCCATGGTAAACGGCGTCGAAAATCGGCTTTTCATTGAGAAACCGCACTTCAATTTTTGAGGGATGAACATTGACATCCACCGCCTCCCAGGGCACAGAAAGATGGAGAACGCAGCTTGGAAATTTGCCCGCCATAATCGATCCTTTAAAGGCCTGTTCTAAGGCAACCATGGCGGTTTTGCTTTTAACAAACCGACCGTTTATGAAAAAATGCTGCATACTTCGGTTAGGCCGCGCCGCCGAGGGCTTGGAAATAAAGCCCCGTACCTTAATGCCGTTGTAAGCGTAGTCCACCGGGATCAGGCCGGCGGTAAAATCCTTTCCGTAAACCGCGTAGATACAGGACCTTAGCTGGCGGTCTCCGGGAGTGGACAGGGTTTCCTTATGGTCCCGGACAAAGCGGAAAGAAATTTCCGGATGGGACAAAGCCGCCCGGTCCATTACCCCGGCCACGGCGTTAGCCTCGGAAACATCCTTTTTTAAAAATTTCATTCTGGCGGGCGTGTTATAAAACAGATCCCGAACCACGATTGTGCAGCCCTTTGCGCAGCCCGCATCCTCCAAGGCAAGCTCCTCGCCGCCCTCGATCTGATAGCTGGTGCCCGCCAGCTCCTCCTCTGTTCTGGTCAGCAAGGTCACCCTGCTGACAGCGCAGATAGAGGCCAGCGCCTCTCCCCGGAAGCCCAGGGTTCCGATGCCATCCAGATCCTCCGCTGATTCCACCTTACTGGTCGCGTTGCGGAGAAAGGCTTTGGGCACATCCTCTCTGGCGATGCCGCCGCCGTTATCCGTCACCCGCATATAGGCGATGCCGCCGCGCTGGATTTCCACGGAAATCGTGGTGGCGCCGGCGTCAATAGAATTTTCCACCAGCTCCTTGATGACGGAAGAAGGCCGCTCCACGACCTCTCCAGCGGCGATCAGCTCCGCTACGTGTTTCTCCAGCACATGGATCTTCGCCATGAAACCGCCTCCTTTTCTTTAAGATAAAAATGATCCTCACTGGTATTCATAAAACATTTTCTATAGGTTTTTCCTCTCCGCACAGCGGACAGGCTGCCGATTTACCCTCAGGCCGCCGAACGCGCCTGATTTTTAAAGCGAATCCTCTCCGCCTGAACCGCATATGATTCCGCCTATCCGCTCCGGCCTGGCGCTTTCCATGGCGCGAATTCAAATCAGCGAAAGCCAAGCCAGCGTTTTATTTTTCGGCTGAGCCCCTGCGTTTCCACTTCTTAACGGCTAAAAAACTGTTTGAAGAAGAAAAAACCGAAAGCGGAAAGCTCTGTGTCCCCACACCCCGCTTCTGTCCGGAAAGCCGCGGGCGCACTAGCCTTCCTTGGCCATTTTCGCCAGCTCAAACAGTAAATTCATAGCCTCAATGGGAGTCAGGGTATTGACGTCCACCTTTTTCAGCCGTTCCTCAATTTCCGACTCCGCGCTGGGGAGCAGAGAAATCTGAGGCGCCGGCGGTTCTTCCTTTCGCGCCTTTTTCGGAGCTTTCGTTTTCGGAGTGACCTCCTGGCCTGTTTCCAGCTCCTTCAGCACCTGCTTGGCGCGGTTGATGACCGGCTGAGGAAGGCCCGCCAGCTTTGCTACCTCAATGCCGTAGCTGTCATCCGCCCCTCCCCGGATAATCCGGCGCAGGAAAGTGATATCGTCGCCTCTCTTTTTCACGGCGATGCTGTAATTTTTCACGCCGTCCATCAGTTCTTCCATTTCCGTCAGCTCGTGGTAATGGGTGGCGAACAGGGTTTTCGCTCCCAGCTTTCGCTTATCCACAACAAACTCCAGCACCGCTCTGGCGATGCTCATGCCGTCGAAGGTGGAGGTGCCCCTTCCGATTTCATCCAGCACCAAAAGGCTGTTGGAGGTAGCGCGCTTTAGGATATCCGCCACCTCGTTCATTTCCACCATAAAGGTAGACTGGCCCGACGCCAGGTCATCGGAGGCGCCTACCCGGGTGAAAATCTGATCCACCAGGCCGATCTCCGCCGAAGCCGCCGGCACAAAGCTGCCCAGCTGGGCCATCAGCGCAATCAGGGCGATCTGCCGCATATAGGTGGATTTTCCCGCCATATTCGGGCCGGTAATCACCAGCACTCTGTTTTCGTCCTGATCCAGCAGCGCGTCGTTGGGCACAAAGGGCGATGCGTCGGAAAGCAGCTCCACCACCGGATGGCGGCTTTCCTTCAGTACAATTTTCCCGCTTAAATTGACCTCCGGGCGGCAATACTGGTTTTTTACCGCTACCCGGGCGAAGGAGCATAGAACATCCAGCTGGGCGATGGCGTTTGAGGTTTTCTGCACCCGCTCCTGCTGGGCGGACACCGTAGTGCGGATATCGTCAAACAGACGGTATTCCAACTGTACGCACCGGTCCTTAGCGCCTAAAATCCGGCCCTCCAGGTCTTTCAGCTCCTGAGTCACGTAACGCTCGCAGTTGGTCAGAGTCTGCTTTCTTATGTAGCTGTCCGGCACCTGATCCTTGTAGGAGTTGGTGACCTCCAGATAATAGCCGAACACCCGGTTATAGCCTACCCGAAGCTTGGGAATCCCGGTTTTCTCCCGTTCCCGCTTCTCGATGGCGGCCACATAGTCCTTGCCGCCGGTCATGTCCTTTCTGAGCTCGTCCACCTCCTGATTGTAGCCCTCCCGGATGATGCCGCCTTCCCGTACGGAGAAGGGCGGGTCGTCTACAATCGAGCCTTCAATCAGGTCATGGACATCCTCTAAAGTATCCAAATCCTCGTAAATGCTTTGCAGCAGCTCGGATTTCCGGTTTTCCAGCATTTTTTTCAGCTCCGGCAGCAAGCCGATGGTAGCGGACAGGGAACGAAGCTCCCGGCCGTTGGCGGTGCCGTAAACGATTCTGGTGATCAGGCGCTGCAAATCAAAAACCCCGGTGAGCTGATCCGCCAGGTTTCCGCACAAGAACGGGTCGCAGTAAAGCTCCTCCACCGCGTTCTGCCGGCGGATAATCTTTCCGCAGCTTAACAGCGGCTGCTCGATCCAGGTGCGGAGAAGCCGCTTTCCCATAGCGGTTTTAGTCTGATCCAGCACCCACAGCAGAGAGCCTCTCTTCTCCTTGTTCCGCATGGTTTCCAGCAGCTCCAGATTCCGCCGGGTGTTAAGGTCTATACCCATAAACTGGGCCTGGGTATAATTTTCAATCCGGTTTATTTTTAAGGGCACCTTCCGCTGGGTATCCTTAAGGTAATTGAGCAGGGCTCCCAGAGCGGAAACCGCCTGGTCCTGCCCCTCCATTCCCAGATCATCCAGCGTTTCCTTTTTAAACTGCTCCAGCACGGTCCTGCGGCAGGTTTCCAGCTCGAACTCGGCATCCTCCCGCATTTCCACGCAGGCGGACAGCTTATCCCGGATAAACGGAGCCAGCTTCTTCATATTCACCGTCTCGCCGCCGATCAAAATTTCCCGGGGAGAAAAACGGCCCAGCTCGTTTAAAATCTCATTTTCCAAGTCCTTATCCAGGCTGGTGGAATAAAGCTCGCCGGTGGAAATATCGCAGAAGCAGATGCCCGCATGGTCCCCTATGGCGTAAATAGAGCAGATAAAATTATTTTTGCCCTCGTCCAGCATACTGCCCTCTAAGACAGTACCAGGGGTGACTACACGGATAATATCCCGTTTTACCAGCCCCTTCGCCAGGGCGGGATCCTCCATCTGCTCACAGATGGCCACCTTATAGCCTTTGGAAATCAGCCTGGCGATATAGCTTTCGCTGCTGTGGTAGGGAACGCCGCACATGGGCGCCTTTTTATTTTGTCCGCAGTCTCTCGCGGTAAGGGTCAGTTCCAGTTCCTTCGACGCCAGCACCGCGTCGTCAAAGAACATTTCATAAAAATCTCCAAGGCAGAAAAACAAAATAGCCCCCTGGTTTTCCGCCTTGATTTTCTGATATTGCTGCATCATTGGCGACAGTTCGGCCATGATTGTATTTCTCCCTTCAAAATTCTTTAGGGCGCGGGAAGCGGCTGCTTCCCGCGCTGCTTAATGATACGGCGAATCAGTGGCAGCCGCCGCAGGAGGCGCAGTTGCCGCCGCAGGACTCCTGGTAGTCGGTAGTATCCGGATCCTCTCCCTGGGCGCTTTGCATAATAATGGCGTTCACCCGGTTAAGAAGGGCGTCCAGCTCCTGGCGAGCCATATTGTAAGCCGCCATATTTTCGTTCTTCATGATCGAGGCATAGCAGGCGCGCAGCTCCTGGTTGAGCTTCTGAAGCTTTTCCTCGCTGCGGTCCTCCTTTTGAGCCTCGGTGTTAATATTCATTCTTTTTAAATTGAACTCGCCGATCAGAGCCTGAAGCTCCTTATCGTTATCGCTGTTCTGCTGGGCGATCTGCACCTTCAGATAACGGTCGTCTTTCTGAATCTGCCGTCCCAGTTCTCTCGCTTGCTCAATGATATCCATTTGTTAGTCCTCCAAATTTTTTATTTTCTATATAAATTCGCAGCTGAAATTATATACAGTTTCCCTTTAAAACCCAGTTTCCCGCGTCAGTGACCAAAATATTCCGAAAGCTGCCGATCATTTCCGGACCGCCGGGGATTTCCACCGTAACGTTTTCCTCTGTTCGGGCATTCAGCACGCCAGGCTTGGAGGCTTCCTCCTCCACGAGGCCCCGGACGGTTTTCCCCACCATCGAGGCGCAGCGCCTGACGGAAATTTCCTCCTGAACCTTTAACAGCTCCGCGAACCACCGGGTCTTTTCCTTGTGGGACACCGGGTCCGGCATTCCTGCCGCCGGCGTTCCCTTTCTTGGGGAAAAGATAAAGGTGTACAGCGCGGTAAACCCTACCTCCCGGATCAGGGAAAGCGTGTCCTGAAATTCCTCATAGGTCTCTCCCGGAAAGCCGACGATGACGTCGCTGGTAATGGAAAGGCCGGGCATCTTCTCCCTGGCGTAGCGGATGATTTCCAAATACTGCTCCCGAGTATAGCGACGGTTCATCTCCTTCAGCACCCGGTTGTTGCCCGACTGGAAGGGGAGGTGCAGATGTTTTGCGATATGTCCCGAAGAAGCCATCACGTCGATCAGCTCTTTGGTGCAGTCCTTGGGGTGGCTGGTCATAAACCGCAGCCAGTAATCCCCCTCCATATCGCTGATTTCCTTGAGCAGCTTTGCGAAATTCACCGGCTCCGGCAAATTCTTTCCGTAGGAGTTTACATTCTGCCCCAGCAGGGTGATATCCTTATAGCCGCCCTCGATCAGCTGGCGGGCTTCTTTCAGCACCGCCTCAGGCTCCCGGCTCCGCTCCCGCCCCCTGACGTAGGGAACCACGCAGTAGGAGCAAAAATTATCACAGCCGTACATCACTGGAAGCCAGGCCTTGAAGTGTCCATCCCGGCGCACCGGGATATTCTCGTCAATGGTATCCTCCCCGCCCCGCTGAAACACTCTCTTGGCGCCGGTAAGGGTCTCGTAAACCAGCTGAGGAAAGCTCGACAGGGAATGGGTTCCAAACACCAGGCTGACGAAAGGATAGCTTTTCCGGATCCGCTCCACAACATGCTCCTGCTCCATCATGCATCCGCACAGGGCAATGATCAAAGAGGGATTTCTGCGCTTTAAATATTTCAGCGCTCCCACGTTGCCGAAAATCCGGTCCTCCGCGTGCTCCCGGATGGCACAGGTATTAAACAAAATAAAATCTGCTTCCTCCTGGTCCTCGGTAAAGCCGAAGCCCATTTGCTGAAGCATTCCCTTGATTTTCTCTCCGTCGGAAACATTCTGCTGACAGCCGTAGGTTCTGACCATCGCCAGAGGCGTTTCCTTCTTCGCCCGGACGGCCATGATTTCCGCCGCGAGCTTTGTATATTCCTTAGGCTCAACTGCCAAAAAACACACCTCACAGATTTGACATATTTCATTTTAGTATATCATAACGTTCCATATTTTTCAACGGAAACAAACGTAAAAACAGCCATTTTACAATAAAGCCGAAAGCTTGGGCAGATTCCGCGGCGGTCAGGCGCAGGCAGGCACGCAGAAAGCACCGGTGATCCATATGCAGAATTTTTATCAGTTTGACGCTTCGTACAAAACGCGCGGGATTTACCAGCGCAAACGATTTTACCGCCCGGAAATCTTTCCATGTGCCAGGCCCTCTCAGCGAGGCCGAATCCCGTGTGTCGGAAGGTTAGAAATTCCAGTCTTACCGTGGTGTAAGCCCCCTAAAAAAACGCTTTTCCGGTAAAGAACACAAAGGCGCTGGCAAGTTCGTTCCTTGTCCTCCCTACCCTACAGCCGCAGACAGGCGCTTCCTGCATAAGCCAAAGCTTTCTGTCCGGTGAAGCCGGGGGTATGCTTTCTTTCATTCTTTTTCTAAAGCAGAAACGCTTTTGCTCTCCCAGGCTGACCAGCCTTTCTGCTGCGGCGGATTATGGCAAAAAGAGAGGGCGGAAGTGCCCTCTCTTTTATCAAATTTCTTTTTTCAGAACCAGTCTTTCGACCATCTCCGCCACGCCATCCTCCAGATTGGTTTTGGCTATGTATTTAGCGATGTTTTTCACATCGTCAATGGCGTTTCCCATAGCCACCGATTCCCCAGCGAACCGCAGCATAGGGCCGTCGTTCAGATTATCCCCGGCAGCCATCACATTCTCCCTGGAAATGGTTAAATATTCGCAAAGATGCAGAAGTCCATCCCCTTTGTCACAGCCGTGGGCGTTGATCTCAATATTGCCGAAGCCGGAGCTGGTGATGGAAACCGCTTGATTCTCTAAGAGCTGCCCCCACATCACCGGGAAATCCTCCCTCCTCTTGGGCCACAGGTTCACCTTCTCCACGCCGCAGCCAGCATCCAGTACAAACCGCCTCAGGCTTTCCACAGGCAGTCTGGTCGATTTGACATGAGCAGCGTAATCGGAAAGTCTTGGATATTCCATCACAAGATCCAGCTGGGAAAGCCGGCAATAGGACCTTCCCTTTAGATAAACCTCCGGGAAGCACTTATATTCATCTCCGAAGCGGAGCATTTCAGCGACAGTTTCATAAGGCATCAAATTTTCATAAATATTACGGTCCGCCCTCACATCGTAAACAGCCGCTCCGTTAGAGCAGATAGCATATTGAATACCCGGCAATTCTCTAATGCAGGAGGGCATTTTTTCAAAGGTGCGGCCTGTGGCGGGTACCACAAGCACTCCCTGAGCCATCGCCTCAAGGAGCGCGTTTCGATTCCGCTCTGAGATCACGTTGTCTCCGGTCAGAGTGGTTCCGTCTAAATCCAAAGCAATCAACTGGATCAATGGGCATCCTCCTGTTTCAATCGGGCCAGCTCGTGAAGCACAGTGAGCTGGCGCTCAAAATTCTGGCGGTGCTGCTTTTTCAGCACAGATAAAATGACGCCGCAGAAAAAATTAAGCAAAGCGATTACCGTCAGCGCACTGATCACGATCAAGGTGGGAAATTTATCCACAATTCCCGTCTGGACAAATTGAATTAAAATAGGAAGAAAAAAGCCAAAGGATATCAACAGTAAAATCAGGCTGAGGATTGAAAAGAACGCGAGAGGCTTAGTATCCTTAAATAGATTAACAATGGTCTTTAAAACCTTCAGGCCATCAGAGTATGTGTTCAGCTTTGATTCGCTTCCTTGAGGCCTATCCTGATAGGCAATAGGCACTTCCTTGATCGCGAAATTATTGTCCAAGGCAAAAATCGTCATCTCGGTTTCTATTTCAAATCCTTTGGAAATCACAGGAAAGGATTTTACAAAATCCTTGCTGAATGCGCGGGCTCCGGTCATAATATCGTTCAATTTAGCGCGAAACAGGAAATTAATCATCCGCCGCACCAGTACGTTGCCAAAATTATGAAACGGGCGTTTATTTTCTGTAAAATAGGTGGAGGATAGACGGTCTCCCACCGCCATGTCAGCTTTTCCTGACAATACCAGCTGCTCTAGCCGTGGGCCAAAATCCGCAGGATAGGTATCGTCGCCATCCACCATTACATAGCAGTCCGCATCTACTTCCCGGAACATAGTACGCACCACATTTCCTTTTCCCTGTTTATGCTCGTAACGAACGATGGCCCCGGCCTGTTCTGCAAGCTCGGCGGTATTGTCAGTCGAATTATTATCATACACATAAATATCCGCATGAGGCATTTTTTCCTTGAAATCCGCCACTACTCTTCCAATGGTCTTTGCTTCA
>OHRG01000774.1_pt1 | contig 20428 bp, 19 predicted proteins | sample 1578351 | NCBI WGS metagenome assembly OHRG01 (sample SAMEA3879599, study PRJEB24766) | human gut metagenome | biome: human-associated habitat; feature: feces | place: USA | collected 1985/1987
TTTAGATTACAGTTTCAGCGGATTGAAAACTTCTTTTCTCTATCTTTTGCGAGATGAGCTGAAACAAAATCCCGATTTTATAGAACAGCGTAAAAATGATCTTTGTGCGTCGTTGCAGGCGACAATCGTCGATATATTGATGGATAAGTTACGTCGGGCGGTAAAAGATACCGGTATACGGGAAGTTGCCGTGGCCGGAGGTGTATCGGCCAATTCCGGTTTGCGTGAGGCATTCTTGGATCACGCAAAACGTTATGGCTGGAAAGTGCATATCCCGAAGTTCTCGTTCACCACGGATAACGCCGCTATGGTAGCTATCACGGGATATTATAAGTATATGGATAAGGAGTTCTGTCCGATGGATGCCGCTCCTTTTTCTAGGGTTGTCTTATAGGAAAATAGTTTTACTATAGAGAAACAAAAGTTTCTTCTAGGGAAAACAAAAGTTTCTTCCTAATGAAACTATTGTTTTCCCATAATGAAACTCCTTGTATCATTATAACAATGGAAGTAGATGATTTACCAATAGAGTTAGAAGTAGCGAACGCACTCAAATTAGGACACCTGATGATGGGTACGGCAGAGAGTTGTACAGGCGGAAAGATTGCCAGCATGATAACCTCTATGGCGGGCAGTTCGGAATACTTCACCGGGGGCGTGGTAGCCTATTGTAACGAGGTGAAGCATCATGTGCTCGGTGTCTCTGAGGCGGACTTGAACACTTTCGGGGCCGTAAGCCAGCCGGTTGTGGAGCAGATGGCCCGTGGAACTATGCGGGTATTGGGATGTGATTGTGCCGTCGCTACCTCCGGGATCGCCGGGCCGGGAGGCGGGACTCCCTCGAAACCGGTGGGAACGGTATGGATTGCGGCCGCTTATAAGGAGAGGATTCTCTCCGAGTGCTATCATTTCGGGGAGAATCCTCGTATGGAGAACATTCGCTTGTCGGCAGAGGCGGCGTTGCGTATGTTGCTGGGATTGATTCGTGAGTAAAGGGACTATCGCTTAATGGGCGATCTCGTCCACGATTTGTTTATAGCCTTCCTCGTTCGGGTGTAATCCGTCTGAGAATAAGGATTCGTTTATCTTGCCGTCTTCCTGAAGCAACTTCGTTCCCGGGTTCTTGAACGTGTACCATCCGGTCTCGGCCATTTGACGGATGCGGAGATTGAGATTCCTTACCCGTTCTTCTTGGTTGCGGCGGGGCAAGATGCCGATTACCTTGATCTTGGCCTCCGGCTGCCGTTGCCTGATGGCGGAAAGCAAGAAACGAATGCCTTCCACGATCTCGTTGTCATTGTTGATTCCGATGTTATTCGTGCCGATCATTAATACTACTTCCTCGGCCTTGTATCCATCCAATTCACCATGATAGACTCTCCAAAGTACGTTCTCGATACGGTCGAAACCATATCCGAGATTGTGGAATCCAGCCGGACGCATGATTTTCTCCCATGTTTCCATACCTCGCACGGACGGTCCTTTGGGCTCTCCTCCCCAGAAATGCGTGATGGAATTACCTAGGATCACCCGTCGAGGCGGGTTGCTTTGATTCAGCGAGAGAATATCCCGGTGACGTTTTTGCCATTCGTAATTATTGGGTTCCCGGCGCTGGGTGACAGGCTTTGTAGTAGAGAGGTCTCCTTCGGGGATGCGTAATATTTCCCGTACTTTCCGCTCTACGGCGTTCGCCTGTGTTTCCATGCCCCAGTCGGAAGGATGGACGTAATCTACCCAAGCGTCCGGGTGCGGTCCCAGCTCTTCTCGTGTAAGGTAGTAGATATCTTTTATCCCTTGTGCCTGCAATTCCTCGAATGCTTTTTTAGCTCCTTCGTTCATGCGTATATAATCTTGTAACTTCGTATCGTCGGCGAGTGCGTTGCTATATCCGGCATGCTCCACTAATAAGATCGGAGAGGAGTGGGTGGCACGTATTTGCTTGACTGCGTCCGATACGAGTTGCGTGATCTCATCTTTGCTCTTTGGCGTGAGGTTGGGCAGGCAGTCAAGGATATAAAGGCGTGCGTCTATCTCACAAATAAAATCCAATACCTCTTTCTCTAAACGTCCGTTACCGGAGAAGCCTAGGTTGATAAGCGGATATCCCAGAGAACGCTGCAAGATCGTGCCCCAAGTCATGCCCGGGCGAGAGGCGCATGCGCCTTGGGCGATCGAGGTTCCGTATAAAAGAATCGGTTTCTCGGGCGATACGGGGATAAACGTAAGCTCATCGTTTTCGGGCACGCCGATTTCCAACCACTTTATCGTATTATAAGGAGGCAGGTAGAGGCGGAACTCATAGCCCCTGTCATGATACATATCTTTGCCTATGTTCGTATAATGATATTGAAGCGTATCTCCGGAAGGATAACCGCCGAAATAAAATCTCCATTGGCCATCGCTATCGATACTATATAGATCTACACCGGATACGCCTGTCGTAGGCATATGTGGCATATTCAGCGGTCCGCTTACTTGATAGCGCACTTTTAGTTCAGGGGCGTTGCTGAAAAAATGAATCGCCAACCCGGCGGAGTTACGGGATAAATCCCAGACGGGTTTACGTACCTTGCCTTCGGCTCTTTGGGGAAGCCGAACGTAACGGTCTCCGATCTCTTCGGTCCATCCTTGGTTTTGTATGACAGGGAATCCACATTCGAGCGGGTTGAGCCATTTCCATTGTGCGTGGGCGGAGAGAACCGTGAAACATACGAGCGTTAAGAGGATTTTGTGAAGTCTCATCATTTCGGTATTATTTGTTTTTTGTTATGAATATGACAAAGATAATATATATTTGTATTCATAAACAAACTTAAATCAATAAACCATGAGTAAAAACATTCTATTTGCTTTTCTCTTTTTAATGGGCGCTATCCCGTCGATCGCCCAGAAGAATTATCAAGTCCAGTCTCCGAACCGGGATATAAAGGTGGAGGTTACGGTAGCCGATAAAGTCACTTTCGCTATCGTACAGGATCATTCGGAGGTGATGAATTCTGCCGTATCTATGACTTTACAAGGAGGTGAGGTACTTGGCGCTAACCCGAAAGTCTTGAAAGTGACGAAGACCTCGGTAGACAAGGAGATACCCTCTCCGTTCTATAAGAAGGACGTAGTAAAGGATATCTATAATGAGATGCAAATCTCGTTCCGGGGAAACTACGGGCTGGTTTTTAGGGTGTATAACGATGGAGTCGCTTACCGTTTCACGACGAAAAGAAAGGAACCGATCGTTATTGCCGATGAGGAGGCCGTCTATAATTTTCCCTCGGATTATAAGACATTCACCGCTTACGTGAATAGTACGAAGCCGACGTTCGAGGAGCAATTTTTCAATTCCTTCGAGCAGCCCTACGCAAACGAGACGATCACTGGCCTGAATGATAAACGCCTGAAGATCCTGCCTCTTTTGGTGGATCTGGGAGATGGTCGTAAGATCTGTATCACGGAAGCCGATCTGGAGGATTTCCCCGGGATGTTCTTGAATAACGAGACGGGAAAACCTTCCTTGAAAGCGGTTCATGCGCCTTATCCGAAAGTGAAGGAGCAAGGTGGCCATAATCAGTTACAGATGTTGGTGAAAGAGCGTGAGAACTATATCGCCAAAACATCCGGAACCCGTTCTTTCCCTTGGCGTGCGTTTATAATCTCCCAGAATGATAAGGAGTTGGCCGATTGCGATATGGTCTACCGCCTGGCTTCTCCCTCCCGGGTAAACGATATCTCTTGGATCAAGCCGGGTAAGGTGGCTTGGGATTGGTGGAACGATTGGAATCTATACGGTGTGGATTTCCGTGCCGGAATCAATAATCCTACTTATAAATATTATATAGACTTCGCCGCCGAGCATGGCATCGAGTACGTAATCTTGGATGAGGGCTGGGCCGTGAACCTGCAAGCGGACATGATGCAAGTAATACCGGAGATCGATCTTCAAGAATTGGTGGATTACGGTAAATCCAAGAATGTCGGTATTATCCTTTGGGCGGGTTATTGGGCTTTCGCCCGTGATATGGAGAATGTCGTGAAGCATTATTCGGATATGGGCGTGAAAGGCTTCAAGGTGGATTTCTTGGATCGTGACGATCAGGAAATGGTGAACTTTGTTTATAAAGCCTCCGAGGTATGCGCTAAATATAAGATGCTAGTGGATTTCCATGGCGTATTCAAGCCGACAGGTCTTCAACGGACCTATCCGAACGTGTTGAACTATGAGGGTGTGAATGGTTTGGAGCAAATGAAGTGGTCTTCCGAGAAGGAGTTCGATATGGTGACGTATGATGTCACGATCCCATTTATCCGTATGATCGCCGGCCCGATGGATTATACGCAAGGTGCTATGCGTAACGCCGCCAGAGGTAATCATCGGTCGGTAAACTCGGAGCCGATGAGCCAAGGAACCCGTTGCCGCCAGTTGGCTACTTACGTGATCTTCGAGTCTCCTTTCAATATGCTGTGCGATGCCCCGTCTAATTATAGGAGGGAAAAGGAATGTACGGAGTTTATCTCTAACATTCCGACCATCTGGGATGAGACGGTCTCATTGGCTGGAAAGGTCTCCGAGTATGTAGCGATCGCCCGCCGTCATGGTAATGATTGGTATATCGGGGCGTTGACCAACTGGACGCCGAGGGAGCTGGATTTAGACCTGTCTTTCTTGGGCGAAGGTGATTATACTTTGGAATTATTCAAGGATGGCATAAATGCCGATCGTGCCGCCCGTGATTATAAGAAAGAGGTAATCCCAGTCTCGACAGATCGCAAATTAAAGATCCATATGGCTCCCGGTGGAGGCTATGCGGCTCGTATCCAGAAACGATAATTCTTTTTTCGTCTAAAGCGATCCTGCCTTTCGTCGAATAAACGCTTGCGTTCATAGGCGCAGGCGTTAGATTCGTTTACTTTTATAAAAAACGGTATTATGAAACTCACGAGGCAAGATTATATATTGGCGGGAGGACAGGCTTTATTGTGGATCACTTTATGGCTGATTCCTCCTGCGATCGATTTTTTCATACGCTTTAATCCGAGCTCGGCTTTCGAGGTGTGGAAGATTAATACGGGGTTCATTACTCCGTTGGCTATTGTTTTCACCGTTAATTTCTATGTATTGGTTCCCTATTTGCTTTATCGGGATCGGAAGATGCTCTTTGGTTTGATGAATTTGCTATTGATCACGGGGGCTAACCTATGGATATTTTCTCCTAAGGCGGATTTCCCGGACGAATGGCGTTCGGGAATGTATATGGTCGCTTTCGGAGCGTTCTTCTTACATTTGCTAGTGGTTGGATGTGCCGTGGGGTTCCGTTATATCGTACGCTGGGGCGATATGCAGATGCGTTTGAAAGAGGAGCGGCAGAAAAACGCCGAGGCGGAATTGGCTTGGCTGAAGAACCAGTTGAATCCGCATTTTCTCTTTAATACCTTGAATAATATATCCAGCTTGGTCCAGATAGACCAAGATACGGCGCAAGAACGTATCGGGCAATTGAGCGATTTGCTGCGGTATACGCTCTATGAGTCGAACCATGAGCTGGTACCGGTGGAAGGCGAGATCGAGTTCATGAGCAATTACATCGAGTTGATGAGATTGTGCTGCAATGAGTTGGCTACCGTGGAAGTTGATCTGCGGATCCCGCCTAAACCGATGAGGATCGTTCCGCTCTTGTTCATCTCTTTAATAGAGAACGCCTTCAAGCATGGCGTGAATAGCCGTAAGTCGTCGTTCGTACGTATTCGCTTCAAGGCGGAAGGAGATGACCTCGTCTTTACCTGCGAGAATAGCGACCATCCGAAACCGGACGTGAACCGTAGCGGATCGGGGATCGGGCTGGAGAATCTGAGGCGTAGGCTGGATCTGGCTTATCCCGGTCGTTACCGATATGATCAAGCGCTTCGGGAAAATAGTTACTTTGTTCAAATAACACTTCGAGACTGCTTATGAAAACACTGACTTGCATGATCGTAGACGATGAGCCCTTGGCGGTGAAGATGCTGGAGGACTTCGTAAGCCGTACGCCTTATCTGAGGCTGGCGGCTTCCTTCAATGATCCGGTACTGGCGCTCTCCACGTTGTGCGAGTCTCCGGTGGACGTGCTTTTCTTGGATATCCAGATGCCGGATCTGGACGGGCTGAACCTCTCCCGGATGGTACCGCCCAGTACGAGGGTGATCTTCACGACCGCCTTTAAGGAGTATGCCTTTGATAGCTATGAGGTGAATGCCCTCGATTTCCTGCTGAAGCCCATCCGATACCATAAGTTTCTCGGAGCTGCGGAGAAGGCCCGCCAATGGTTTGAGATGAATAGCGTGAAGGAGGAGAGAGGCAGCCTTTTCGTGCGGGTGGATAGCCGTTGCGGCAGGTGGAAATCTCCCGGATATTATACGTGACGGGCTTGAAGGATTACGTGATGATCTATCTGGAAGGGGAGGCCCGTCCGCTTATCACCCACGTGACGATGAAGGCTATGGAAGAGATGCTGTCTACCGGTCGCTTTATGCGGGTACATCGTTCTTATATCGTGGCGTTGGATAAGATCCGTTCCGTTGATCGGAATAATTGCGTTTATATCGGAAAGGAGATCATCCACGTGACGGATGCCTACAAAGAGGCGTTCAACGCTTATCTGAAAGCTGCTCAACCTTCTTGAACTTGGATGCCCATTCAAAGCTCCTTACGATGGGCATTCTAACGACCTTACAATGCCCATTGTAGGAACCTTATAATGGGCATTCTAAACTTTATGTGTATATTCGTGCCTTAATTAAGAGAAAACGATATGAAGAATAGCATTCCTTTAGGGTTTATCCGGATCTTTATCCTGCTTATATGTCTGACCTCGTGCGGTAGCAAAAAACAACAAAAAGTAGCTTTGCCCGCCGATTTCAAGGGACCGAAGGAGTTGGCTCGCTTATATGGGGTACGTATCACACCGGAAGATAATATATTCTTGTACAACGAGGGGGCCCGTTGGTTGGGTGTACGTCATAAATTGGGAGGGAGCACGAAGCGGGGCGTGGATTGCTCCGGTTTCGTATCGATCGTTTATCGGGAGGTATACGGAAAACAGCTGGCTCGTTCCTCGGCGGATATGCTGAAGTATAATTGCAAGAAAGTGAGTCGTGCCAAATTGCAGGAAGGAGATCTGGTATTTTTTAAGACGGGTCGTGGCGGGAAACGTGGCGTTCCGAATCACGTGGGGATTTACTTGAAAAATGGGCGCTTCATCCATACCAGTACTTCCAGTGGCGTGATGGTAAGTAACCTTAGCGAACCTTATTATACAAGAACTTGGTTAACGGGTGGTAGGGTAAAATAAAATTACTAAATTCGCGTCTTAGAAAAACTATTAAACATAAATAGAATATGTTGACAATCAAATTAATCACTGAAAACACGGATGCCGTAATCCGTGGACTGGAAAAGAAACATTTTAAGGGTGCGAAAGAAAGCATCGATAAAGTGTTGGAATTGAATGATAAAAGACGTATCGCACAAAATCAATTAGATAAGAACCTAGCGGAGGTAAACGCAACCTCGAAGTCGATCGGACAATTAATGAAAGAGGGCAAGAAGGAAGAGGCGGAGGCCGCTAAGAAACATGTTTCCGAGATCAAGGAGGTGAGCAAGGCTTTGCAGACAGAGATGGATCAGGCTGCCGAGGAGCTGCAGAACTTACTTTATACGATCCCGAACGTACCTTACGATGAGGTGCCCGAGGGTACCTCCGCCGAGGACAATGTGGTAGAGAAAATGGGAGGTATGGAAACGGAACTTCCGAAGAACGCTCTTCCGCACTGGGAATTGGCGAAGAAATATGATTTGATTGATTTCGATCTGGGTGTTAAGATCACGGGAGCAGGTTTCCCGGTCTATAAAGGACAGGGCGCTCGTTTGCAACGTGCGTTGATCAACTTCTTCTTGGATGAGGCCCGTGACGCCGGTTACTTGGAGATCATGCCGCCTACGGTGGTGAACTCGGCTTCCGGTTATGGTACGGGACAGCTTCCAGATAAGGAGGGACAGATGTATCATTGCGAGGTAGACGACCTCTATTTGATCCCGACAGCGGAGGTGCCCGTGACAAATATTTACCGGGATGTCATTCTGGATGAGAAGCAGTTACCGATCAAGAATTGCGCTTATACACAATGCTTCCGTCGTGAGGCCGGATCTTATGGCAAGGATGTACGTGGTTTGAATCGTTTGCACGAATTTTCTAAGGTGGAGTTGGTTCGGATCGATAAACCGGAGCACTCTAAGCAATCTCACCAAGAGATGTTGAATCATGTGGAGGGATTACTTCAGAAGTTGGAGTTGCCGTATCGCATCCTTCGTCTTTGTGGGGGTGATATGAGTTTCACGGCTGCCCTTTGCTTTGACTTCGAGGTGTATTCCGAGGCACAACAACGCTGGTTGGAAGTTAGCTCCGTGTCCAACTTCGATACGTATCAAGCCAACCGCTTGAAATGCCGCTATCGTGACGAGAATAAGAAAACGCAACTTTGCCATACCTTGAATGGTAGTGCCTTGGCTTTACCTCGCATCGTAGCCGCCTTATTGGAAAACAACCAAACCCCCGAGGGCATCCGCATCCCGAAAGCGTTGATCCCTTACACTGGGTTTGATATGATTAAATAAGCATCAAATCATTTGATGAACACATCGGTAAACGTATTAATGATTAATGCGCAGGGTATTATGCTTTCGGTGTTAGGACGGGATTATTTTCTGTCATATAATCGTGTTCCATGGTTGAAAGAAGCACGTATTAGTAATGTGTTAAATGTTCGGATGGCTGGGCGTAATGCGATAGAATGGCCGGAGTTAGATGTTGATTTGGAGATCGAAAGTTTGAAACATCCAGAACGTTATCCTCTTATTATGAAACGTTCAACATTGGACTTTGTATAATCTCTTTTTTATAAAATATCCCAGCATTGTCCTTATTGTGGATATGCTGGGATATTTTTTTTGAATGAATTAGATGAATAAGTTTACGTTCGCATCTTCCGCACGTTCCAGATAGGTGGCTACGCCTCCTAGGACAACGTTATCCATCAGTTCTTCTTTTTTGACACCCATTACGTCCATGCTCATCGTGCAGGCGATCATCTCGATACCATTCTCTACGGCTTGTGCCATAAGGCTTTCCAAGCTGTCGATCCGTTTCTTCCTCATGATAAGGCGCATCATCCAACTGCCGGCTCCACCCATATTCATTTTAGATAGTTTCAGCTTTTTGCTATTTGCCGGAAGCATCCAGCCAAACATCTTGCCGAAGATATCTTTTGATACGGCAGGTTTTTCCCGTTTCTTAATCACGTTAAGTCCCCAGAAAGTAAAGAACATAGTCACCTTCTTTCCGGTGGAGGCGGCCCCGTTCGCTATGACGAATGAGGCCAACGCCTTATCGAGGTCATCGCTGAAAACGATCAATGTCTTGTTGTCGGCACTATTACCACCTGTCGCTATTTTGCATTCAGCTTTTTTTTTTCGTACCGTGGCGGCGATCGTGCCTCCCTTATTTTCCAGAGAGACTAACTCTGCCCCGGTTATCTTGCACCATGAAGAGACATCTTTTCCGAAAGCCTGATCTGTTGCGGTGATTTCCAATGACTCATCTTCCCGCAAGTTCTCATAGTTCTTTTTCAACTGCATGATCGGTCCCGGACACATTAATCCGCAAGCGTCTACCTTAATCGCCGTAGCTGCCGGAGTCGATTTGCAAGAGCTACTTTTACCAGATGCCTTATCAGAAACAGCTTCGGACGAACAAGGTGCGCAGGCCGGCTCATTCTTGATCTTTGCTGTCGCTACACTCCAAGTCTTGTAACCACCGGATAGGTTTCGGACATTCGTGAAGCCATTTTGAGTCAGGATGCGATAAGCCAAATAGCCCCTTAATCCAACAGCGCAAGTTACTACGATCGGTGTATCCTTAGGCAGTTCCGCCAAATGTTCTCTTAACTCATCAACCGGTATATTGATGAAGCCGGGGATTGTCCCTAAGCTGTACTCGTCACGGGTACGGACATCGATACGTACGGTATCTGGCGATAAGTTCTGGATCTCTCTCCACTGGATCGCTTTCGCTTTTCCCGTAAGTAGGTTCTCCGCTACGAACCCGGCCATATTTACGGGATCTTTAGCGGCTGAATAAGGAGGAGCATACGCATGTTCCAACTCCGTCAGGTCATAGACCGTACCTTTCCGCTGGATAACTTGCGCTAACATCTCGATCCGTTTGTCTACGCCTCCGAAACCTACGACTTGCGCCCCTAACAGTCGTCCGTCTTCCGGTGCGAACAATATCTTGATCGATAAAGGCACGGCTCCCGGGTAATATCTCGCATGCGAGGCTCCATGCGTATAGGAGGATTGATAAGCGATTCCTTCCCGTTTCAACAGCTTAGCGTTAGCTCCCGCCGTGGCGACCGTCAAGTCGAATACCTTGGCGATAGAGGTTCCCATCGTCCCGTCATAAGTTTCCTTATTGCCGGATACGATATTATCGGCTACGATACGTCCTTGCTTATTCGCTGGACCCGCCAATGGGATCAAGGCTGGTTTGCCTGTCACGAGGTGGCGTACTTCCACGGCATCTCCCAACGCATAAATATCCGGGTTCGAGGTCTGCATATATTCATTGACAGCGATACCGCCGAGTGCTCCGATCGTAAGTCCCGCTTCCTTGGCCAATCGGGTTTCCGGACGGACACCGATACTCAATAAAACCATATCCGCCGGGATCTGCTTCCCACTTTTCAAATGAACGGTCACGCCTCTGGAAGTCTCCTCGAAACGAGATACGCCATCTTCCAGCATCAAGCCTACCTGCTTGCCGATCAATTGCTGATGTACGATAGCGGCCATGGAATAGTCGAGGGGTGCCATCACTTGGTTAGCCATTTCCACGACGGTGACATGGATACCCAGCTCATGCAAATTCTCCGCCATCTCCAAGCCGATGAAACCACCCCCTACAACAACGGCGGTACGGGGCTTTTCCGTGTTCACGTAATTCTTGATCGTGTCCGTATCCGGCACGTTACGTAACGTGAATATCTTTTTACTCTCGATTCCTTCTATACGTGGACGCAAAGGCTCCGCACCGGGAGAGAGCACTAGTTTATCGTAAGTCTCCGTGTAGGTTTCTCCTGTGCCGAGTTTCTTTACCTCCACTTGCTTGGATTCGGGAAGGATTCGGGTCATTTCCTGCTCCGTACGGATATCGATGCGGAATCGATCCGTGAAGCCTTTCACGGTTTGTACGAATAATTTATTCCGGTCGTTGATCGTGTCTCCTATATAATAAGGTAATCCACAGTTTGCGTAAGAAACATATTTTCCACGTTCGAAAAGGATGATTTCCGCTTTCTCGTCCATTCTACGCAGCCGGGCTGCTACGGTAGCTCCACCGGCTACACCTCCAATAATCAAGTACTTCATATCTATTTTTATTTAATTTGTATTATACATATTTGTTAGTAGACAATAATTAGTTAAAAAAAGGGATTCATCCCTTTTGTATGTATTCTTTGAGTTGATTGAACAGGCTGTCCATGTTTAGCTCGGCCTGCATCATCTGTTGTATTTTCTCTTTCCCTTTTGGGGTGAGCGAGAAAAACATTTGCCGCTTATCCTCTTTATTGATGTTCCTGCGGATAAACCCCTTGTTCTCGACGGAGGTGATCACCTTTGAGACCCGGGAGTTTGAAAGACCGATATAATCGCAAATCATTCCCGCCGACTTTGCCTCATTATCCTTTAAGCAACAAAGCAACATGGCCTCGTTGATGGTGATAGCATGTACTTCCGAGAAATTTTTCTCGAACTGGTACAGTATCTTATAGATATCCTTTATGGCGCAAATTGGTTCCATATTTCTTTATAACTTGTTTGATGATGCAAAGATATAACTATTTTTCAATAAAAATACTTTCTAGTAGAAAGTAATTAAGACTATTGTATATTATCCTATAGTAGAGACGGGGCGTGCCCCGTCTCATCACCGTCTGAATAGTATCTTTAAGTTACCATTTAGCTGGGATGAGACGGGGCACGCCCCGTCTCTACTACTAGGTATTTCTTTTAATCTCTGTTGGAGAAATATTTCATGAATTGTGAACGCTCATACATCGCCGGGTTCGGGATATTGGCGTAATTCAATTTGCCTTGGAATTGGGAAAGGGATTGGTAATGTGCCTGATGCATCCACTCTTCCACGCAAGTCAATACTTGGGAGATGATTTCCGCTCCATGTGTATAGACAGCGCTACACATCTGTACGGCGGAAGCGCCGGCCAATAGACATTTAACGACATCTTCCCAATCATGCACACCGGTAGAGGAAGCGATACTGATTCCCGGGATCTTCCCGGATACGATAGCCGTCCAGCGAATCGTGTCACTCAAATCGGAATGATTGCTAAATACATTACCCGAAACGATCTGCATATTATTGATGTCGATATCCGGCTGGTAGAAACGGTTGAATAGCACGACACCATCAGCACCGTTTACTTTCAACAAATTAACCAGTGAAGGAATATTGCTGTAATTCTTTCCGATCTTCATGATAACCGGAATCGATACGGTCTCTTTTACCTTGCGGATGATACTGACATACGTATCCCGGATACTCTCGAAATCTTCGGTCAGCTCGGTTTCCATGAAGAACACGTTCAATTCCAAAGCGTCCGCTCCCGCTAACTCAATTTGGCGGGCAAAGTCGATCCAAGCGTCCGCCTTATAGCAATTGATGCTGGCGATAATGGGGATCGTACATAATTCCTTGCTCTTCTTGATCAGTTCCAGATAATCATTTACTTGATTCGCTTTTACATAACCACGGATATAATCCGCCGCTTCGGGGTAATCGGAGTCTTGCATCAAAGCCTCGCTCTGCATCTCGATCTGCTCTTCGAAAAGAGATTTCAATACGATAGCTCCAGCGCCTGCTTTCTCAAAATCCCTGTTACGTTCCGCCTTATTGGTGAGTCCGGAGCTCCCTACGATAATCGGATTGCGAAGTGTCAACCCCGCGTATTGGGTTTTAATGTCAATCATGTTGCCTATATTTAGATTTAATAATTACTTTAATATTCCCGTTCGCCAAAGATACTGGTACCCACCCGTATCAAGGTACTTCCTTCTTGGATAGCGATCGGGTAATCATGGCTCATCCCCATGGATATCTCCTTGAAATCGACATTATCTTTACAGAGCGTCTCTTTCAGTTCGATAAATAAATCATGGATCTTGCGGAATTCTTCCCGTATCAACCCCGTATCATCGGTATTGGTAGCCATGCCCATCAATCCGCAAATACGAATATGCTGGAATTCGGCCAAGGACTCGTCACGCAACAACTCCTTGCATTCCTCAGGACTGAGTCCGTGCTTGGATTCCTCTTGCGCCACATGGATCTCCAATAATACCCGGATCGTGCGGTCGTGTTTTTTCGCTTGTTTATTCACCTCAGCCAAAAGCTTCAAGGAGTCTATGCTATGGATCAAATGAATAAAAGGAGCGATATCTTTTACCTTATTGCTTTGTAACGGGCCGATAAAATGCCATTCGATATCCTCAGGTAGTACTTTTTGCTTGGCGCTCAGTTCCTGTGCCCTGCTTTCGCCAAACACCCGCTGTCCGGCGTTGTAAGCCTCCCATAGAGCCTCCACCGGGTGAAACTTAGAGACGGCAACCAACGTCACCCCTTGCGGGAGCGACGTTTTCAGTTGTACTATGTTTTGAGCGATACTCATGTTTTTATCCTCTTTGTTCAGCTTGTTGTTTTTGCTCCGCTATCAGTTCCTCGCCACTTTTCTTCTCGCCGGGAATACTGTTTGCGTCGAATGGGAATACATCCATCAACTGGGTTTCCGTTACCGAGGCGATGGTATAATCCGCCAATGTACCCTTCATTCCATCTTCCAATACGGCGATGGCCTCTTTCAGCGTAGTGGCTTGGGCAAGCATTTGTGCGGCGGTTTTCTTTTCCGCTCCACTCTTCTCGTCCAACGTGATAAAATAAACCTTGATCTTATAGAACCGATCACCATTCTCGTTGAAGAATAATTCGGATAAACGAGCTCGTTTGATGTCTGTTACCGTGAATTCACCCGTGATGAAGGGGCGGATCTCCTCGATGATGCGAGCTTCCGCTTCCGTAAAAGACAGGGCGTCTACCAAGTAAGGCTCGGTTACTTTTTTCTGCATGCCATTTTCCAGCATTTTCTCGTAAGAGACCTTACATTCAAACCAATTGTGCATATGCTTTACTTTTTAATTTAGTCTGTACTCTGTTTAAAACAACGTACAAATATAGTGGCTATTCGTCAATAAAACAACTTGCCGCAAAAGATATAATTTGTCAGGATGTCTAATTTCGCGTGTTTGTTTTCAGTTGGAATTTAAAATAGAGAGATATGGATGAGAAAGATTTGGTGGAAGGGATGCGAGAGTATATAAGTCTGTTACAAAAGGAAGGACGGTATTCCTCGGCGAAAAGTTATCAGGATGCGATGAACTCTTTTATACGGTATAGCGGGACGGATCGTATCCCATATACATATATAAATAAGGATACTCTTCGCCGGTACGAGGCTTATTTGTTGGAGAAAGGCTGCATGCGTAATACGGTCTCCACGTATATCCGCCGTTTGCGTTGTATCTATAACAAGGCGGTGGAGAATGGCGAGGCGGCGTTTATCCCTTCATTATTCAAGGGGGTTTTTACGGGTGTGGAAAGCCAGCGCAAGAAATCCTTGCCTCTGGGTGATTTGAATCGCCTGATGACTGTCCCTGTAAAAGGAGAGAAGTTAAGGAAGACACAGTTGGCCCTTTGTTTGATGTTTCAATATGGGGGAATGTCGTTCGTTGATTTCGCCCATTTGAATAGAGGTAATATCAAGAACGGCATATTGGATTACAATCGCCAGAAGACCGGGACCTCTATGCGGTTGGAGGTCTTGGATACGGCGGAAGCTATGTATAAGGAACTGGCAGGTGAGAGGGCGGGAGGCTCCGGCTATTTATTTCCCTTTTTAAGTGGGACGAAGAACGGCCATGAGGAATATCTCGAATATAATGCGGCCTTGTCCCGGTTTAACCGGAACTTGAAGACGTTGAAAGAGGTTGCCGGAATAGTCTCGGATGTGACTTCTTACACGATCCGTCATTCTTTTGCCATGGCATTGAAGGAACAAAATGTCCCCATAGAGATGATCAGCGAGTTATTAGGCCATAAATCCATCAAGACAACCCAGATTTATCTGAGAAGTTTCTCCTTGGATAAAATGACGGTGGTAAATAAGTCTTGCTTTGAGAATGTATATAATTATATGCCAGAGGTGGGTTGAGGCTACTTGGGGAGTAGCGTTCATTTCACGGTGCAAATGTAGCAAAAAATAGCAAATAACAAGCAATCATTAGTTTTAGTTTGTGCTCCGGCCTTGATTCTCCTTAAATCTTCGTTCTTATTCCTAGTGTATAGACATGGCAATAGAGACGAAATGATCTCGTATTTCCTACATCATCACGTCCCTTCTAAAAATCGAACATACATTCCTGTAGAGACGGGGCGTGCCCCGTCTCATCCCCTCCAAATGGTAACTTAAAGCTACTATCAGACAGTGGGAGACGGGGCACGCCCCGTCTCTACAACCGGGTGATAACCGTTCTCGCACCTTTTAGGCTACTCCCCAAGTAGCCTAAGATTTCGAGAGATGGTAATTTTCAGTAATGCCACATTTAAAAATATAAAGTACTGTTTATCAAGATGATATAAAAGATTCTTGGTAGGGCTCTGAATTGCCGTGGGGTCTGTTTTCGGACCATGGGATAACCACTGGAAAAGATAATCATAGAGATGGATATATTAACAGGCAAGTGCTCGGATAGGTTCATGGCGCATGTTCTGAAGCGACGTGACCAGGAGGCCGTCCGCTGGTACGTGCTCACGCTCCCTACCGCCGGTGGCGGGCGTGACAGGATCAGCCCCTCGAAGGGGCTGGACGCTGAGCTTTCCCGCCGTGAGCGTCGTGGGGAGGCCTTGTTCGAGTATTTCTCCCCCTCGTATGTCGAGGCGAGGAAGGTGGGCGGCAAGATGGTCAACACGAAACGGCCCCTGCTGTACAACTACGTGTTCGTCCACGCCTCGGAGGACGAGATCTTCCGCCTGAAGCGTACGCTTCCCCTGTATAATTTCCTCCCCCGGGTTTCCTCCGGCGGGCGGTCTTATTTCCCGTACCTCTCGGATCGTGAGATGGATACCTTGCGTTGGGTCGCGGCTTCTTACTCCAACGAGCTTCCGGTGTACGTGCCAGATAGCGGCCGCTTGTTGAAAGGCGACCGTGTGCGTATCACCTCCGGCCCTTTTACCGACATGGAGGCGGAGGTGGTGGTGCAGCCGGGCGGTGGGCATAAGGACGTGATGGTGCGTATCCTCGACTGTCTGTGGGTCCCCTTGTTCGAGGTGAGAGCGGGGGAGTACGAGTTGATCGAGCTGAACACGGGGGGCAAGCACGTGTATACCCATTTGGACAACGACCGTCTGTCGGAGGGCTTGCACGGGGCCTTGGGCCGTTACCACGCCTCTGGCGTGGTAGTGGATGAGGATGCCCGTCTGGCCCGTGAGGTTCTGCGTGGCTACGCCTCTCTCCGTGGTGAGACCGACGTGATCCGTTGCAAGCTTTACTCTTTGCTCCTTCCTGCCTATCTGCTTTTGGGCGAGTCGGATGAGTTCGATCGTTTGCACGCCACGATGCGCAGCATGCTCCCGGTGATAAAAGCGGGGCAATCCCGTGCCTTGTTGCTGGTCACGCTGTACGGCTGTACGGACAGCAGCCTCTACCAGCGCATGGCGCACGAGCTGGTTGACCCTTGGATGGAGGAGGCCTCGCCCAAGAGGAGCAAGACCGTGTTGATACGTCGTTTACGTGATTACGACCGTTGGTTCGGGCACGGGAACGGCGATGAATAAAAGATATGAGAGAAGAGAGAGAGACATGCGGCGTCCCTTCGGGCATCCGTTTGATGAACCTGTTGCGTGACCATTTGACAGAGATCATGGATCGTGAGCGTGCGAACCTGAACTCAATACACCTGTATTGTACGGGATCTTACTGGGTGTCGTTCGAGCGTTCTGCCTATCAGTTGCGTCGTGTGTTTCCGGATAGCGAGACTACGCCGCTGCGCCTGTTCGCTTATCCGTTCCCGATCGTGATGGTGTCCGTTACGGATCGCTCACTCCGTTTGTACGCCCGTAAACATATCTTGAGGAGGGACGAGACGGATTACAAGCTATTGACCGTCCCCGGGCTTCCCATGGCGGATTACCATGTATGGCACGCTGGCGAGGTGGAAGGCTTGCCCCAGCTGACATGAACTCCAAATATGAAGCGCTGGAAAAGTAATAAACTCAATTATGGTATAATGATTTTGATTGATGGTTGGCAATTAGCATGAAATTTCGTATATTTACTCTAGAGGAAAAATAATTGTCATAAATTAATGAAAGCGGACGTGCTAAATTCGATAAAAGAGACCTTACGTAAGGTGATCTTGATTTCCATCTGAAAGGCACTCATAAGGAAATGCCGTCCGATGAGATGGGCAATGGGGCGATAGACCCCCATGAGCAATCTTAGGTGACTTGCGCCACTAACCTAAGATATTTTACCAACGCACCTAAGATACATGGTGGATGAACCTAGGATATTTTTTTAGTCAAAACAAATGCTTTGGGTCTGTTACGGATCTGAAGTGACTACTTATATACAATAATCATTATGTCAGAGGAAATCAAAATTGCTGTAGCTGGAACCGGTTATGTCGGGTTGAGTATTGCTACGCTGTTGGCACAGCATCATCCGGTCACTGCGGTTGACGTTATACCGGAGAAGGTGGAGACGCTAAACCGGAAGCAATCTCCTATTCAGGATGAGTATATCGAAAAATACCTAAAGGAGAAGGAGTTGAACTTGACGGCTACGCTTGATGGAGCGTCCGCTTATCGTGATGCCGATTTCATCGTTATTGCGGCTCCTACCAATTATGATCCGGTGAAGAACTATTTTGATACGCACCATATTGAGGATGTGATCGATCTGGTATTGAGTGTTAATCCAAGGGCGGTGATGGTGATCAAGTCGACCATTCCGGTCGGATATTGCCGGAGTCTTTATCTGAGATACGCCCAAAAGGGTATTGAGCGACTCAATCTGCTGTTTTCTCCGGAGTTTTTGCGTGAGAGCAAGGCGCTTTATGACAATCTTTATCCCAGCCGTATAATCGTTGGTTATCCCAAATTGCTAAGCGATGAGTAATTCAATGCGGAGAATGAGGCGATCGAGAGGATTGCGGATATTCCGGGTTTGGAGAAGGCTGCCCACACGTTCGCCGCCCTGCTTCAAGAAGGTGCCATTAAACAGGATATTCCGGCGCTATTCATGGGAATGAAGGAGGCCGAGGCCGTGAAGTTGTTTGCTAATACCTATCTGGCTTTGCGTGTAAGTTATTTTAACGAGTTGGACACCTATGCAGAAGTGAAAGGTTTGGATTCGAGTGCCATCATCAAGGGCGTGGGGCTGGATCCTCGTATTGGCACGCATTATAACAACCCCAGCTTTGGTTATGGGGGCTACTGTCTGCCGAAGGACACCAAGCAGTTGCTCGCCAATTATCAGGATGTTCCCCAGAATATGATGACCGCGATCGTGGAGAGCAATCATACCCGTAAGGATTTCATTGCGGACCAGGTGTTGCGCAAGGCCGGCTACTACGATTATAGCGAGAGGAACAGTTTCCGGTGCTCCGAAGAGCGAGAATGCGTCGTGGGTGTATACCGTTTGACGATGAAATCGAACAGTGACAATTTTCGCCAGTCCTCTATTCAAGGCGTGATGAAACGTATCAAGGCGAAAGGGGCCAAGGTGATCGTCTATGAGCCTGCATTGGAAGACGGGAGTTCTTTCTTCGGCAGTGCCGTGGTGAATGATCTCGCCCGTTTCAAGGAGATGAGCCACGCCATCATAGCCAATCGTTATGATGATTGTCTGGACGATGTGTTGGGAAAGGTCTATACGAGGGATATCTTCGGTAGGGATTGAATCTTTAGATGATGGCTTTACAAGAGAGGCTGGGAAGGAATAAGACCATACTGGCTAATTTTTCCTATCTGAGTTTGCTGCAGGTATTCGCTATTCTATTTCCATTGCTTACCTATCCTTACTTGCTTCGGGTTATAGGCTTGGAATTGTATGGCGTGATCATATTCGCTCAATCTATAATAAACTATGTATCGCTGGTGATCAACTTCGGGTTCAATATGTCCGGAGCGAGGAACGTGGCGATTTACAAGCAGGATAGGGCAAGATTATCCCGGATCGTCACATCCATTTATTGGTGTAAGTTCATTTTATGGCTTGTTTGCCTAGTCCTGTATTTATCGGTCATCAGTATGGTTCCGTTCTTTGAGGATCATTATTGGGTGTATGTCCTCTCTTTCCTTTTGACATTCAACGAGCTTCTGTTACCTATCTGGTTCTTTCAGGGGATTGAGAAAATGAAATATATCACATTCGTGAACCTATCTGCCCGCCTGTTGTTCGTGGTTGCTATATTCTTGTTTGTCCATCGGCAAGAGGATTATTTGCTGGTCCCCTTGTTAAACGGGATCGGGGCTATACTGGCGGGTTGTCTCTCTTTATATATCGTGTTGGGAAAAGAGAGAGTAAGGTTTTCCTTGATGCCGGTAAGGGAATTGCGATCGGCCTATAAGGAGAGCTTGCCCTTATTTGTTTCGATCCTGTCCACACAGATTTATGTGAACGTTAATAAATTGGTGATCGGTTCTTTTCTGGGGATGTTGGAGGTTTCCATTTATGATATGGCGGATAAGGTGCTTCTTTTGATGAAACTCCCAGCCTCCATGATAGCGCAAGCCGTTTTCCCGAAGATTTCCCGTGAACAGAATATTCGTTTTATCAATCATGTGATGTTCTTGTCGATAGGGATCGCTTTACTTTTCTACATTAGTATGTTCTTCGGTAGTGACTGGTTGGTGTATCTTCTCGCCGGAGAACACATAGAAGAGGCTTCTGTCATTATGCGATTGCTGGGAATCTCTGCGATCTTGACATCTATCAATGGTTTCCTTGGAGGAAATCGTCTGGTCCCGCTAGGCTATTCGTCCGTGTATATGAGAGTGATGGTTGGAAATTGTCTGTTTTTTCTGACGGCTATGGGCTTGTTGTGGCTGACAGGAAGCATAACTATGTATACGGTTACGGTAATGGCCGTAGGGGTGGAAGTGTTTTGCTTTGTGTCGTTAGTTTATAGGAACTGGCGATTAGGGTTGTAGGGTTTAATAAAATAGTAATACTTATTTAGGATATATATCTAAATAAAGTGTTATAACAG
>OHRG01000795.1_pt1 | contig 20000 bp, 16 predicted proteins | sample 1578351 | NCBI WGS metagenome assembly OHRG01 (sample SAMEA3879599, study PRJEB24766) | human gut metagenome | biome: human-associated habitat; feature: feces | place: USA | collected 1985/1987
TTTGCCTTTGAATAAAAGAAAAGGACACTCATCTTCCAGAAGTTCTGAAAACAAGTGTCCTTTCGGTTTTTCTTGCCCTGTTTACCTGTTGGTGTGAAACTCATATACCTCGCAAAGTGCCTGAATCTGAGAATTTCTATGAAATTCTCAGATCGCGTACATTCGTCAAATTCCGAAGAAACAACTGGCTTTACAGCCAGTTGTTTCTTCGGAACTCTCCTCATTGTCTTCGCGGAAATTAAGAACTTCTATGAATTCACCCGATGTAGACAACACACGACTTCGACATGAACCGTCTCGCAGAATTGATCCACCGCCGTCATCTTCTCCACACGATATCCCGCCAGCTGCATCATCTCCAGATCACGTGCCAGACTGGTCATCTTACAGGAAATATATACAATCTTATCCACCCCATAATTCAAGATCTTCGGGAGTGCCTTCGGATGGATTCCGTCTCTCGGCGGATCCAGCACGATCACATCCGGCTTCTCTTCAATCTCATCAAGCACTTTAAACACATCACCTGCAATGAATTTACAATTGTAAAGTCCATTTCGGACAGCATTTTCTTTTGCCGCCTCGACTGCTTCTTCAATAATCTCAACACCGATCACTTTCTTCGCAACCGGAGCAAGTACCTGACCAATTGTTCCTGTTCCGCTGAACAGATCGAATACAACCTGATTATCAATATCCCCTATGTATTCTCTTACAGTCTCGTACAGCACTTCTGCACCTTTTGAGTTTGGCTGGAAGAAGGAAAATGGTGTGATCTTGAATTCCAATCCGAGAAGCTTCTCGTAAAAGAAGTCCTGTCCATAAAGAATTCTTGTCTCATCACTCTTCACGACATCGGACAGAGAATCATTCAATATATGAAGGATTCCAACAATCTTACCTTCTAATTCTAACGCCAAAAGTTCTTCTACTAATGGAGTTAAATCATATTCTTCCTGCGTTGTCGTTACAAGATTCACAAGAATCTCGCCTGTTGTATCGCCTCGTCTTAAAAGAAGATGGCGGAGATAACCGACATGCTGCATTTTCTTATAATAACTTACATTTCTTTCTTTGAAATAATTAAGCACACAAAGAAGAATCTTATCCATATCTTCATGGACAAGCTGACAGTCTCCTGCTGTCAGTACATCATAAGTACTTCCTTTTTTATGAAGACCGAGAGATAACGGACCGTCTTTGAATTCGTCTCCAAAAGAAAATTCCATTTTATTACGATAATGGAATTCCTTCGGACTGTGCTTCACACCCTCAAAAAGATACTCGCCCTTTACTACCGGATCCATGATTCTGCGGATCTGTCCTTCTTTCATCTTCACCTGCTCTTCATATGGCATCGTCTGATACATACAGCCACCACAGGCCGGAAAGATACTACAGACCGGCTCTCTTGTCTCTAATGGAGATTTCTCCAACACTTCAAGAAGTCTTCCTTCTGCATTTCCTCTTTTAAATTTATTTATCATAAAACGGATCTTCTGTCCCGGAATCCCATTTTTCACAGTAACATACTGTTCTTCCTCCGCAACAAATACAATCCCCTTGTTTGGGAAATCTACACGTTCAATAATACCTTCGTAGATCTGACCTTTTTTCATCCTAATCTCCTATCAATTCTAATCTATTTTAACAGAAAAACAGACAGGATGGTTTCTTCTCACACCCTGTCTGCACTTTTGCAATTCACTCAAGAATTATACCTGATCATCCTCGCTGAAGTAATCATCAAAATCGTCATCAAAATCATCTTCAAAATCATCAAGATAATCCGGTGATACGAAACGATATACTGCATAAGCGATTGCAGCTACTGCTGCTACTGCTCCGATGATAGCCAATGTCCAGATTACTGTGTTCTTCTGCTTCTCAGCCTCATTCTTATGAAGAATCTCGTTCAATCTTGTTTCTGCAATGATGTCTTCTATTCTCTTGTTCATATTAACACGTCCTTTCTTCACCTTTTGCGGTGACAGATAATCTGTGTTTATTATAACACCTGACGATTCATATTACTACTGATTTATCATTTTTTTATAACTTTCTCATACCTTTACAAGCTTGGCAAATTTTGCAAACATCTTGCGTGTTCCGACACTGTCAAATTCAATCGTAACCTCGTGATCTCGTCCACCTTCTTTGATATCCGTTACTGTTCCTTCCCCAAACTTCACATGACGTACCCGGTCTCCGACCTCATAACCAAGTGGACCATTCCCACCTGCTGCCAGCTGACTTCCCTTCTGCAGGGATGCCAGTGCCTGACTTCCTGTAAGCGACTTACCCGCCCCCTGATTCTTTGCAGGTGTCATTCCGCCAAGTGCTCCTGCGAATGCCTGTGCCCGAAATGCTTCTCTGGCACGTGCATATGTATTCTGCTGTGCTGGCATCTCCGTCTCCTGGGTAAACTTCTTGTTTCCTGTATCAAGCAGTTCCCTCGGGATCTCTTTCACAAATCTTGACATCGGATTGTACTGTGTCTCACCGTGTACCATTCTTCTGCGCGCACTTGTCAAAGTCAGTTCCTGCTCTGCCCTTGTGATTCCAACATAACAAAGTCTCCGCTCTTCTTCCAGTTCTTCTCTGTCTCCTGCATTAATACTCATATATCCCGGGAAAAGCCCATCTTCCATCCCTGCAAGATAAACACGTGGAAATTCAAGTCCCTTTGCACTATGTAAAGTCATCAGAACAACATATTCCTGGTCTTCATCCAGACTGTCAATATCCGCAACCAAAGCAACTTCTTCAAGGAATCCGCTCAATGTTGCCTTTTCATCTTTATCCTGACAACTTTCCTCATAAGTTGCCGCTTTACTGATCAGCTCGTCTATATTCTCTTTTCTTGTTTTCGCCTCTTCTTTATCTTCATTTTCAAGGCTTTCTATATATCCTGTCTTCTCAATCACTTCCTGTAAAAGATCTGTGATGTTCATCTCTTCTGCCAACGTCTTAAAATACTCGATCAATGCCGCAAAAGAGTCTAGTTTTGTTGCACTTCTTCCCACTCCTGCGATCAGCCCCGGTGCCAGTAATGCCTCATAAAAACCAATTCCACGTTCTGTTGCAGACTCCTGAATCCGGTTAATTGTTGTAAGACCGATTCCTCTCTTTGGGACATTAATGATTCTTCTAACCGCAACATCATCACGTCCATTGTCGATTGTCTTGAGATAAGCAAGAAGATCCTTAATCTCTCTTCTCGCATAGAAATTTACACCGCCGACAATCTTATAAGGAATATTCATGGCAATAAATTTCTCTTCCAGCAGACGGGATTGTGCATTCGTACGATAAAGAACTGCACTGTCATTGTAGGAACCTCCCTGTCTGACAGCACTTTTGATATCTTCGCCTATGAAATCCGCCTCATCAAATGCAGTATCAAACTGACGCAGACGAATCAGTTCACCTTCTCCGTTCTCCGTCCAAAGTGATTTCTCCTTTCTTCCGCGGTTATTCGCGATCACACTGTTTGCTGCATTCAGAATATTCCCTGTAGATCTGTAGTTCTGCTCCAGTTTGATCACCTTTGCATCCGGAAATTCATGCTCAAAGTCAAGAATATTCCGGATATTCGCTCCACGGAACTTGTAGATTGACTGGTCATCATCTCCAACGACACAAAGATTCTTATATTTTCCTGCAAGAAGGCTTACCAGCTGAAACTGGACTGTATTTGTATCCTGATATTCATCTACCATAATATAGCGGAATCTTTCCTGATAACTCTCAAGCACATCCGGCTGTGTCTGCAAAAGCTGCACTGTCTTTACAAGCAGATCATCAAAATCCAGTGCATTATTCGCTCTCATCTGCGCCTCATACTCGCGGTAAACCTTAGCAATCTTCATCTTTGCAAAGTCTCCTCCGGCATTCAGTTCAAATTCATCCGGAAGGATCATCTCATTCTTGGCAGATGAAATTGCTGAAAGCAGACTTCTTTCTTTAAACACTTTCGTATCCACATCTACTTTCCGACAGACTTCCTTAATTAATGTCTTCTGATCATCTGTATCATATATGGTAAAATGATTCTCATACCCTAATCTGTCAATAAATCTTCTCAAAATACGCACACATGCAGAATGAAATGTGCTCACCCATACACTTTCTGCTCCAAAACCGACAAGATTATCCACACGCTGGCGCATCTCTTCTGCCGCTTTGTTCGTAAATGTGATTGCAAGAATATTCCATGGGTTCACGCCACGTTCTCCGATCAGATATGCAATCCTGTGCGTCAGAACTCTTGTTTTTCCTGAACCAGCTCCGGCAAGGATCAGAAGAGGGCCGTCCGTGTGGTAAACGGCTTCTCTCTGTGGTTCATTTAATTTATCATAAATGCTCATCTTTCCACTCCTTTAAAGTTATAAAGATATCTGTAAATGTATTCCCATTATCAAACACATGTTCCTGTTTGTCAACTACATTTTCCGGCCTTCTTATCTTTTGCTTGCTATCTAGTTTTAAATACTATATAATAAATGTATTGAGGTGATAACATGAATATAGACACAAGTAATCTGTTAAACAGCATTTTGGAAGAACTTTCTTCTTTAAGTTATGTGCATCCCGGCGATGTTCCGAATATTGATCTTTACATGGATCAAGTAACTACTTTTATGGATGAACAGCTGGCTTCGACCAAACGTTACCCTGATGATAAGATCCTGACAAAGACCATGATCAATAATTATACGAAGAACAATCTTCTTCCACCCCCGGTGAAGAAGAAGTATTCCAGAGAGCACCTGCTCCTTCTGGTCTTCATTTATTATTTTAAGAGTATTCTTTCAATTAAAGATATTGAGACAGTCCTTGCACCGCTCACAGAGAAATATTTTCCGGATGGAAGCTCTTTTGAATTAGCGGATATTTACAAAGAAGTCTGCAAGATTGAAAAAGAACAGCTGGATTCCATCAAAGAGAATGTAACTGCTACTTATGAGAAATCTGCTGAGACTTTCACTCATCTTGCTGATGGCGAAGATAAGGAGATCTTACAGCAGTTTGCATTTATATGCAGCTTGAGTTTTGATGTATATATCAAGAAAATGATCATTGAACGGATCATTGATGACCTCTCTTCCAAGTCTTCAAAAAACGAAGAGAAAAAGAAAGGGAAATAAACATTTCTGTTTAAAACGAGATACAGCCTGCGAAAGACTTTATCAGGATCTTCCGCAAGCTGTATCTTTTGATTGATAAAAGGTATTTTATTGTAAGCTTAATTCTTAAGTGTTATTCTTCCGTTCCATTCTCTTCCTCAGCAAGCCCTACACGTTTGAAAACCATATCATATCCGTCATTCCCGTAATTAAGAGAACGGTTCACACGACTGATTGTCGCAGTAGATGCTCCTGTCTTCTCCGCGATCTCCAGATATGTCTTCTGTTCACGGAGCATTCTTGCCACTTCAAATCTCTGTGACAATGAAAGCAACTCATTAATCGTACAGATGTCTTCAAAAAATGTATAACACTCTTCTTTATTCTCAAGGCTTAAGATTGCCTGAAACAGATAATCTACTGCCTCGGTTCTGATCTTCTTACTCATACGAAACAATCTCCTTCTCAACCGGCTAATTATATGATGGCTTACGGCATACCATAAACCATAACAATACCTTTTGCCTTCTCAGGCCACTTTTTGATTTTAACACATTAAATTTTTAAAGTCCACCATTTCTTATGAATTTAAACTAAATTCTTACGCAATTTTGATTTTTTTCTAAAACATTTTATGTAAAACACACTTTTTTCGTTGTTCTTCCTCTTTTAAGATGCTATAATAAATCTGTTATAAATATTTTGATACAAAAGAGAGGAGTACATGATTAATATGAAGTGCCCAATATGTGGAAAAGACCTGGATTTGCAGAATAAGCAGATTGGCACCAGCGAAAACGGGGATCCAATCTTTAATGAATATGCAATCTGCCATAGCTGTAAAAAGCAATGGAACCTTGATAAACAACGTGCGAAGAAGATCGCTGCTAAGAAAGCTGCCGAAGAGAAAGCAAAAGCTGAAGCTGAGGCCCGTGCCGCTGAAGAGAAGGCAAAAGCTGAGGCTGAAGCCCGCGCCGCTGAAGAGAAAGCGAAAGCTGAAGCTGCCGCCCGTGCTGCTGAAGAAAAAGCGAAAGCTGAAGCTGAGGCCCGTGCCGCTGAGGAGAAAGCGAAAGCTGAGGCTGCCGCCCGTGCCGCTGAAGAGAAACGAGCTGCCCGCAGAGAAGCAAAAGCCCGCGCCCGCAAAGAAGCGATTGCCCGCCTTGCTGCTGACAAAGGGATTTCAGAAGAAGAAGCTGAACGTATTCTTAAGGAGAGAGCCAGAGCCCGCAAAGCCGCTGCACAGAAAGCTGCCACTGATGCCACTGCCACTGATAATTCCGAAGAGCAGAAATATGGGAACATTCCAGCGGAAGAAATCCGTGATAAGCGTGAAAAAGCAGTTCGCAAGGGATACGAAGATATGCTTGCAACTGACCCTGACAGTAAAGCTGCCAAGAAGAAAAAGAAAGAGGAAGCCGAAACTGCGAAAGCAAAAGAAGATGTAAAATCCAGAAAAATGGATGACTATGATGATGAGAAATCCTCTGATGATGAAGATGATGATGAATATGAATATGTAGACGAATATCCACGTTTCAGACCTGGACGCATCATCCTTGGAATCATTTCCCTGCTTGCATTTGGTTTCTGTATTTATAAAGGATTCGTAACAGGACTCAGCACATCAGGAGCTAACGTAACTTCTGCTCCAGGCATGAATTATGTCATTGTTGCTCTTTGTATGCTTGTCACTGCACTGTTATACTTCATCATGAATAACCGTGATACACTTTTTGCATTCCTTATCCCGATGATTGTCTATATCGCTAGTGCTGTTTTTGCTTTCCTGAAACATGGAGATGAATTCGAGCTTCTGATTTTAGCCGGTGTAAGTGGTGTACTTGCTGTTATTTCACTGATTCTCGCAATTGCTTCCCGCGGTGGAGATGATTACGATGATGAAGATGATTACGACGATCCATTTGAAGAAGAACACGATAATTAAAATCGCGTTGTAGATCTTTTTGGTTTCTAAGAACAATTTATATAAGATAATTACAAGGGAGTATCATTTTGCGGTACTTCCCTTTTTTTGTCCTGATATGCATTTTTTATATCATATATCTAAAATATTTTTAGGTGTCAAAAAACTTTTTTAGAATAGTTGTTGCTTTTTGTTGAATATGTGATAAAATGTAACCATAGGTATCTTTATATAATTAAAAATACACAACAAACACATACTCCTCAAAGATTTTTCTTTGGGGATTTTGTCACAAAGAAAGGAGTAACTGACATGGCATCATTTATAGTAAATGGTCAGGAAGTCTCACCTTCAAAGAATCAGAAACTGTTACGGTTCCTGCGTGATGAACTGCACATTACCTCTGCAAAGGATGGTTGCAGCGAAGGCGCTTGTGGAGCCTGTACTGTTATCATTGATGGACAGACTTGCAAATCCTGCGTACCTGACACAGATTCATTGGCCGGAAAGAATGTCATCACAGTCGAGGGGCTTTCTGATTGGGAACAGAAAGTTTACACTTATGCTTACGGGAAGGCAGGCGCTGTACAGTGCGGATTCTGTATTCCTGGTATGGTTATGTGCACAAAAGCACTTTTGGATGTAAATCCGGAACCAACCGATGATGAGATTCGCTATGCGCTGCGCAACAACTATTGCCGCTGCACAGGATATGTCAAGATCATGGACGCGGTACGTCTGGCAGCTAAGGTTCTGAAAGAAGGAGTTTTACCAGATGACGGAGATCCTAGCTGGACTCTTGGTTCCCGTGTTTCTCGTATAGATGTTGAAGAAAAAGTGCTTGGAACAGGTAAATATCCGGATGACTATTATCCGGAAGGAATGCTCTATGGCGCTGCTCTTCGTAGTAAATATCCACGAGCTCGCGTACTTTCTATTGATACCTCTGCTGCCGAGGCTCTGCCTGGCGTAGAAGCGGTTGTAACAGCCGATGATATTCCTGGGGAGAATAAGATCGGACACTTAAAACATGATCAGTATTCACTGATTCCGGTTGGTGGACTGACTCATTATCTCGGAGATGCAATTGCCCTTGTAGCTGCAACTGACATGGCAACTGTAGAAAAAGCAAAGAAACTTATTAAAGTTGAATATGAAGTACTTCCTCATGTGCATACAGTGGAAGAAGCTGCCGCTCCGGATGCACCTCTTGTTTATGATGAAGAAGAGACTAACGTATGTGCTTATAAGCACATCAGCCGCGGAAATGCGGAAGAAGCAATCAAGAATTCCAAGTACGTGATCTCACATCACTTTGAGACACCTTGGACTGAGCATGCTTTCCTTGAACCGGAATGTGCTGTTTCTTTCTATGATGAAGACGGTGACATTTTCGTATATTCAACAGACCAGTCTGCTCACCAGACATTGCACGAAGTTACACTTATGCTTGGAACAGATAAAGTAAAAGTTCAGAACGCATTAGTCGGCGGTGGTTTCGGTGGTAAAGAGGACATGACTGTTCAGCATTTAAGTGCATTGCTTACTTACGTAACAAAGAAACCGATCAAGATGAAATTATCCAGAGCGGAATCCTTGCTTGTCCATCCGAAACGTCACCCATTCTACATGGATATGACAATGGGATGCGATGAGAATGGAGTGATCCAGGGTGTAAAAGCGATTGTTAAATCTGACACAGGTGCATTCGCTTCTCTTGGAGGCCCTGTTCTTGAACGTGCATGCACACATGCAGCAGGACCTTATCATTATGAAAACTTTGAAATTGAAGGAACTGCTTACTATACAAATAACCCACCTGCCGGAGCATTCCGCGGATTTGGTGTTACACAGACTTGTTTCGCAACAGAGACACTTCTGAACATGATGGCTGACAAGGTAGGCATTACGCCTTGGGAGATTCATTACCGCAATGCGATCCGCCCAGGCGAAGTACTTCCGAACGGACAGATTGTAGATAACTCTACAGGTCTTGTAGAGACACTGGAAGCTGTCAAAGAAGAGTATGATGCTGCACTTGCGGCCGGTAAGGCTGTTGGCCTTGGTTGTGCTATGAAGAATGCCGGCGTTGGTGTTGGCATCCCGGATACAGGACGTGTAAAATTAATTGTTGAAGAAGATGAAAAACTTCACATCTTCACTGGTGCTTCCTGTATCGGTCAGGGACTTGGTACTGTACTTGTACAGATGATCGTTACAAATACAGATCTTTCCCATGATGACATCGTCTATGAGCGAAGCAACACATGGATTTCACCTGATTCCGGTACAACTTCCGGTTCTCGTCAGACACTTGTAACTGGTGAAGCGTGCCGCAGAGCATGTGAAAAATTCATGGAAGCAAAAAACAGCGGTAAGTCCATGAAAGATATGATTGGAGAAACTTTCTACGGAGAGTATCTCGCTAAGACTCATCCACTTGGTGCAGATGTGCCTAATCCGATATCTCACGTTGCTTATGGATATGCAACTCAGGTCTGCATCCTTGATCCTAAGACAGGTAAGATTGAGAAAATGATTGCCGCACATGATGTTGGTAAAGCTGTCAACCCTCTCTCCTGCGAAGGTCAGATTGAAGGCGGTGTTGTAATGTCAATGGGATATGCACTCAGAGAGCAGTATCCAATCGATGAAAACTGTAAACCAATTGACAAATATGGTTCCTTAGGACTTTTCCGTTCTCACGAAGTTCCTGAGATTGAAGCAATCGTTATTGATAAACCTGGTCTGGATGTTGCCTGTGGAGCAATCGGTATCGGAGAGATCACATCCATCCCTACTGCTCCTGCAATCGCGGATGCATATTGCAGATTTGACGGAGAAAGACGCTACAGCCTTCCTCTTTCTAACACACCATACGAAAGGAAGAAATAACCATGGCAATTAAAAAGAGATTTCCTTACCGGGCAGCTCTGGTTGCCTGTAACGGTGGCTGCCGCGCAGCCGGCTCTGAAGACGGTGGATGCAAAGATGGCTGCATCGGATGTGGAGCCTGTATAGAAAAATGTAAATTCGGCGCGATTTCCATGAATGAATATGGCGTTGCCGAAGTAGACGAAGAAAAATGTATTGCCTGTGGACAGTGTGCAAAAGTCTGTCCACAGAACCTGATCAAGATTCACGAATGTGCAAACTACATTGTAGTAAAATGCTCTAACAAAGAAAAAGGAGCTGTTGCACGTAAACAGTGTGAAGTCAGTTGTATTGGATGCGGTATTTGTGAAAAAACATGTACTGCAGGTGCAATTCATGTAGAAGATAATTGCGCAGTAATCCAGGAAGACATCTGCTTAAGCTGTGGAATGTGCTCTGTAAAATGTCCAAGACATGTAATCCATGATCTCCGCGGAGTATTTACAGCAGTAAGATAATACAAAAGCTATCGACTACGATAACAACACAGATATGTGTTAAGTTATTGTAATCGATAGCTTTTTTTATCTACTCATCTTCATCCAGAAACTCGATATCATCATCGTCATCAAGATAATCTAAATCATCCAAATCATCTAAGTCATCCAGATTTTCCAGATCATTCAAGTCATCTAAGTCATCCGGATCTTCATCAAAATCATAATCCTCTGTCGCATCTGCCTCATCAGCAGTTACTTCAATTTCGACTTCTTCCTCGTCTACATCAAACTTCTCTTCTTTAAAGTTCTCCACTTCATCTTCTTCCAGATCATCTTCAAGATCATCAAATTCATCCATGCTGACAACTGTTGTGCCCTTGTCTTCTTTCAGGACATTTTCCGGAAGACTCTCTATAATCTCATCCAGCTCATCAAAATCATCCAGATTCTCGACCAGTGCCCTTGCCTTCTCGACTTCATTTTCTGTAGAATGTTCTTCACGGATCTCTGCGGCTTTAAGTAAATTCTTTTTCTTACGTTTTCCGGATTCCAAAAGAAGCTGGATCCAGATACTAAGTGCACCAATTGCAACACAAAGTGCCACATGGATCATTCCGTTTTTATACGGCTGCAGATAAAAGATACTGCTGCCCGCTGCCATTGCTCCAAACACAGAAGAAGAAGCAATCAGCATAAAGTTATGAAACTTAATAGAAAGCAATGCACACACAAGACCGATACCCGCACAGATTCCATACATAATAAGATCCTGTGGTTTCATCAGATGTACACTGACAACAAAGACAAGTACCGCTACTGTCACAAATCCACCAATCTGCTTCTTCCATGCACCAAGCACCGCCAATACAAGTCCAACACCCGTTCCTGCTGCCAATGCGATTGTCTGATCCAGACCTGCAATCGCTCCGACTGCAATTCCAGCTGCACATCCTGCTGACAATCCTGCAAGCACTGACCAGAAACGTACCAGTTTCAGCCCCGTCAGACATAACAGTACTGCTCCGACCGTTATAACGATCAGAGAAATAAATTCCATCTGACTCAAATGATGACTGCTTTCATTAAGTCCAGCCAGAACAACATCCAGGTCAAAATTCAGAATTGTATCAATCATATCATTTACATTCATTATTTACACCTTCGTCCCTTACTATTTATTACTCACTACTGCTCATTTTAGCAATTTTTTTTACTGATTACAAGTGTTCATTTCACCTTTCCATTGACTTCTTATTCTTCTCCACTTAAAATAGAAGAGAAATGCTATTGCTGACCGCATAATACTGTGAGCAGCAATAAAATGCTAACATAAAGGAGTTTATTATGGAACAGTTAAGAATACCTGCTGGCTATCATTCCCCTCTTACAATTCGTGAGACAGAAGTAGCCATCAAAGAAGTGAAAGACCACTTCGAGCGTGCTCTTGCAAAGAATCTCCACCTGACACGAGTGTCAGCACCACTGTTTGTCCGTCCGGAATCCGGTCTGAATGATAACTTAAACGGTGTGGAACGTCCGGTTTCCTTTGACATCAAAGAACAGGATGGTTCTGTTGCAGAGATCGTTCATTCTCTTGCAAAATGGAAGAGATATGCATTGAAGAATTATAATTTTCATTCCGGCGAAGGACTTTACACAGATATGAGTGCGATACGTCGTGATGAAGATACAGACAACATCCACTCTCTGTATGTTGACCAGTGGGACTGGGAAAAAGTAATTTCTAAGGAAGAACGTAACACAGAGACACTTCAGTATACTGTCCGCAAAGTCTACCGGGCTCTAAAAGATACAGAAGAATACATTTCCAGACGTTACAACTATATCGATCCTCTTCTTCCTGATGATATCTTTTTCATCACTACACAGGAGCTGGAAGACCTTTATCCAGATTTTACTACCAAAGAACGTGAAAAAGCGATTGCAAAGGAAAAAGGCGCAGTGTTTATCTCCAAGATTGGTGGCGTACTTGCTTCCGGCGAAAGACATGACGGCCGCGCGCCGGACTATGATGACTGGGAGCTGAACGGTGACATTATCGTTTACTATCCGGTTCTTGACATCGGTCTTGAACTCTCTTCTATGGGAATCCGTGTTGACGAAGACTCATTAAAGGCACAGCTCAAAGAAGCCGGATGTGAAGATCGTGCAGAACTTCCATTCCAGAAGGCACTGCTGAACGGCGAGCTTCCATATACAGTCGGAGGCGGTATTGGACAGTCCCGTATCTGTATGTATTACTTAAGAAAGGCTCATATCGGTGAAGTACAGTCTTCCCTCTGGCCTGAAAATGTAGTTGAAGCTGCTGCTGATGCCGGCATCCACCTTCTCTAAATACAAGACAGACCAGCCAATTATATGATAAAAAGCAGATTCGAATTCTACCGGAGTATCTCTCCTTTGAATTCGAATCTGCTTTTTCATTCTCCTCTTATTCTACAATCAGCAACTGTTCTTTCTCTTCCTCAGACACCCTGTTCCAAAAAACATTAAAATCATCAAATTCCGGCAAATAGATATCTGCCGTATTCCAGATCTGCGCCAGATTCTTGTCATTTGCCTTATCATAAACTGCTACTGTCTTAAATCCCGCATACTTTGCCGTTCTCAAAGCCTGGTAAGTATCTTCAAACACCCAGGTCTGTTCCGGCTCCGTATCCAGCTGCAAAAGTGCTGCAAAATAAATATCCGGCTGATCCTTACCGCTTCCGATCTCAGATGCTGTAAAAACTCCTTGAAAATAAGGTAATACCTTCAATCTGCTCAGAGCTGCTTCTGCATTCTTCCGGTCACCGGTTGTTGCGATCACCATAGGAATCTTCCGCTCTCTGAATTCCTCCAGATACTGACGAACCCCTTCTTTCAATGGAACTCGTTTTGCATAATAGTCTTCCACTTCCTTATTCAGTCCCTGTACAACCTCTTCCACCGTCTTCTCCAGGTTATAATGTGAGATCAGATAATCTGCCGCCTCCTCCAGGCTCATCTCAAATAACGTCTCCCCCAGGTTCTTCTCGGCCTCAATTCCCAAATGATCCAGATACAATTCTCCAAGATTCTCCCAGACAGGCATGGAATTGAGAAGGACACCATCTACGTCAAATATTACACCTTTTATCATGTCATTCCTCTTTTCTGCTATGCACTACATTATAATCTCCCTGGAAACGCATGTCAACCGTTACTGTTCACACGATGTGCGACCAGCAACGCATCTCGCCATTTTAAATCGCCTTTGGCGATGGGGCGAGATGCATTCAAATCAAAACACGCATCCTCCGTGTCAATCAGCGGAATGATTGACACGGGAGTAAACAGTAACTGTCAACCATCAGAAAAAGACCTTCTGCCGGCAGATCAACCACTTGCAAAAGGTCTTTATAAAATGCTGTTATTTATTTTGTCTCAAGGATCTTATCAACACTTGCCAGTTTTACACTCAATACAAATACTTCAGCGGCAACTGCAAGTTCTTCCGGTGTTGGATAAGACGGTGCGATACGGATATTGCTGTCATGTGGATCTTTTCCATAAGGGAATGTTGCTCCCGCTCCTGTCATAACAACGCCAGCTTCTTTCGCCTTCGCAACAATCGCTTTCGCACATCCATCCAGCGCATCAAAGGAGATGAAATATCCTCCGCGTGGCGCGATCCATGATCCAATCTCAAGTCCGCCAAGTTCTCTTTCAAGAACTTCAAGAACAGTCTCAAACTTCGGACGCAGGATATCTGCATGTTTCTTCATATGTTCTACAATTCCGTGAATATCTTTGAAAAATCTTACATGACGCAGCTGATTTACCTTATCATGTCCGATTGTCTGCACACGCATTGTGCTTCTGATATCCTCCAGGTTCGCATCAGATGCTGCCATTGCTGCAATTCCTGATCCTGGGAAACTGATCTTGGATGTAGAAGAAAACTTGTAAACCATATCCGGGTTACCGGCCTTCTTACACTCCATCAGAATCTCAATCAGATAATCCTGCTTATCTTCATATAAATGATGTACACAGTAAGCATTATCCCAGAAGATACGGAAATCTTCTGCTGCCGGCTTCAGGTTCGCAAAACGGAACACTGTCTCATCAGAATATGTGATTCCCTGTGGGTTAGAGTACTTCGGTACACACCAGATTCCTTTGATTGCCGGATCACTGCTTACAAGTTTCTCAACCATATCCATATCCGGTCCTGTTGATGTCATCGGTACATTAATCATCTCAATTCCGAAATGCTCTGTAATCGCGAAATGTCTGTCATATCCCGGAACCGGACATAAGAATTTTACCTTATCAAGCTTACACCATGGAGTACTTCCCATGATACCATGTGTCATTGCACGTGCTACCGTATCATACATCACATTCAGACTTGAGTTTCCGAAAATGATCACGTTATCTTTCGGAACTTCCATCATATCTGCAAGAAGCTGTTTTGCTTCATCAATTCCATCAAGTCCACCATAGTTACGACAGTCAACACCATCTTCACAAGTCAGATCAACACCACTTGTCAGTGTATCCATCATCCCCATTGACAGATTCAGCTGGTCTGCTGACGGTTTTCCTCTGGACATATCCAGTTTCAGACCTTTTGCCTTCACTTCTTCAAACTGCGCCTCCAGGCCACTCTTTAATTCCAATAACTCTTCTTTGCTCAAATCTTTATATGCAGTCATTGCAGGAATCCTCCACTTTCTTTATTTTTTCACTTTTGTTATTGTATATAATTTTTGACGTTTCGTCAATGGGTTCTTGCATTCTTTTTTATTTTTTTGTTTTTTTCAGCTTTATTTCCACATGTTTTGCATTTCAAAAATGTTTTTCATTCATTTTTCACTGTATTCTGTGTTATCACTCTATCCCATCAGGTTTTATCTATGCATTATTGATTTTTCTTCCCCTCCTGTGATATCCTTAGAAAGTAGATTCCAGTCATCATTCCACTTGACTGTGAATAAAAACCTTATAATTCTATGGAGGTACTAAAATGAATTTTACATTTGCACACAATAACCTGAATGTATATGATCTTGAAAAATCACTGGATTTTTACCAGAAAGCTCTGAATTTAAAAGTAGAACGTGAAAAACTTGCTGATGACGAAAGTTTTAAGCTTGTATATCTCACAGACGGTGTGACCCCGCATCTTTTAGAGCTCACCTGGCTGCGTGATATGGATCGACCATATGAACTGGGAGATAATGAGATCCATCTTGCATTTGCTGTCGATGATTTCGATGCTGCTTACAAAAAACATAAAGAGATGGGATGTATCTGCTTCGAAAATCCATCTATGGGAATTTATTTTATTGAAGATCCTGACGGATATTGGCTGGAAATTGTACCGGGCAAATAAAAAAAGTTTTAAAAACTAAAAATAAATGTACATAATTGGCAAGATGCCTTTATCCCTTATAATTCAAGAGATTCCGCCTATTATGTACATTTTCTACAGATGTACATAACAGACAAATGTACATTTAATATTGATATGGGATATGTACATTTCAAGACATTCCTCTTCTCATATACTGTCTGTATACCATTTCATAATGTACATTATTATTCCAGTCATGTTGTTAAATGAAATGTACATTATCATATCCCTTTCAAACAAAACTTATCTAATTGTGAATTTTCTTTAATGACCCGACTGATTGATTTTTTTCAATAGCGACATCTTCCATTGCAACGGGATTGCTAATTCCGCTAGTCATGATAATCTCCCCTACTATTTTGATATCAATATAAGTAATGTACCAATTTGTATTTGTCTTGTATGTCCATTCTCTTTGCAAAAAAATGTAATCTTTTCAGAAATATCAAATCCTACAACATACTCTTTTTCTTGTTCGATTATCTTCCATATTAATATAAGGAATATAATGCGAAAGTTAGGATAGATACAATGATCAGAGATAGAACAAAATAATTAGATTGGAAATGGTAGCAAGTTGATAGTTGAAAGGAGAATTTATTTATGAAATCAATGTTGGAAGAATACGGCAAGATCGTTGTTGTACCTTAGGAAGATTTGTTCTCATGCTAATAATATAGACATGGAGGTGCTTTAACGTGAGTTTATATGCTATGGGAGACCTACATCTCTCCTTCTCAAACAATAAACCTATGGATATTTTCGGCCGACGTTGGAAGAATCATGTTGCTAAGATAGAAAAGAACTGGAAAAAGAAAATAACATCCAAAGATACCATCGTACTTACTGGAGATCATTCTTGGGGACGGAATTTAGATGAAGCACAGGAAGATTTAAACTTTATCATAAATCTACCAGGGCGTAAGATTCTTCTCCGCGGAAATCATGACATGTTCTGGGATGCAAAGAAAACACAAAAGCTCAACAATCTCTTTCAAGGAAAGCTCGAATTCCTACAAAATAATTTCTATAACTATCAGGATTATGCACTTGTTGGAACAAAAGGATATTGTTATGAAGGAAAAGATTCAATAGAACATTTTTTAAAACTTCGTACTCGCGAGATAGATAGGCTTCGCGTATCATTCGAAGCTGCCCGCACTGCCGGCTATGATAAATTTATCATATTCCTGCATTATCCGCCGACAACAATCGGTGAACAGGATAGTCCATTCACAAAAATAGCTTTAGAGTATAATGTTTCCAAAGTAATCTATTCACATTGTCATGGGGAGGAACGCTTTGATGACAGCTTTAAAGGATACGTAGACGGGATTGAGTATAAACTTGTTTCCGGAGACTATTTAAATTTCAAACCTGAATTGATACTGCCATAATTTCCTAATGAACGAAAATCCTCTCACGAATGGATTCCCCTCTCTTTCAAACACAAAAGCGGAACAAAGTTCCGCTTTTGGTGTCTTCTCTGTAATTCTCTCTGGAGTTTATTTGTTCATTTCATCTGTGATCAGTTACCTTAAAAACTTATTGTTAATTACATTTTATCTCCAGAATCAACTGAATTAATTGCTCGGAAGATGGAGCAAAGGAATGCTATTCCATTATCTGTTGTACTTTTTCTTTCTACTGACAACCGTTGTGCCAATGGCTGCACCGCCGCTGACAAACAGTAAGGCAATCCATAATGCAAGGTTGCTTGTGTCGCCAGTCTGCGGACCCTTATTGGATGTTCCCAGTTTGGTACTGGCATGCTTTTCCTTCTTCAAAACATTTGCCTTGGCAATGGCTTTATCAACCTTTGTATAATCAGCATCCTTATATTGTAAAACTGCAATCGCATCTTCGATTGCTTTCGCCATCTTATCCACTTCGGATTGCTCCGTAATGTTCTTGTCACGCACAACGGCGTTGACAGCAGCTTCCACACCGGAGAAGTCCTTATAGTTATCCTTGTTCAGGGCATTTGCCTTAGCAATAGCCTCATCAACTTTGGTATAGTCCGCATCCTTGTACTGCAGGGCTGCAATCGCATCTTCAATTGCCTTTACCATTGCATCTACTTCGCTCTGCTCAGTAATATTTTTGCCACGCACAACAGCGTTGATAGCAGCTTCCACAGCAGTAAAATCCTTGTAGTCATCCTTGTTCAGGTTATTTGCCTTGGCAATTGCTGCATCAATATTAGCGTAGTCGGCAGACTCGACGCACTTCAAGGTAAAGGTTTCACTTTTACCTTTTCCACAGTCGTATTTATAGGTAACGGTGTCTTTGTCACTATCCACTGTCAACGTGTTTCCACTTACTTTCCCACCACTCCAGTCGCTTGTCTTGGCAACGTCAAAGTTTCCCGGCAAAAGAGAAAGATCAAAGGTGCGGTCATTGCCAACAACGATCTGGTAGATATTATCGTAACAATTCAGGTCATCCATATCTGTGTTGCTGACATCCAGAGAGGTCAATTGGTTATTGTAGCAGTCCAAACGAGTCAGTGCCGTATTCTTGCTGACATCCAGCGCGGTCAGTTGGTTTGCATCACACAGCAGTATTTTTAATGCCGTATTCTTGCTGACATCTAGCACAGTCAGTTGGTTTTCATCACACCACAGTGTTTTTAATGCCGTATTCTTACTGACATCCAGCACGGTCAGTTGGTTGCCACTGCAGTACAAATCAGTCAGTGCCGTATTCTTGCTGACATCCAGCGTGGTCAGTTGGTTGCCACTGCAGTTCAAATCAGTCAGTGCCGTATTCTTGCTGACATCCAGCGTGGTTAGTCGATTGCTTTCGCAGTTCAGTATCTTCAATGCAGTAAAATATTCAATACCTTTCAGATTGGTGATCCCTATGTGCGGATAATTAATTACTTTAACTGCTGCGATTTCTGTATCACTTAAACTATCGTCCTTGTTGGTATCAAAGTTTTTGACAAAAGTGCGGAAATCTGCATCCGGAAAGTTGGTATCGTCAATAGCAACACCGGCACTCTGAACGGCGATGCCATTTTCTCCTTCGCCGCTCATCTGTGCTAGAGCTGCTTCGGATTGTGTATCCGGCATATCGCTGTCTTGGTTCTCCTGAAGTTCCTCTCCTTCCGGCTGTGATGCTTCACCCTCGGCTGCTGGTTCGGCATATTTTCCACAGTTTTCTGCCAAAGCACCATCTGCACCGCAGACAGGGCACTCTGTGTTCATTGTTTCTTCCGTGCAAGCTATTTCGCAGGTGCATACAGGTGTTTCTTCCATGCTGTCCTCGGCAAAGGCCGTGGTTGGCACAAGACAGAGCACCATGCACTGAGCAAGCAGGATACTGAATAATCGTTTTCTCATCTTGTTCCCCCCATTTCACTATTCTTTGACAGCTTAAAATCGTATTTCATTTCCAGCATTGCAAACAGCTTATACATAACCTCTGTAGCAATTGCTTTAATATCCAGTGATTGAATAAAGGCAAGCACCTTTGCCTGTTCTTCCTCTGGCACACGATATACTCTCATTGCTGCCGTCAAAAAGCGACTGAGCTTGCGTTCCAACGGAAAATGAATATCACATTTTCTCGCCATATAGCTGCGCATCAATCCCGCCGTGCCAATTTCCATCTCATAAAAGTCGCTCTCGGTATCATCAGGAAAATTTTCACCGAAAATCTGCTTCAGCTCTGCCGTAGTATGCAAATAAATATATTCCGACGTGTCGGGCAGGGAATAAGCTTCAATGTAGATTTCCCTCAGGTTCTCATTCAGCTCGGTCAGTGTCAGTTGGATCGCCGTTTCCACCGCATAGGCGTAAACCGGTGGCAGCTTGCTGTCTGCAATGCTTCTTGCCACACCGAACTGTCCGCCGAACATCGTTTCGGTCAATTCCAGCAAAATTCTGTCCTTGGTAGGAAACAGATTCAAATAGCTTCCCCTTGCAACACCTGCCTCGTCCACAATCTGACTGACAGTGGTGTTTTTATACCCCTGCTCCAAAAAGAGACGGACGCATACGGTCAGTATTTTCCTCTTTGTTTCGCTGCTGTCTCTTCGCAAATATATCACCTCTCTTCAAATATTTTAGTATATATACTAATAACATCACAGCAAGTGCAAAAAGACAATCGGGTAGGAGGTAAATAATTATTTTATTTACCGTCCTCCCACACCACCGTAC
>OHRG01000796.1_pt1 | contig 19987 bp, 30 predicted proteins | sample 1578351 | NCBI WGS metagenome assembly OHRG01 (sample SAMEA3879599, study PRJEB24766) | human gut metagenome | biome: human-associated habitat; feature: feces | place: USA | collected 1985/1987
TTAAGATTGAAAAGATTAATGCTTAATTATTAATCGGATGTGAGGTGTGTTATCCATGACTCATATAACAATCTACAAGTCGTCTGCTACGAACAGGACTGTAGGCTTTAAGTCAGCAGGACATGCTGGCTATGCAGAAGAAGGTAGTGATATTATCTGTTCTGCAATTTCTGTATTGACTATCAATACGATTAATTCGATTGAGCAATTCACGGATGCCGTATATGATATGTCGGTTGATGATGAGGAGGCTAGTATTGATTACATAGTCACTTCTAATATCAGTGATACAACACAGGTATTGTTAGATGCCTTAGAACTTGGTTTAAGAACTATGGCTGCTGATAATCCTGATTACTTATTGATTACCGTCAAGGAGGTGTAATGTTATGTTGAATTTGAACCTTCAGTTTTTCGCTCATAAAAAGGGTGTTGGTTCTACTAAGAACGGCCGTGATTCCGAGTCCAAGAGACTTGGCGCAAAGAGAGCTGATGGACAGTTCGTTTTAGCTGGCAACATTCTGTACAGACAGCGCGGAACTAAAATCCATCCAGGCAACAACGTAGGCCGCGGCGGCGATGATACCTTATTCGCTTTAGTTGACGGTGTTGTGAAATTCGAGAGAAAGGGCAGAGACAAGAAGCAGGTTTCTGTTTACCCGAGAGCAATCAACGAATAATTACGAAGGCTTCATACTTTCAGAGGTATGGAGCCTTTCTTTCGCTATTACCAATTAAGTTCCAATGGGGATAGCGACTCCGTTAAGAAAGGAATTTTTAATTTATGTTTGCCGACAGCGCAAAAGTATTTATTAAATCAGGAAAAGGCGGAGACGGACACGTCAGCTTCCGCCGTGAACTTTATGTAGCAAACGGCGGTCCGGACGGCGGAGACGGCGGACGGGGCGGCGATATTATTTTTGAAGTCGATGATGGCTTAAACACCTTGACGGATTTCCGTCATGTCAGAAAATATGTAGCCGGAAGCGGCGAAGAAGGCGGCAAACGCCGCTGCCATGGAGCAGACGGAAAAGATCTGGTTATCAAGGTTCCGGAAGGAACGGTTATTAAGGATTTTGAATCCGGCAAGGTAATTGCAGATATGTCTGGAGAAAACCGCCGCGAAATCATTTTAAAAGGCGGAAAAGGCGGTCTTGGAAATATGCATTTTGCCACATCTACCATGCAGGTTCCCAAATACGCGCAGCCTGGACAGCCCGCTCAGGAGCTGTGGGTATTGCTGGAGTTAAAGGTAATTGCAGATGTAGGTCTGGTAGGCTTTCCCAATGTAGGAAAATCTACATTGCTTTCCAGAGTCAGCAACGCCCGCCCGAAAATCGCGAATTACCATTTTACTACGTTGAATCCTCATCTGGGCGTTGTAGATCTGGGCGAAGGCGCCGGCTTTGTAATGGCAGATATTCCAGGACTGATCGAAGGGGCTTCTGAAGGAATCGGCTTAGGACATTCTTTCTTAAAGCACATTGAACGTACAAAGGTGCTGATCCATGTGGTAGACGCTGCTTCCACGGAAGGAAGGGATCCGGTTGCAGACATTCGTGCAATTAATAAAGAACTGGAAGCTTATAATCCCGAACTTTTATCACGTCCTCAGGTTATTGCAGCCAATAAGGTTGATGCCATCTATGATGATGGTGAAGAAAATCCAATTGACCGTCTGCGCAGAGAATTTGAACCGGAAGGCATTCTGGTTTATCCTATTTCTGCAGTCAGCGGACAGGGCGTAAAGGATTTGCTGTATCATGTCAATGATTTACTGAAAACCGTTGACCGGAAACCGGTTATTTTTGAAAAAGAATTTGATATGAGTATGAAGGCGGTAGAAAATCTGCCTTATACCGTTGAAAAAGAACGGGACGGCGTATATGTAGTAGAAGGTCCTAAGATTGATAAAATGCTGGGCTATACCAACCTGGATTCTGAAAAAGGATTTGAATTCTTCCAGAAATTCTTAAAAACTACTGGAATCCTGGAAGATCTGGAAAAAGCCGGCATCGAAGAGGGCGATACCGTCCGTATGTACGGTCTGGAATTTGATTACTACAAGTAAAGCATGAAACGTATGGCCTGTTTTCAGGCCTGGAGGAAATAGATGACAAGCAAACAGAGAGCTTATTTAAAAGGCCTGGCTATGGATATGGATTCCATTTTTCAGATTGGAAAATCCAGTCTTACGCCGGAAGTAACTCAGGCAGTAGAAGAAGCATTAGAAGCCAGAGAGTTAATCAAGATTACTTTATTAAAAAACTGCCTGGATGACATTCATGCTGTGGCACAGACCCTTGCTGAAAGAACCCATTCCGAGGTGGTTCAGGTAATTGGCCGCAAAATTGTATTATATAAACCTGCAAAGGACGAAAAGAAGAGAAAAATCGTCCTTTCTTAGGAGGGAATATTATGTCCAACATCGGGATTATGGGAGGAACTTTTGACCCTATCCATAACGGACATCTCAGGCTGGCCAAACAGGCATATCTTCAGTATCATTTAGATTCGGTATGGTTTATGCCTTCCGGTCAGCCGCCTCATAAAAAAGATCATAAAGTAACGGATGCGGATATGCGCTGTCAGATGGTTCAAATGGCCATTGCAGAATATCCGTATTTTTGCTGTTCAGATTTTGAAGTCCAGCGTCAGGGCAATACCTATACAGCTCAGACCCTGACGCTTTTAAAAGAAGCCTATCCGGAGCATACGTTTTACTTTATTGTCGGCGCAGATTCTCTGTATGAAATCGAAAACTGGTATCATCCAGAACTGGTAATGAAACAGACCGTTCTTCTGGCAGCAGGACGAGCCTATCAGAAGTCCCACCGTCCCCTTGAAGAACAGATCCATTACCTGGAAGAGAAGTACGGCGCTGTTATCAGACGGCTGGACTGTAAAGAGATCGATGTCTCATCTGCAGAAATCAGGGAAATCGCAGCAAATGGACATTCTTTTTCTTCCCTGGTACCTCCGGTGGTTGGGAACTATATCCGGACGCATCATCTTTACAACTGTGTACAAAAGGAGGCTGGAACATGAGTAACTCTCCCAGTGAGATTGCAGTATTCAGAAAGAAGCTGAAATCCAAACTTCCACTCATGCGATATGAACATTCGCTATCCGTATCTTATACCTGTATGTGTCTGGCCATGCGCTATGGCTGTGATATTGACAAAGCGGAATTAGCAGGACTTCTTCATGACTGCGGAAAAAGGTTTTCAGACGATATCATTTTGAAAAAGTGTGAGAAAAACCAAATTCCTATTACCGAAGCCCAGCGGGAAGCTCCCGCGGTACTTCATGCAAATTATGGGGCATGGCTGGCACAGCATAAATTTAAGATCGAAGATGAAGAGATTCTAAGCGCAATTTTATGTCACACAACTGGTAAACCGGACATGACCTTACTGGAAAAAATTTTATATGTGGCTGACTTTATTGAACCCCGACGGAACAAGGCGCCTAATCTTCCAAAACTCCGCCAGCTGGCCTTTCAGGATCTGGATGAGACAGTCTATCAGATCTTAGAAGGAACGTTAGGATATTTATCTGCAAAAGGCGGTTTTGTTCATCCTACTACCAGGCAGGCATATGAATATTATAAGAAGCAGCAGAAAAACCGAATGTGAAAGCGAGGATTTTAATGGAACACTCAAAGGAAATGGTAAAACTAGCAGTTCAGGCCTTACAGGATAAAAAAGGCGAGGATGTAAAAATCATTGATATACGGGAGATTTCCGTATTAGCCGATTATTTTGTCATTGCAAGCGGAAGCAATGGAAATCAGGTACAGGCAATGGCTGACAACGTAGAAGAGATGCTTGGAAAGGCAGGATATGTATCTGCACAGATAGAAGGGTATGATTCTGCCAATTGGATCTTAATGGATTATAAAGATATTATCGTCCATATATTCTGCCGCGAAGACAGATTATTCTATGATTTGGAACGTATCTGGAGAGATGGAAAGACGGTTGTTGACGTAAATGAATTATAGAATATAACAGAACTTGTAGGAAAATCAAGCCAGGCCAGCAGCCTGGCTTGATTTTCTTTATCAGAAACGTAATCCTGTTTTAAATTAGTTTCCATAATTTTTTTATGTATACCAATTAATGAATATGACGATTAAGACATAATACGGAGCAGACCAATTACTTTTCCTAGGATCTGGACGTCTTTACAAATGATGGGATCCATAAAATCATTTTCTGGCTGAAGCCGATAATAATCCTCCTCCTTGTAGAAACGCTTGACAGTTGCCGAATCTTCTAAAAGTGCAACAACAATTTCCCCATTTTCTGCGTTGGATTGTCTGGATACAATAATCTGGTCGCCGTCAAAAATCCCCGCATTAATCATGCTTTCACCCTTTACCTTCAGCATAAAAGTATCTGTATTGGGAAGGATTTCTGCCGGAATTGGAAAATAGCTCTCAATATTTTCCTGAGCCAGTAACGGCTGGCCAGCAGCAATAGAACCCAGAAGGGGAACATTTACCACTTCCCGTCTGGTCAGATTGAAACAGTCATCTAAAATCTCTATGGTACGCGGTTTGGTAGGATCCCTGCGGATATATCCGTTTTCTTCTAGGGTCTCCAGATGGGAGTGGACAGAAGACGTAGACTTTAAATGGACGGCTTCGCAAATTTCCCTGACTGCAGGCGGATACCCCTTTTTCAAAATTGTTTCTTTAATATATTCTAAAATTTCCTGCTGCTTTGCAGTAATTTTTCCATTTGCCATAAGTCGGCCTCCTAAACAATCGTAAAATCTTGTATTGATATTATACTATCATACTTAAAAGAAAAATGCAAACGTTTGTTTGGATTTTTTTGAAAAAGCATTGACAAACATATGTTCCTGGTAGTATAGTAAGGTCACAGCAAAGAACATATGTTCACAAACATTCGTTTGTTTATAAAGGGGAGAGCAGTATGAAGTTATATCTGAAGAAACTACTATTCTGGGCAGTTGCCTTTCTTATTGGTATGAACCTGCTTGGAGCAGTCAAGCTGAACATTCTGGCAAAGGAACCCGATCCGCTTCCTTGTACGCGCTATTATAAAAGCGTTCTTATTTCCGAAGGAGACAGCCTGTGGAAGATTGCCAGCCAGTATTGTCCAGACGGTGTAATGACTGAATCCGACTACGTCTATGAATTAAAGCAGATTAACGGCTTAAAAGATGACACCATTCATTCTGGATGTTATCTAACCGTCATCTGCTTTGAATTTCAACCGGAATCATCCCAGAAACTGATGGACTATCCGGCTTCTGGATCCTTTTAATTTTCATCTTCAAAGTTGTCATCGAACTCATCTATATTTGTTCCGACAGTGCGTTCGCCGCTGTAGAATTCTTTTCCGACTACATTGCGGTTATTGCGGGATTCTTCCACCAGTTGTGACAGCATCTGACGGATTTCTCTAGGTTTTGCAATATTTTCCAGACGGATTTCCGGTGTTTTATCCGCTTTTGCTGTAATGATCAATGTTCCAGTGCCAAATAGTTTTCCTGTCAAGGTCTGCTCCATGGTAATATCTACAATACGGTACAGCAGGGTTTCATCGACTACCGTCTTTAACAGCCCTTTTTCAATGGTCAGCCTGTCATTCGTAATGTAATACTTTGTAAATGTCCAGGGAAACCACAGGATATGTTTCCGATCTTTCCAATGCATCTGATTATTTTGATTTGCTGCTGTCATAATAAAATCCTCCTGTCATTAAAATTCTTTTCTTAATTTTACCACATTTCTGGCGCTTCTGCGGCGTTCATCTTCTAAGGCCGCATAGTGTTTTTTCGTTGTATTTACATCGCTGTGCCCTAAAACGTCCGCTACCAGATAAATATCTCCTGTTTCTCGGTATAAGTTCGTACCATAGGTGCTGCGCAGCTTATGAGGGGTTATTTTTTTATTCGGAGTTACGGTACGGGAATATTTTTTTACCAGGTTTTCCACGCTTCGGACGGTAAGGCGCTTTCTCTGAAGAGAGAGGAAGAGTGCATCTTCATGACCTTCTTCCGGAATAATCTTTTTCCGTTCATCCAAATAATCTAGCAGAGCGTCCTCCACCTCTCGGCCAAAATATACTGTAACCTCTTTTCCTCCCTTACGATGAATCTGGATTCCTCCATTTTTCCAGTCAATGTCTTTTACATTCAAACCGACGCACTCTGAAACTCGGATGCCTGTGCCAAGCATCAGGGTCAGGAGCGCCAAATCCCTGACTTTTGTTTTTTCGTGATAGGCCTTTTGTTTGGGGGTAAGCTGTTCGCCGCTTTCCACCTCATCTAAAAGGAGAACCACCTCGTCAATATCTAACCGGATAATTTCTTTTTCATGAAGTTTTGGAAGCTGAACCAGGGCCGCCGGATTCGTTTTTAATTTTTCAGTCCGAAAGAAATAGTTATAAAAGCTTTTCAGAGAAGAAATTTTTCTCATAATTCCCCGTTCCCGATTGACTACTTCCTGGCCATTGGTATTAAACCGATATTTTAAATACTCCATATATTCTTCAATATCCGTTACCGTAATCTTGTCTAGATCATCTAATTGGATTTCCTTTATTTCTTTAGAATGAAAATATGGATTTTCTTCCTGCAGAAAATGGAAAAAGACGCTTAAATCATAGGCATATGCAATTCTGGTCCGTGAAGACGTCCTAGGTTCAATCCCTCTGAAAAATTCAGGGCAGAACAGGGGAAGTTCTCCAATCAGCTCCCGCAGATGTTTTACATTTTCAATATCTTTTTGTTCATGATAGGGAAGATTACTCATTGTTTTGTCACCTCATTTTCCAGCCGTCGATGTTTCCTTCCAGAATCGCATGAAACATCCGGTCTTTTGCACCTGGATTTTCTTTTTCCAATTGCTTTATTAACTGCTTTGCATATTCTCTTTTCGTATGGCCGTCTACAGGGCATGGATTTTTGCATACAGGCAGCTGGTATTTTCGCTGAAATCCAATAACTTCTGCTTCTGAAACATAAATCATTGGACGAATAACCGACAAGTCCATCCGATCCAGATAAGTATTGGGGGAAAAGGTATGGAAACGTCCCTCATATAGTAAGGAGAGAAGCATGGTTTCTATTACATCATCTTTATGATGTGCATAGGCAATTTTATTGCATCCCAGCTCTTTTGCCTTTGTATTCAAAGCGCCTTTACGCATTTTAGCACACAGTGAACACGGATTTGACTCCTGACGGATATCAAATAAGACCGTTCCTATTTCGGTAGATACAATCGAATATGGGATCGATAACGATTCACAAAGCTGCTGTACCGGCTCCAGATTCAAATTTCCCAATCCCAGATCTACAGTAATTCCTGTAATTGAAAACTTTTTTGGATAAAATTGCATCAAACCGTGTAAGGCATACAAAAGAGTAAGGCTGTCTTTTCCGCCGGAAATTCCAACTGCAATTTTATCCCCCTCTTCAATCATATGGTAGGTATCTGCTGCCTGGCGGGTCAGACTTAATAGTCGCTGTAATTTCATAAAACCAAACTTCCTTTCTAATGGTTTGTCTGTTATTATAACATGAAATCAGGGGTTGTTGCATTCCATTTTTTAAAAGAAATCCTCTGACAAAAGAAAAATTTGACAAAAATACCATAGAAACCTTCAAAAACCATACAGTTCTGTCAAAAGTTCCTATAAAACATACAACTTTTACATTATTTTCATTTTATTTGTTTGACTTTGTTGTTATTATGCTATATTCTAATCTTTGTAAGAAGAATTTATTATAAAAGTCATATAAAAGGAGAGAGTGTTATGAGAAAACGTTTCTTAGCAGTATCAATGGCAGTGGTTACCGCAGTCAGTCTTCTTGCAGGATGTGGAAGTGCAAAAAAAGAAAGCTGGAAGGTCACTTGTCCGTGGGCGCCATCCGGAGTTGCCGCAATGGTCAGCCAGAAGGCAGCAGAAAAATCTTCTACACTTTCAGACAAAATTACGCTAGTTGCTGAGGCTGTAAAGGGGGATGCAGCCACTGTAAATACCTGGGTTGCAAGTACAAAAGCAAATGACAAGGAACTTGTATTTGTTGGAGAGGGTCTGCTTTCGATTACTTCTATTTTGGATCCTGCAAAAATGCAGTTCGATTACAGCAATTTTGCATATGTTGAAAATTTATATTCTTCCATCTTCGTTCTGTCTGCAGATGCAGAGCTAAACATCAAAAACATTGCGGATTTGGAAGCTTTCGCCCAAAGTGGAGATGAAATCAGCGTTGCGGTAAACGGAGCAACTGGTTCGGAAGCCTTCCTTGCCGCTGCATTATTTGGTTCTATGGGAGTCGGAGACAACTTAAAACTTGTTGCTTATACTTCAGCAGCAGAAGCAGCACAGGCAGTTGCAAAAGGCGAAACTGATTTTGCAGTATCCCACCAGTCCCAGATTTTAGAAACCTACCAGCAGGGCGGCGTTTCCATCGTTTGCGCTTTTGATGAAAAAGCCATTGAAAATGGACCATTTGCCGGTGTTGAAGGCGTTGGCGAACATGGTTATCCTTATTTCCGGAACCGCTGCTTCATTATGGCTGCGGCAGGAACTGATGATTCCAAGGTTGCAGAGTTAAAAGAACTGTATGATAAAATCCTGGCAGATGAAGAAGTTGTAACCTGGCTTCAGGATACAATGCTTCTGGAAGTTGATACCATGTCTGTCGAAGACGTAGAAGCACACATTGAAAACGTAAAAAATATTGTAAATGAATATAAAGATATTGTTACTGGCTAATTTCGTACACAAAACGATCTAAGCCAGCCTAAAAGGGCAGCGCCGGAGTCCTATATTTTGTCAATCTGCTCTATCGGAATACAAATATGGGGGAACGGCTCTGTCCTTTTTATCATTTAAAGCAGGAGGTATTTCTCATGGCGAAATTGGCTGAAAATTTTAATTCCCGTATGGATACCATTGGGGAACAGTTAAAAGAGAAAAACGTTAAAATTCCCATTGATCTGACAGCTGGTATTGTTTCCTTTCTCATTGCCGCTGTAATTATGGTAATGATGCCAAGCCAGGTTGCAGTATCTGAAAGCGATATTATTAACGGAAGAGCCTTTCCGACGCTTTTGATGTGGGTTATGCTGATTTGCAGCAGTATTTTAATTATTCAGGAAATAGTTAAAATAGTCCGGAAACAGCCATTGGAATATAAGACCATCAATCTTCAGACTGAACTGAAAGCCCTGGTTATCTTTGGAATTCTTCTTGGTTCCTTTTTATTGAGCAAATGGACTGGATTATTTGTCATCGGTGCAATTTTCTGCAGTCTCGGTTTTCTTCTTTATTTCCGGTGTAAAAAACCCAGTTATTACGTGATAACCCTTACGCTGGCCGTTCTTATCTGGGCCGCTTTCCGCTTTGTATTAAATGTGGATTTCTAATGCTGAAAGGAGAGTTTTCCGATTATGATGCAATATATTGGCCCCGCCGCAGGGCTTTTGTTTACCATTGAAAATATTATCTGGATTAATCTGGGGGTATTTATTGGCGCTGTATTTGCAGCCATTCCTGGGTTAAGCGTTATTTTATGCGTAATTCTGTTTTTACCGGTTACCTACAGTATGGGGCCCATCCCAGGCATGATGTTTTTGCTTGGAATTTATTGTGCAGGAGGTTATGGAGGAAGTGTATCTGCCATTTTAATTAATACTCCAGGAACGCCTCATGCAGCGGCTACTATGCTGGATGGCCATCCGCTTTCCCAAAAAGGCCGTACCAAAGCCGCTTTAAAAATCGCTTTATATGCGTCTACCTTTGGCGGTGTATTCTCTGCATTAATGCTGTTGTTTTTAGGCCCGCAGGTCGCAAAAATTGCTGCCCAATTAGGCACTCCGGAATACTTTATGGTTTGTGTATTCGGCTTAACCATTATTGCCGGCGTATCTGGAAAAAGTATTATCAGGGGTCTGATTTCTGCCTGCATTGGTTTGTTTATTTCCTGTATTGGTTCGGATCCGATGACCAGCTACGACCGCTTTACTTTCGGAATCAGCCGTCTGTATCTGGGGATGGATCTGGCCGTTTGCTTAATCGGTCTGTTTGCCCTTGTTGAAATTCTTGCGAAATCAGAAAAAAGAATTGATTCCATCAATATTAATACTGCGAAAATTAAGGATGATGGAAAAATCACCAAAGAAGAATATAAACGGATGCTGCGTCCAACCTTGATGTCTTCTTTAATTGGCGTATTAGTTGGAATTATTCCTGGAACCGGAGCTTCTGAAGCTTCCTGGTTCAGTTACAGCCAGGCAAAAAATATGTCAAAGCATCCGGAAGAATTCGGACATGGAAGCGTGGAAGGAATCGCTGCGGCTGAATCAGCAAACAACGCAGTAACCGGAGCTACGCTGATTCCTTTGCTGACGCTTGGTATTCCTGGAGATGGAACCGTTGCCATTATGCTTTCTGCGCTGATGATCAATGGATTAAATCCTGGTTTATCTCTGTTTACCACAGACGGCGATATTATGTATGCGATTATGCTGGGACTGATTCTTGTAAACATATTTATGTTTGTCCAGGGAACATTTCTGACCACATTGTTTGCAAAAGTAGTATCCATCCCACAGGAAATTTTAACGCCTATTATTGTAATTTTCTGTTTTGCAGGAGCTTATTCTGTAAACGGAAATTACTTCGATGTTGGGATTGCTCTGGTATTTACAGTGATTGCATGGATTTTGCGTAAAATCGATCTTCCGGCAGTACCAATTCTTCTGGGAATGGTACTGGGCAGCATGACCGAGACAAATTTCCGCCGCGCGCTGCTTATTTCAAACGGAAATCCGTCTATTTTCTTCAGCAGCGTATATTGCTGGATTTTCACTGCATTAATTGTATTTGCCATCTTTACGATTGTGCGCAATAAATTAAAATCACAGAAAGCATCTGAATAGGAGAACAGTTATGGCTTATAACATTATTTTTTATTTTTCTGATCAGCAGCGCTGGGACACCTGCGGGTGTTATGGACAGCCGTTAAATATTACCCCAAACTTAGACGCTCTTGCAAAGGAAGGGGTCAAATTTGAAAATGCATTTTCTCCCCAGCCGGTGTGCGGCCCCTGCAGGGCTTTATTCCAGACCGGAAGGTACGCAACGGAAACAGGGTGTTTCCGCAACAATCTTATGCTTCCATCAGGAATAAAGACTCTTGGAAATTATATTGAAGAAGCTGGTTATGAAACAGCTTATATCGGGAAATGGCACCTTGCCAGCGACGGAGAATTAGAAAAGGCTCCAACCATTGACCATACCATTACCGCCATTCCAAAAGAACTGCGGGGCGGATACACCGGTTACTGGAGAGCTGCAGACGTATTAGAGTTTACCTCCCATGGTTATGACGGTTATGTTTTTGATGAAAACAACAACCGGATTGATTTTAAAGGATATCGGGCTGACTGCATCAATGATATGGCTCTGGAATTTTTTGATACTTATGATAGAAAAAAGCCATTTTTTATGACGGTTTCCCAGATTGAACCTCATCACCAAAATGACCATAACCACTATGAGGGGCCTGACGGTTCTAAGGAACGGTTTGCAGATTTTGTCCTTCCTCATGATTTAGAAGTACTAAAAGGAAATGCAGCAGAAGAGTATCCGGATTACCTGGGGCAATGTGCGAGTCTGGATGAAAATCTTGGAAAACTGATTGCCCGTCTGAAACAGGAAGGACTTTATGAAAATACCATTATTATCTATACTTCTGACCATGGCTCTCATTTTAAAACAAGAAATACTGACAGCCACTTAAATGGTTACGACGATTATAAACGTACCGGACACGATGCGGCTCTTCATGTGCCTCTGGTAATCGCAGGAGGTCCATTTACCGGAGGTATTACAGTAAAGGAATTAGTCAGCACCGAAAGCATTCCAAAAACCATTCTTTCTCTTGCAGGTGTTGAAGTCGGAGATGCCATGATTGGAGAAAAACTGCTTGACGTTGTACAGAAAAAAGACAATAATAGGGTGGAACAGGTATTTGCCCAGATTTCAGAAAGCCGTATCGGCCGCGTTATCCGTACCCCTGATTATCTCTATGGTGTATATGCTCCAGGAATCAATGGAGGCGAGAAGGGCGCTTCTGATTTCTATGCAGATGATTATCTCTATGATTTGAAAGAAGATCCATGGCAGTTAAACAATGTGGCGGCAAATCCTGCTTATCAGGCTGCAAAAGAAGATTTGCGGCACCGGTTATTAGACTGGATTGAAAAAGCAGAAGGGTATCGGCCAAAGATTGCCGATCAATAAGGAGTCATTATGGCAGTTTCAGAGAAAAAGTGGGAACGCGTATATCAATTTCTTTTGGCATATATCGATGAAAATAAATTTTCCGGCAATCTGAAGCTGCCGTCTGAAAATGCCCTTTGCCGCAGACTGGATGTCAGCAGAGATACGGTGCGCTGCGCTATGACACAGCTTCAGTCAGAGGGCATGATTTACCGGCTTCAAGGAAGCGGCACCTATTTTAATAAAGACATGGCATTGTCACGGGAATTAGACAGTGGATCTGCAAAAATCAAAATTGGATTGATTCTTCAGGGACAGGATACTGATGCAAATTCTCAGCTGATAAACGGGGTAAAAAGTGTCATTTCATCCAGTGACGTTGATTTGCGGATTTTTTTTACCGATAACCGGTTTGCTAATGAGCGGCGCTGCCTGCAGACAGTTGTTCACCAGAATTTCCAGGGGTTCATTATTGATGGAGTAAAGGCCAGCATTATGAACCCCAACGAAGATTGTTATGAACACATTTACAGGCGGAGAATCCCGATCATTTTCTATAACAATTATTACAAAAGTATGCGTTATCCCAAGGTAATCGTAAATGACTTTCTCTGTGCAGAGCGGCTGGTCAACATTTTAATTCGAGCTGGACACCGTCACATTGCCGGTATTTTTGTATACGATAATTACCAGGGTGTAGAGAAATTCCAGGGAATGTACGCTACCATGATGAAAAATGGATTGGAATTTCGGGATGATTACGTAAAATGGGCGATTTCCAGCGAAGCCCATTCAGAAGGATTCGCCCGTTCCATTGCTCATTTTTTGAAAGGGCTTCCCAAATGTACCGCCATTGTATGCTGCAACTATATGATTTACCGTACCGTATGTCAAGTGTTAGAGCAATGCGGAAAACGGATTCCAGAAGATTATTCTGTGGTATGTTTTGATTATTCCTCAGATGCCTGGGAAAAAGAGGGGATTACGTGTTCCATTCATCAGGGATTCCAGATTGGATGTCAGGTAGGAACCCGATTAATGCAGATGATAAAACGGCATGACTGTGAAGATCATGGATATTCCCTTGCATTGCCTCCGTTAATTTATACAGGAAATTCCGTATGTAAGATTTCCTCTAAAAGACGGCTGTAATAAGTTCGGTGGAGAGTAATTTACGCATAAAAAAAACCTCCATTCACAGTTTTTTGTGAACAGAGGTTCGAATGGGTTCAACTATTCGTTAAACTTGTCGGGTTTTGCGAAAGAGTGCCGCAGGCCGAAGCCGAGCGGTAGTTGATGGACTGCGGACATCCATTCTCCCGACGGACGCAGTCCGTTTATCTACTATTTGCAAAACGGTAGTTTAACGAATTAGTTGAACGGTGTAAACTCCCCATCCACTAATAATCGAAAGCCATATTTATCATATTGAATCTTATATTTCTGGATGCCGGTTGCTTGATACTCAGATACCACTTGTATCCTGCGGACAAGAGCGATAAAATCCGGTAAACATTCTCTCTGTAAATCTGGATATTGTTTACTAAGTGGGATGTTGGTACAAATAAAGACCTTTGTAAAGCAAGCTTGCTTATTGGCATACCGGCAAGGCAATACCACCGGATAACCGTCTAAATACTTAAGCATATCGCCAAGTGGAAGAGAAGAACGGAATTCTTCAAACAATATTACATCCTGTCCCATATATCCATCAAAAGGGTGTCTATAATCGGTTACGCGATATACATTTTTATAACCGTACCTTTCCATGATAGTCCTGGTCTTACCAGTGCCCGTATCGCCGAAAATATACTCTACTTGCAAATCACGCCAAACTTCGGAAAATTCTTCATCTTTGATAGTCTGGCGAACAATATCCAGTTTATCAAGATGAAGCATCATATCAGGAACTTGTTCTATGATTTGAAAGTTGGTCAATCCCTGTTTTACCATGGAATAAACGTCTGCTAAATCATTACGGGAACCTTGACGCTCAACCGGCATATCGCCCCATTCCTCAAACGTATCGGGAACTTGAGTTTCGTGTTTCTTATCATGCTCCCACTTACCAGATTTTGAAACGTATTCCTTATTTTCTAAGGCTGTACCCTTTGCCATTTCAAAATGACCGCCATCAAATCGCTTTTTGATGGTTGAAAAGTTGATACCGCCGCGTCCCTGGATGTAAATATGCGTGTGATATGTGCCATTCTCGCCAATTTCATCCGCCATACACCAGTAAATAACCGATTTCATTCCGGCGAGTATTTCTCGTATGCGTTCATGTGTATAACCCTTTTCAACCGGATTATTAACTGTGATTTGCCATTTTCTACTCTGCGAATCCTTTGTCATGTTTCAAACCTCCATTTTGTGAGATTTTCGACACTCGACTAATCGACACGTTGCTGTCGAGACTGGCAAGCCCAGGTTTTAAGGCTTGTTGGACGCTTTTCGACAGAAGTCGCTGGGTAATACTAGCCAGCGACCGCGCACGTACACGCGTAACGTAGACGCATATACGCGGGCACGCTACCATGACGAATATCGACCGCTACCCAACTTGGCACGTTGGGCGAACAAGGAAACCCTTACCTGCTGCCAAAAGGAAACTGGACACAGCCGGATAGACTGCGCCCAGAAGGAAAGGGAAAGCAAAACAAGCCTATTATTTTGTGAAATTTACCGCACAGACATAGCCGCGGTTATTATATTCCACATCTACTGTACAGCCAATCGGAAGAGAGAAAAGCCCCTCAATGCCTAACTGGTCAGACACAAATATCTGTGAAGCCATCTCGCCATTGACCTGGGAATCTTTACAAAGGGCGTGGAGAGTTACACCCTTAACAGGATTTCCAGTCTTTTTACTTACATAATCAACTAACTGAGTGCCGACAACTTTATATTTCATTAATAATCCTCCTTCAATATGCACTTGTCAACGTGCCGGACGGGGCATTTCCATCAACCCGAACGAATAGCATCATAACTATCTAACTTGGACAATGACGGTTACCAATGCACCGACAACAACCGCTTGGACAATGTAATAAAAACGTAATTGCTTTTTACAAAGGGAATTGTTACAATAATAATAGGTAAAGTCATTTTAATAACAATTCCCAAAAATCAAATACAAAAAAGGAGATGATAAAATGGACGTGATAATCGCAATCGTCAATTTCATTTTCCAAAGCTTTTTAAAATTATTAGAAGCTTTCGCAAACCTGCTTTCCAATCTTTGATATTTGATTAAGTAAAACCTTTACTCTCACTACTACGCATAACACGTTCTCGTTGCTGTTGAGGTTTTATCTTGAGTTAATCATAACACACATTGTGCATAGTTTCCATTGACACTATGCACAATGTTTAAGAATATAATACTGCACATTGCACAAAGTGTAAAAGGAGATATAACTATGAGTTATGATAAAGTGAAATACAATAATGAATACGTCAAAAATTATGATAGATTAAATATACAAGTTCCCAAAGGCCAGAAAGCAATCATAGAAGCACATTGGAAGTCAAAAGGATATCACTCTTTAAACTCTTATGTCAATGATTTGATTAACAAGGACATGGCAGGAGAGCAGAACAGTAAGACCGTTAACATCGGTAGAGACAATACCGGTACAATCAATATGTAAATAATTCTGAAAATTACATCTTCAGACAACCGGATGAACTCCATATAGAGAATAATTATCTGACAATAGCGCCCAGCGGCGCCACCTACGTGGCCGCCGATGAGCGCCCTAATTCTTCCACTTTCTCAAAACGTCCCTTCGTTCTTTAAGCTGATGAAGCCAAGAATATCTCTCTTTCTGGTATTCCGGCAGCGGTTCCCCTTCAAAATCTGGAAGCCTTGGCGGGTCAAAACTCTTAAAGTATTTGACATACTTCGGGATATAGGTAAGCCGGACGGAGCCAAAGGGAGCAAGAAGCAAGGAGTCAATACTATAATCATCTACAATCTTACTTTCCCCCTGGGCAGAGCGGTCAGCATGAACAACAGTCAGATGCTTGGTCACACGTCTGGCGATAGAAAGGAAATTACAGAAATTCTGTACAATATACAGATGGTCTGTTAAATCCCTTATCTTTTTATCTACGTCAAAAGACTGGCTGAACAAATAAACCACGTGCTTATACTGTCTTTGATACTTAAAATAAATCTTTACGTGCTCAGGAAAGGATTTAAAGTTTCGATTATCCCAAACAAGGCCGACTTCATCCACTAAGATAAGAGAGTTAGGAGGAAAAGAGACCCTGCCAAAATCAGCAGTATCAAACTGATAACAGCCTGGAAGTTCCCTGTCGCAATATACATTCCAACCTTTCTTTTTATACTGGATAGCAAGCTTAGTCATAAGGGTAGTTTTTCCGCTGCCTTTTTTGCCAAAAACCATATACAACTTGTATGGATTGCGGTACTTCATAAAGAGCCTGGCAAATGCCAGCATACCACCCGTACAGACCAGGAAAATAATGATATAAGCCATAACCCCTCCTAATGGAATAAACCGCGGTAAAGGCGGGAAACAATGATAATAAAGCCGGAAGCAAGCAAGATGCAGACCATGCCGGCGGCAAGGGGATTATCCGCTAATTGGTTTACTTCCGGCCGCATCGGGTATAAAAACACATCCATAAATAGATCTAAAAAATCAAGCATATGTACCTCCTAACAGGAAATGGAGAGCCGAAGCCCTCCAAAAATACTAGACACTATGGAACACGCGGATAAAGAAGCTGACAATTGCCCCAACGAAGAACAGGGACATGGCAAGCATCAGAATCGGCTGATCAAGAATCCAGGTAAGCAGTAAACCGATTTCTTTCCACATCCAGGCCGCCACCTGGGTAAAAGAAGCTAATAATTCAGCCATAAACAAATACCTCCTATAAAAGTTTTTTGAATATATTGACAACCTTTGCAATTAAAGGCAGGCCAATCACACATAAACCAACCCAGCCGCCATTTTTCCAGACAAAGGAGGCCAGAGAGGACAGCTCTGTAAAAATCCATGCAACAACCGGCTTTACGTCCTCAAACATCCTACCACCTTCCAATCAACGAACGAGCAATATAAAAGAACCCATCCACCAGCCAGAGAAAGGCTAAAAAGGACATTACATAAAGAAGCGGCTCAAACTGAACCGGAACGGGGCCGATTAGCGCACTGACTTTTTCCATAAACATAACAACATCCCTCCCAGAAGAATAATAATGACATAGGTTAATATATCGCCAGAACGAAAGGAAAATCCGGATTCTTCCACCTCTACAGTTACATAGGTAGTATCATAGGTCAGACGGTCATAAGATGACCAGTAATAATTTCTTATATAGTTCGGACTGCCGTTTTCCCTGTTGTGGGAAAAGTTATTACCAAGACAGGGCGAGAGATAAAGAAGTTTGCCGGTATCCGCTAACGGATCAAAAGAATCTTCAAACAGACGCCCCTGGATCGTATTAGTACCAACATTCCATAAAAGCCCCTGAGAATCAATATAGATCTGGTCTACATACTCAGGCGGAAGGAGGAGTACATAACTACGGCCAGAAATGAGTACGCGATAACGAAGAGCATTGACCACGCTATCATCAGCCCCAACCGCAAACGGTACGGAATCATCAGACGGTACATACTTTTGTATGTCGCCCAATACTTCCAGATTTTCGTCCTCTGAAGTCTGCCGGTCGACACCAGGCCCTGTAAAATCGCTTGAAATGCGCTCCATAAAGTAATCATAAACAGCAGAAAGAGTATCAACGTCGACATCTAATCCCTCCAATTTTTCTATCGTTTCATCTTCATAACCATCCGGCGGCAGATCTTCCACAAGCTCCTGTTCACTATAATCTGCATTGCCAGGAGTAGCCGGAGAAGCGTAAACCGTTATAAACCCATCAGTCGCTATTATCAGAGTGCACATCCCGATTAGTCCGAGCCTTATGAGGGCGAACCGTTTGACCGGCGGAACCTCCCGAACCACGGAAAGTAATAACAAGAGAGCCAATAAGCACAGAAACAATAATACAAGTGACAAGAAAAGCACCATAAGAGTAAGCCCCCAAATCAAAGTCTATATAAGTACCTACCAACGTTTCCAGCACGTATAAACAAAAATCCATTAATTCTTTCATAATCAAGACCCCTTATTTAGTATCTGAAAGATAACCGCAAGAGAGATAGGAACCAAAATAAATGCCGTCAGCCATCCAGGAAGATACCCAACGCAGATAAACAGCCAGGATACCGCACGAATGATGGATTGTATGGTAGTGACCAGCAGCTGAAACATATTGATAACAAAGTTTACAATCGTTTCAATAAATGCGGCAATGGAATCAAAAAACGCAAACATTTAACCACCTCCACGGAATCTATACCAACCGATACAAAGCAAAGCGATTGTGAGAGTGAGAGAGAAGCCAATAGGAATATTAAAAGACCCTAAAGAAACATAAATACCATTAAGCATATAAGCCACATCTTGAAGCGGGGCAATGAATTTGGTAAACGGATTATCAAACTGAAAATTTTCTATCTTGTCAGTTGTCTGGCCTAGAAGTTCATCTTCCTTGGACTGATATTCATTTAAGGCATCCGACAGATTTTGATTTGACTGATTTAAGCTAGAATTATCATAACCATTTGTAATTTTATCCGTATTCTGATTATCATTCTGAATCTGTTCCTGGTGGTTTTTATTGTCATTTTCAATCAATTCATCAAACTGATTGTTAATCGTAACATTAAGACCATCCTGAATCGCCTGCATGATTTCCGCGTGCTGCTCATTCATCTTGTTATACAGATTTGTAAATTCATGGGCGAGCTGAAGCCAAAAAGCTTCAAGCTGATAACTGATAGTCTGAACAATATCTTTTAAGGATTCTACAATCTGATTCTGACCGTCAACAAGCTGAGAAGTATTACCAGCAATTTCTCCAGTGTTATTTTGGATTCCTTGTTGAATATCCTGGGATGCAGAACCCGAACCAGGAGAAGAAATATCTGGCGGGACATCATTGTCAAGAATTTCTGTAAAAGCTATTTTTACATGACCATTAAAAGAAAATCCCCAATCATTCGCATAAGCTATAAACTCCATAAGTTTAAAAGAGCCAAGCTGAACTGTTGATTCCCAATAAGCCTGCGAATAATTTACAGTAAACGTTTTAGGCGTATTGTATTCCCATATCCACTCAACATTGTTTTTCTTTCGGCCAAAACTAATAGAAGGCGTATTATAAGCATTAGTTGCACCGCCTTCCGGATTAAGTAAACATTGCACCTTGTATTTGCCAGAAGATGGAAATGCACGAGTATCAAGAGTAATTGAAATCCGTTCAAATTTAGCAAAATCATCAGGACGAGAAATAGAAAAATGACCAGAAGAATCACAAACGGAAGATACATTCCTTAATACACTAGACATATCGTAATAATTCAAAATGACTTTTACACCTGTTAAATCAACAGTATTACTAAATTTAGGAATATATCCAACCTGTGGAGCTGATGAAAGAAGCTCATTTTCATCAACAATATAATCTGCATTACCAGACGTAGCCGGCATTGCAAAAACAACCTGAGAACAGAGAAGAGTAAAAGCGAATACAAAAGCTAGTAATTTACGCATAAAAAAACCTCCATTCACAGTTTTTTGTGAACAGAGGTTCGAATGGG
>OHRG01000808.1_pt1 | contig 19689 bp, 19 predicted proteins | sample 1578351 | NCBI WGS metagenome assembly OHRG01 (sample SAMEA3879599, study PRJEB24766) | human gut metagenome | biome: human-associated habitat; feature: feces | place: USA | collected 1985/1987
TCTTCTGGATAGTGCGACTGCTCTAGTAGTTTACTTACAATATTTTTATAGATAATATAAGGTTTATAGTTTTGGTCGTCTGGTATTGATAATGATAAGTCAATTTTTATATTGGATTGAGAATATAAAAATTGAAAATAAGCAGGGTTCTCTACAAAGAAAGATACATAGGCTATCCCCATATCTTTCAATATTTCTGCGACATTATTATTCTTTTGAACGGTACTTTCTAATTGTTTAGAAAATCTATCTGTGATAAATAATTGCATTGCTTCAAGCAGTTCTTCTTTATTTTGAAAATGGCTATATGGGGCAGCATGGCTGACACCACACGCCGCAGCTACCTTTCTCAAAGAAAAAGCATTTACTCCCTCTGTACTTACAAGCTGAATACCTGTTTCAATTAAAGCGTTTCGCAAGTCTTTATGATGATAAGTCTGTCGTTTCCGTGCCATGCTAAGTCCTCCAATCTTTACACCGTCTATATTATAAAGCCTAAACTTTACAGTGTCAAGTTTTAGGAGGATTTTAAGTTGTGATACTTGAAATTATTTTTCCCTAAGCGGTTATTTATTTGGCATTTCAGAAACTTTTCCGTATTAAGAGATAAGAAAAACTTTTTGAAAAATTTCTTTCAAAACTTCGGCAAAATCGCGTTGTATGGTGTTGTAGGTAGTGATAGGAAAATCAGAGGGTTTGGGAAACATCTCGCCTACCGGCTCGGTCGGCGTTAGGCGGTCGCCACTGGCGACCAACGCCCCAACGAGCAAAATGCAGGGCATTTTCGGAAAAAGGTACTCTTTTCCTATGCTTGCTACGAAACTTATCACATTACAAATCAAAGAAAGGACGGGAAAGGAATGGAACGGAAACAGGAACAGAAAATATCAGATTATAAGCAGAAACAGGGAAATCCGGCAGATGAAACAGTGATTTATAAAATCGGCGGCACATTCTATGAAGTGTCTACCTCTTGCGGCGGCTCTGAACCACTTTTTGAAAAGATGAAGCGGCTCATAAAATCAGAAAACCTTAAAACGCCTACTGACAAAGGAAAAAAAGTCCGTTATAATGAAGATAGCAACCTGTCTGTCGGGCGTTCATTACAGGAGGAATGAACATGACAGCAAATACATATAAGCCCGAACAGATAACCGCATTATATGCCCGTTTAAGTCAAGAGGACGCATTGGACGGGGATAGCAACAGCATTGTTAATCAAGAGTTAATATGTAAAGGGTGGTTTCTGCCACCTAATACATATGACTGCGGCTCATTTGTGGTGAATTGAAAAGCAGTTATAGGAAAGGAGCAAAATTCGTATAACCGCTGAAATCCAACACAGAAAGGAGCTGTTGCTTTATGAAGTCCCTGTTTGAACAGATGGGCGGCACTTACCGTCGGGAGGGAGATTACCTCATCCCGAATCTCGCCCTGCCGGACACCGGCGACAATCAGATCGGCAAATACGGGCGTATGCGCCGCCGTTATCTGAAAGAACACCGAAGTATACTTTACACAAACCTGCTGACATCAGGAAATTTGCGCTGTCATTTGGCGGAAATCGACCAAGCCTGCAATGAGCGTATGGAAAACATCGTATCTGCTATGGCAAAGCAGGAAGGCGTAACCGAAGCGCTGAAAGCGGCCGACCAGATGGAGTGGGTGCGCCGTATGAATAGTATTCGCAACCGTGCAGAGGAAATTGTACTGACGGAACTTGTATACGCTTAATTGAATGCCCGTTATCGGCTGTATGGCTGATAACGGGCATTTTTTCACTTCATCAATCTTCTTTCTCTGCGCTGGCTACAAGACGGTCAAAATCGCTCTGATACAAACGGTCTTGGATAATCCGGTACTGCTCAAATTCACTTTCTGCAAAGGCTTTGGCGATTGCAACAGTAACCTTTCCCTTGTCCTGCAAAATTTCAGCATCATTGAATTGCAGAAACGCATCCAGCTTGGAAGCCCAATCTGCCATTGTCATGGGAATATGCCATCTGGCCTGCCTTGTGGCATAGTCCAGATACATCGTGACAATCTCATTTAGCTCCTGCATCTCATCAACGGACAAGTAGTTTTTTGCAATAGAAACATCGGCTTTTACAATCTTTCCATTGGGAGCGTTGCGCCATGAAGTCAATCCCATATGTTCCTTTGTGTGGTCAGCCCTTGCCACAATAACCTCCGCTGCGGTATTTCCGTGAACGGCATAATGCATCTTGTTCTGTACCGACGCAAAAAAATCTTTTGTAATCTGACTGTCGACGGAGTAATCAACGGCAGTGGCATAAATATCCGTGATTTTCTGGTAGAAACGGCGCTCGCTGGCTCTGATTTCCTGTATTTCGGAAATCAGATGGTCAAAATAATCCTCGTCGAAGATCTGGCCGTTGATCAGCCTGCTTTTATCTAAGACATATCCCTGCTTTGCAAAGGTGTCCAGCACCTTTGTTGCCCATTGCCGGAATTGTGTTGCCCTGCCGGAGTTAACACGGTAGCCGACGGCGATAATAGCGGACAGCGAATAGAATTTGTATTGATAGGTTTTCCCGTTATCCGCAACTTGTGCAAAATTTGCACAAGTTGCATCTTCGGACAATTCGCCGCTTTCATAAATATTTTTAAGGTGCTTTGTAACAACGCTTCTGTCCACATCAAAAAGCTGGCCGATTGCCTTCTGTGTCAGCCATACATCGTGATCCTGCACACGGACTTCAATGCCGTCCTCGTGAGCGTCCTTTGTAAATACAAGGAAGTCCACCGTGCTGTTTCGGATTTGCAGTTTGTTGTTTTTCTTTTCAGCCATTGTATATCACCATCCCATCAATCATCGTCCGATTTCGTTTTTTTGCCCTGCTCTTGTAAACATTGTGCTTATTCTTGCACTGCGGGCTGCAAAACACGGCGCTCGGCCTGCTTGCGACAAAGGCTTTCGTGCAGTGCCTGCAAAGACGGATCGGATTTTTGCTGTCGGTCAGCATAAAGCTGAACATCATTTGTATGCCCAAAAGAAGAGAGTGGAAATCCCAGATAATGGTCGGCTTATCCAGCAGAGCGATATGATAGGAGGGCGCATTGCCGCCAAAAGCTGCCATGCTCTGCTGCATCAGACGGCGGGTATCCTTGCTTAACGTGTCGTAATCTTCATAATAAAGCATACTGTTGACATAGGTAAACGCCCAGTCGATGAACTGCTGCTTCATCCAGTCGTACCGTTCCGCATACTCCCGCTGAAAGCTCATATTGACCGCCATCGGCTTGTCCGTCATGGTCATCGCCAGCGCCATCATCACACGGTCATTTTCGATATTCCACATAGATTCGATTCCGTGCTTAATCACGTCCAGCTTGTCAAAGGGGAAAAAAAGTTCCAGATATTTTTCGGTGGACATCGTTTCCTCTTTTATAAAATGGTTTTTCGGCAGGTACACCGCTTCATATTCCATAAAATCCGGCGTGGTGGGCAGTGCGGTCATCAGGCCGAACAGCCCGTACTTCACGGCAAACCGGCGGATAGCGGTCTGGATTTCCGTATCCGGTTTCTTTGCCATTCCCATACGCCCGATGTCGATGGCGTCCAGCACGATCTGGCGGTATTCCGCCAGAGGATCGTAGATGCCCGGCTGCGCTGCTTTTGTGGGTGTAAGATACAAAGTCCCATCCGCTGCCGCTTTCCATTCATATTCGCTGTACCGCACCCATTGGGAACTGGTGCGTTCAAAAAGGTTCGTCATACACTAAACCCTCCGCTATGTATTGTAACCCCAATAACTCGAATTCATATTATCTATTATACTGCTTCTTCGTTCCGTTATCAACCGTCAGTCCGCACTCTCTTAAAAATTCTTTTTCCAGCAAGGTCATCGGCTGCTGCTTTTCCGCCTTGTCCGTCAGGGCGGCAAGCAGCTTTTTTCGTATCTTTTTGAACATCGTACCACGCACCTTGCGGATATTCCGGTCGCTTTGTCCCCGTATTCCAGCAATCCGTGTGGAACTGAACAGCCGGACGGCGCAGAGGAACAGCAATTCCTTGTGTTCCTCATTCAAATCCAAAAGGATCTGTGACAGTTCTTCCTCCGCCACAAGCTCGTGTATGTCATAGGGACAGCAGAAAATCACATCAAGAAAATCACCTTTGCGGAGCTGCTTTTCCAGCACACCGTTTAATGTGTCCGGGAAAAAGAGCTCATTCACTGACGCTCCGTATTCCAGCGGAAGATCGTCCCCGCTACGGCTGAGTTCATGATAGCGTTCCCTGCGCTCCCGGTTGGCGTCCAACCTGTCCCACCATGCGATGACATTTTCAAAATCCTTTTGCGTTCTGGCAGCGTCCTCCAGACGGGCAAGGGCTTCCGCCTGCAATTCCCTTCTGAGTTTCTTCCGTTCCGGCTCTTTTTCTTCGGTATCTTCCTCAAAGGGATGTTCTGCGGCATCTGTTTCCAGATCTTCAATAAGACGCTGCTCTTTTGCAAGCTGCCTCTGGGCCTGCTCGGATAAACCGGCTTGCTCGACATCGCTTTCGTTTTCATAATCATCTTCAAACACCGCAGAAACCTCCCTTCAGAAATATTTTTCAAAATTTCTTTGATTTTGCGAAAAAACAGTTCCGCTAACCACCCTGTATTTCTCCTATTAGTGAGGAAGTAATCTATTTTTCTTATTTTAGATTACTTCCAGCAGTAAGAAAGGAGGAATGACCGATGCCAAGCCAAAACCGTGAACTGACAGGCCGGGAAAAGCAGCGGATGAAAAAGCTGATTACTTCTCTGTGCGCCAACTACGACAGGGAATACGGATGTCTGCCGCTGGCCTGTGACTGTCCCATGTTCGGTATCTGCTACACAAACAGCGCCCTGTGCCGGTATTTCCGCAGCGCAGTGCTGCCGACCGACGCAAAGCTGCAAGCTGTGTTTAGTAGTGAGCCGACGCCATTAACGGCTTGCAGGCAGTGCGGCAAACCGTTCCCGGCTGACGGGAAACGGATGTACTGTTCGCAGCGCTGTGCCGAAGAAGCCCGGCGCAGGCAGACCGCCGCACGGGTGCGGAAATACCAGGAGAAAAAACAACAGCAGATGTAACGCTTTTGCCCTCGGAAAGCCTTACGGCACAAGGCTTTTCCGGGGGCATTTCTGCACAGGCAGGGTGTTTATCCCTTATGTTCGCTTTCAGACGCATAAATGGTTACACCATGCCGGAACTTGTGATATAATGAAATCACCACAAATGAGCCGGAAGTCTGAAAGGAGCGCATCATGAGCGTGAAACAGACGGAAGGAAAGATCACAGCTTTATATGAAAGGCTGTCCCGTGACGACGACCTGACCGGGGACAGCAATTCAATCATCAATCAGAAAAAATACCTCGAAGCCTACGCCCGCCAGCAGGGCTACGAAAATCTTGTCCATTACACCGATGACGGGTATTCGGGCGCTAATTTTGACCGCCCGGCATGGAAGGATTTGATTGCGGATATTGAGGCCGGGAAAGTAGCGCACGTCATCGTAAAGGATATGAGCCGGGCAGGGCGTGATTATCTGCAAACCGGCTTTTACACCGAGGTGTTTTTCCGGCAGCACGGCGTACACTTTGTTGCCATTGCGAACAGCGTAGACAGCAACGACCAGAACAGCAATGAGTTTGCGCCTTTCCTGAATATCATGAACGAGTGGTATTTACGGGATCTGAGCCGCAAGCAGAAAGCCGCTGTCCGTGTGAAGGGAGAATCCGGCAAGCCAACCACCAATATCGCCATTTACGGATACAAAAAAGACCCGCAGGACAAATACCACTGGCTGATCGACGAGGAAGCCGCCGCAGTTGTCCGCAGGATATTCCGCCTGACCATTGAAGGAAACGGCCCGTATGAGATTGCCCGCATCCTCTTTGACGAGCAGGTGGAAACGCCCGCCGTTTACTTTGGCAAAAAAGGTATGGGCGTCTGGAAAAGCAGGAAGGAATTCCCCAACCCGTATAACTGGAGCGGCTATATAGTCGGGCAGATTTTATCCAAGCCGGAGTATATGGGGCATACGGTCAACTTCCGTTCCCACAAGGCATCCTATAAGGATAAGAGCAGTGTCCCCAACCCAAAGGAAGAATGGCTGATTTTTGAAAACACCCACGAAGCTATTGTGGATAAGGAGACATGGGAGCTGGCGCAGAAGCTGCGGAAAACGCCCAAGCGCATTGACACCATCGGAGAGGCGAATCCTCTGACCGGGCTTCTCTACTGCGCCGACTGCGGCGAGAAGATGTATAACCACCGTTCCAGAGGCGGTACAGTGAAAAATCCGTACCCGTCAGACTTCTTTGACTGTTCCTCCTATACGCTGGCACATCAAAAGCGCACCCACGCTTGCAGCGGCCACTATATCCGGACAAAAGCGGTCAGGGAGCTGATTCTGGAAACCATCTGTGCAGCCAGCGCCTTTGCTGTCACAAATCAGGATGAATTTATGAAAAAGGTACGCTCCGCTTCCCGGATACGGCAGGCGGAAGCCGCAAAGGAAACCAAACGGAAGCTCAGCAAGAGCAAAAAGCGCATTGCCGAGCTGGATACCATCATCAAAAAGCTCTATGAATCCTTTGCCGTCGGGCGCATTTCGGAAGATCGCTTTGACAGGCCTGCTGGCAGAGTATGAAGCGGAACAGAAATCGCTTCAAATATCGGCTGCGGAGGCTAAACAGCAGGTATCCGCTTTTGAGGAAGATACCGGCCGTGCAGCGCAGTTCCCTGCGCTGGCAAAGAAATACACCGACTTTTCCGAGCTGACCACTCCGATGATCAACGAGTTTATTGACAAGATCATTGTCCATGCGCCGGAGAAGGTCGACGGGGATCGGGTGCAGGAGGTGGAGATTTACCTGAAATTCATCGGGCGGTTTGAACTGCCCGTCCCGGAACTGACGCCGGAGGAGATCAAGCGGCAGGAGCAGCTGAAACGGCACCGCATAAAAAGCCGGGAACGGTATCAGAAAATCAAAGCCGGTGAACACATTGTGGGACAGCCGTTCAGGCTGACCTGTAAATGCTGCGGGAAAGAGTTTGAATCCAAACGGTCAAACACACTGTTCTGCGGCCCCAACTGCCGGGCGAAATTTTACCGGCAGGAAGCGGCGGAAAACCGAAAGCGGGAATGCGTCTGCGAAAACTGCGGCAAGACCTTTACCACAACGAGAAACAATGCAAAATACTGCTGCGATGAATGCAGGACGCAGGCAAACCAGAAAATGCAGAAAGAACGCAATGCACGGACACGGCGGCTGATTCAGGAGGGTGCGATTTTAGAAAAGGTCTATCCGGCTGCGGCTGAGATGGACTTGACGAAGCTGGAGGATTTTCTGTATTGGGCATTACGATAAAGTGTTATGTAGGCGCTCCGGGCAACCGGGGCGCTTCTCTTTTTCCCGAAGGGCGCACTTACTCACCACCTGCAAAGCAGGCGGTGGTATCCCTCCCGTTGGTCGGGCTCGTGCGCTCTTCACAAAGTGTCTTTCAGCCGCTTTTCCAGAGGGGGGTAGGCAATGTCGCAAGCGAACATTCCCTGTGCAGTCGGCTCTATATTTTGCAATATCAGCAAAACGATGAGGTGGCATATTGCCACCCCATCCCGCCGCCTGCCTGCGAAAACCTGCCACCGGCAGCTTTTACGCAGTTATGGGTATCGCATTTTCGGCGACACCCATTTTCTCTTTTCAAAAGAGAAACAGAAAGAAAGGACGGTGAAAACAAATGGCAATCTATCATCTGGAAGCAAAAGTAATCAGCCGTGGTACAGGAAGAAGCGCTGTTGCAGCTTCCGCTTATCTGAGTTGTTCTAAAATCCTCAATGATTATGATGGGGTGCAGCATGACTACACCCGCAAGAAAGGACTGGTCTGGCAGGAAGTATTCCTACCAGAGTTCGCTCCGTCAGAATGGAAAGAACGGGGCGTGCTTTGGAACGCCGTAGAAGAAAATGAAAAGACAAAAGACAGTCGCCTTGCCCGTGAATTTGTGGTTGCTCTGCCGATTGAGTTGAGCGAAGCACAGTGGGAAAAGCTACTGTCCGATTTTATTTCTGGCACCTTTGTAGCTGATGGGATGTGTGCAGATGTGGCAATTCACGATCCATACCCTCCCGGTCACAATCCCCACGCTCATATCATGCTGACAGTGCGCCCGTTAGATGAAAAAGGGAACTGGCAATATAAGACGCAGAAAGAATATCTCTGTGTGAAAAATGGAGAGGAACAAGGTTTTACTGCGGATGAGTTTAAGATAGCACAGACAGAGGGATGGGAAAAGCAATACCAGTATAAGGTCGGTCGCAAGAAGGTATATCTGCCACCCTCCGAAGCGGAGAATCACGGCTATGAACGAGCCAGCAAGCATCCGAAAAGCACCAAGTTCGGCAGACAGAATCCCATTGCCGAGCGTTGGAATAGCGAAGAACAACTTGTTTTATGGAGAGCAGCATGGGCTGATGTGACGAATCGCCATTTGGAGACTGCCGGACACGAAGAACGCATCGACCATCGCAGTCATGCAGATCGGGGCTTGACCGAGCAGCCCACCATTCACGAGGGTGTGGTTGCAAGAGCATTGGAGAAAAAGGGTATTGTTTCTGACCGCTGTGAGTTGAATCGTCAGATTAAGGCAGACAATGCGTTGCTCCGTGAGCTGAAAGCAACAGTCAAGAAGCTGATGCAGGCAGTTAAAGCATCTGTTCCTGCGCTTGCGGAAGCAATGGAGTCCTTACGGGCGAACATGATTATTTTCCGCTATCAAATTCGCTATGCCGGTTTTGGAAAACACAAATTATCGGAAAGTCTGAATGTGTTGAAGCCCGATCTGGAGCGTTATACCTTACTGGTACAGCAGATTAAAAATAAGACTAAAGAACGAAAAACGCTGCTTGCAGAAAAGAAAGCGACACCATTTTATCAGTTTGTTGCTCATAATGATTTGGCAAAACAGATTGCCGAACTGACAGAAGACTTGGAAGAACTGAAATCCGAAAAGACGATGCTCCTCAGTTCATTTGATTGTAGTGAGGATACTGGAATTGCTGAGGTCAAAAAGAGTGTTGCGGCTATGGAGGAAAATTTGAAGCGGCTGACAAAGCAGGAAGAAAAATATGCTGCCGAGTTGGAAGATGCCTTAAAGCAGTTTTCGGAATTAAGGGAGCAGGCAAAAAATGTGGATTCAATGGAACTCGCAGAACAGCGGATCGCCTTACAGAGGGAGAAGATTCCATCTGCCACTTCCAAGATCAAAGCGGCATATGGAGAAAAATTTGATCCGCTTATCCTGTTTGACAGCAAACGTGATGTTTCTGAATTATTGGAAGAAAAAACAGAGGTACAATCTGTTCGTGAGCATTTGCAGAAAAAACAGAAGCAGACAGCAGAGCGTAAAAAAACTTCAAAGAAACACGAGCAGGAACGGTAAAATCCCGTTCCCGCCCGCTGATTTTTACAGAAGATCATTTAATAAGTTCATGCACTTGACTTTCTGTTGGAGATTTGCGCTGCCATAGACATTCAGCGTAAAGGACACATTCTTATGCCCCAAAATCTCGGAGAGAGATTTGATGTCAAACTCCGGTATTTCGATTGCCCGTACTGCAAATGTATGCCTGATCTCGTGGAACTTCACCTTTTGTAGCCCGTTTCGTTTCAGGAAACGAGAAAAGAACTGCCTGTATGTGCGAGGTTCGGTTGGCTTGGTCTTACCGGTCAAAAAGTAATGGTTGGGGTTCTCAGTATAGAACTTCTTGATAATGTTCATCAGCAATGACGGTACGGGAATTGTTCGAGCTGATGTCTTGGTCTTCGGCGGTCCTATGTGCAGATAGGATTCACCCTTTTTCTTGTCATAGATGCGCTGGACGGTTTTGTTGATGCTGATGGTTTTATCCGTCAGCGAAATGTCCTTCATTTGCAAGCCGCAAAGTTCACCGATTCGCACCCCAGTAAACAGTGCAATGAGAATGCCAGCAGTCTTCCTATTCAGGTTCATGTAGATGCACTGAATAAGAGCTTGCTCCTGATCTTTGGAGAGCGATACCACTTTCTTGACACCCAGTTCTTTTGGGTACTCTATCAAGTCCCAGTTGAGCAGTGGTATCGCCCGTTCCTTGTAGGCATACTCCATAGCAAGACGAAATACCAGAATTACATCTCGAATGGTCTTCACTGTGAGACCACCAGACTTGTCCAACCGCCCGGAGTCATAGAGATACGATATGTAGCTTTGAATGTCCTGCTCGATGATGCTGCCAATCTTCCGTTTGCCGAAGTGCGGTATCAAGTGGTTTTCGGCTATTAGCGTGAAGCTGGCATGGGTTGACGGTGTGATCATCGGCTTCTTTTGATTTAGCCAAGTGTTCAACAGCGTCTTAAATTGTGTATTATTAGTCATATTGACCACCTCCACAGATATTATCTGATGGAGAAATAATTAGGGCATTATAAACCTCAAGTAACGGTCTCGAAAAGCGTCCGAAGCTTCGCTTTCCGGGCTTTGACGAGCCGTGGAGAGCCGAGAGATTATCTGACTTCGCAGATCGTGTAACACGGAAGAACAGCAAAAACGAAACTGATCTTCCTTTAACTATTTCCTCAAAAGATGGTCTTGTTGATCAGGTAAGCTACTTCAATAAGACGGTTGCGAGTAAAGACATGAGTGGGTACTATCTGCTCAAAAATGGCGAGTTTGCTTACAACAAGAGCTATTCCGTGGGGTATGACTTTGGCTCTATCAAACGGCTGGATCGTTATCCGATGGGGGCTTTATCAACGCTTTACATCTGTTTTGCACTCAAAAGGCACGAAAGCGACTTCATCAAAGCCTATTTCGACTCTCTGAAATGGTATAGGGAAATATACATGATCTCTGCCGAAGGTGCAAGAAATCATGGTCTGTTGAATGTTCCAACCGAAGAGTTCTTTGACACAAAACATTATCTGCCAGAAAACACCGATGAGCAAAGAAAGATTGCAGACTTCCTTATCGCATTGGATCGTCGCATCGAGACGCAGCAGTCCCTCGTAGATAACCTCAAGAAGTATAAAAGAGGTGTCATGCAAAGAATATTCCGAAATATGTCTATGCTTTCCCCATCAGGTTTTGAGACAGTACAATTATCTGCAATTTTCAAAAAGATTTCTCGTAGAAACAGCAATGAAGAAATAAAAAATGTCATTACAAACTCCGCAGAGTATGGTTTAATCCCTCAACGGGACTTTTTTGACAAAGACATAGCAGTTGATGGAAACACATCAAATTATTATGTTATTGAGCATGGTGACTTTGTTTATAATCCCAGAAAATCTAACACAGCTCCTTAAGGTCCTTTCAACCGATATGAGCGAGAAGAAAGAGGCATCATTTCTCCACTATATACCTGTCTGGTGTTGCAAGCAGATATAGAGCCATCCTATCTTGTATGGTATTTTAAGAGCGATGCTTGGTATCGGTATATTTACGATAACGGATCGCAAGGTGTTCGGTATGATAGAGTTTCAATGACGGATGGTCTCTTGATGGGAATACCGGTTATTATTCCCTCAAAAGAGGCACAGCTAAAAATAGCCAAGCTCCTTGACTGCTTGGAAAGTCGATTTCAAACTGAACTTTCTCAGTATGAATCCCTAAAATCTATTCGAGTGGCATTATTGCAACAGCTTTTTATATAAAGAGCTGTTGCAGCATGGATGACCGGATTTTTGCCAGATAAAGTGTTAGATGTTCTTCGTTCTCTATCTTTACATCTATTTTCAGCAGCAATGAAGAAATCCTCTTCTGCTCCCAAATGGGAGGTCTCAATACTTTCACTGCACCGAGTTGGGGACTTGTTAGCTGAGGAACGCCCGTTGATTCAATATAAATGGAAGTGGCATTGATTATGTGAGCAAAGAAATCCACATCATCTTCGTATTTAGGGACTAACGAAAGAAGACGGACAATCGGAACATACTTGCAGTGACGAGCTATCGCATGACCAACTTCGCCTCTTCCAGATACAGTAATAGAATCACCTTCTACTTTGAAGTAGTTTGCATAGCCATATAAACCATTATTAGTCAAGGCGTTTGCATACACTGGATATGGATAACTTGTTGAATATGTGGGTGAACTATTTTGTCGGTCAATATCGCCTCCAGCAGAAATCGTAAAAATTTCTGCCAAACTTACAGTTTCCCAGTGTTTATTTTCACTGCCAGCAAAAGCCACTGTACCAGAAATTAACGCCTTAACGAGTCCTCTTTTATACTTCTGACTAAGTACGCAGAAAAGCTATATGAAAGACGAAAATCCCTTGCAGTAGCGGAAACTCTCTGCTACTGCAAGGGATTTTGCTTTAAGTTCTTCCTACTATTCGATTGGAAAATAAACCTCAAGTAACGGTCTCGAAAAGCGTCCGAAGCTTCGCTTTCCGGACTTTGACGAGTCGTATAAGGACACTACATTAGGCGAAATTGCATCACTGGTCAATAGAACTGATCCTAAGTCCGATGCTCCAATTATGATGCTGAGTGCCGGTAATGGCTTTATTATGCAGTCTGAGAAGTATTCAAGAGACAATGCTGGTCAAAGTCTCAAAAAATACATTCTTCTCAAAAAGGGAGAATTGGCTTACAATCACGGAGCTTCTAAAGCAAAACAATACGGATGCTGTTATGAACTTACCGAGAATGAAGCCAGAATCCCTTATGTGTACCATTGTTTCAAGGTTTGTGAAACAGAATACACGCCGTACATCGCAATCGCCCTGAACAATACCAAGATGGACAATCAACTCAAACGCCTCGTGTCTTCCAGCGTGCGCATGGACGGGTTGTTGAATATTTCTTTTGAGGACTACATGAGCATTACGATGTCCCTGCCTTCCTCAGAGGAACAGAAGCACATTGCGGATTTTTTTAGTAAGCTGGATGAAAGAATTAAGGCACAAGAGAGATTAGTGTCTTCCCTCAAGAAGTATAAAAGAGGACTTCTTTCAGCTATTTTTGAACGCCGCATTCGGTTCAAGGATGATGATGGAAGTAAGTTCCCTGAATGGGAACAAAAGAAACTTATTTCATGCTGTAATGGATTTGACAATCTACGACAACCCATCACAGCTAATTTGAGGCGAAAAGGTAAGTATCCTTATTACGGAGCGAATGGAATACAAGATTATGTTGATGACTATATTTTTGACGGCGAATATATTCTGCTGGCAGAGGATGGTGGACATTTTGATGAATTTGCGTCAAAACCCATCGCTCAGTTTATATCTGGGCGAGTTTGGGTAAATAACCACGCACATATCATTCAAGCGAAGCAAGGATATAATAACAAGTACATCTTTTATTGCTTGGAGCATAAAGATATTCGCAAATATATAAATGGCTCAAGTAGAGCAAAGCTCAATCAAGAGGATATGTGGGATATTCCAATTCCTGTCCCGTGTTTGTATGAGCAAGAAAAGATAGCAGATTTTATAACAGCGATTGACTGCTCAATAAACGATAATGTGAGGCAACTTGAAACGCTTCAAGACCTCAAAACGAGCTTGTTGCAGCAGCTCTTCATATAAAGAGCTGCTGCAATAGTCCTTTCCTCATTGCCTCAAGTTCGGACAGTAGTTGTTCCTCTTTGGCAATGCGATCATCATAAATGGAGAGCAAGTACGCAACTCTTTTTTGTTCTTCAAGAGAAGGGATAGGAATAACCATATCGGCTATTGCAGATGCTAAAATATGCCGTATTGTGTTACCGGTTGTGATCGATGCTATCTGTTTATTGCCAGCCTCGGAATTTATATACTGAGCAACATAATCAGAAAAACAGTTTCCCCCGTTGCTCATAATAATTAGCGCATGACAGTTTGCACCTTCATATTCCTTTCCAACAACCGCACATTCGCCTACATGACCAGACTGAACAACAAGAATATCGTCTCGTTTCAAAATATTCTTTGAGTGTTTAGCATTAAAATCTTTTGTAACATAATAGACAGTATCATCTGTGATTTTTCCGGCATGGATGTTTGTTCCTTGTAAATACCTTACACCATGCTCTCTGTCGGTAAAAAACGGAGTAACAGTACCAACAAATCCATTTCTGATAAATGGGAATAAATCACCCAAAGAAACTATTTGTAAATTTGTTTCAAAACTGCCTTTTTCTTGAGCGAAAAGTCTTCTCGTGACACCTCTTTTATACTTCTTGAGGGCATCAACCAAAGAACGCTGTTTGTCAATTTTCTGCTCTATGGCATTGAGAAACAAAGCAATTCTATCCTGTTCCTTTGCTGAGGGGATATTTATAGGCATTGCAAAAAAAGTGTCATCCTTGATGCTCACCCTATCATGCCTTGCACCGCTGTCACCAGACATATAGATATACCGATGCCATGCCGACGAACGGAAGTACCATTCAAAATACAGAGGATTGATCTCCTGCTTTGCTCGGAAGCACAGGTACAATGGGGACACTATCCCTGCTTCTGGATATTTATAGCTGCTTATGGGACCGTAGGGTGCATCGGTAGATTTCCGTGGGTTATAAACAAAATCATTTGTCTCGATGATATAGTACCCATCTGTATTATCGCTGTTTGCGATGTCCTTATCAAAATAGTCACGCTGCGGAATAAGCCCCTGCTTTGCTGAATTGCAGATAACATTGGTTATCGCACCATCAGCATTTTTCTTGATATTTTTGGCAAAATAGTCCGAAAGGAGTGCTGCCTTCCACGGCTCATCAAAGCCCGGAAAGCGGAGCTTCGGACGCTTTTCGAGACCGTTACTTGAAGATACATTTGCCATAATTATTTGCCCTCCACTTCAAACGGGAAATCAAGTCCCAGTTCGTCAAAAAACGGTTTCAGCTCTGCATCAATGTCCTTGATTTCACTTTGCAGCTTGCGGATCTCCGCAGCTACTTCGTTCAGGTCAATTTCTTCTTCCGGCTCAAAGGTGTCAACATATCGGGGAATATTGAGGTTGAAACCGTTCTCTTCAATCTCCTGCATGGTTGCAACATGAGCATACTTGTCCACATCTTTACGGCGCTCATAGGTCTCGACAATCTTATCAATGTCGCACTCACGGAGGATGTTCTGGTTCTTGCCAGCTTCAAAATCATTTGAAGCATCAATGAACAGAATGTTATCGGAATTGCCGTTGCGCTCTCTCTTGAGAACAAGGACACACACCGGAATACCTGTGCCGAAGAAGAGATTGGCAGGGAGACCGATCACGGCATCCAGCACATTCAACTTCTGGATAAGGTGTTTACGGATCACTTCTTCCGCAGCACCACGGAACAGAACACCATGAGGCAGCAGCACAACAGCTCGTCCGTCCTCATCCATGTGATGTACCATGTGCTGCACAAAAGCAAAGTCAGCCTTGCTCTTCGGGGCAAGCTTGCCGTATTCGTTGAACCGGGGGTCTTCCATGAAACTCAGATCGCCAGACCACTTTGCAGAATACGGAGGATTGGCAACCTGTACACGGAACTTCATGTCTCCAAAGTAATCATGCTCCAAGGTATCACCGTTGTAGATGTTAAAGTTACGGTAGGGAATGCCACGGAGAATCATGTTCATTCGGGCAAGGTTGTAGGTGGTGGAAGTAAGCTCCTGACCATAGTAGTTACGCACATTTGCATAGTTTTTGAGGCGCAGCAAAAGAGAGCCGGAGCCACAAGTGGGATCGGCTGCGTCCTTGACATCCGTTAGTCCCAGACAAGCCAGACGGCACAGCAGCTCGGCAGGACCTGAAGGAGTGTAGAATTCACCAGCCTTCTTACCGGCTGTTGCAGCGAATTGACCGATGAGATACTCATAGGCATTGCCAAGAACATCAATCTTTGTGTCTTCTACTCCGAAGTTGATTTCGTCCAGAGAGGCAATGATTTTTGCCATGACAGCACTTCTGTCTTTGACGGTATGCCCCAGTTTAGTAGAGTCGAGCTGCATATCAGAGAACAGCCCATCGAAGTCCTCTTGAGAATCATTGCCAAGTGTGGACTCCATAAGGGCATTGATTGCTTTTTGCAAAAACTCAATGTCAAAAGAACGGTTTTCAACCATCTTGACCATCTTGCGGAACAGGAATTGCGGTTCAATGATAAAGCCCAGATCGCGCAGAGTCTCTTCTACAACGGCTTCCTTGTATTCCTCATCAGCCCATGCGTCTTCATAGCTGATGCCATCGTCTTTCAGAAGATTCGCCATGTACTTCTCTGTACGGTCAGACAGATAGTAGTAGAAAATCATGCCCAAGATGTAGTTCTTAAACTCATACGCCTCCATATTACCCCGAAGTGCGTTTGCCATCGCCCAAAGCTTATTGCAAAGCTCTTTCTGGTGCGCCTGAATACTGTTGTCCATTTTACATTCTCCTTATTGAAATTTTTCGGTGTGCTGCCGGATAAAGTCTACAATTCTGTTCACCAGAGAGCGTTTTTTCAGCAGCGGCATTGGTTTTTCGATACGGTCACGAATATTACCGGCATCCATTGTGCCGGAAAACTCATATTCCGAGATGAAGTCGGTCAGCATAGTTGGATCAATTTCTTCTGTATGAGCAAAGGCGACAATTTCTTCACGCTTTGCCTCATTTTCAAAGTCATTGTAGGCAGCGTCGATCTCATCTGCGCTTTCCAGCCCCACAACAACACGATCCAAAAAGGCTTGTAGAATCTCCACCTTGCGGAGCAACTGTGGATTATCAGTTCTTCCCAGTTCTTCCTTGATATGCTTAATATCATAATCCTTCTGTTTGGCATCATCGAAGTGAATGTTGCGGATAAGGTTCATGATATAAGCAACATTGATTCGGTCACTTTCCATCAGCTCAATGCAGAAATCCACATCGTTCAGGACGGAAACAACTTCACGATCTTTCTTTTGCTTTGCATAAAGCATCAGATACTTGCTCTTATAGTCCTGGTATTCCTGCTCGCTCATGATGAGAGAGTCATGGTCGAAGCTGAACTCAATGAAGGTTTGGAGCGATTGCAAATACTTGGTCAGCTCACGGAATGTCTCAACGAAAAGCTTCTGGTCATCCTCGTTTTGTATGGTGTCAATGTCCGCTGGAGTCTGAGCGATTTCTTTCAAGCGAGTAACCATTTCATTGTACTTCTCGACGAAATAGGGATAGTCAGGAACAACAATGCCAGAAGTATCGTGGCTCTGAGAAAATAGGGTAAGAGCGTCATCTGTCCTCTTTTTCAGATTACGGTAGCAGATGATAATACCAAAGGGTTTCGTTTCCTTTTCAACACGGTTGGTTCGTGAATAGGCTTGCAGTAGGTCATGGTATTTCAAATCCTTGTCCACATAAAGAACGGATAACTGCTTGCTGTCAAAGCCGGTCAGGAACATATTTACTACAAGAAGGATGTCAAGGGACTTGGTTTTCTTGCCCTTTACACGGTCTGAAATATCCTTGTGATAGGCTGAGAAGGTGTCTGTCGAGAAATTGGTGCTGTACATCTCGTTATAGTCTTTGATGATCCGTTCCAGAGCGTCCCGACTATGCTCATCTTTACCTTCTGCTTCTTCGTTCTGTCCATAGGAGAAGATACCGCTGATATTCAGGTCATGATTGATCTTCTTGAAAATGTCATAGTATTTGACCAGAGCTTCAATCGAAGAGACAGCAAAGATAGCTGTGTACTGACCATTTCTTGTCTTCGCTTTATGGTTTTGTACAATGTGGTTTGCGATCATCGACATCCGTTCCTCGGACATATAGAGTTCGCCTATATCAATTCCATCTGCCATTGTAGGATCATCCCAGTCGAAATTGCCCTCCATAGTCTTGATATATTCGATATGGAAGCCGAGAACATTGTTATCAAAGATTGCGTCTTTGATAAGATAGTTATGTACGCATTCCCCGAAGAGCATTTCTGTGGTCTGTGTGATCTTTCCTTCCGTCTTTCCATTGACCTCAAAACGAGGCGTGCCGGTAAAGCCGAAGAACTGTGCTTTCTGGAAGTGCCGCACGATGTCCTTGTGCATATCTCCGAACTGACTGCGGTGACACTCGTCGATGATGAAGACAACCTTCTCATCCTTGTAGGTATCCATAATTTTAGCATACTGAGGACGCTTCACGGCGTTCGCCATTTTCTGCATTGTTGTAACGATAAGCTGCCGGTTTTTGTCTTGCATCTGCTTTACAAGAACATCAGTACGGTCAGTGGCATCAACAGAGCCGTTTTCAAACTTGTTGAACTCTTCTGTGGTTTGGGAGTCCAAGTCCTTCCGGTCTACAAGGAAGATGACCTTTTTGATATTGGGATTGGCTGCGAGGATTTGTGCCGTCTTAAAAGATGTCAGCGTTTTTCCTGCGCCGGTTGTATGCCAAATATAGGCATTGCGATTGGTGAGGGTGGCTTGCCGGACAAGAGCCTCTACCGCATACACCTGATAGGGACGCATCACCATGAGCAACTTGTCTGTGTCATTCAAGATGGTGTATCTCGTCAGCATCTTGATGATATGGTCTCTGGCAAGGAAGGAGATAGAGAACTCTTTCAGGTTGGTGATACGCACATTGTTGAAGTCCGTCCAGAAGAAGGCAAGGCTGTGAAGCATATCTCTGTCGGAGTTAGCAAAGTATTTTGTATCAACGCCATTGGACACAACGAAAAGCTGAATGAAGTGGTACAGTCCATTGTAGGAATGCTTTTTATAGCGCATTACTTGGTTGACAGCTTCTCGAATATCTATGCCACGCCGCTTCAACTCCACTTGAATGAGAGGAAGTCCATTGACAAGGATCGTCACATCATAACGATTGACATACTTCCCAACAACGGTTGTCTGGTTTGTTACTTGAAAGATATTCTTTGTGTGGTCGGCATCGAAGAAGGAGAGGTACACTTTCGTTCCGTCCTCACGCTCCAGCACGAACTTATCTCGAAGTATTTTTGCACTCTGGAAAACAGATTTTCCAAGCATGATGTTGAATACACGCTCCCATTCTTTGTCTGTTAAAGGATGGTCGAGCTTTGCCGCATTGAAGGCTGCAAATTGTATTTTGAAATTTTCGAGTAGTGCATCGTAATCAGGAATAGACACAGGATTGTATCCCTGTTTATTTAGTTGTTCTATAAATTGCTGTTCAAGAGCTGCTTCGCTTTGGTATGACATATCTTCAACTCCTATACTTGAGGATTCTTTTACAAAACAGATTGCTTTTTAAGAAAGCCCATTTTTATTTTCAAACTTATTCGTCAACAAATTCCATGATGTCATCTATTGTGCAATTCAATGCCATGCAGATTTTTCCTAAAACATCCGTGGTTACATTGTCGCCGTGATTTAATTTATTGATAGTATAATGACTAATTCCAGCAGCTTTTTCTAAATCTCTTTTTTTCATATCTTGATCAATTAGCATTTTCCAGAGTTTTTTATAGCTTACTTTCATTCCTATGCCTCCATTCAAGGAAAATCATAACTACCTACAGTATAGCACTATTAGGATAAAAACTCAAATATTGTGTTTGCTATCGCTGTAATATAATTCGAAAAAATAGCTGTATTTCTAAAGAGAAAACACCCTTGACAAATCTCATCTCAGCGCACCCTGCTGGAGAAATACGCAAAAGAAAAGGGCTGCTCAATGACCGGACCGGAAGATCCCGACATTCTGCGCCTGAACGTGCTGGCCTGACAGGGA
>OHRG01000812.1_pt1 | contig 19631 bp, 20 predicted proteins | sample 1578351 | NCBI WGS metagenome assembly OHRG01 (sample SAMEA3879599, study PRJEB24766) | human gut metagenome | biome: human-associated habitat; feature: feces | place: USA | collected 1985/1987
TTTCCAGAACCTCCTGATGACTCTTATCGTACAGATATCCGAAAAGCTGTACGACCATCATCTGTTTTTCTCTTACATTAGTATAAACCACATTGTATTCTGAATCGATGACTGCAATGGAAATATTATTTTTCTCTGTAAATCTTCCCAGGTCTTTTTCCGGTGTCTCAGAATCGATTGTCCCGTTCTCCACACCTTCCTGCACCATTGTATAGGCCTTTATAAATTCTGATTTCTTATTGGAAATATAATACTTCTCCAGAAAGCTTCCGTTGACGATCATAAATACAACGATCATAAACAGAATCAGACCTACAAAAACAGTCATCATCTGTCTTTTTATTGAATATTTCATGACTGTACCTCGAATTTATACCCCATACCCCAGATAGTCTTAATATAATCTCCTTTATCACCAAGTTTACTTCTCAGCTTCTTTACATGGGTATCAATGGTTCTGGCATCCCCGAAATAATCGTAATTCCATACATTATTCAAAATCTTTTCTCTCGAAAGTGCGATTCCCTGATTTTCAATAAAATATGCCAACAGTTCGAACTCTTTGTAACTTAAATCTATCGGAACTCCGTCAATCTTCACCTCGTGTGCTGCCTTATCCACAGAAATGCCACCTGCATCCACAACTTCATCTGCCGCAAATACATTCGTTCTTCTTAAAATAGCCTCAACTCTCGCAACAAGAATCTTTGGACTAAACGGCTTGGAAATATATTCGTCCACTCCCAGATCAAATCCCTGCAGCTCATCCCGCTCTTCCGATCTTGCCGTCAGCATGATGATCGGCACCTTTGAATGCATACGGATCTCCCGACAAACCTGCCATCCATCCATCTTCGGCATCATCACATCTAAAATGACCAGCGCAATATCTTTATCCTCATAAAAATAGTCCATTGCCTCCATGCCGTCTGCGGCCTCTAACACGGTATATCCCTGCCTCACAAGAAAATCCTTTACCAGCTTTCTCATCCTGCTCTCATCATCTACTACTAAAATTTTCGTCTTATCCATCTTTTCCTCACTCCTCATCTTGCCACTCTTTGTTACTGTGAACAGCAACCACTCTTTAGCTTCATCATATCAAAGATTTATGTCCGTACTGTGAAATTTCTGAATTTATTCTACACTCTTTAATGACTCCACCATATCAATCTTTTTGAGTTTAAAATACATGACAAGATTTACAAATACAGAAAATGCAAGTGTAATCAGAAAACTGTATCCATAACTGGACATTTCAATACTGCGTCCGAACATCGCAGAATCTACTTCTACTGTCACGATCACAAACCGGTGCAGAATACTTCCGAGAATAATACCGGCAACGCCGCCGATTACAGTCAGTATCATATTTTCCCTGTATACATATGCCGATACTTCATTATCATAAAATCCAAGTACCTTCAATGTTGCCAGTTCTCTTCTTCTCTCTGTAATGTTGATACTGTTGAGGTTATACAATACGACAAATGCCAAAAGCCCTGCCGAAATAGCCAGCACTGCCATTACAATATCCAGACTTCCAAGCATGTCATCCAGCTGATCTTCAATGGAATCTGTATAGCTGATATTCAGTGCTCCTTCTCCTTTCAAGATATCCTCTCCCAAAATCTCCAGCTGATCTTCATATCCTTTTTTCATCTGGAAATACACACTGTTATACTGCGGCTCTTCCCCATACAAAGACTGGTATATTTCAGGACTCATATACAGATAGTGCCCGATATAATTTTCGCAGATCTTTCCGACCTTTACTTTGACATCTTCTTTTCCTGTCTGGCAGAGCGTGATCGTATCCCCTTCCTTTACTTCCAGAAGTTTCGCTGTCTTCTCTGTAAGGATTACCCCCTCCGTCTCCAGATCATACTGCGTATGAGATCTGCGATCACGAAATACTGCCATTTCTTCAAAATCCTGTAGATCTTCCGGAACATTCAGATATACTTCCTGTTCTTCGTTCCCATGTTTTACCTTCATCTGACCAAGATATCCCACCGCCGTCTTATCTACCTGATCATTCCAGTACAACTCCTGTTCCACATTATTCTGCTCCTGCTTACTGGCGCTGGTATTTAAAATAATATTGGCATCATAGAGCTGAAGTTCATGATACTGAAGCTTCGCAATATCAACAATAGAATCCCGCAGGCCAAATCCCACTAAAAGCAGAGCCATACACCCGCCAATTCCAAACACTGTCATAAAAAACCGCTTCTTATAACGCAGCAGATTCCGGATTGTTGCCTTCCAGATAAAATTGAACTGACTCCACAAAGATGGAATCTTCTCCAAAAATACTCGTTTTCCCTTTTTCGGGGCAGGAGGGCGCATCAATTCCGCAGCCTGTTCTCTCAATTCTTTATAGCAAGAGAACAATGTAGCTCCCATCGTACACAACAGAGCCGTCAGTGACGCTGAAACTCCATAGTAAAGGTTATATGGAATCACAGCCGTATTCATATGAGGATACATAATTCCATAAGCTGTCACAATGATATAAGGAAGGATTTTTTCTCCAATCAGCACACCGAACACACAGCCTCCCACTGTCGCCCAGAATGCATATCCCAAATATTTTCCGGCAATGGAGCGCCTGGAATATCCCAGCGCTTTGAGTGTTCCGATCTGAGTCCTCTGCTCTTCCACCATACGCGTCATAGAAGTCAGACTGATCAACGCCGCAACTAAAAAGAATAAAACAGGAAATGCTCTCCCGATGGCCCGCATTCGGTCGGCATTCTCTCCGTAGCCACTGTACTCTGTCAGATCTTCCCTGTCATTTACATACCACTTTCCCTGTTCCAGGCTTGTCTTTTGCTGCTCGATCTGCTGTTGGATCTGAGGTGCTGCAATTTCCATCGCCTCCGGCGGAACTTCTGCCAGTAATTCTGCCTGCTTCTGATCCATCTGCTGCATCAGCTCTTCCCGACGGATATCCTCACGCTCCGACTGGATCGCTTCCACCTTCTTTTTTGTCTCATCCACCAGATTATCATACTCTTTTGTAAAAGCAGTCTCTTCTTTTGCGCCTTTCACCTGAATCGAAATTTCTGTATACGCATCCATCTGAAAGCTTTCCGGAAGTACCGATATAAAACCACTGACACTTCCGTTTCCGATCATACTGCTTCCTCTGGAAAAGGAAATGTACTCCGGACTGCTCACACTTCCCACGATCTGAAAGGTGCTCTGTGTCAGTTCTTCTGTCACTTCTGTATCCTCATCCTTCAGAAATGTGATTTTATCTCCGATCTGATATCCGCTGGATGCCAGAAAATCTGCATCTGCCACGCACTCGTCCGCTTTCTCGGGCATACGCCCCTTTTCTGCCTTCAGCTCATTTATCCCATCCTGAGAGGAAAAAATATGTACGACCTTCTGACTGCCGTCCACATCACATAAGGCATCCATGGAATAGACAGGCTGTGCCTGTTCCACTCCCTTGATCTCCCGTATCGCCTGCAAGTCATCCGCTGTCAGCCCCATCGTACTGATTACCTGCAGATCCATCAGCTTACTTTTGTCAAAATACGCGTCTCCCGATAAGCGCATATCCGGTTCCGCTGCCCGGATTCCCGAAAAAAACGCAGTTCCTATGGCAACAATGAAAAAAATGGAGAGAAATCTTCCGAAGCTCTTTCGTATTTCCATATAAAAATCTTTTCGCAGTGCTTTTTTTCTCATCTCATCCCCCTACCACTCAATCTCATCTATGGATATCGGATTCTCGTTTACTTTCATACTGGATACTTTTCCGTTTTTGATCTTGATCAGACGGTCGGCCATCGGTGCCAATGCCGAGTTGTGTGTGATCACGATCACGGTCATTCCCTTTTCCCTGCACATCTCCTGCAAAAGCTTCAGGATCGCCTTTCCGGTATTATAATCCAGTGCTCCGGTCGGCTCATCACATAAAAGAAGCTTTGGATTTTTAGCCAGAGCTCTTGCGATAGAAACTCTCTGCTGCTCTCCCCCGGAAAGCTGTGCCGGGAAATTATCCATTCGCTCCTCCAGTCCGACTTCTTTTAATACTGCTCTTGCATCCAGCGGATTTCGGCAGATCTGAAGCGCCATCTCTACATTCTCCAGAGCAGTCAGATTCGGGATCAGATTATAAAACTGGAACACAAACCCGATATCATCCCGCCGGTATCCCGTCAGCTGCCTCTCACTGTACTTTGTAATATCCTGACCGTCCACTGTGATCCGACCGCCACTGGCGGTGTCCATCCCGCCAAGTATATTCAAAACCGTCGTCTTTCCTGCCCCACTTGGGCCTACAATCACTACAAATTCACCTTTTTGTATCGAGAAATCGATTCCGTCTACTGCCCGGATCTCTACTTCTCCCATATGATAAATTTTTGTAATATTTTCCAACTTTACAAATGTATCCATACATTACCCATCCTTTCCGCTTTATTATAGCATGAGGCAAAAAAAGAAACAGTTCTTTTTTTATGAACTGTTTCTGAAAATTCAATAAATTTCGTCGATATTCCACTCGTCGTTGTGCCATTTGATCCGCGCTCTGCGGCGTTTTTCCGCTTCCAGTTTGCGCTTTCGGATCCGCCGTATCTGCAGGACTCTTAAGTAAAAGACAAAGCCCGCTGACAAAAGTACCACTCCGACACAAACAGGCAGTATGATCTTCCACATTGCGAGTTTCTTTTCATAAACGATAGAAATCGTATGTGCCCCCTGTACGGATTTCAAAGTATATTTGCTTTGATACTTTTCCAGATCGATCTCTTTTTTATCAATCTTGACTGAAGCGATTCTGTATCCTTCTTTCTCCGGATAATCTGCCTCAAATGCTTCTCCGCGCAGCACTGTTTTCCTGGAAACTGACGGCTTGTCCTCCCCAACCTGAACCTTTACTTCAACCTCATACTGGTAAGGCACTTCCATCCTGTACAATCTGACCTTCTTTGTCCCGTCAGATAATGTGACATTCACAACTGCCAGAAAGACTCCCGGATCCAACTCACAGATCGATTCCGGCTCATCACTGGTGACATGATCCTCAAACTGAAAATCCAGCTTTTCATAATACAGCAGTTTCTTTTCAGAAAGAGAGTATACATTCAGAAAATCACCATTTCCCGAAAACAGTGTCAGAGGAAAATTCAAAACATAATCTTCTGTCACACACAGGTCCTGATAATTTCCATCCCCTGCATAACCGCCCAGATCTCCCAGATCTTCTGTGACCTGGAACTCATTATTTAAAATCTTAAACTGATATCCTCCATCTGCATTTGTCTGGATCACATACCTGTCATTTGCCGAATCATAACCGATTCCCAGGATATTATAGGAATCGGTCACTTTCACCTTGCGCTTGAATTTCAGTGTATCTGCATCCATGATAAAAAGACATCCTCTGTTTTCCTTCTGATAACTGGTATAAAGACTGACCGCGATCTCATTGGTATTCGGATTATATGCCATTCCATTGGCATGTTCATAATCTGTCTCCTGTACCTGCATTGCAAGGGAATACTGCTCGATCGGATTGCCGTTTTTATCCTTGTCATTGCGATAGTATGCCTTTACAATATCCGGCTGTCCACTTCCATCCAGCACGTTTTCCAGACAAACGATGTAATCGTCTGTCGCACATATGGACTGTACTACTCCATGTTCTGTTTCGATCGATTCTTCCTTCACCATCTTCCAGGACAGATTTTGAAACGCCTGCGGTGATGCAATCTGAGCTTGTACTGTAAACGGGCAGAGCACAGACAACAGCAGTCCTGTCAGAATGCCAAACGTCCATGCCTTCTTTCTCACAGCACCAGTTCCTCCCACTTGTCACCTGCCCCGAACGTGCAGTGAAACCGTTTCGGAAGATCACCGGTTCCAAGCAGATAATTCTGATACTTCATGATCAAATCTACTGCCACAGGGATTGCCCCCTCATACAATTTATTCAATAACAGACAGTATTCCCTGCATTTTGGATTCGGTTCTTCACTCATCACCAGCCCATGGAACTTGTCATACTGTCCGGCTGTCTTCATTGCTCCAAACAACAGGTTTCTCTTTGTTTTTCCCGGTGCATACAACGCTTTATGGCACAACTGCATCCCTTTCAGTGCTTTTCTCGCCTGCTGGGCAGTCACATGATCAAAAAACGGCGCGACTACCTTTGCATTTTTCTCAGTAGCATGGATATGCTCCGTCTGCCTGTAAGTCAAAGGATCAAATTTGTCCTCTGTCAGCAGATAACGATCAAACTCCATCTCAATCTCTGAATGACCGATTCCACTTTTCTGAATCATCTTTTCTACGTAAGGATGACACTCACTGTCCAGCGCAAAATGGCAGATAAAGCCATAGATATAAGCCCTGCTCATGGTTTTGTCATCTGCATCGGCGATTACCTTTTTCGCCCTTTCAAAGAACAAATCCGCCATCTGCTTATGCATTCCATATCCCTGTCCGCTCACAGAATTGGGAATCAACGCTCTATAATAAAACAAAATATCCGGTCCGTGCAGACCGATATCAAATAATTCTCTGTTTGTCTCCATTGCCGTCCGGATTCTTCTCGGAAGTGCATCCAGAACATCTTTTCCAAATCGATAATGTGTATACGTTGTCGGCATATGCTCTCCCCTTTCTTCAATCAAAACTCCCGCTGCTTTTGTTTTTTCAAAACCTATTTTATATCTTATCACAATTTTCCAGAAAATAAACGAAAAATCCAAATCTGTTACAAGTTTCCCCTTGACTTTTTATCAGATTCTCCTATATTATAAGTAGAACGGTGATAAACCGTATGATTCAGGGCTTGTACTGGTTTCGACAGGGGTCTTGAAGATGGAGAAGCTATCCGCAGGCAGATGCGTCAAATCGCAAACTTAAAATTAAACGCAGACGAAAATTACGCGTTAGCAGCCTAGTTGCTGCTTGTCAGCCTCAGGGCACTCACACCTTGAGAATCTGGCATCGACTTTTGTGAGAAACGATGGCAGCAAAGCTTTGAGCTGTCAGGCGTATCATGAAGCTACCGAAGCTGTAAGGATGTCCGTTTTCGTGCAGCCGGGGGAATCAAAAAGAACTGACTATGATAGTAGAAGTACATGGGATAGGCTTTTGGACGCGGGTTCGACTCCCGCCAGGTCCATTTGGAAAAATTGTAGGAAATGCTTGATTTTCAGGCATTTCCTCTTTTTTTGATAAGTGTTATTTTTGAGTACAATTGAGTATCATTTGAGTACAGCCTTTCAAGGAATATGTACCATAGTCAATGCCATACAATCCCCGTAGTTAGATTTGTCACTTTCTCTAAATTCCATTTTGAACCTCCCTCATTCTTAAAATCCTTATTGTTTGTAAACGACTGCAAATTCTTCACATACAACTTTCATAGCAGGAGTAAATTTCAATCCAGCTTCATTCAAACATTCCGTAAAGAATTTTTCGTGAACTTCTCTCCAAAAATCTAAGGATTTATCCCCCTCACCTTCTTTGTATGCGTGTTCTGCTGATACTTCATAAAATGGGACAATGGTTACTTTCTTAGTTTGAATAATACAAACAGCATTGTCTTTAGAGTCCAAAATAACACTATACGCTCCTATTGCAGGCAGAGGTTCGTTTTCCAATTCGTACAGAGGATAAGCTGAAGCGGTAGCAGTTTTTTCGCCAGTTGCAACTAAATGAGCCAGCAAATCCGCTTCCACCCCAAAAGCCCATGTCTCGTAATGGCACTCGACAAAGTTATTCTCCATAATAAATGCTTCCCAAAGTTCTTTCCCTGACATAAGACATCCTCCACCAAATTCAAATTTGAAAACCATAAAATTAAAAGAACAGCCCGTCGGTTTGTGGGAACAGCGGCACTTGCGGTATCTAAAAGGTTTCAATTTTCCTTCCCGATCTGCTTGATCATCTGATTCACATATGTACTTAGCCCTGCTGTCAAGATTCCCTGTACAATTGCTGTAAATACTGCCATTGCAATTTCCTGTCCAGTGCTTGTCGGACAGGATGCAAAGCCCCATACCGCACATAACACAATCCCGATTCCACCCAGAATAAGCGGGATATACTTATCTCTTACCGCCTGAGATTGTTTCAATCCAATTCCAATAAAATACAGGACCACTGCCACCATGAGTAATTCAGGTTTTACATATTTCATAATTTCTTCCATTTTGCCGTTTTCCTTTAAACAATACGGATTTCTTTATTGTATGCACAAAGTTTCCCTTGGTTACCTGCTATCCAGGCAACAGCAATATTAATTCTCAAAATACACTCCGAATCAACACCATATAACAAACCGTTCCTCCCGTCACACTCAACAGAGTATTTCCTTTCCAGAAATGGAGTCCTGCTGTCACAGCAACCGCAATAAGCTGCGGCATAAATCCCGCCCAGGAAGAAAGATCAACAGCACGAAGGCAGTAAATAACCAAAGTTGCCATCACTGCAACCGGTAAAATATTTCCAAGATATCTCACAAGATTTGGAACTGAGCCTTTCCTGAAAATCAAAAATGGCAATAAACGCTCTGCAAATGTACAAAACGCACACACCACAATCATACATATCGTATATCCCATAGAAAGCATTATGTTTTTTCCTCCATTCCTTTTGAGAGATAAGGTTTAAAAAATATCAAAACTGCTACCGTTGTGAGCAAGGAAGGCAGCAGAAACCGCTCTGTTCCTACAAGCACTATCCACAAAACTGATGACAAAGCTGCTGCCAGCGCCGGAAGTTTTGCTTTTGTGCCCCTTATCATATCTACAAATATTACAACAAAAAGTGCGGTCAGTGCAAAATCAATTCCTGTCGTATCAAAAGGAATCATTTCTCCCAGACCTCCGATTCCGGAGAATGTAATCCAATAAACCCAAAGCAGAATCGTTGAAAAAATGTGTACCCATTTTTCATTCACTCCGTCTGTTTCTTTGTAAGAGCAAAGCAGAGAATAATTTTCATCTGTCAGACCATAAATCAAAAAATATTTCCAGATCCCATATTCTCTGAACTTTTCAATAAAAGATAAACCGTAAAAAATATGGCGGCTATTCAAAAGCAGTGCCGTAACCGCAACCGTCATAAGAGGAATCTGATTCACCAGAAACGATACCATAAGCATCTGAAGTGAGCCTGTATAAACAAACATACTGATAATTACTGACCATCCGAACTGATACCCGGCATTCGCCATCAAAATCCCATAAGCCATCCCGACCGGAAAATAACCGATCAAAATGGGAATACTTCTTTTTACCGAATAAAAAAACTTTTCTTTATCATAAATCACCTGTCATCGCACACTTTCCAACACATAAAGCTGCTCTTTCTCCTTATCATACGCCAGAAGCAGCTCCGAAGAGTCTGTTTCTCTTTCTCGATATGAATAGACACATTCCTCATAATCCGGTCGTTCCTTTTGAGGAACATCGATGATATTCAGACAGTTTTCTGCAAATTCCGAATAGGAATTTGTATACAAAGTACCGGTGCCATCATCGGCCCTCCAGTTCAAAAACTTACTGATATCCTCTGTATTCTCATACTGAAGCACCGTATATTTCTCACCATCTCCGTGAAAAGAAGCCCCCGTATCTGCATGATAAAGCTCTTTTCCGCCATCCGGAAGCTGCATTTTCCAATTTGCCTGTATAATCATCTCATCAGACACACAGCCTGTCAGCCAAACTGTACTAAGGAATCCAATTCCAATCACTGCTGCTGTTTTTCTCATAACTCTCCTCCAATCTTCCGGTCCTGCCGAGTTTTCAAGATGCCTCCATTGTAGCAGACTCTTCTGCTTTTTTCCAATAAAAATACTGCATCGTCCCATAAGAACTTTGCAGTATTTTTCATCATATTAAAACAATCCTCTTAATGCCGGATAATATTTTTTAAATTTCTGATAGCGTTGTTCATACTTTTCCACAAGCTCTGCGTCCGGCTCCACAGTTTCCACCACATGAACCAGTTTTTCCACAGCTCTTTCCACATTTTCAAATGCTCCGCATCCGACTGCTGCCAGAATCGCTGCTCCGTATCCGGGACCTTCCTCACTTTCGATCACATCGACTTTCAGATTCATCACATTTGCAATGATCTTTTTCCAGAGCATACTCTTCGCTCCGCCTCCGCATATTTTCGTGCGTTCGATCTGAATTCCAAGATTTCTCGCCACTTCCAGAGAATCACGAAGTCCGAATGCAACGCCTTCAAGCACTGCCTGCGTCATCTCTTCACGTGTGGTGTCCATAGACATCCCGATAAATGCAGCTCTTGCAGATGGATCATTATGAGGGGATCGCTCTCCCATCAGATAAGGCAGATAGAACACCTGATTTTCCCCCAGCTTTACAATCTCTTCCTGCTCTTTTGCATACTCTTTTGTCTTTAAGATTTCATCCATCCACCATTTATTGCAGGATGCCGCACTAAGCATACATCCCATCAGATGATAATTGCCATCCGCGTGCGCAAACGAATGCAATGCATTATACTCATCTACACCAAATGTCTTGCTGGATATAAAAATCGTTCCTGACGTTCCAAGCGAAATATTACACTGACCGTCTCCTACGGTTCCGGTTCCCACTGCCGCCGCCGCATTGTCTCCGGCGCCTGCAATGACTTTTACATCTGTACCAAGTCCCAGTTCTTCTGCGATTTCCGGTTTCAAATTACCAACCACTTCATAGCTTTCATAAAGCTTTGGCAGCTGCTCTTCTCTGATTCCACAGATATCCAGCATCTCTTTTGACCAGCATTTGTTCTGTACATCTAAAAGCAACATTCCCGATGCGTCCGAATATTCAGTACAAAAAGTACCGGACAGCTTATATGCCAGATAATCTTTTGGCAGCATGATCTTTGCGATCTTTTCATACAACTCCGGTTCATGATTTTTCATCCACAGGATCTTTGGAGCCGTGAACCCGGCAAATGCAATATTGGCTGTATATTTGGACAGTGTTTCCTTGCCGATCACCTGATTTAAATAATCCGTCTCTTCCTCTGTTCGTCCGTCATTCCAGAGGATTGCCGGACGAAGCACATGGTCTGCCTCATCCAGTACCACCAGACCATGCATCTGACCGCCAAAACTGATTCCTCTGACCTGACTTTTGTCACACTCTGCTGTCAGCTCACGAATTCCTTCCATACTCTGTACAAACCAGTCCTCAGGATTTTGTTCTGACCAGCCCGAATGCGGAAAATACAGCGGATACTCTCTGGATACAATTTTGTGAATACTGCCATTTTCATCCATCAGCAGCAATTTCACTGCTGATGTTCCAAGATCCACACCTATGTATAACATACGACTCCTCCCGCTCTACTCATTCCATGGATTTTCCGTTGGATATCTGACACCTTTTGGCTGGTTATACCCGATTTCACTGACATCCACTCCGATATATTTGAATACTTCAAACAATGCCTTTCCCCATTTTCCGAATGCAACTGCTCCGTGGTGCGGATAGTTTCCTTCGATCAGGACGTGACGGTAAAATCTTCCCATTTCCGGAATTGCAAACACTCCGATTGATCCAAAGGACCGTGTCGGTACCGGAAGAACTTCTCCCTGCGCAATATAAGCGCGCAGCTTACAGTCTGCTGTACTCTGCAGACGGAAGAATGTGATATCTCCAGGGATGATGTCTCCTTCCAGAGTTCCCTGTGTCACTTCCTCAGGAAGTGCTCTCGCCATGATCATCTGGTATTTCATCTCACAGAATGACAGCTTGGATGACGCTGTATTTCCACAGTGGAATCCCATAAATGTATCTTTCTGTGTATATGGGAACTTGCCTTCTATATCTTCTTTGTACATGTCATTCGGTACTGTATTGTTGATATCCAGAAGTGTCACAGTATCTTCACTGACAACCGTTCCGATAAATTCACTCAGTGCACCGTAGATATCTACTTCACAGGATACCGGAATTCCCTGTGCTGTCAGACGGCTGTTGACATAGCATGGAACAAATCCGAACTGTGTCTGGAACGCCGGCCAGCATTTTCCTGCGATTGCTACATATTTTCTGTATCCTCTGTGCTCTTCTACCCAGTCTTTCAAGGTCAGTTCATACTGTGCCAGTTTCGCGAGGATCTCAGGTTTCTTATTGCCCGCTCCCAGTTCTTCTTCCATCTCTTTTACGATTGCCGGAATTCTTTCATCTCCGTCATGTTTATGGAATGCCTCAAATAAATCCAGCTCTGAGTTTTCTTCGATCTCAACTCCCAGATTGTACAGCTGCTGGATCGGTGCATTACATGCGAGGAAATTTAACGGACGCGGTCCAAAGCTGATGATCTTTAAGCTGTTCAGTCCAATGACAGCTCTTGCGATCGGACGAAACTCTGCGATCATGTCCGCACATTCTTCTGCATTTCCTACCGGATACTCCGGAATGTAGGCCTTTACATTTCTAAGTTTCAGATTATAGCTTGCATTGAGCATGCCGCAATATGCATCTCCTCTTCCCTGTACCAGATTGTCTCCGCTCTCTTCGGCTGCTGCGATAAACATCTTTGGTCCGTCAAAATGTTTGGCAAGCAATGTCTCTGCGATCTCCGGTCCGAAGTTTCCAAGATACACAACAAGTGCATTACATCCTGCATTTTTAATGTCCTCCAGTGCCTGCACCATGTGGATCTCACTTTCCACGATACAGATCGGACACTCATAAATATCCGCCTCTCCATATTTTTCTTTATATGCTTTGATCAGATTTTCTCTTCTTGTCACGGAAAGACTCTCCGGAAAACAATCTCTGCTCACTGCAACGACTCCGATTTTTAATTCTGGCATGTTACTCATACTGTTACCATCCTTTCTGTTTGCTTTTTATTTTTACACAATTGTTATATTTTCACCTTTTAAGCCGTTCACCGCACCCTCAATCTCTGCGTCTTCGTGCGCGATCAGCCACTTGTTCACTGCTGTTAAAAGTCTGCTCTCGCCCTTTGCTTCCGGTGCAAACGGAAGTGCCTCATTCGTTCCCTTCGGAAGTACGACCACACATCGGAAACCGCCTGCTTTTGCATTACATGGTGCATAATGTAACGTAGTCGCATACAATTCCACTGCCGTTCCTGCCGGTACGAAAAACGCCTCCACGAGAGCTGTATCATAGGTATCTTCTTTGATGTCCTGCTGACATCCAAGCAGCAGGATCAAATCTGTCACTGCGATATCAATCTCTGAGGATCTGTGATACTCCAGTGCATTCAACTTCACATTGCTCCCATTACAATACCCAATCTGAATCGGCAGCCCTCCAAATCCTTTTTCTCTGACTGCCACCGCATCCGGAAGTACTTCCAGCGCTTCCACAGACGGAACATAAATCACATCTTCCGGAAGCGGCGTGTGTTCCATCTCTTTTAAGATCCGCTCTACCGGAATATCTGACATCACTTTTCCATATTTGGCAAATGCGGTATCTGTAACTTTCTGAATTTCCATAAAAAATGACCTCCAATCAAAAACCTGTCTCCAAGTTTCCCATTGAGGTCATTTTATCAACTTTTTTTCGCTTCTGCGACCTATTATTTATCTATTTTATGTCAATTTCTTGCTCTTTGTTATTGTGAACAGTCACTTCTCTCTTTTTCGATATTCGCTTGGAAGCATCCCGTATTTTTTCTGAAATGATCTGGCGAGCGCCTTGCTGTTTGGAAAACCATTCTCCATAGCGATCTCACTTAAGGTCTTATCACTGTCTTTGACTTCCTTCCATGCATATCTCAACCGGATATCCTGCAGATAGGCTTTAAAATTTACCCCCGCATATTTCTGAAACATCCTTGAAAGATAGGTCGGAGAATATCCAAAAATCTTCGCCAGACTCTCCAGTGTCATTTCTGATGCATAATTTTCTTTAATATAGGATGTAATCGTAGAAAGACGGTTCAGATTTTTATTGTCCCGAAGCTGCGCCTCGGTCACATCAATCCGCTGATACTCAGATACCAGCAAATGCATCACAAGATAAAACAGACCTTTCACTTCCATTTCATAGCCACGCTCTTTTTTTATGTACACCTCATACATCTGGCGGATCAACTCCATCAGCCGTTCATCCCGATCCACCGGATTGTGTGTGAACCAGATGAATCCTTCTCCCGTAAAATAATTCTCAAACAACCGGATCGGTATCTGCAATACAATCGTCTGGTTCGGCTTTGGAGAATGAACGGCATGAACTTCGTTGGAATTCACGATCATAAATTCTCCCTGCACAAGAGGATACGGCTTCTCTTTGATATAGAAACAAAGTTCCCCCTCACAGACCGCAAAAATCTCCACAGAACGATGCCAGTGCATCTCACGCTTATAATTGCCATCCTTGCCCTCAAAAATAAACATCTTGAAGGGCAGCCCCTCATCCGGCACGATCAGCTCATGATTGTACTTCATTTTTCTCTCCTCTACAGACCAAATTCCTCGAATAATTTCTGCTGATAATCATGATCCTCTGCTGCCTTTATAATATCAGCTATCCGGTCTGCCTTAGAAAGCGCCAGATTCAGAGCATTGATTCGTTTTTCTACTGCTTCAGAGCTCTCCTTTTTAGTTATTTCCAAGCGCTTGTTCACTTCCGCATCAATCTCATCTTTCATCAATTCCCGCAGTGCATCACACATTCCTTTTACCTCCTCAAACTTCTGTTTGTTGGCCCGCACGATCAATTCCATGACGGAGCGATACAGTGCATTTGCCTGATTTTTTGAATATTCTTCCAATAATTTTTCTGCGGTCTCATTCTGTTCCAGTTCATTGGTCAGACTTTTCAGCCACAGATTTTCAGCTTCTGTCAGTTCTTTTGTTACAATAATCTGAATCGGAATTTTATCTCCCGTTACATAATAAATCCCGCTTTCCGCTTTTTTTACTTGATATCTCAGTTTTGTTTTCAAGTGGTGCATCAATTTTCGTGGATATTTTCCTGTTACCAGAGTAATCGTAAGTTCTTCTATCGGAATGCTGTCCATCTGACTGGTATCGGATTTGTAAAAACAGGTATACCCATACACCTTATAAAAATCGTCAATACTCAGATAATCCAGGGGACTTTTATATTCCACGATATTATGTTGTCGGAAAATCCGCCCGATATTCTTTCGGATCACCCGACCCTTGTCCTTTTTGATGATCAGAACATCGATTTCTTTTGGTTTGGTCCCCAGCTGATGTTCATTCTCAAAAATCAGATGTTCGGCATCTTCCTGCAGTTCGATCTGTATCTCTGCGAAAAATGCAGGATGCCACTGAAGCATTTTTGCTTCTTCTTTTTGCATTTCCATACAAAACCTCCTTCTTTTTTTCTTTCAGGAGATTTCGCCTTCCGAAAACTCCTGCCTGCTTGATTTGAAAAGCATGAATTTTCTGAAAGGACAGGCGTTTGCCTGTTTTTGAAATGAATAAGATATTCCACATTACACATGTGGAATCAAATGAATGTTAGAAAAATATGCTTTTATCCATTTTACCACATTTTTCTCAAAAGCACACTTCCTTTCTCATAAGATCCATAGATGAATTTTCTCCTGTTCTGTGCTATGATAAACAGAGTTTCAAATACGCTTCAGAAAGGATTTTACTTATGAATTATAAACATATTATCTTTGATTTCGGAAATGTCCTTGCTACCTTTCAATCAGATGACTTATTGCGCTCCTACTGCAATCGCGAAGATCTTCCCATTCTGAAAAATGCCATCTACCACAACTGGCAGGCATTGGATGAGGGAAGTATTCCCTATGAAGAATACCAGGAGGAAACACTTCACCTGCTGCCGGACTGCCTTCATGACACTGCCCGCAAATGCTTTGCCACCTGGTATCAACACATGATCCCGATTCAGCCGGTGTGGGATATGATCCACAGATTAAAAGAACAGCACACAGGGCTTTACATTCTTTCCAACGCTCCGATTTTCTTTGAAGAACATGCAGATTTTTTCGAGATTACCCGCTTATTTGACGGTGCAGTCTATTCCGGATCCATCAAAAAATTCAAACCAAATCCGGATATTTACCAGCATCTGTTTGATACCTTTTCACTGAATCCGTCCGACTGCTTTTTTATGGATGACAAACCCGAAAACATCAAAGCTGCTCAGAAGCTCGGGATGAATGGAATGGTCTTTACTGGAGAGAATCTCTCAGAAATCAAACATGCCATCGGACTGGAAGAATAACTTCCGCCCGATGGCATATTTCTTACAGATTTCTGATTTTAAATTCTCTCTGCGCTTCTCTTTTCTGGTCTTTTTTCGCGATATCATCCCGCTTATCGTACAATTTCTTACCTTTCGCAAGTCCAACTTCCACTTTTACAAGACTTCCGTTGAAGTACACCTGGAGGGGAACCACTGTATTTCCCTTTTCCTTCATCTTGCCGAAAATCTTGTCAATTTCCTTTTTATGGAGCAGAAGCTTTCTCGGTCTCAGCGGATCTTTATTAAAGATATTTCCCTTTTCATAAGGAGAAACATGCATTCCATAAATAAACATCTCCCCGTTTTCGATCCGGATAAACGCTTCCTTGATACTGCACTGTCCCATGCGGAGGGATTTGACCTCTGTTCCATGCAGTACGATTCCCGCCTCATATTTTTCCAGAATAAAATAATCGTGATATGCTTTTTTATTGTTGGCGATCAATTTGCCTTCTTTTTTTGCCATCGCACTTTCCTCTCTTCTTCCCGTTAAACTCTACTCGTTTTCTTCGCAAAACTCAAAATCAATCGTTCTCTGCAGCCGGTCTGCACCAAGGACACGCACACGGACTCTCTGTCCCAGTTTATAGACATTACAGAAATGCTCTCCCACCAGTTCATACTGCTCTTCCCGGTACTCATAGTGGTCGTCCTTCATATTCACCACATGTACAAGACCTTCTATCGTATTCGGCAGTTCCACGTATGCTCCCCATTTTGTAATACCGGAGATCACACCTTCGAATTCCTCTCCGATCCGATCCTGCATATATTCTACTTTCTTTAATTTTACGGTCTCACGTTCAGCCTCTTCTGCTCTGCGCTCCATCTCACTGGACTGTGTTGCCACCTCCTGCAGAATCTTTTCATAATGTGCCATTCTGTCATCACTTAGTCTGCCGCGCAGATTCTCCTTAATGATCCTGTGGATCTGCAGATCCGGATACCGCCGGATCGGAGACGTAAAATGTGTATAATACTGCGCCGCCAGACCGAAGTGCCCTGCATTTTCCGGTGTATAGCGCGCCTGCTTCATGGAACGCAGCGCCAGTCTGCTGATCAGAGCCTCCTGTGGAGTTCCCTCCACTTTTTCCAGCAGCTTCTGGATTTCTTTCGGGCGGATTTCATTTCCCATATGGATGTGATATCCGAAATTATTGATAAACGTACTCAGTTTTTTTACCTTATCTTCCTCTGGAGCCTCATGGGTACGATATAAAAACGGAATCTCTCTCCAGAAATACTCTTCTGCCACTGTTTCATTTGCCGCAAGCATAAAGTCCTCGATCATCTTCGTTGCCACATTTCGCTCATATGGTTTCAATTCCACTGGTCTTCCCTGTTCATCCAGAATCATCTTCGTCTCAGGAAAATCAAAGTCGATTGCGCCTCTCTTTTTCCTGCGTTCCCGAAGCAGCCCTGAAACTTCTGCCATCTGTTCAAACATCGGAACCAGCTTTTCGTATTTTTGTCTCTCCTGCTCATCCTGCGCTTCCAGAATTTTTGCAACACTCGTATAAGACATTCTCTGGTCCACCCGGATCACCGTCTCTGCGATCACATGATCCACAATCTCACCTTTTTTGTCAACAGTCATAATACAGCTTAGCGCAAGCCTGTTCTCTCCTGCGTTTAAAGAACAGATTCCATTCGAAAGCTTATGGGGCAGCATCGGAATCACCCGGTCTGCCAGATACACACTGGTCCCGCGTTTCAGCGCCTCCCGATCCAATGCACTTTTTTCCTGCACATAGTTAGTCACATCTGCAATATGCACCCCCAGCTTCCATCCGTTCTCCACTTCTGTCAGAGAAACAGCGTCATCCAGATCCTTTGCATCCTCTCCGTCAATGGTCACCATCTGCCAGTCTCTTAAATCCATGCGCCCTGCCATATCCGCTTCACTTACATCTTTTCCGACACGTTCCGCCTGATTTAGCACCTTCTCCGGAAATTCCACCGGCATATCATAGCCTTTCACAATGGACATGATATCTGTTCCCGGATCATTGATGTGCCCGATGATCTCCACGACTTTTCCCTCCGGCTTCATATTTTCCCCGCCGTAGGACGTCAGTTCTACCACTACCTTGTGTCCGGTCATCGCTCCTTTTTCTCTGCCTGCCGGAATATAAATATCTTTTAAAAATCTCTGATTATCCGGTCGTACAAATCCAAAACTTTTGCTCTTCTCATACAAACCGATCACTTTTGTCGTTCCATGAGATACCACACGCACGATCTTTCCTTCTTTTCGTCTGCCCTCCGGTGACTTGGTAATCAGAAATTCCACCTCATCTCCCTGAAATGCACCGTTGATATTCTCTTCCGGAATAAAAACATCCTCTTCATCCTCTCTGAGCACAAATCCGAATCCGCGAAGATTCGCCTGAAATATTCCTTTTAAATACTGAGGCTGTCCTTTGACATATTTCCCTTTCTTTGAGACGTAAATCTTGCCATCCGCCTCCAGGGCTTCCAATACTTCCTTTAATTCGTTTCTCTGTTCTCTCGGAATCTGCAGAAGCATCGCAATCTCCTTCAGCTTCATCGGTACATAAAGATCGTCACAGATCAAATCATAAATCACCTTTTTTCGTTTCTCAAATGTATGTTCCATTCGTTCACCTTCTTTCATACTTAGTAGTTCCTTTTTTTATATCCTCTATTCGACTTCCGTCAATTTTTCATAAAAGAAAAACACCCTATTTTTGCATAGAGTGTTTTATCGCTTTCTCTTAGTTAAATACTTTCAGATTCAGCACTGCTGCAAGTACTAAAAATAAAATAGCAAGAAACTTGGTAGACTTCACAAGAGCGCCTTCCATAGAACGACCTTTATTCTGTCCCCAGTAAGAATCTGCCATACCGGAAATAGCTCCCAGACCTTTCTGTTTTCCTTCCTGCATCAGGACAACTACTGTCAAACCTATACAATCGATTACAAAAATAACCGTCAATACAATCCGTAAAATGTTCACAATTACACCTCCTATGGTCAACCTCATTTATTTTACCATAGGGGATTCTTAATTTCAACCTTTTCCTGCAATTTGTACGAATTTCTTTATTTTTGCTTGTTTATCTGTTCGATTTGCCGGTTGGATGGCAAAAAGGATTCCCATACACCGCCATTTTACCCAGATAATCCTCGATACGCAACAGCTGGTTATATTTTGCATTGCGGTCTGACCTGCACGGCGCACCGGTCTTGATCTGTCCGCTGCCACAGGCTACCGCAAGATCTGCGATAAAAGAATCTTCTGTCTCTCCGGAACGATGGGAAATAATCGCACGGTATCCGAAACGGTACGCCATCTCTACCGCTTCGAGAGCTTCTGTCAGGGTTCCGATCTGATTCACCTTTACAAGGATCGCATTGGC
>OHRG01000859.1_pt1 | contig 18674 bp, 11 predicted proteins | sample 1578351 | NCBI WGS metagenome assembly OHRG01 (sample SAMEA3879599, study PRJEB24766) | human gut metagenome | biome: human-associated habitat; feature: feces | place: USA | collected 1985/1987
TTTGATCTCTGCAGTCGAGTTCACATAACAGACTACAGATACATCCGGGTACTCTTTTCTCACTTCTCTGATCTTATCCACGTCTACCATGTGTGCCATCGGACAGTCTGCATGACCGTCTGCCATTACGACTCTCTTCTTTGGATTCAGGATCTTCGCACTTTCTCCCATGAAAGAGACTCCACAGAAAACAATCGTGCTCTCCGGAACTTTGGTTGCAATCTCTGCAAGATAATAAGAGTCTCCTACATAGTCTGCAATCTCCTGCACTTCCCCATCTACATAATAATGTGCCAGGATTACAGCATCTTTTTCCTTTTTCAGTTTTTGGATTTCATTTTTGATTTCTTCGTTCATTTCCGACTTTCACCTCTAAATAAAGTATTCAATGGTCTCTTCTTCCGTAAGTCTTGTCTTTTCATTAAATAAAATGACAGCTTCCCGCCCATCGTACGGTCCAAGGGAATACATGTTAAGTGCCGTCTTATTAAAATACTTCCACGGTACGATTCGGTTACAACATGTAGGCTGATCCAACACTCTGATGATATCTTTCTGGTCATACTCCTGGTCGCAGTAATAAGGATCAAACATCCGCACATTTTTACCATCTATTCCGGTCAAATTCCCTTCTTTAACGTATTCTCACTTACCTATCATGCACCGATTCAGCCAGTTGTGTCAATGCCTGCTTTAAAATTTCTCGTGGGCATGCAATATTTATACGCTCAAATCCCTCTCCGTCCGGTCCAAACATTGCTCCGCTGTCAAGCCAGAGTTTTGCTTTGTTCTCCACCAGATCTTTTAACTGCTCTTCTTTCATGCCGAGACTCTTAAAATCCAACCATAAAAGATAAGTCCCTTCCGGCTCTGTCAGTTTGATCTCCGGAAGATTCTCTTTTAAAAATGTACGGACATAATCCAGATTTCCCTCCAGATAAATTTTCAATTCTTTTAACCACTCTTCACCGGTCTCATAAGCTGCCTGACATGCAACCAGTCCCATCAGATTCACCTGGCTGTAACCGGCTGCTGTCACTTCCGCCCGGAATCTCGCACGAAGTTCTGGATTCGAAATCCATATATTGGAAATCTGAAGTCCGGCAATGTTAAATGTCTTACTTGGTGCGGTACACGTTGTAGTGATTGCAGCGTATTTTTCATCTAAGGATGCAAATACATGATGTATATTCTCTCCATATGTAAAATCACTGTGGATTTCATCACTGACTACCAGCACGTTATGTTTCAGACAAATGTCTCCTATCTTACGAAGTTCCCACTCCTTCCACACACGTCCGACCGGATTGTGCGGACTGCACATCAGGAATAATTTTACATTTTCTTCGACAATCTTCTGCTCGAATTCTTCGAAATTAATCTCGTAATGTCCGTCTATCTGCTGAAGCGGACTATTGATCAGCCTTCTGTGGTTATCTGTGATCACTTCGCTGAACGGATAGTAAACCGGCTGCTGCAGAAGAACTGCATCACCTTCTTTTGTGTAAGCCTTCACTGCCATCGCAAGTGCGAACACCACGCCCGGTGTCTTGATCAGCCATTCTTTTTCTACTTTCCATCCGAAATGCTTCTCATACCATCCGGCTGCTGCCTGGAAGTAATCATCTTTTCCTTCGCTGTATCCGTAGATTCCGTGTGCGACTGCGTCACTTAAGCTTTTCTGGATTCCCGGTGCTGTCGGGAAATCCATATCTGCCACCCAGAGCGGAAGCATATCATCACTTCTCCCTCTTTCTTTTGCGAAATCATATTTCAGGCATTTTGTTCCATGTCTGTCCACTACTTTATCAAAATCGAACTTCATCTGTGCATCCTCCTACGCAAGTGCCTGCTCAAGATCTGCGATTAGATCATCTGCATTTTCAATTCCAACTGACAATCTTAAGAAATCTTCTGTGATTCCAAGTTTCTCTCTTACTTCTACCGGCAGATCTCCATGTGTCTGAAGCATCGGGTAAGTGATCAGTGACTCTACGCCTCCGAGACTTTCTGCATAAGCGATCAGTTTCACACTTTCCAGGAGTTTCCTTGCTGTTGCTTCACTATCTACTTTGAAAGAAATCATACTCCCGAATCCGCTTGCCTGTGATGCATTTACTCCATACCCCGGATGCTCTTTCAAGCCTACATAATAGACCTGTTTTACTTTTTCATGTCCTTTTAACCAGTTCGCAATCTTTATCGCATTATCCTGCTGTGCTCTTAATCTTACAGACAATGTCTTAATTCCACGCAAGATCAGATAGCTGTCAAATGGTGCAAGACAGCTTCCGACTGTCTTATATATATAACGGATCTTCTTCGCTGTCTCTTCATCCGCCGAACACAGGAATCCTGCCAGTGTGTCATTATGTCCACCAAGGAATTTTGTCCCGCTGTGGATAACCAGATCCGCTCCCAGTTCAATCGGTCTTTGAAATAATGGTGAAAGAAATGTATTGTCAACAATAATCTTCAGATTATGTTTATCTGCGATTTCTTTCATCTTTCTGAGATCTGTGACACGCATGGTCGGGTTACTCGGTGTCTCGATATAAAGTGCTTTTGTATTCTCCCGGATACCTGCTTCTACAAGATCTGCATCTGCAGTATCTACATAAGAGAACTCCAACCCTCTCTTCCCGCCGACAGATTCAAACATTCTGACAGAACCGCCAGATCATCTGTACAAAGGATATGATCCCCGCGGTCGAATAACTCCAGACAAAGACCTACCGCAGCCATACCGTTTGCGCATGCTACAGTATCTACCGCACCTTCCAGTGCCGACATCGTATGCTCAAGCTCTGTTCTTGTCGGGTTGCTCTCTCTCGTATAGTCATATCCGGTAGACTGTCCAATACCAGGATGGGCAAATGTCGCTGCCTGGTAGATCGGTACTGCTACTGAACCGTAAGAATGTGTCTTTTCATCTGTTCCGTTTCCGTGTATACATCGTGTCTCAAATCCGTAATTCATTATTTATTTACCTCTTTCATTGTAATCATCCAGGAAATTATATTCCATGTCATCTTTGTGGTATCCGATAATCGTTCTTAAGTTGACATTATGCACACTCCGGAAAATATTCTTTTCGATAATATCTCCCTGTTTTCTGAATTCCTTGATCAGCTCCTTCATCTCGTCACGCTTGGAACCTCTTCCGCCGCCGCAGGATACACAGTTCTCTGTGAATCTGCATGCGCACTGAATGAAGTTGAGCTGATTGTAATCCCTCCATGCTATAATGTCATCTTCCTTGATCAGATACATTGGTCTGATCAGCTCCATACCCTCGAAATTCTGGCTATGGAGCTTCGGCATCATCGTCTCCACCTTTCCACCGTAGAACATCCCCATAAGGATCGTCTCAATCACATCGTCGAAATGATGTCCGAGCGCAATCTTATTACATCCCAGCTCCTTGGCACGGTCCATGAAGTAACGTTGTCCCTCGCAACGGGTCCAGTCGTACGTCAAGTCATCCGTAAGATAGGATTCCGCACGACGGGATTTATCCTCGATGCCGCTGGCTTCACCTTGCGCGGCACTGCCGCCACCAAGATTCACCCGCCATTGGGAAAGGCCGATTCCTTTCGGCTTGCCGCCCACAATCTCTGAAGAAAAAAGCAGTTCCGTAATCCCCGCACGGTGCGAAGTCCATGACTTGCCCACAAAGGCAGGCGACCAACAGTCCGAAGCGCCAAAGCCGGCTATTGTCTGGAAAGTCTGTCCGGCATCGATGCTCACCAGTTTCTCTACGCTGTTTGTAATGTCCGGACCCTCAGGAGTGTCTGGAGTATCCGGCGTAACGGGAGAATCGTCGCTGCAAGCCATTGCAGCAAGCAGTGCCGGAAGAATAAAAATGTGTCTCAAATTCATGATATTGTTTCGGATTAAAAAAACTGCCGCGGATAATCCATTGCAAACTATCCGCGACAGAATATAAAGACCTATTGAATAATCAGTTCCTGCAACAATCTGTTTTCATCAGAATGTGTTTAATTCCAACCCGGGTTCTGGGTAATGGAACCGTTGGACATCGTGATTTCGTACAAAGGAATGGGGAACACCATGTCGCGGTTTTCATTGAAAGTGATGCCTTTGTCACTTGCTTCACCTTGATTTTCCCACTCAAGAGCGTCACGGGTAGCCTCTTCAGTGTTCCACTTCACAAAGGAACCGTTCGGTCCCAGGATATTGCTAATCACCTTTTTACCATTTGTATCAGTCCAGCGGCGGATATCATACAGACGGTTCTGCTCGAAAGCCAATTCCAAACGGCGCTCCAGGCGAATGGCACTTTGCAATGCCTTTCCACTTGCCGTAACGTCATCCAACTTGGCACGTCTGCGCACCTGATTGAGAGCATCACGGGCAGAAGCGTCATCACCCAGTTCATTGCAAGCCTCAGCATACATTAAAAGGACATCGGCATAACGCAGAATACGGTGATTCAAAGGACTCTTGTCCGTGGCGTAAGCCGTTGCATCGCCTTGAGCACGATATTTCATCGGCAGGAAATACTTGCGGATGATACGCGCAGACTTATGGTCAGCGGGATTGATAATATAGCAATTGGGGTCCCAACCATATTTATCAAGATATTCCTGATACTTATTCAACGCTTTGCTTGCGTCAATGAAATCTTCGAATTGGTCTTCGCCGGCAATTTCTGTACAGCCCGACTTGATTATTGTCCATTTCAAACGTTCCGTATCACCGGCCTCAATATAAGCTTGCTCCAAATTTGCCGTAGGCTGACACCAGCTCCAACCATCACCAGGACCATTACGGGCACCGGTTACCGTAGCAAGCGCCCCTCCTAAGCCCAAAGTGGGATGATATTCATACTGGATTTCCAGAAGGCTCTCCGCACTGTTGTCATAGTCGACATTCCATACCTGCCCGAAATCGGGAAGCAATTGGTATTCGCCTTCATCTATCACAGTCTTCAACACATCATGGGCAGCCTGCCATTTCTCCTGATAGAGGTACACTTTACCCAATAATCCTAAAGCGGCGCCACGGGTAGCATGCCCTACTTGCGCAGTACTGCGTTGCGGCAGTATTTCGGCAGCTGCCATCAGGTCATCCTCTATGAATTTGTACACGGCTTCTGCCGTAGCACGTTCTGTTCCCTCCACTTCTTCCGGCATTTGGAAACTGGTCATCAAGGGCACCCCGCCAAAATTTCTCACCAGTTCGAAGTAATAGTAGCCACGCAGGAAACGGGCTTCTGCCACCAGACGGTCTCTGGTTTCTGTCTCTTGGGTTTCGAGAGCCGCAATGCGATCTATGGCTATGTTACAACGTAAAATACCTTTGTAACGGTACTGCCAAAAATTGGAGATAGGACCATTGCTGGCACCGTTTCCCTGATAATGTGCCAATGAGATATAATCACTCTGAGACTGAGAGGTATTCCCCATCCAGGCATCATCTCCACACATTTCGGAAAGTAACCACACGGTGTTGATTTGCCACCATCCTCCATATGTCATGGCCTGATAACAGCTCGTGACTGCGGATTCACACTCTTCTATGGACTTATAATAAGTGTCCACGTTCAATTGCCCGCGTACGTCTTCGGTCAGGAAGTCCTCGCAAGAGGTAAACACCAGCGAAGCAATCAGAACTACTATTGTAAATATTCGTTTCATGGATAATCAAGAATTAAAATTTGAAGTCAATGCCAAACAAGAATGTTCTCGGATTAGGATAAGCCACGTTGTCAATACCGGTATTGATGGCACTGCCAGAGCTGTCGGTAGTACCGTCAACCGGTAATGGTAAACGGATTCTGTGCAGAGAAGGAAAGACGCAAGTCAGCACCTCCAACCCATTTCTTAGGAAGCGTATAGCCTATCTGTAACAGCTTGCAACGCAAGTAGGAACCATCTTCCACATAGAAACTGGAAACACGGTTATAGTTCAGGTTCAAGTCATTGCTCGACAAACGGGGAATATCATTGCCGGTACCCTCTCCATGCCATGCTTTCTCCAGTGTACCTGCCCAAACATTCTGTCCGCCTGAACCGGAGTACCGTCCTTTGGTGACATTGTAAATATCATTACCGAACGTACCATAGAAATTGGCTGCAAAATCAATGTTCTTATAACGCATACCAATATTCAGACCCATCATTAAATCAGGATAAGGATTACCGATATAATCTTTGTCATTGGCATCGAGCACTCCGTTATGGTCCCGGTCCTTGAAGCGGATGTCTCCCGGTTTTGCATTGGGCTGAATCAGTGTTCCGTGTTCGTCAGTGTGCGCATACACCTCTTCCCAATTCTGGAACAAGCCATCGGCCACGTAACCGTAGAAACGGGAGATAAAACCACCATCTTCGTTACGGATAATCTGGTCGCTATTGAATCCACCGACATTGATAGGACCGTCGCCCGAGAACTTGATGGCCTTGTTGCGCACGGCAGAAAGGTTCAGACCAAGATCGTAAGAGAAATCCTTGCCGATTTCATCGCGCCAGGTAAGTCCCACTTCCCAACCGCGGGCCTGCATACTACCGATGTTCATCCAAATCTGGCTGTTCCAGTTATCATATCCCAAAGAGAGGATGTTCTGTTTCTGGTAGAGCATGTCAATGGACTTTTTCTGGAAATATTCGAATGTTACACCCAAACGTGAATCAAGGAATGACATATCCACGCCTACGTTCCAATCTTCCACAGTCTCCCACTTCAACTGGTTGTTACCTACTGTAGACACGAAGTAACCATTTGCCAACGTATTGCCATAATAGTATTGGGTTTCGCTCAACAAAGTAAGGGTAGCATTATTGTTGATATTCTGATTACCTACACGGCCCCAGCCTCCACGAAACTTCAGGTCACTGAAGATGTCCTGGTCCTGCATAAATGCCTCACTGATGACACGCCAGGAAGCGGAAACAGACGGGAAGAGGGCATACTTGCTGCCCTTCGGGAAACGGGAGGAACCGTCGGCACGGAGAGATGCCGAAATGTAGTAACGGTTATCGTAGTTGTACATGACACGGCCCAGGAAAGAAACCAGTGTATTGTAAGTGGTTTCACCGTTGGCCTCGTCCGTACCCTGCTGTCCGGCATTCACTTCCTGCATCTGGTCCAGATTATTGGGAACATTATCACGCCGTGCCTGAGTATTGTACCATGCAAAACGTTCGGCAGTAAAGCCAGCCATTACATTCAAGTTGTGCTTTTCAGCGAAAGTGTCCATGTAAGTGGCTGTATTCGTCCAGTTCCAGTCAAACCACTCCTGATTGCGGCGGGTGATTTCGTTCAAGTCTTGTTTCTCCAACGGATCCATATTGAACTTCGGAACGAATGAATCAGAACGGCGATAGTGTGCATTGGCACCGAACTGGGTGCGCAACGTCAGCTTTTCTATCGGGGTTACCTGCAGATAGGTATTCAGAATGGCACCCAACTCGCGAGAATGAGCATTGCTACGGGCAATTGAACCGGCGGGATTCCACTCCTGGTTGTTGTAAGAGCGTTGATAGTTGTTGTACTCATTATCCTCCCATTGGTCCTGCGGACGGAATACCGGAGTTGTCGGGTCCATAGCCATGGCTGCCGAGAACTGGTTTGGGGTATCATCCCATGATTCGACACGTGGAGCAATATCAACTCCCAATTTTACATACTTATTAAATGTATATTCAGTATTCAGACGGATATTTATCTTATCCCAATAACCTACATCAAACTGTGAGTTGTTACGATAATAGCCCACGCTAAAGTTATAAACAAACTGTTCTGAGCCACCGGCAACACTAAGTGAATGGTTCTGCACCAAAGCTGTTTTATTGACTACAGTATCCCACCAGTCTGTACCACCGGGATTGGTCGTAGCACCCGTATCGTTCCAGATAGAAGAAAGGCCATCATTCGTATAACGGGTATTGAACACTTCTTTATATTCAGCCGCACCGGCAATATTAGGTTTGGCCACGGTCTGGAAACCAACAGAAGAATTCCAATTGATGCGGGCTTTACCAGTTTTACCTTTCTTTGTAGTAATCAGGATGACACCGTTTGATGCACGTGTACCATAGATAGCGGCAGCCGAAGCATCTTTCAATACTTCCATGGAAGCAATATCGTTACTATTCAGAAAGTTGATATTGTCACCTACCGGCATACCATCCACTACATACAACGGATTCGTACCGTTTACGGTAGTTACACCACGAATCAGCACCTTCGGAGTAGCTCCAGGGCCACCACCACTGGTGACTTGTACACCATTTACCTTACCCTGCAAAGCATCCATAGCATTACCGGTCACGGTTTCAGTGATTTCATCGCCTTTTACTGTAGCAATAGAACTGGTCAAATCGCTCTTTTTCACAGCACCATAACCGATAACCACCACTTCATCCAGTAATTCCGCAGCCTCCTTCAGTACCACGTTAATCGTAGTACGTCCACCTACAGCTATTTCCTGAGACTCAAAACCAATAGAAGAGAATACCAACACTGCATTCTTGTCTACATTGGGTAATGTATAATCACCGTCGATACCGGTAATTGTACCCGTACCGGTACCTTTCACTTGAACTGTAGTTCCAATCAACGGCTGCTGGTCGGTGGCCGAAGTCACCACACCCTTAACCGTTATCTGCTGCGCATAACCGCAAAGGCTTATCAGCGCAAGACATAATAATAGAATTTGCTTTTTCATATCTTAAATCTAATGTTACTTTTTAATTAGCAGGAACAATCTTGCCGCGACCCAAATGCGCGTCAAACTCAAAGCGGTAGTTGCCGGTCACCGTAACCGTAGGCTTCATCCAGTTGTCACCTACCATCGAGCCGTCTTCCCAACGCTGATTGGTGCCTTCCCAATTAGGATTCACATCCCCTTTCTTACTGAAGTAACCAAACTTCTCTACATTCTGAGAGTCGTCACACCGCCATTCCACATGATCCCACCATCCGTCGGGATGATAATTGGATATGATGAAGTTCATTTCTTCACCGGCTTCCAGCGTCCAAGTTCCATTTTCCGGATAATAGAAAAGATGAGGATTATTTTTATCCTGGGCAAACAACTGATTTCCCGCATCCTGAGGAGAACCTCCCCAACCGATATAGAAATCAATGAACGATTCCCCATTCTCCCAACGGTCAAAACAAGGCTTTCCATATTCATATTTCATCGGATTTGTAGCCTCTGTCACCGAGTACGTGCGCATACTATAAGTAGACTCTTTCACATTGATGTCTATTTCATAATAAACACCAGCCTCATCCAAGACAATAGGTTTAGCCGTTTCCGGGTCATCCGGCAATTTTGTATTATCCTCCGGATCAAGGCCAAAACAGATAGGAGTAAAGTCTGTCTTTTGCGGTAAGAAGAAAATTTCCGTACCGGCAGCTTTATTATAATAACGTGCACGATATTGGTACTCGCCCGTATGGTTAATCACCATCGGTACACCGAAAATATCACTGTTCAATTCCTCTACGGTTGCCACATCGGCCAGATACATTTTGGGGAAGTCAGGCATTTCAGATACACTGATGGTACTATTGGTCACTGTCTGATTGCCTCTGGCATCCACAGCCGTCAAAGTCACATCGTAACTTTTCACCTCATTAGGCAGAATAATCTTCTCCGTAAAGCTCAAAGTAGATTGCCCGCCAGCCTCTATACGGCGGCTTTCAAAACCTTCTACCCCAGGAATCTCAATGAGTACATAATCCAGTATGCGGTCATCTTTCACCGTGAAATTCAGGTTGAACTTTGTTTCATCCTTTATCAGTACGGTAACCTCCTTACCAGGGGCAATTGTAAATGTAGGATTCTCAAAGTCCCCATCCATCGTTATCAACACATCCTGCGACACTTCACGCCCGCCCGCATCTGTTACGGTCACTTTCACGGTGAAGCGTTCACCGATTTCATCACGCTTGAGGTCATAAGAATAGCTCAACTCATACTCCGTTTGGGGAGCTCCATAGATTTCGACCAAATCAATCGTCTTGTTCAGATAAAGATCGGCACATTGCAGATTGACGGATACAATTCCATCCTGGTCAGCCAACGAACCCTCAATGGTAAAACGATGGCCGGCACCGGATTCAATATGATCCGTCACCAATGTCATTGTCGGAATCTGCCCGTCTACATCAGAGTATCCGTCATCGTCACTACATCCAGTAGTCCATAAAGCCAGCGATAACAACGCCCAGAAAGTGGCGTTAAAGAAATGCTTCTTCATAAATATTATTATTAAAGTTAAACAAAAAAGTACATTTTGTTCCGATTTATAATAATCGGCAATGCAAACATATGCCAATTTTCGATTCAACAGCTGTATAAATCTTGCAGAGAAGGCATATAAATCTGTCAATGCACGATTTGTGCACATCATCTAAAGATTTTATTTGTACTTTTGACTCATGCAATGAAAAACGACCCGTTATGAAGAAGATTCTACTTTCCATTTTCCTATGCCTGCCATTCCTGCTATCCGCGCAGCCATATACCATAAAACATCTGAGTATCCGTGAAGGGCTGTCCAACAACCATGTGGTAAGCATAGCCCAAGACAAACGGGGCTCTCTATGGTTTGCCACAGAAGAGGGTTTAAATAAATTCGACGGAATACGCTTCCTTACCTATTATAAAGAAGAAACAACCGGCAAGCAAAGCATCACCGGCAACGAACTGAACTGTCTGCTGGACGATCCCGTCGACTCCATCTTATGGATAGGAACCCAGCGTGCCGGAATCAATGCATACAATTATGCCAACGATTCATTCATCACTTACAGACACAACGAAAACAACCCTAAAAGCCTGGTTACGGACGACATTACCAAAATCATTGCCGCCTCCGACGGTAACCTATGGATTTGCACCTATTGGAAAGGCGTGGACTATTTTGACAAGCAAACCGGGCAATTCACCCATTACAATACCGAAACCGTACCGGGTTTTGCAAGCAACCATATCTGGTCTGCCATAGACGGTGGTAACGGACTACTCTATATCGGGCATGTGGACCGGGGATTCAGTATACTTTCCATAAAAGACAAGACAGTCAAGAACTTCACACACGAGCCGCAAAACCCCAACAGCCTGCCCGGCAACGAAGTGACATGTGTCTACAAAGACAAAAGCGGAAACATATGGATAGGAACCGATAGAGGAGTGGTACTGTTTAACCCGGAAGCGGAAAGTTTCATCCCCTTCGACGACAAAACCAACTGCATATCGCACCGTGTATATGATATACACCAACTGGATGACAACAGACTTTGGATAGCCATGGAATTCGGCGGCATTGCCGTAGTGGATTTGTCCCAACAGCTTTTCCGTTCGTCGGACCAGATTCATGCGCTTTCTATCCGGGAGGGAGACGATGAATACGGCTTGTCCAACTCCAGTATCCGTTGCCTGCTCCAAGATTCCTTCGGTAATGTATGGGCAGGTTCCTGGGGAGGCGGCATCAACTTCATAAAACGCGAGCCGTCACTCTTCAGCACTTATAAATATTCTCCTTTTCCATCCACCAACAACAGCCTGAACAGTAAAATAGCCTCCGGTGTCTGTATGGACAAAGCCGGTAACCTCTGGATAGGAACCGATGGAGGAGGAATCAACGTATTCAACAAGGGAAGACGAATAGCCATATACAATGCTGACAACAAGAAATTCAGAAGCAATACGGTGCAGGCAGCCTTGTGCGACTCGAAGGGAGGATTATGGTTCGGACTTTTTTATGGAGGAATAGCCTACTACAACCCCAAGAGCCAAAGCTTCCGGCAGATTTTCTCCGAAGACAAGTCACGCACTGACGTACGTTCCTTTCATGAAGACAAGCAGGGAAACATTTGGGTCGGAACCAGCGAAGGCGTCTATCTTATAGATTGTGACAGCAAGACAATCAAGGCACACTACAATCTGGAGAACAATCTGGCCCGCTGTGTGCTGAAGGATTCCGAAGACCAAGTATGGGTAGGATTCTTCGGAGGAGGCCTGGGCCTCTATGACCCTCAACTCCAAAGCATCCAGCTCTTCAACGTCCTGGCCAAATTCCCCTCCAATACCATCAATGCTCTCTACGAAGACAGCAGAAAGCGGTTGTGGGTGGCCACGGGTGAAGGTTTGGTATGCTTCCCCTCCCTGACAGACAGAAACTACAAAGTATACCAACGTGAAAGCGGACTGGCTAACACCCACATACAAGCCATCGGTGAGGACAAGGCAGGAAATATTTGGGTGAGCACCAACAAAGGTATCAGCTGTCTTGTGGACAGTAAAGACATTTTCTCCCGGAAGTTGTATTGCAGGAACGCAAATCACCACCCGCATTCATCACCAACATTGAAATTACCGACCCGCTGAACAAACCGGAAAACGGACAGAGCACCATTGCCTTAAACGGACAGAAGAACGTGCAACTGAAATATACACAGAATAGTTTCAGTATCCGGTTCAACATCCAGAACTATGCCCTGGTCAACCAAGTGGAATATGCCTATATGCTGAAAGGACTCGAGAACTCCTGGTATACGCTTACAGACCCCAATAATGTCACCTTTCGTAATCTTCCTCCCGGGAAATACCAGTTCCAAGTGAAAACGCGCATGCGCAACCAAGCATGGTCGGACGCAACCACCTCATTGAACATCCGCATCGCCCCACCCCTTTGGCTTACTTGGTGGGCAAAGTCATTCTATATCCTGCTGTCCCTTATCATCCTTTTCTCTATACTCTATGCCTACAAGAAAAGACTGGATGCTGAAGCACTGTACCAACTGGAGAAGCAGAGCCACGAACACGAGCAGGAACTGAACAACGAACGCCTGCGCTTCTACACCAACATCACCCATGAACTGCGCACCCCGCTTACGCTGATACTGGGTCCGCTGGAAGACATACAGAAAAGTGATACACTATCCACCAAAGACGCACAGAAGATATCCGTCATTCACCAAAGTGCCATCCGGCTACTGAACCTCATCAACCAGATATTGGAGTTCAGAAAGACCGAGACCCAGAACAAGAAACTCTGCGTGAGCCGGGACAACCTCGTACCCCTTATCCGCGAGATAGGCCTGAAGTACAAGGAACTGAACCGGAAGCCAGCCGTCGATATCCGGCTGGTGGTGGAGAAAGAGCATATGCCTATATACTTCGACAAGGAAATTATCCAGACCATCCTGGACAATCTGATATCCAATGCCCTAAAGTACACGGAAAAGGGTAGCATCAGCATCGGTATCCGACAGGTGGAACGTGCCGAAGTGAACTATACGGAAATCCGGGTCAGCGACACGGGATACGGTATCAAGCCGGAGGCACTACCCCACATATTCGACCGTTATTACCAGGAAGGCGGCAAACACCAGGCTTCGGGTACCGGTATCGGACTTTCTCTGGTGAAAAACCTCGTAGCCCTACACGAAGGGGAAATCCGCGTAGAGAGTGCTCCCAATCAAGGTAGTACCTTCTACGTCAGCCTGCTTACCGACAACAGTTACCCGCAGGCACTGCATGCCGATTCGCAGGAAAAGGAAAGCAACGTCCAGCATATAGAAGAGGCACAAGTAAATCAAGTTTCATCCAGCGACAAACCCATATTGCTGGTAGTGGAAGACAATCCGGACATCTGCGACTATATAGCCGAATCCTTCTCCGACCACTTTGAAGTAAAGACTGCCGCCAACGGAAAGCTGGGCAAGGAAAGCGCCCTGAAAGAAATACCTGACATCATCGTCAGTGACATTATGATGCCGGTAATGGACGGAAACGAGATGTGCCGTGAGCTGAAAAAAGACGTGCGCACCAGCCACATACCCATTATACTGCTGACAGCCAAAGACTCGCTGCGCGACAAAGAGGAAGGCTACCAGGTAGGTGCCGACTCCTACCTCACCAAACCGTTCAGCGCCAGCCTGCTGCATAGCCGTATAGAAAACCTGCTCCAGTCGCGGCGCAACCTGGCAAACCATTTCAGCGCCAATGCCGCCATAAGCAATAAAGCGGCTGTCATTACAGAATCGCTCAACAAGCTGGACAACGAGTTTATCCACAAGATAAACCAGCTGATAGAGGAACGGCTTTCTTCAGACAAAATAGACATCAGCTATCTTTCGGATAAAATGTGCATGAGCAATTCCACCCTCTACCGCAAGATGAAAGCGCTTACCGGACTTTCCACCAACGAATATGTCCGCAAGATAAGGATGAAACACGCCGAGCAATACCTGCTGGAAGGCAAATACAACATTTCGGAAATAGCATTCAAGGTAGGTATAAACAATCTGTTCTACTTCCGGCAATGCTTCAAGGAAGAATTCGGCTACATACCTTCGGAATATCTGAAGAGATTAAAAGAGACCGGAGAGAAATAAGAGACAAACAGCCCCTTCCTATTAGTCGGAATGCGGACAGCTATTTCAGCTCCAGCTCCATCTTCTTTATCTTTTCCAGCGTATTGCCTGCTTCCATGGAGGGGAATACCTGAAGCACGCGTTGCAGGTATGCCTTAGCCTTGCCGTAGCTATTGGTGAACACGTCTGACAATCCGTTGCGATAGCGTGCATACTGCATCCTTGTGGGGGAAGTTATCTTTTTATAGTCTTCTTCGAGCTTCTTCTTATCCTTCTCGGCTTGGAGATAATAATAATTCCCCAAGAAGATATTGGCTTGGAGATTGTCGGCATCCAGCATCAATACCTTTTCATAGGTTTTTAAGGCATCTTTCTCCTTTCCCCGCATCATCTCCATTTCAGCACAAGAGACAAGTGCAGGTACGTCTTCGGGATGACGCTGCAAGAACTCCTTATAGAAGAGGTAGGCTTTATCGTAATTCCGCATTTCCTTGTAGTGCACAGCCAGCACATCCGCAAGACGAGGAGCCACCTCACTGCTCTTGTCCACATTGGTCCAGTAGAACATTTCCGTCCTATCCTCACCGGCATTTGCCGCCTGGCGAAACAAACTCACCGCATAGTCATCTTTACCCTCGGAAAGTGCATCGGACACTTTCGAAAGCAACTCATCTGCCGACTGTCCCCAGACAGACAGCGGACACATCAAGAACAAGGAGAAAAGCAACGTTAAGGTTTTCATTTTTAGTGTATATATATAGTTTAACAGCCCAATCAGTCTCATAGAAATCTACCTACAAAACTACGCATTTTTACGGTAACCATCAATAGTTGAAAGTAGAAAAATAGTTAACTTTGCCGACCTTAATGAATTAAATAATATAAATGAAGCCCAGAGACAGACAAATACTGCAAATAGCCTTACCTTCCATCGTATCGAACATCACCGTGCCGCTGCTCGGCCTGATTGATGTAGCCATCGTCGGCCATCTGGGTTCGCCCGCCTACATAGGCGCCATTGCCGTAGGTGGCATGCTGTTCAACATTATCTACTGGATATTCGGTTTTCTGAGGATGGGTACCAGCGGAATGACCTCGCAAGCATTCGGCAAGCGGGATTTACCGGAGGTGGTCCGCCTGCTGTTGCGTTCCGTGAGCATAGGCCTGGCAGTCGCGTTCTGCCTCATCCTGCTGCAAACGCCTATCAGGCAGGGAGCCTTCCTTCTCATCCATCCTACGGACGAAGTCAGAGAGATGGCAACGCTTTATTTCCATATCTGCATCTGGGGTGCCCCTGCCATGCTGGGGCTATACGGACTGACGGGATGGTTCATCGGCATGCAGAATTCGCGTATCCCCATGTATATAGCCATCACACAGAATGTGGTCAATATCATTGCCAGCCTCGGACTGGTTTATCTGTGTGGGATGAAAGTAGAAGGAGTAGCTTTGGGGACGTTGATTGCCCAGTATGCTGGCTTCCTGATGGGCATTGTCCTTTGGATGCACAACTACGGCAGGCTGAAAAGATTCTGGGAAATTAAAAATTATAAATTAAAAATTAAAGGGGGAGAAGGGGCAGGTATCTGGGAGAAAGGGGCGATGTTCCGGTTCTTCCAAGTGAATAGGGACATTTTTCTGCGTACCCTTTGCCTGGTGGCAGTCACGTTGTTCTTCACTTCGGCGGGAGCTTCGCAGGGAGAGATTATTCTGGCGGTCAACACGCTGCTGATGCAGCTCTTCACCTTATTCTCGTATGTAATGGACGGCCTTGCCTACGCTGGCGAAGCCTTAAGCGGCAGATACATAGGCGCACGCAACCGGGAAGCCTTTACAGACACCGTCCGGCACCTCTTCGGATGGGGAGCGGTGATAGCGGTTCTCTTTACATTGGTTTATGCGCTGGGAGGCAATGCCTTCCTCGGACTATTGACGGATGACAAAGAAGTGATAGCTGTTGCCGACACCTATTTTTATTGGGCGCTTGCCGTGCCCGCCGTCGGGATAGCCGCCTTCATCTGGGACGGCATCTTTATCGGTGCCACCGCCACGCGAGGAATGCTCCTCTCCATGGCAGCGGCAGCTGTCAGCTTTTTTATCTTATATTATGGGCTGCATCCCGTCCTGGCAAACCATGCTCTATGGCTTGCCTTCCTCACTTACCTGCTGATGCGGGGAGTGGTGCAGACAGGCTTGAGCCGGGAAGTCATCCGACGGGCATTTCCCAGCAAGAAGGAACCTGCTTGGCGTGAGGGGTAGGCTATGAACAATTTCAAGGGAAAAAGCATTATCTTTGTATCGCTATGACTGATATAAAATATGGATTCCACCCTCCAGAACAAGGCGTCAGGTAGCCAGTATACGGTGCCAAACAAGTTTCAACTTTTGGCACCATCGGTTTCAATGCGAGAAACCGACGGTTTCAAGTAGTGAAACCAACGGTATCTCGGAATGAGACTGACGGTATTTGCATTTGGAACCAAGTCACTCATAGCAAGAGTAATGACTTATACAAAATTGTTATGGCAGAAAAGAATATAGTTCAAGAGACATTTCCCGTATTGGGAATGAGTTGCGCCTCATGCTCCGCACGGGTAGAAAAGACGCTGAACCATCAGTCAGGTGTCAAGAAAGCGGTCGTAAACTACGCTTCGGCAACGGCAACCGTGGAATATGACCCTACGAGCTGTTCTTCCGAGACTTTGCAGCAGGCTGTGCAGGCGGCCGGATATGACTTGTTGATAAACCAGGACGGCAACACGCTCGAAGAGGCGGAAGAGGCCCACAACAAGAAATTCAGCGCATTGAAATTCCGCACAACCTGGGCCATCATCTTGTCTATGCCCGTTGTCATCATAGGCATGTTCTTCATGGATATGCCCCATGCCAATCCCATCATGTGGGCGTTGTCCACTCCCGTCGTATTCTGGCTGGGGCGGGGATTCTTCACCAGCGCCTGGAAACAATTGCAGCATGGCAGCGCCAATATGGACACACTGGTAGCCATCAGTACGGGGACCGCCTATCTGTTCAGCCTGTTCAACATGCTATTTCCGGACTTCTGGCTATCCAGAGGCATCCATCCGCATGTATATTTTGAGGCGGCAAGTGTCATCATAGCCTTTATCCTGCTGGGCCGCCTGCTGGAAGAAAAAGCGAAAGGAAACACCTCAACCGCCATCAAGAAACTGATGGGGCTCCAACCCAAGACTGTGACCATCATTGTGGATGAAGGACACGCTGTCCCTCACTCTTCCTTTGAGCGCGTTATCCCTATCGAGCAGATTCGCCCCGGAGACATCGTCCTGGTGAAGCCCGGAGAACGGATTGCCGTGGATGGCATCGTGACGGAAGGTAGCTCCTACGTAGACGAAAGTATGCTGAGCGGCGAACCGGTAGCAGTATCCAAGCACAAAGACGCCAAGGTCTTTGCAGGTACCATCAATCAGAAGGGAAGTTTCCGCTTCCGGGCAGAGAAAATCGGCACGGATACACTGCTGGCGAAGATTATACACATGGTGCAGGACGCGCAAGGAAGCAAGGCACCGGTGCAGCAGCTGGTGGACAAGATAGCCGGGATATTCGTGCCTACCATTATAGGCATCGCAGTGCTTGCCTTCATCGCATGGATGCTACTGGACGGAACCGGCGGATTCACCCACGGATTGCTGGCATTTGTCACGGTGGTCATCATCGCCTGCCCGTGTGCACTGGGACTGGCTACTCCTACCGCCATCATGGTAGGCATCGGCAAGGGCGCCGAAAGGGGCATTCTGATAAAAGATGCCGAAAGCCTGGAGATTGCCAAGAAGATAGACACCGTGGTACTCGACAAGACCGGAACGGTGACTGAAGGAAAACCGGTAGTCAGCAAGCTGATATGGAATACGCAGGCAATGACGCCCGGTACTGGCGCCACTGCAGGCAATGCGCTGTCGGACATTTTCTATAGTCTGGAGAAGCTCTCGGAACATCCGTTGGCAGAAGCCGTGGTGAACCACCTCAAGGAGTCGGCCTCCATAGACATTCAAGACTTTGAAAGCATCACCGGAAAAGGCGTGAAAGGACGGGCACAAGGCCGGACCTACCTCGCCGGGAACCGGAAACTGCTGGAAGAAAACCATATCGCCATCCCCCCCTCCCTGCAGGAAGAGGCAACCCGACTGACATCGGAAGCACAGACCGTCATCTGGTTTGCCGATGAAGAAAACGTGCTGGCAATAGCCGGAATTACAGACCGGATAAAGGAAACTTCCATCCGTGCCGTCAGCGAGCTGCACGCCGCCGGCATCGAAGTCCACATGCTGACCGGA
>OHRG01000883.1_pt1 | contig 18279 bp, 16 predicted proteins | sample 1578351 | NCBI WGS metagenome assembly OHRG01 (sample SAMEA3879599, study PRJEB24766) | human gut metagenome | biome: human-associated habitat; feature: feces | place: USA | collected 1985/1987
AATCACAAGAGTATTTTATGGTCTTTCAGGAGGCTGAAAGAGAAGGTTTGAAAGAAAAAGAGGAAAAAAGATGGAAGAATATCAGGATCAGTCCCTTCGGGGAAAAGTATTTCAAAGACTGAGAGAAGATATTTTATCTGGTGTTTATCAGGAAAATGATGAATTAAGAGAGGTGTCTATCGGAGAGGAATTAGGAGTCAGCAGAACTCCGGTCCGTGAAGCCATGCGGAAGCTGGAACTGGAAGGCCTTGTGGTGATGATCCCCAGAAGAGGCGCTCAGGTTGCAAATATTACAGAAAAGGATCTCAATGATGTTCTGGAGGTTCGCATTGCCCTTGAAAATCTTTCCATAGAAAAAGCCTGCGCCCGTATGACGGAAGAGCAGTTAGCCCAGCTGTGGGATGCCGCGGAGGAGTTTGAAAAAACAATGGCTGAGGGAAATCTGGTAAAGCTTGCAGAGGCAGACGTGGCCTTTCATGAGGTGATCTACCAGTCTTCAGACAACCGCCGTCTGAACCAGGTGCTGAACAATCTCCGGGAGCAGATTTACAGATATCGTGTAGAGTATCTGAAGGATGAAGAGACAAGGAATCTTCTGGTTAAGGAACACAAGGAGCTTTATGAGGCGATACGGGCAAGAGATGTAAAAAAAGCCCAGGAGATCTCTTTCCGCCATATAGAAAATCAGAGAGAGGCCATTGTATGCTCTATCCGGGAGGAGACGGAAATCAGGGAAAAGGCATCCGATCGTAAATAAAACTGAAAAATATGGTTATTCTAAGAGAGGTACAAATGGTATCTCTCTTTTTATTTACCATGATTTAGAGAGTTGGAAGAGGAAGTGTCCTCTTTTTTGCAGACGATGTAGCAGGAGTTGTATATGGGAAAAACAAAAATTTCTTCCAGGCTGAAGGACAATGAAGCATATATAAGAGAGCGCTGTAAAAACTGCGCGGATATTTTGATCCGCCCCATGCGTATTGGAACTATGGGAAAAACAGACTGTCTGATGGTATATATTGAGGTGGCAGTTTCCAATATGATGCTGGATGATTCGGCTATTGGAAAAATGATTAACCATTTCTGGGAAAGCTCACCGGAACAGATTCAGGAGTTTATGAGAAACAACAGTCTGGGAATCGCAGATGTAAAAAAATTTGAATACATGGAAGATGCCGTGGCGGCTATGCTTGCAGGAAACGCCATTTTTTTTATGGACGGTTATGACCGGGCAATGAAAATTTCCAGTAAGGGCTATCCAAATATGGGAGTGTCGGGAGCAGAAACAGAAAAGGTTCTCCGGGGTTCCAGAGAAGGATTTTCCGATTCTGTAAAAACAAACTCCGCCCTTGTGAGGAAACGGCTTCGGGATACAAGAATGAAAGTAGAGGAAATGAGCATCGGAGTCCGTTCCAATACTGTGCTCCAGCTTCTTTATATTGAAGATCTGGTTCACCAGGAGCTTCTGCAGGCCATCAAAGACCGTCTGGAGGAATTTGAGATTGATGGGATCCTGGACAGCGGAATGCTGGAGCAGCTTACCGAGGAAGCCTGGTATTCGCCCTTTCCTCAGTATCAGACAACAGAACGGCCGGACCGGGCGGCTCAGGAGCTTCTTAACGGAAAAGTCGTAGTGATCTGTGACAATACGCCTTATGCCCTGATTCTTCCAAGCTCCTTTAACGGATTTATGGAAAGCAGCGAGGACTGGTATCACCACTTTGAAATGGCGTCGTTTTTAAGGATTCTGCGCTATCTGGCGCTGATGACTGCGGTGCTTCTTCCCGGGCTTTATCTGGCAGTGATACGGTTTCACACTCAGATTCTTCCCACAAACCTTTTACTGTCTTTTGCAGAGGCCAGGGAGGGAGTGCCCTTTTCAAGTGTTGTGGAGCTTGTGTTTCTGGAACTGTCCTTTGAACTTATAAGGGAGGCAGGCGTCCGCGTTCCCGGTTCTCTGGGAAATGCCATTGGAATCGTAGGAGGTCTGATCATCGGACAGGCGGCTGTCAGCGCAAATCTGGTAAGTCCGATTGTTGTGATGATCGTAGCCCTTACGGCCCTAGGGGGAATGGTGATTCCAAATGAGGAGTTTGCCTCTGCTTTCCGGCTTCTGAAATATGTTTTTCTGTTTCTGGGAGGATATCTGGGGATCTTTGGCATTGTGCTGGGAATCTACCTGACGGCAGCTCATCTGTCAGGACTGTTAAGCTTTGGAATTCCCTATCTTCTGCCTTTTGTAAAAAAATCTCCCATAAAGGATGTTGGGGATGGGATTCTGAGGCTTCCCTTCCGTAAGCGCCGGATCCGCCCTCTTTATGCCAGACAGGAACAGAGTCTGAGGCTGAAAAGGAGGGAAAAATCATGAAATTTGCAGAAAATAACAGAATTTCGCACCGACAGCTGTACCGGCAGATGGTTCTGGCGTTTCTGGCTCCTTTTCTTCTGTGTCTTCCCGGAGAAAACCGCGTCACAGGGATATCAGGGATTGTGGGAGTGGCGGCTGCTCTGGTGCTTCTGGTGATCTACAGCTTTTTTCTGAGAAGACTGACGCCCTGGTACACGGATCCGATTAAAACCTTTGGAGCCGCAGGCGGCAGGATCATAGGAGCGTTTTTTCTGAGCTATGTGGCGCTGACAGGCGCATATCTTCTGGATTTGATGGATGAGCTGGTTCCGGCTGTTCTGATCACCGGTATTCCGGGAATTGTGATTTCTTTTCTGGCGGCAGCGGTCTGCAGCTTTGGAACCCATAAAGGTATGCAGAGAAGAGGAAGAATGGCAGAGGTGTCAGGCGGACTTCTTCTGGGCGGAGTTTTACTGATGATGGTTCTCTGTCTGTGGCAGATCACGCCGGAATATTTTACAGAAATGACAGAAGCTTCTGTTCTGCAGGGAAAAGAGGTTTTAAAAAGCTGTTATGGAATCCTTGCAGCATTTTCCGGAATCGGGCTTCTGCCCTTTCTTTTGAAGGATGTAGAAAAAAGAGGAACTGCAGGAAAGCCTGTGGTCCTCGGAATTGTTACTCTGGGAGGGATCCTGATGGGAATGCTTGTACTGATCCCGTCAGTGCTTGGATGGCAGAGATTCAGAAATGAAGCATATCCGGTTCTTCCCCTTCTGGCAGGGGCAGATCTTCCGGGAAATGTACTGGCAAGATTTGATGTACTGTGGATGGGATTTCTTTTATACAGTCTTCTGTTTGCCCTGGGCAGTCTGTTCCATTACGGACACAGGATCCTCGACCGGACCCGTATGGGAAGCGGGAAACTGTGGCTGCCTGCAGTGATCTTCGGGCTGTCCCTGATAAAATTTCAGGGGACGGGAATCCGGCAAATCTTTGACTTTTATCTGAGCCGCATCTTTGTTCCCGGTCTGCTTCTGATCCAGGTGTTTATGGCGCTGAGAGGAAAACGCAGGCGACAGAAAAAAGTAGCGCTGGCAGCCGGCCTCTGCTTCGTGGTGTTTTTCAGCGGATGTGCAGCCATAGAGCCGGAAAAAAGAATGTATCCTCTTGCACTGGGAGTAAACAGTGAAGAATCAGAGTTTTCTCTTATTTATGGAATGCCGGATCTTCCTCAGGCTACCGGGCAGGAGAAACAGGAGGAGTCAGGAAGTGAGGCTGTGCTTTCTATAACAGGAAGTGATTTTTATGAAATAGAAAGGATCTATGACCGCTCTCAGGAAAAATATCTGGATATGAGCCATCTGCAGGTGATCATTATGGGAGACAGACTTCTGGAAGGGGAAGGCTGGAAAATATTTATGGAATATCTTAAGGAAGAGCCCTTTGTTGGTGAAAATGTTTATATTTTCCGGACAGAAGACCCGGAAGCAGTGCTATCACGGGAAAGCGGAGGAACCTCTGCGGGAGAATATCTTACCGGGCTTCTGGAAAACCGTCTGCCGTCCCAGCAGAAAGACGGGGTGACATTAAGGCAGGCTTATCATCAGTGGTATGAGAGCGGCGCTCTTGTGGAAATTCCACGTATCATTATGGAAAACGGAGAATTGCAGGTATATCTGGAAAAGAGCTGAGAACCTTTAAAAACAGGTATCTTACCGGAATAGAAAGCCGTAAATTGTCTATACTCTGAATAGTGAATTCTGGTCAGAGGTTCACAGATGATAATGCTGTGGACAGGAACAATTTTGGAGGTACAGACTAATGGAATGGTTAAGAGACAGAAAAAACCGTCTGACGGTTTCAATACTTGCTGCAATGGCTGCTGCGATTCTGGTGGCAGGAGGATTCAGGCTGCCACAGTATCCGGCTGCATCTGCATGGTGGGGAACCATGTATCCGGAATTTTGCTTTTCGGAGGGAAGCGGAGACAGCCCCCGAAAGATTTCCTTCTGGCTTGCGGAAGTGCTGGAATGGTGATATGATATAAAAACCAGAGACTGCGGAAAAGCTCCGCAGTCCTACCAGTGCAGAAACGGAGACTTATATTTATGAAGCCAGACAGAGACGCGCCCATAGGTGTATTTGATTCCGGAGTGGGCGGGCTGACAGTGGCCCGTGAGATCATGCGGAATCTGCCGTCAGAAAAAATCGTATATTTTGGAGATACAGCCAGAGTACCCTATGGAGGAAAGTCCAGAGAGAATATTATCCGGTATTCCAGACAGATCATTCATTTTCTTATGGAGCAGCAGGTCAAGGCAATTGTGATCGCCTGCAATACGGCAAGCGCTTTTGCCCTGGAGGCAGTGAGGGATGAATTTGATGTTCCGATCCTGGGCGTTATAGAGCCCGGAGCCAGAGTGGCTGCAGCGGAGACAAAGAACAAAAGAGTAGGTGTGATCGGTACAGTAGGAACTGTTGACAGCGGCATTCATGCATCTTATCTGAAAAAGCTGGATCCGGAGATCACGGTGATCGGCAAAGCCTGTCCTCTGTTTGTTCCTCTGGTGGAAGAAGGATGGCTTCACGATCCGGTCACTGCAGAGGTCACGGCCAGATACCTTCAGGAATTTAAAGATAAAGATGTGGATACACTGATCCTGGGCTGTACCCATTATCCGCTTATCCGGTCTGTGATCCGGGAATTTATGGGGGAGGAAGTACGGCTGGTCAATCCGGCTTACGAGACAGCCCTGGAGCTTCGTTCTCTTCTTGAAAAAAAAGAGCTCCTTAATACAGGAGGGAAAACAGAAGAATTTCCATATCGTTTTTATGTCAGTGACCTTGCGGAGAAGTTCCGGGCATTTGCAGGCTCGATTCTTCCCTATGATGTGGAAATGACAAAAAAGATCGACATTGAAAAATATTAGGAGGCATTTATGGATAAAAATGTACTCATACATGTGCGGGGACTTCAGATGATGGAAGTGGGAGAGGAACAGGAGCCCATAGAGCTTGTTGTACCCGGCCAGTATTATTTTCGCAACGGAAGCCATTATCTCAGATATGAGGAAATTCTGGATGAAGGCTCAGAACCTACGATAAATTACATAAAAATGTCACCTCAGAGCATGGAGGTCAGGAAACAGGGCCTGGTCAATGTACATATGGTATTTGAGCGGGGAAAAAAGAATATGACCTTTTATACCACTCCGTTCGGAACACTTCAGATGGGGATTGTTGCCACCGGAATGGAGCTGAATGAAAGTGACAATAACATTAATATGAAGGTTGATTATGCCCTTGACATGAATGAAGAGCATGTGGCGGACTGTTACCTTTCTGTGCAGGCTCAGCCTGCCGATTCAAAGGATTTTGTACTGTAAATAAAATACAAGGCAGCTGTAGGAAATTTCTTACAGCTGCCTTGTGCTTTTTAATTTTTTTTGCTGAACATTCTTTTAAAGAAGCCTTTTTTCTTGGCCGGCGGAGTATCCAGATGACCGCGGATACCGCGTACACCTACAATGTACAGACCGCTGATATCAGCTTTTACTTCTTTTTTTACAGGAATCTGTTCGTAAATTTTTTCATCTGCTATCAGAATAGAGATCTTCGGACCGATCTTGGCCTTGACGATAGGCAGTTTGGTACGACGCATCATCTTCGGTGTCTGATCGATCACCATCTGCGGGAGACCAGATTCTTTTATGCGAAGTCGTTTTTTGTCAATTACCAACATGGAAACAGTCTGTTTTGCAGCTTCAATCTGTGCCTGCTGTTCTTCCTGTTTTTTCTGAGCCTTTTTTCCAAAAAAATAAAGGGCAATCAGTACGCCAACGAGAACAACAAGGATGACAAGCAGGACGATGGTAAGTGTATTCATAGATACCCTCCTCAATATGTATATTTTTCCCTCTTATAATCAGATACAGGCGGACATACATGTCCTTCAGAGAGAATTCCTGTCATGCGAAGTATATTTTATCATTAATCCGGTTAAAAGGCAAACAGTTTCGGGCAAAATTACAGTAAAATCCCGAATGGAGATCCAGGAGAAATTGTTTAGATAAAAATTATAAGAAATTAGTTTATATTAGGGGAAAACAGTGGAAATTATACGGATAAAAAGTTATAATAAGCAAAGTGACATAATTTGACGATTTTTGGCAGCTGTTCACAGGTAATATTTCACAAGATGTATTGATAAAAAACCGAAAAATAAAGGAAAAATACCCTCATCGAATGTAAATTGCAGGATACTTTGACCAGGCTTCCGGGAAAGGAGTGAACAGTAAAATTTCCTGACTGTTGTGATACCGGAATAAAGGATTTTACATTGGGTATATTAAAAATTACAGAAAAATAATGGACAGGAGTTACTATGGAAGAGCGAGGCAGGGGAAAGAGAAATATGCACAGTGAGAAAAATAAGGACGAGAGGAACAGGCAGCTGGAGGCCATGACCGAAGAGGAACGTGACGAATATTTCCGTGAGCTGCGACGGGAGAGAAGGCTGCGCAGGCAGAAAAGGGAGCGCCGGAAGAAGCTGGCGGTTCTGGGCGCCACAGCAGTGATTTCCTTTGTTGTAGTAGTTGGCGCAGTCAGCGGGATCACACGTTTTGTCATTACAAAAAGCAGCGGTTCCGGCACAGCGTCCAATAAAGATGAAAACAAAAAAGGCGGGGGAGAAGCAACGGCAGAGGCTTCTGCGCAGACAGACCTTCTGGCAGAGGCGAATCTGAAGGCAGCCCAGTATGATTATGGCGGGGCTGTACAGCTTCTCAAAAGCGACAGCAGTTATGACAAGAATGCGGATTTTCAGGCTGCAGTAAAAAAATACGAGGAGACAAAGGCTACCTGCGTTTCCTGGCCTCTGGAAGAGGTAACTCATGTTTTTTATCATACGCTGATCAAGGATCCGGCGAAATCATTTGACGGTGATTATAAAGAAGGCGACTACAATCAGGTTATGACGACTATAGATGAGTTTAATAAGATCACTCAGACTATGTATGACAAGGGCTATGTTATGGTCAGCATCAAAGATATGGCTATTGCTGACGAAAACGGAAATATAACTCCGGGAGAAATCCTTCTTCCGCCGGGAAAAATTCCGTTTGTCCTGTCTCAGGATGATGTGTGCTATTACCATTACATGGACGGAGACGGCTACGCCACAAAGCTTGTTGTGGATGCTGAGGGCAAGGTTCGCAATGAATATGTGGAGGATGACGGAACAGTTTCAGTAGGTGACTATGACATGGTGCCACTGATCGACCGGTTTGTGGAGCAGCATCCTGATTTTTCCTACAAAGGAGCAAAGGGAATCATAGCTCTCACAGGCTATAACGGAATCCTTGGCTACAGAACAGATATCAGCTATGAGACGCGGCCGGATGATCTGGACGCCAATAAGGTGGAGTGGCTGGATGCCCATCCGGAGTTCAGCCTGGAAAAAGAGCGGGAAGAGGCAAAGAAGGTGGCAGACGCCATGAAGGCCAATGGATGGCTGTTTGCAAGCCATACCTGGGGTCACCAGAACGTAGGACAGATTGACCTGGCTCATCTGCAGACGGATACCGAGAAATTTAAAGAAAATGTAGATCCGCTGATTGGCGGAACAGATATTATTATTTTTGCTTTTGGAACAGATCTGACTGTTCAGGAAGATTATTCAGGGGACAAGTTTGAATACCTGAAAAGCGCAGGATATAATTATTTCTGCAATGTGGACTCAAGTAAGTATTTTGTGCAGATCAGAGACAGATATTTCCGCCAGGGAAGAAGAAATCTGGACGGATATCGAATGTACTATAATCCAGAGCTTCTGGAAGATCTTTTTGACGCAAAGGCGGTATTTGATCCAAGCAGACCGACTCCAGTACCGCCTATGGGATAAAGATAAAAATATATCATCCGCCGGATGAGGGCGTCCGGCGGATTTATATACCGGTCAGAGGGGACCGGAAGGGGAAACAGAAGAAAGGGGAAAACTCATAAATGAAAAAAGCAGTTCTGGCAGTGACGCTTGCGGCAGCAGTTGCGGCAGGCAGTGGAAATATGCCGGTTTGGAATGGGAACACACAGGAAATCACATCTGAGACATATATGCCGGTGTCTGCATCAAAGGATAAAAAGAAAACAGAAGAGAAGAAAACAAAAAATAAAAACAGTTCACAGTCTGTTCTGGAGCAGGCAAAGATCATGTATGCCCAGTATAATTACGACGAGGCTATCAAACTTCTGAAAAGTCAGAAGGACTTTGAAAAAAACAAAGATTATATGGATATAGCTGCAAAGTGCCAGGTGGCAAGGGCTGCTCTGGTGGAATATCCCATTGAAAAGATCACCCATGTGTTTTTTCACACTCTTGTGAAAGATACTTCCAAAGCTTTTGACGGAGATTCTGATTCAGGCGGTTATAATCAGGTTATGACAACCATAGACGAGTTCAACAAGATCATTCAGATCATGTATGACAAGGGCTATGTAATGGTAAGTCCTCACGATATGGCTACAGTGAATGAGGACGGCTCCATGAGCCGCGGAAAGATCATGCTTCCCAAGGGGAAGATTCCGTTTGTACTGTCTCAGGATGACGTGAGCTATTATCATTATATGGATGGGGACGGATATGCTTCCCGCCTTGTTCTGGATGAGAACGGGGAAGTAAAAAACGAGTATATTGAGGATGACGGTACAGTATCGGTAGGCAATTATGATATGGTGCCTCTGATCGATGAATTTGTGAAGCAGCATCCTGATTTTTCCTATCACGGACGAAAAGGCATTCTGGCAATGACAGGATACAACGGCGTTCTGGGATATCGGACAGATATCGCTTATAAGACAAAGGAGAATCTTCAGGATAATCAGAGAGAATTTCTGGAAAAAAATCCTGATTTTGATTATGAGGCAGACGTGGCAGCAGCCAAAAAGGTTGCCGATGCCATGAAAGCCAACGGATGGGAGTTTGCAAGCCATACCTGGGGACACAAGAACGCAACGGATTCCTCTGCTGAGGAACTGAAGGCAGACAATGAGAAATGGGAGGCTTATGTGGCTCCGATTCTTGGAAAAACAGATACGATCATCTTTGCATTCGGGGCTGATATCGGCGGCTGGGAGGGATACTCTTCTGACAATCCGAAATTCCAGTATTATAAGAGCAGAGGCTATCATTATTACTGCAATGTAGACTCCAGCCAGTACTTTGTACAGCTTTCCGACCAGTATCTTCGCCAGGGAAGAAGAAATCTGGACGGATACCGGATGTATTATAACCCGGAAATGCTCAGCGATCTGTTTGACGTATCGGAAGTATGGGATTCTTCCAGACCTACTCCGGTACCTGAAATGTGACAGAATAAATGAATATAAGGCATCAGAAAGGAGCAACTTATGAAGAAAAAAACAGTTTTGGCAATGCTGGTAATGTGTATGGTATTCAGTGCGTCTGCCTGCTCAGATAAGAATGCGGAAAAACCTGCTGCGGAAAAAACAGAAAGCAGCGCGGAAAAGACAGATAAGGCAGAAGATAAGACAAAATCAGAAGAAGACAAAAAAGAGGAAGAGGAAAAAACAGAGGTCAGACTTGTGTCTGTCAGCGATATTTCCAAATATATCACCGTAGGCGAATATAAGGGGCTGAAGCTTAACAATATCGTAGAGCCGGTTTCTGATCCTGAGGTGGATACAGAGATTGAATTCCGGCTGCAGGATAAGGCAGAGGAAGTGAAGGACGCAACAGCCCAGTCCGGAGACCAGGTGAGAGTCAGCTTCACCGGAACTATTGACGGCAAAAGCTTCGAGGGCGGCTCTGAAGAAGATTATGATTTTGTGATCGGAGAGGGAGCTGTGGCAGACGGCTTTGATGAAGGAATTGTCGGCATGAAAGCCGGAGAGACAAAGGAGCTGAATCTGACTTTCCCGGAAGACTACTATGACAGTGAGCTTGCCGGCAAGTCTGCAGTATATCAGGTGACTGTTCAGAGCATCCGCAGAACTCCTGAGCTTACAGATGAGTGGGTTGCAGCAAATACAGACAGTAAAACTGTGGCCGAATACAGAGCGGCTGTTCAGAAGGAGCTTGAGGATGGTGTCAACGAAGCTGCTGAGAATCAGCTTTATGCAGATGCATGGAACCAGGTTTTTGAAAGCTCTGAGATCATAGAATATCCTGAAGAAGATATTGAGACAGCCATAGAAGCTTATAAAGAACTGAATGGCGAGTATATTGAGCAGGCGCAGATGGATATGAGCGAATTCCTGAGATCACAGGGAATTACAGAAGAAGAATATGAGGAAGCCTGCAGAGAGTATGCAGAAGTTAAGGTAAAGCAGAATCTGATCGTTCAGTATATTATGGATGAAGAAAACCTCAGCGTAGATGACAAAGAGGAAGAAGAGCTGGATAAGAAGCTTCTTCAGCAGTACGGCGCCACAAACCTCAGTGAAGTGGTAGAGCTTTACGGGGAGCGGGAAGTGAATGAGACACGGGCTCTTCTGAGAGTGGAGCAGTTTATTGTGGATCAGGCGGAAGTAGATGAGAAAGTAGGCGGCGGCGATGAGCTTGCAGAAAATGAAGATGCAGTAACAGATGAGGGCGCTTACGATACTCAGACAGAGGACGCCGGAAATACTGCAAATGAGCACGTTGCGGACGAGGACGCTGCTTTACAGGAATAACTCAAAGATCTTCAGACAGAGGCAGGACAATGTCTGCGGTCTGTATCGATCCGGAAAACGGACAGCAGGATACACTCTGCTGACAGGTGAATTTCAGGAAACTGGATGATTTTAGAAAAGTTTTATAAATATATGGAAAATGCACGGGGAGCGCTATTGTATTTCTGTAAAAAATGCAGTATGATAGACAGGACAAACAAGGACAGATTGATATAATAGCAGGTGGGAAACAATGGATAAAAGAGTTTTGCAGGAAAGGATGCGCAAAAAGCAGCAGCAGCTTCGACGCCGCAAAATGATGAAGCTTGGCGGTTATGTACTGGCTGTGGTGCTGGTAGTAGTATTTATCATAAAGGGCGTGATTTTGCCCGTTGCAAATAAGATCAGCGGTAAGGATGCAGCTGAACCCGTGCAGGTGGCAGCAGATGCTGATAATACGGAAGATGAGGGAAAGACAGAAACAACAGGAACAAAAGAAGAAGTAACCACAGACGAAACAAAGGCCATCCGGATGCCTCTGGCAAGTGTATCTCATGTTACCAGTGCTTCGGATCTGACTTCCGGGTGGCATGAGGACGAAAATGGCAAATGGTATCAGAATACAGACGGAACCTATTATGCCGGGGGAATGCAGGAGATTGACGGACAGACATATTCCTTTGACGATAATGGTTACATACAGACAGGCTGGGTAAGCCAGGGATTTGATGATCTGTACTTTAATGAGGACGGTTCCTATAATCCTGAGAAACATAAGCCGCGTATTGCCCTGACCTTTGATGACGGACCGGGAGAGTATACAGACCAGCTTCTTGACTGTCTGGAAGAAAACAATGCTCATGCAACGTTCTTTATGCTGGGACAGAATGTATCAGGCTGGGAATCCACTGTACAGAGAATGGCGGATATCGGATGTGAGCTTGGAAACCACAGCTGGGATCACCCGGAGGCAACCCTTCCGGGCATTTCTGATGAGGCTGTGATAGAAGAATTCCAGAAAACGGATGAAGCTCTGATGAAAGCCTGCGGACAGAAATCCACAGTAGCCCGTGCTCCTTACGGCGCGGCTGGCCAAAGAGAATTCGATCTGGTACAGAAGCCGTTTTTCATGTGGTCCCTGGATACTCTGGACTGGAAGACATTGAATGTGGAATCAACTGTTGATGCAGTTATGAACGGAGATCTGACAGACGGTTCCATCATATTAATGCATGATATTCATGAGACTTCTGTGCAGGCTGCCCTTCAGCTGATTCCTCAGCTGGTGGAAAAAGGCTATAAGCTGATGACAGTCAGCGAGCTTGCGAAGGCAAAGGGCGTGGAGCTTCAGAATGCCTCCTATGCAGATTTCTGGGACAGCAGTCTGTCCAAGGGACTGGTAGCTGGCTATGACGGTCCGCTTCTCAATGCGGAAACTGCTTCAGAAGGCGGAGACGGAAGTGACATATCTGACGGCAGCAGTGAGGAGGGCTCCGGTGAAGGCAGCGATATGTCAGATGGAAGCGGCGAGGACGGTTCCGGAGAGGACTATTCAGACGGAAGCGGAGACGCATCCTATGACGAAAACTATCATGATGACGGCGGCGAAGAAGAATATTACTAACGCTTTCTGACTGTACATGAAAAACATATAAAAACAAATACAGGGTATGATACTCATACATAAAAAACGGATTTTTACTGCGTAACAGATGATAATGTCTGCTACGCAGTTTTTTATGGCTCTATGTCAAGTTTTGGGGTGGGATTATTTACCGGGAAAACAGCATATTTTACCCTGCTCATTCCGGTAAATCAAAAACGATCTGTGAGAATGTGAATCGTGCAGACAGCAACAGGATTACCGGCAGAATGTCTGAAACAATACAAAATGCAGTTGAAGAGCCCGGGAAACTTGGGTATAATATGGATAGAGGAATTGCGGATCAAATCTGGGGGTGATCATATGCTGTCATCTATTATTGTAAATGAATTGATAAGCGGATTAACAGAAATTTTTCAGGATAAGATTTCCAGAATCATTCTGTTTGGTTCTGTTGCCAGGAATGAAGCAACAGAAGAAAGTGACGTTGATATTGCGATTATTATAACAAATGAAATAGATGAAGAGACAAAGGATAAATTCATCAACTGGGCTGCGGAGCTTGATATTCGATTTAATCAAGTGTTCTCTATTGTTGATATTCCTGAAGAACGTATGAAAAAATGGGGAAAAATTCTTCCGTTTTATAAAAACATTGAGGAGGAGGGAATTGTACTTTGGAGGGCAGCTTAGTGGGAAAGTGGTATGAAAACGCAGTGTTTTATCACATGTATCCGATCGGAATGACAGGAGCACCAAGAAGAAATGAAGGAGGGGAGACGGTTCACAGATTTCAGGATCTGATGAAATGGCTCCCTCATATAAAGGAACTGGGATGTACGGCAATCTATATCGGGCCGTTATTTGAATCAACATCTCATGGATACGATACAAAAGACTACCGCATGGTGGACAGGCGTCTGGGAGACAACCGGGACTTTAAAGGCTTCGTGGAAAAAGCCCACGAAATGAATATACGAATTGTAGTGGACGGTGTATTTAACCATACAGGAAGAGAGTTCTTTGCCTTTCAGGATATTCAGAAAAACAGAGAACAGTCTCAGTACTGCGGTTGGTACAAGGGAATCAATTTTGGGTGGAATTCGCCTTATAATGACGGATTTGGCTATGAGGCATGGAGAAACTGTTTTGAACTGGTAAATCTCAATCTCCGGGAGCCGAAGGTGCGGGAATATCTTCTGGATGTAATCGGCTTCTGGATCCATGAGTTTGATATTGACGGAATCCGCCTTGACTGCGCGGACTGTCTGGAGTTTTCCTTTATGGAAGAAATGAGGCGGTTTACCAATGAAAAGAAAGCGGATTTCTGGCTGATGGGCGAGGTGATCCACGGAGATTACAGCCGCTATGTAAAACCGGAAATGCTGAATTCCGTGACAAATTATGAGCTTCACAAGGGGCTTTATTCCGGTCATAACGACCACAATTATTTTGAGATCGCTCATACTATCCGGAGAGAATTTGATGAAAACGGCGGAATATACAAAGGACTTCGGCTTTATTCCTTTGTGGACAATCATGATGTGGACAGGATCGCATCCAAGCTCAATGTTCCGGAGCATATTTTCACCGTATATACGCTTTTATTTACACTTCCGGGAATCCCTTCCATTTACTATGGATCTGAATGGGGTATACAGGGACGTAAAGAAGGCGGAAATGACGATCCTCTTCGTCCGGCAGTTGATATTGAGGAAGCACTTCTGCATCCGGATAATCCGCAGCTTCTTAAGTGGGTGACGCTTCTTGGCAGGATCCACAGCCAGGAACCGGCTCTTGCGGACGGCAGATATCAGGAGCTTCTTCTGACTAACCGGCAGTATGCGTTTGCAAGAATACTGGGAGAAGAAGGGATTGTAGTGGCAGTGAATAATGATGACAGGCCTGCGGAGCTTTGCATCAGGGAACCTCTGAGCGGAAAGTCATGGGCAAGCCTTATTGACGGCCGGGAGCCGGAACTTCAGGACGGCAGTCTCAGAGTGACACTGGCGCCGGGGGAAAGTCAGATTTATAAATTGAAATAGAAACAGGGATTAAGGGAGGTATTTCCGGATGGGAGAGAAAATGCATTTTTCAGAGTTAGACCAGTATTTGTTTGGTCAGGGAACACACTATGATATTTATAAAAAACTTGGTGCGCATCCCACAACGCAGGGAAGAAAAAAAGGAGTTTATTTTGCGGTGTGGGCGCCAAATGCTCAGTCTGTTTCTGTAGTTGGCGATTTTAACAGCTGGGATACAGAGGCAAACCCAATGGTAAAGGCAGGGCCTATCGGTGTGTTTGAGGTATTTGTGCCGGGGGCAAAGATCGGAGATCTTTATAAGTTTTTTATTGTGGGAATGCACGGCGAGGAGCTTTACAAGGCAGATCCTTATGGCAATGAAGCAGAGCTTCGTCCGGGAACCGCGTCAAAGGTTGCAGATATCGGGGACTATAAATGGAAAGATTCTACATGGATGAAAAAACGTGTGGAATTTGATGAAAATACAGATGCCATGTCCATTTATGAAGTGCATCCGGGTTCATGGAGAAAACATGCAGTGGAAAATGAGGATGAAAACGGATTTTACAATTACCGTGAGTTTGCTCATGAGCTGGCAAAATACGTAAAGGATATGGGGTATACTCATGTGGAGCTGATGGGAATCGCAGAGCATCCCTTTGACGGATCCTGGGGCTACCAGGTAACCGGCTATTATGCGCCTACCTCCCGTTATGGAAGTGCCCAGGATTTTAAATATCTGGTAGATTATCTGCACAGAAACAAAATCGGCGTTATTCTTGACTGGGTTCCGGGACATTTCCCGAAAGATGCCCACGGTCTGGCGAACTTTGACGGAACAGCCGTATACGAACATCAGGATCCGCGCCAGGGTGAGCATCCCGACTGGGGTACAAAAATCTACAATTACGGCCGCCCGGAGGTTAAGAATTTCCTTATAGCAAATGCTCTTTTCTGGGTTGAGGAATGTCATGTGGACGGACTTCGTGTGGATGCAGTTGCTTCCATGCTGTATCTTGACTATGGCAAGCAGGACGGACAGTGGGTTGCCAACAAGTACGGGGACAATAAAAATCTGGAAGCCATTGAATTTTTTAAACACCTGAATACGGTTGTGCTGGGAAGAAATCACGGAACCGTGATGATCGCAGAGGAATCAACTGCATGGCCGAAAGTAACAGGCAAGGCAGAGGATGACGGACTTGGATTTTCCCTGAAATGGAACATGGGATGGATGAACGACTTTCTGGAGTACATGAAAACAGATCCGTACTTCCGTAAATTCAACCATAATAAAATGACGTTTTCCATGACCTATGCCTACAGTGAAAAGTACATTCTGGTTATTTCTCATGATGAGGTAGTTCATCTGAAGTGCTCCATGCTGAACAAGATGCCCGGGTATCCGGATGATAAGTTTAAGAACCTGAAGGCCGCCTATGCATTTATGTTTTTCCATCCGGGCAAAAAGCTTCTGTTTATGGGGCAGGAGTTTGGACAGCTTCGTGAGTGGAGCGAGGAAAGGGAACTTGACTGGTACCTTCTGGGAGAGGAGAATCACAAAGATCTTCAGTCCTTTGTAAAAACACTTCTTCATATGTACAAAAAATATCCGGCGCTGTATAAAGCGGACAATGATCCGGAAGGCTTTGAGTGGATCAATGCAGATGACGGAGACAGAAGTATTTTCAGCTTTGTGCGCAAATCTCCTACAAAGAGGAACAATCTTTTATTTGTGGTTAATTACACACCGGTAGAGAGAAGCGATTACAGAGTGGGCGTTCCGAAGAAAAAACAGTATAAGCTGATCATGGATGAGAACGGACTTCTGGAAAAACCACAGACTTTTAAGGCGGAATCCAAAGAGTGTGACAACCGGGAATTCTCTTTTGCATATCCCCTTGCGCCATACGGAGTAGCGGTATTTACATATTAAATATAAAAATGCTATCGTTTAAGGTGACTTGGAATATATTTTGACCGGTTTCCGGATATAAAAAACAAGTAATGTTTTGTCAGATTTTTTGGCAGAAAAACCATTGCATTTTATAAAAAGATGCGTTATACTGTACGCGTCTGAAGGAACAGACAATTACTTATGACGAAGAACCGATAATAGAAATTCTGAAAGGAGAATAAAAATGAAAGTATCCAATATTAAAGATGTAGACAAATTTTTTGAAGTAGTAGATAGCTGTAACGGTAAAGTTGAACTTGTAACAGGAGAGGGAGACAGACTGAACCTGAAATCCAAACTGTCCCAGTACGTATCTCTGGCAAACATTTTTTCCGGCGGAGAGATTCCGGAGCTGGAAATCGTTGCATATGAGAAAGAAGATATCGATAAGCTGTTAAACTTTATGATCAACGGCTGATATTATGAAGCAAAAAGCGGGGGCATGACAGGTTCATGTCCCCGTTGTGTGCATATATAAGTGGCTGCGACCAGGGGGTGTTTTTGCTTCCTGGTCAAATGTACGTTGAAAACAAAAACAGAAAAGAGGCAAAATCATGACAAAAATTGATATTATTTCAGGTTTTCTCGGAGCTGGAAAAACAACTCTTATTAAAAAACTTCTGAAAGAAGCTTTCCAGGACGAGCAGGTAGTTCTGATCGAAAATGAATTTGGAGAGATCGGTATTGACGGCGGATTTCTGAAAGAGGCAGGAATTGAGATCCGTGAAATGAATTCAGGCTGTATCTGCTGCTCTCTTGTAGGAGACTTCGGAGCATCTCTGAAAGAAGTGATCGACAAATATCATCCGGACAGAATCCTGATCGAGCCATCAGGTGTTGGTAAACTTTCAGATGTTATCAAGGCAGTACAGGGTGTTCAGGGAGATGTGGATATCGTTCTGAACAGCTATACAACTGTAGTTGATGCAAAGAAGTGCAAAATGTATATGAGAAACTTTGGTGAGTTCTTTAACAACCAGATTGAGCACGCTGGAACTATTATTCTTAGTAGAACACAGAATGTGTCAGAAGCCAAGTTAAAGACAGATATTGAACTTATCAGATCACTTAATAAGGATGCTCATATTATAACAACTCCTTGGGATGATATTGATGGAAAGCAGATACTTGATGCTATGGAAAATGTTACTAATCTTGAACTTGAAATGCTTGCAGAGGCAGCAGCAAAGGTTGCAGAGGAACACGAACATCACCATCATCACGATGATGAATGTGGCTGCGGACATGACCACCACGATGAAGAGCATGAACATCATCATCACGATGGCGAGTGTGGCTGTGGACATCATCACGAGCATGGTCATCACCACGCCGATGAAGTATTTACAAGCTGGGGCGTAGAAACTCCTAACAAGTATGACAAGGAAGAACTTTCAGAGATATTAAGAAAGCTTTCTGAGACAGATGATTATGGTAACATCTTAAGAGCTAAGGGTATGCTTCCTTGCACAGATGGTAAGTGGATGTTCTTTGACCTTGTACCAGAAGAATATGAAATCAGGGAAGGTAAGCCTGATTTTACAGGAAGAATATGTGTAATAGGAGCAGAATTAAAAGAAGCTGCTCTTAAAGAATTATTTAATGTATAATTGCGGAAGTTAAAGTACTGGACAATCCGCAGACATCACAGACTGGGGGCATAAGCCCCCAGTGTTAT
>OHRG01000895.1_pt1 | contig 17952 bp, 18 predicted proteins | sample 1578351 | NCBI WGS metagenome assembly OHRG01 (sample SAMEA3879599, study PRJEB24766) | human gut metagenome | biome: human-associated habitat; feature: feces | place: USA | collected 1985/1987
GAAAAGCCTGTAAAATAGGGAAAGTTAGAAAGACATTTCGGCAAACTTGAAGTTGTCCTTATGCCAAGTGTACTTGTCAATCACAAAATAAGCAATCACCATTACCAAAGAAATGGTCAATCCTATATAAAACTCGGGGAATGCTAATCGAATGCTATTCTGTAAACTGACTTCACCGGTGACAGTCAATGTATGCCAGGTGAGGAATTTATATATTTCAGAGACCACAATCCCAATCACGCCTAATGCGCCTAAACTTTTACTAACAACTCGTTTCTTGAAGGGAAACCATACTCCTAAAACAAACAAAATGACAGACACTATTCCAATAGGATTGAGCAGATTTATCAAGCCGGTAATTTCCTGTACACCTTTTAATCCGCCATATTGGTTAAATAACATTGGTAATAAACTGATCAGAAACGCTATTGATAGAATTATTTTCTTTTTCATCCATTCACACTCCTTCGCCAAATATCGATTTTCTTGATTCTGCAAACTTTATCGTCTTGTTCCATTCTTATCAAAATTCTTTTTTAATGCTATTTCTGTTGGGAGAATAGACCCAATTAAAGGAATAAGTTGAACACCACAAATAATTCCTCCCATACTCCCAACACAATCTTCATTTTTTCCAATTACTAAAAGCATGAATATTACTGTTATCGGCAACATGACCATTCCACAGACATACTAGACTTTACCACAATATTTATGAGCAAATTCCCATGTGTCTTTATTCTTCATAGACATCGAAGTCCGATATCCAAATACTGAATTTATTTCCTTTGGAGCCTTTTTCATAAAATATCTTCCAAAACCAATCATCGTAAATGGAAGAAGCAAATCCATAATCAACATAAAAATCCAAAACTCCATTGTAAATCTCCTTTACTATAACTTCCGCTTTGTATTTTCGTTTTTATTCTTTTTTGTGAAATTCTTTCAAATTTAATTCACATACATCTGCATTTGTCCTAGATCCTGATGGGTCAGTTTACCCATTTTCAAGTCAATGAGAACAAAACCTTTTCCGAACTCTGCGATCAGCTACTCAGAAAGATATTCCAATAATTTCTTTCCGTATTCTGCGCGATCATTTTCTCCACATACTTTAAAAATCTGTTCTTCTATTGATTCAATATTTTCAATTCGCATCAGCTTAGCTACCTGCTTATCTTTTTTCTCTGTATAACAAATTTTTATCCATTCATCATCTGCGTCTATTATCTTGCAGGATAATTCAGTTTTTCCCGCGTTTCTAAACGCTTTACTTTTCCCGGATACGCCGAATAACAAAGTAACAGCAACAATGCTACAATTCCAAACCATTCCATATTATTCTCCTTAGCAAACTTAACGCTAGCATGTCTGTTCCTTAAAATATCTTTTGCCATTCAAATCATATCACACTATCAGACATATTTCCATTTCGATTTACTCAGTCAAGTCACTTCGCTGTCGGCTTGCTTCTGTAACTAGTACAGCGTTTCACAAATAACTGTCTCATTCACGCAGAATGCGGATTCGAGTGTTCAGCTGAAAAAACGTAGGCGTAGCGGGCTACGTCGAGGCTTTTTCAACTGAGCAATCGGATTCGCAGGCAAGTGTATGAGGCAGTTATTTTGAAAACGCTGTACTAACATCCGGTTATTAAGAAGTCTCTTCAAACTTACTACACCAGTAACATGAAGTAGTAATATAAAAAGCTTTCGGATTTTTTCATTTGAACCGAAAGCTTTTTATTTCATCATCTTCTATTATATCTATCTTCCTGTCTAACCGGCACTCTGACCGGTACTGGTTCTGGCATCAGTCCCGGGATCAGACGATTCATAAAATCTTTGATCTTCTTCCCTGATTTTGTATTGATCCATCTATAATACTGTTCCATTGTCATACTGTTCTACCTCCTGTTCAGGTCTCTTATCATAAGCAGATGATCTGTATTTCCCCATCATCTCTATGTCATACTGTTCTTTTCTGACATGGCTGTATTTTATCAGATGATTTTCTTTTTGTCAGTGCATTTACCACTTATTTTAGAATTGTTTATACTTCTTTTATGAAGTTTTGGACACTAAAACTTTTTATTATTCCCTGATCTGTCCGTTTCCGAAGATAATATACTTTGTTGTTGTCAGTGCTTCGAGTCCCATCGGGCCTCTTGCATGAAGCTTCTGTGTGCTGATTCCAATCTCAGCACCGAATCCGAATTCGAATCCATCTGTAAATCTTGTTGATGCATTTACATAAACCGCTGCCGCATCGACCTCATCCTGGAATCTCAATGCATTATCATAATCCTTTGTAATAATGGATTCGGAATGTCCTGTATTGTATGTATTGATATGTGTGATTGCCTCATCAATGGAATCAACAATCTTCACGGAAATGATTGCATCCAGGTACTCTGTTCCCCAGTCTTCTTCTGTTGCCGGGATGATCTCAGAACTGATTGCCTGTGCTCTCTCATCTCCACGTATCTCTACACCATGTTCCTTCAGTCTTGTTACAATCTTCGGCAAAGCTACATCTGCTATCTTGGAATGAATCACAAGTGACTCACATGCATTGCACACACCAAGACGCTGTGTCTTCGCATTTTCGATAATGTCTGTTGCCATCTTAATGTCTGCTGTCTCATCAACATATACATGACAATTTCCGGTTCCTGTCTCAATTACCGGAACAGTGCTGTTCGCAACTACATTTGCAATAAGTCCTGCTCCACCTCTTGGAATCAGAACATCAATCCAGCCATGCATCTTCATCATCTCATTTACAACTTCTCTGTTTGTATCTTCTACAAGAAGAATAAGGTCCTGAGATAACTTCTCTTTGCGGAGTCCTTCCTTGATTGCACGGGTAATTGCCTGATTGGAATGGATTGCATCACTTCCTCCGCGAAGAATTACCGCATTTCCTGTCTTGAAGCAAAGTCCGAATGCATCTGCTGTCACATTCGGTCTAGACTCATAGATAATTCCGACAACACCAAGCGGTACGCGTTTCTTCCCGATACGAAGCCCGTTCGGTCTTGTCTTCATGCCAAGCACTTCTCCGATCGGATCATCAAGTGCTGCGATCTGACGCAGACCTTCTGCCATATCCTCGATTCTCTGTTCTGTCAGAGCCAATCGATCAATCAAAGACTGCTTCACGCCTTTCGCTTTCGCAGCTTCGATATCCTTTGCATTCTCCTGTAAAATCAATTTTCTCTCTTCCACAAGTTCATTCGCTACTGCAAGAAGTCCTCTGTTCTTTGCCTTCGTTCCAAGCTTCGCTGCCTCACGGGATGCATTCTTTGCAAGTCTTCCAAGCATCTGCATGTATGTCTCCATTTCTGTTACTCCTTTCATCAGCCTGCCGTTAAATATCTCTATCAGTTTCCATTCAGGAATGCCTCGGCATTTCTGCAATCCTGCCAGAGGCTATGTCGAGAGTATACCACATACCTTTTCTTTTTTCTATATTATATCAGTATTTCGCTTTATCTTTTTCACGTATTAACGTGTTAGTGCATTTCTGTGAAAACAAACATCAGATGTTTATTCCGATGTTTGTTTTCTTATTCTATAATATTTTTCATCCAGATATCTCTTAAGAATCCGCCATATTTTTCCTTCGTAAGCATCTTCTGATACCCCTGTTTCATGACATTTGATCTGCTGAAAACATTTTCCGGATGCACCGTACAAAGCAGGTAGCGATATCCCATCTGTCTCAAATCACCTTCCGCGTGCTGCATCATTTTATATTGTAAATAGTGCCCTCGAAACTCTGGTAATACAGCCGCCGTATCCATCATAGCACAAAGCTTCAGTTTCTCTTCCTCCATTCCAAGATCATATCCCAGATTATCCGGGTGAGTGCCCGGTAAAATTACGAAAAACATAGCTCCCGCCTTGCCCTCTTCATCAACAGCAAGATATAAAAGACCTCGTTCCTTCTTCATCCAGAAATCAAATTCTTCATACGGTTCTGCAACAAACCATTCCGGAACGTTCATCCCCTGGTCTACCTTATTCACAATTTCGTACGCTTCTCGTAAGCGCTCTCTTCCAACGCGAATTATATTTATCATAGTTCCATCAATCCTGCAAAAAACATTTCATAAGGGTCATCCTCTCCTGTAAGCACCGGTGAATTCTCTCCGCCACCATTCGTACTGCGCTTCATTGCGGCATAAAATTCATCTCCTGCCTGCACAATATCCATCGGATAAAGTTCATAACCTGCCTCACGACATACAGAGCTGAATGCACCAAGAGGATCTTCTGCGTCCCTTGTCTTTATGAACTGTTCTCTTAATTTATCATCATGTCTTGCTTTGCGCTGTAATTCATCTAAAGCTTCTACTGCGTTCATCTCTTTCTCCTCATTCTGCTCTGTTTTTCGTGCTATTTATTTCAGCCTCACTTCCAATATGTATTTAAGTATTCCTCTGTTTGCTCCTCTGTTAATTTATACTCTTTCCTAATATTATTAAACGTCTCTATTCTAGAAGCATTCAAATTTTGACATGTTCTAATAGTTGCTGCTATCCCTCGCTGAATTCCATCTTTCACTCCATCATCATACATTTCCTGTATTGCCTTACACATATCTACCGTCTCCTCTTTCTGCTCTGTTTCACCTGGTATTTGTTTCATGTTCAAAAATGCTTTCATCGCCTGACTCGTTTCATAGTCAACGTTCTGAAAGAACTTTTTATTTTCATCAATATAGTGTTTCAGTTCTTCCTTACTGTCCCTATATCTTAGCATAGTTAATATCACTTGTAAATCATCCGAAAATTTTTCAACGTCTTCCAATCTTTCTGCATCTACAAGATTGATTTTATAATTGGGAAGATATTTCTCCAAAATTTCTTTCTCTTCTTTCGTTCCTTCCAACCGAAACATATCATACAGATCAACAGGTCCATCCCACGGTTCTGAACCATAATAAAAGACTAATGAAATAATCGGTATCAATCGATCTTTTTTTCGAAATCGCGACAGATATTCTCCTGCGGTAAGATGCTCTAACGACTGACCTGCTTTTTTATTCTGCTTTCGTCGGTCATTAAAGTTTTTCCAATTATTCCGAATCTGTGTTTCGTAATCCATTCCATCATAAAGCATTACCTTGTGCGGCATTGCATAATGAACCTTATCCTGTGATTCATTTGCAAGTAACACAAGTGTAGCCTGATTTCGCCATTTCATAATGATATCGCGGTATTTTTTCATGTTCTTTGTTTTCCCGGTTCGATTTTTCACACTGACAGATGAAACAGGATTCACTTCTTCCAAATCCTCTGGCAATATCACCTGCCTTCCTCCATAAATCACACCATTAAATAAATTTGCAAATCTTTTCTTCTCACTTAGCCAGATATTCACATTAACATCTGCTTTTCCCATAGACGCTTCCTCCTGGTTTCTTATTCTTTTGTTATTTTGTAACTCATCAAAATGGAATCTCCTGCTGATACAGCCTTGAATATGAGATAAAGTTATCCTTTCGATAACACATTCAGACAATTGAAATATAGAAAATATATGTCTGAGATTTTGATGTGGATTTACTATAGCAGAATAAAATAACAATGTCAACGTAAAAAGCTATCAACTACGATATTCAACTCCATTCATCGTTATCGTAGTTGATAGCTTCCTTATTTCACTTCATTCTTCCTCGACTCCAAGTCTAACGCCCAGAAATTCCTCTGTAAATTTTCTCTGCTGTCATCGGCAGTTCTCTGATGATCACGCCTGTCGCATTCTGGATCGCATTGCTGATTGCCGGTGATGGTGTATTGATTACGATTTCTCCGATAGACTTCGCTCCGAACGGTCCTGTCGGCTCGTAGCTGCTCTCGAACTCAACACGGATTGTTCCGACATCAAGACGAGTCGGGATCTTATACTGCATCAGGGAATTGCTGAAGTTCTTTCCCTTTTCGTTATATACAACATCTTCATACAGTGCCATACCGATTCCCTGTGCGATTCCACCTTCTACCTGTACACGCGCAAGGTTCGGATTTATAACTGTTCCGCAGTCTACGACTGCTACGTAATCGATCAGTTCAAGTACACCTGTCTCTTTGTCGATCTCAACTTCTGCCATACCAACCATGAATGGCGGTGGAGATACCGGTGAGGAAAATGCTTCACTTGCGGAAAGTGGTGCGTTGCTGAAGCACATTACATTATTTCCAATCTGACTTCTTGAAATCTGCTTTCCTGTTGCCAGTTCTGTTACATATTCTCCATCGAAATCTACATCTTCCGGCTTACATCCGAGATACTCTGCTCCGCGTTCGCAGATTTTCTTGCGAAGGGATTCACAAGTCTTAACAACTGCCTGTCCTGTTACATAAGTTGTACTGGATGCGTATGAACCACAGTCGTATGGAGAGATGTCTGTATCTACTCCGAATACAACAACTTCTTCCGGTTTACATTCAAGACACTCTGCTGCCATCTGGGCAAGGATCGTATCGCATCCTGTTCCCATATCAGTAGCTCCAATGATCAGACTGTAGAATCCGTCATCATTTACTTTGATTTCAACCGCACCTGTATCTACTGCTGAGATTCCGGATCCCTGCATGGACATTGCAACTCCGACACTGCGTACTTTTCCATTTCCCATATCACGGTATGGATACTTTTCATCCCAGTTGATCATTTCTTTTGCTCTGGCAAGACATCTGTCGAGTGTACAGCTGTTTGTAACTTCGCCATAATAAGCCGGCATCTTGTCGCCCTGGCGTACCATGTTCTTCTCACGAAGCACTGTCGGGTCCATTCCGAGAACTTCTGCAAGTTCATTTACAGCTGATTCTACAGCGAACTGTCCCTGTGTTGCTCCGTATCCACGGTAAGCTCCTGCTGACATAACATTTGTATAAACAACATCATATGTAAAGCGAAATGCTTCTGCCTTTCCATAAAGTGGAATGGATTTGTGACCGGAAAGACCTACGGTTGTCGGTCCGTGCTCACCAAATGCTCCAGTGTTGGAAAGTGTATAGAGATCGATTGCTTTAATATTTCCTTCTTTATCCGCTCCCAGACGTACATGAAGTTCCATCTCATGACGCGGTGAAGAAGCGATCAAAGACTCTTCTCTTGTGTAAATGATCTTCGCCGGTTTTCCTGTCTTCCATGTGACAAGTGCCGGATAAACTTCGGAAACTACAGTCTGCTTCGCACCGAATCCTCCACCGATTCTCGGCTTGATCACACGTACTTTGCTCTTCGGAATATCGAGTGCATGAGCAAGGATTCTTCTTGCATGGAACGGAACCTGTGTAGATGAAACGACATTTAATCTTCCGTATGCATCTAAATATGTATAAGTACGGAAAGTCTCCATCATCGCCTGCTGGTTCGCCTTTGTATGATAAACGCGGTCGATCACGTGATCACATTTTGCAAGAACTGCTTCTACGTCTCCATCTCCACATACCCCATGTGCACAAAGATTTCTCTTGTTATCCGCACCAACCGGGCAAAGGCTTCTCCAGTTATCTTCCGGATGCACAAGGATTGGATTATCCTTTGCTGTACGGAAATCAAGAACCGGTTCAAGGACCTCATACTGGATCTTCACAAGCTTCATCGCTTTCTTAACTGCTTCCTCTGAAGTTCCTGCCACGATTGCAGCTGCATCTCCAACGAAACGTACTCTCTGGTCAAGGATCAGACGGTCATACGGACTTGGTTCCGGATAGGTCTGACCAGCCATTGTAAATCTCTTATCCGGACAATCTTTATATGTAAGAACACATTCGATTCCAGGTACAGCCTCAGCACGTGCTGTGTTAATATCCTTAATTAATGCGTGTGCATATGGACTTCTGATCACTTTAACAATCAGACAGTCTGACGGTGCAAGGTCATTTGTATAAACACTTTTTCCTGTAACAAGTGCAGCAGCATCTTTCTTTACAAGAGGACGGTTTACAATCTTCAGGGATTCTATAGCTTCTCCTTTTTCCTGATTGCTGTGGACAAATTCCGGTTTCTCAGGAATCAGATTCTGAACTTTATCTATTCTTTCCATTCTTACTCCTCCCCGCCCATTTTCTTTACTGTAATGTTAACTGCTGTATTTCTGACTTCCATATATTTCTGGATTGCACGAAGCTGTCCCATGTATCCTGTACAGCGGCACAGATTTCCTGCCAGATATTCTTTGATTTCTTCTATAGAAGGGTTCTTCAATTCACGGAACATTGCAAGCACGTTCATAATGAATCCAGGGGAACAGAATCCACACTGCTCTGCACCTTCCTGTGCAAGAAATGAGCCGAATTCTGCTGCTTCTTTCTCCACACCCTCAAGTGTTGTCACTTCATGTCCGTCAATGCTTGCTGCAAGAACAGAACAGGACAGGCGGGATTTTCCATCGATCCATACTGTACACAAACCACAGTTTGTTGTCTCGCATCCACATTTCACACTCTTACATCCAAGATCACGCAGAAGGTTCAACAGGACTGTATCTGCAGCGATCTCTGTACTTACTTTCTTTCCATTCAGGGTAAACTGTACTTCCATCCTATTTCTCCTCCGCATTATATTCATCTAAAATTGAGCGCATCTCTCTGCGAAGCAGAACCTCCGCAAGGTGCTGTCTGTACTCCGCACTTCCGCGCATATTGCTTCCATAAGTAAATTCTGCTGCCACACGTTTTGCATACTCTGTGAGCTGCTCGTCTGTAGCATCTTTCGGGATCTCCCACTGCTTTTCAAGCAATGCCGCTTTCATCGGTCTTGCTCCTACCGAAAAGAACCAGGACTCCTGACCTCTGTAAATTCCTGTTACGACAGAACATGTCAGTACCGGGAAATCTGTCTTTGTCTGACGAATTGATTCGTAACGGAATTTTCTCTTGCTCTTTCTGACGATCACAGATACAAGAATATCCTTATCTGCTTTTCTGTTTACAAACTCAGAAAGTCGAACAGTTCCTCCATTATATAATTCCACAAATGTATCCAGTGCCAGTAATGCAGTCAGCACATCAGAAAATCCGTATCTTCCATAGATACTGCCTCCAACTGTTGCCTGATTTCTAAACTGAACTCCAACAATATGACGAAGGCTTTCTGCAATTCCGTCCCCATAGAATTTTCTCAGCCCCTCATGCTCTTCCAGCTGGCGCAGTGTACACATTGCTCCAATGCGGAATACATGGTCTGTCTCCTCAATCTCATTCAAACCAAGTTCCGACATATCAATGATTGTCTTCACTCTTGCATTTCCTAATCTCATCCACATCATACCGCCCATGATACGACTGTTTCTTGCCTGATTCAGCTCGTAAGCCTCCTCCAGTGTCTTAACTTTCACGTAATTACCGATTGTTAACACAGTAGGTCTCCTTCCTATCCACATACCTTTTCCAAGGATCGCGGTTCTCATCCTCGCAATTTTCTCTTGTTATCTTATGTCGTTTCTTGCGATTGTTTTTCAAAAAACAAACATACAAGCATAAAAAAAGTGCAAATGAAACAGCTTTGTCATTCACACATCTAGCGAATTAATGATATCATATATATAAGAAAAAAGTCAAAAAATCGGTTATACTTTATTATAATCAATTTTTATAAGGTACACTTATAACCTGGGTACTATAAATAAGAAAGAAATCCAGAAACCATGTTGACATCATTGTACCCTCGGTGTTATTATTTGCTTAAACACGGAAACGTAGATAGAGGTTGCATTTTTCATAAGTAAGGTGACGGATGTGTCAGGAACAGAAGAACTCATCGGAAAGGGAAAGATGCCGAAAGGGTAAGAATCCTGAGTTCTTGTTCTTGGGCATGACGTGAATAGCGGCATGACTGTCATCGCAAGATGGAGAGCTATCTGAATTATACATAATGTATATTTTGGGACGGCGCATCTTGCCGTTTCTTTTATGTTTATTTACAGTTTACGCATTCTTGCATAGATGTATATTAAACAGTTACTGCTCATGGCTATTACAATTATTGTTCACAAGGAACTTATGCGCAATAACCTGCTATGACCAGTAATACTTTGTTTCACCATGTTGAAGGAGGATAAAAAGAATGGCAATTTTTAAAGGCGCAGGTGTAGCGATCGCTACTCCGATGAAAGAGAATCTTGAGGTCAATTATGACAAATTAGATGAGATGTTAGAGGAGCAGATTGCAGGCGGAACAGATGCGATCGTCATCTGTGGAACAACAGGTGAATCCGCTACTATGACAGAGGAAGAACATGCAGCAACAATCCGTTTTGCGATTGAGCGTGTGAACCACCGTATCCCGGTCATCGCCGGAACAGGTTCTAATTGTACAAGAACAGCGATCCAGTTGTCCAAAGAAGCTCAGGAAGATGGAGCTGACGGACTTCTGCTCGTTACACCATATTATAATAAAGCAACACAGAACGGACTGATTGCTCATTACACAGCTATTTGTAATGAAGTAAATATTCCGGCGATTCTGTACAATGTACCAAGCCGTACAGGATGTGGACTTCAGCCACAGACAGTTGCAACACTTGTGAAAGATGTTGAGAACATCGTAGGTATTAAAGAAGCATCTGGAAATATCAGCACAGTTGCACAGATTATGCATCTTTGTGATGGCAACGTTGATCTTTACTCAGGAAATGATGATCAGGTTGTACCGCTTCTCGCACTTGGCGGAATCGGAGTTATCTCCGTTCTCTCCAACGTAGCTCCGGCTTACGTGCATGACATGTGCTACAAATTCTTCTCAGGAGATATCGCAGGTAGCCGCAAGATGCAGTTAGATGCACTTCCACTGGTTAATGCTCTCTTCTGTGAAGTGAACCCGATCCCGGTTAAGGCTGCTCTTAACATGATGGGAAAAGAAGTTGGAACTCTTAGAGCACCTCTGACAGAGATGGAAGATGCACATAAAGAAGTTCTGAAAAAAGCAATGATGGATCTTGGAATTCTGTAAGAGAACAAAGAAAGGAAGAAGTGATTTTGAGGTCGCTTCTTCCTTTTTTATAATTGCCTGATCCGGCGTTTCTCTTGATATTAACATCACATCATATCACCCGTAACCGCTTTCCCTATTGGACTTTACTTCATAACGATCTCTTAATTCTACCAAAAGTCCCAGAATGAATCCATGATAGAAACGTTCCGGCTAACTTTTTCCTGACGGATGTCTTCCTGTATCAAAACTGCTGAATGTAGCTAGTGCAACTTCATTCATATAAGTATTCATCTCTTTCACATTCCCCCGAAGCATCACTTTGATAAATGCGTTATAATTTGATTCAGAATTAGAGAACCATCCTTGAAACATTTCTTGAATTTTCTTTATTTTTTTCTTGACATTCATCACTCCATAAGGTATACTTAACAAGTCGCTTGAGTTAAGCGACAACTGAATAGGGGATTGGTCAAATGGTATGATAGGGGTCTCCAAAACCTTTGGTGGGAGTTCGATTCTCTCATCCCCTGTTCTTAGGAAGTCGTGAAAAGTTCTAGAAATGGAAGATTTTACGGCTTTTATTTATTATCAAAAATATAGAGGTAATCAAAGTTCCTCTTGAACAGAACCAACGATAAAAAGTTTTGACTTTTTCTAAAACATGTGATAAAATTTATAAGGTTAAAATAAAGTGTGAATGATAAGTACATTTGCACTTTTTTTATGCCTTGAGAACAAAAGAGTGAAAGATACAAAAGAGAGGAGAAGAATTTTGCTTACGATTACAGATTATGTGAAAGCAAAGACTTTGGAAGAAGCTTACGAATTGAACCAGGCGAGAAACAGCCGTGTAATGGGCGGAATGATGTGGATGCGTCTTGGAAATGCGAGAGTAAAGACAGTAATCGATCTGTCAGAGCTTGGTCTTGATCAGATTGAAGAGACAGACCATGTATTTAAAATCGGGGCGATGTGTACTTTGAGACAGCTGGAGTTACATCAGGGATTACGTGAAATGTATGGCGACGGAATTGCAGAGTGTGTCCGCCACATTGTTGGAGTGCAGTTTCGAAATCAGGCGACAGTCGGCGGAAGTATCTATGGAAGATTTGGATTTTCAGATGTACTGACGGCATTATTGGCTTTGGATACATTTGTGGAGTTATATAATGGAGGAATTATCCGACTTTCGGAATTTGTAAATCGTAAAAAAGATAAGGATCTTCTTCTCTCTATTATAATAAGAAAAAGCAAGCGTTCCTTCCGTTATGATTCAGTACGGCAAACCAAAACAGATTTTCCGGTGATCGCATGTTCTGTTGTCACTGGAATGGTCAACGGAGTAGAGTCCTGGTACTTTTCAGTGGGAGCAAGACCGATGAAAGCAGCACTGTTAGAAAAGCAGTGGGAGATTCCGGCAGATATTTCAGAAGAAGAAATCCGGGAATATGCAAAAATAGTAGCTTCAGAATTTGAGTATGGAACCAATATGAGAGGAAGTGCAAAGTATCGTCAGCATCTGGCAGAGGTACTGATCTTCAGAGAAATGCGTTCAATCATCACGGAGGGAAGAGCATGGAAGTAAGGTTTAAATTAAATGGAAAACAGGTATCGGCAGAGGTATCCGGAGATACCATACTTCTGGATGTATTGAGAAATTTAGGATGCTACAGTGTGAAATGTGGGTGCGAGACAACAAACTGCGGACTTTGTACAGTCTGGATCAATGGAAAATCCAGACTTTCCTGCTCGATTCTGGCAGCAGGGATAGAGGGGCAGGAAGTGACGACTCTGGAAGGGCTGAAAGAGGAAGCAGAAGAGTTTGGTGCGTTTCTTGCACAGGAAGGTGCAGAACAGTGTGGATTTTGCTCTCCGGGATTCATTATGAATGTGCTGGCAATGGTGCGTGAGTTGGAGAATCCGACAATTGAGGAGATCAAAGAATATTTATCCGGCAATCTGTGCAGATGTACCGGATATATGGGACAGCTTCGAGCAATCCGGAAATATATGGCAGTGAAAAAGCAGAGTGAGAAAGAGAAGGAGGTGCAGGCATGGGGAACAGAGTGGTAAGTCAGGCCATTCCGAAAGTGGATTATAAGGCGCTGGTAACAGGAAAGGCAGTTTACACAGATGATCTGGCGGCAAAAGACAGTCTTGTTGTTAAAGTATTAAGGAGTCCTCATGCACATGCATTGATTCAGGATATCAATCTGACAAGGGCAGAACTGGTTCCGGATATTGAATGTATTCTGACATACAAAGATTGTCCGGACAAGCGGTTTACGATGGCGGGACAAACATATCCGGAGCCGAGTCCTTATGACAGACTGATCCTGGATCAGAGAGTCCGTTTTGTAGGAGATGCAGTTGCGATCGTTGCCGGACGGACAAAAGAAGCGGTAAATAAGGCGTTAAAATTGATCAAAGTAAAGTATGAGGTATTAGAGCCTGTACTTGATTTTCATAAAGCCAAAGACAATCCGATTCTGGTGCATCCGGAAGAAAACTGGAAGAGTCTGTGTCCGGTAGGGGCAGACAACAAGAGAAATCTCTGTGCACATGACAGCTGTGAAGAGGGAGATATAGAAGCGGTTCTGGCAAACTGTGAGTATATCATTGATCAGGTGTATCATACAAAGGCAAACCAGCAGGCAATGATGGAAACATTCAGAACATATACATATCTGGATACGTATGGAAGATTGAATGTCCTTTCGTCCACACAGGTTCCGTTCCATGTACGGCGGATTCTTGCAAATGCATTGGATATTCCAAAGTCGAAGATTCGTGTGATCAAGCCAAGGATCGGAGGCGGTTTCGGGGCAAAACAGTCTGTTGTCTCAGAAGTTTATCCGGCACTGGTAACATGGAAAACGGGAAAACCGGCAAAGATGATTTTTACAAGAGAAGAATCTATGATTGCATCCTCTCCGCGGCACGAGATGGAGGTTCATGTCCGTCTTGGAGCTGATAAAGACGGAATTATTCAGGGAATAGATGTCTATACGCTTTCCAATACAGGAGCGTTTGGGGAACACGGACCGACAACAGTTGGACTTTCCGGTCACAAATCGATTCCTCTGTACGGGAAGGCGAAAGCATTCCGTTTTGCTTATGACGTGGTATACACGAATGTAATGTCAGCCGGTGCTTATCGTGGATATGGTGCAACACAGGGATTGTTTGCAGTAGAGTCTGCAGTCAATGAGCTGGCAGAAAAAATGAATATGGATCCGGTCACGCTGCGTGAGAAAAATATGGTTCGTCAGGGGCAGGTAATGCCTGCATATTACGGGGAGACGGCAAACAGCTGTGCCCTGGATAAGTGTATGGAAAAGGCAAAGCAGATGATGAACTGGGAAGAAAAATTCCCGAGTCGTGATATGGGAAATGGGAAAGTCAGAGGCGTCGGTGTGGCAATGGCAATGCAGGGATCAGGTATTTCCGCTGTAGATACAGCATCTGTTGGAATTAAAGTGAACGATGATGGATTCTACAGTCTCTTGATTGGTGCTTCAGATATGGGAACAGGGTGTGACACGATTTTGTCACAGATGGCAGCAGAATGTCTGGATTGTGAAATGGATGAGATCATTGTTCATGGAGTAGATACAGACTCTTCTCCTTATGATACAGGTTCCTATGCATCAAGTACTACATATGTGACAGGAATGGCAGTCGTACGTACCTGTGAAACACTAAAAGACAAACTTTGCGAAAAAGGTGCACAGTACCTGGGATGTGATGTGGACGATGTGGATTTTGACGGACAGTGTGTTGTGAATATCAAAACAGGTGCATCCATTTCGAGAGCGGAAATCGGAAACCGTGTGATGTGCAACAATGAAGAGGCGCTCTATGCCAGTGAGGCATACAGCTCACCGATTTCACCGCCGCCGTTTATGGTCGGAATGGCGGAAGTGGAGATTGACAAAGAAACCGGAGAACTGGAATTGATTGATTATGTGGCAGTAGTAGATTGTGGAACGGTAGTGAATCCAAGTCTGGCGAGAGTACAGACAGAGGGAGGACTTGCGCAGGGAATCGGAATGGCCATGTATGAAGATGTCATCTATAATGCAAAAGGAAAAAATTACAGCAATTCCTTTATGCAGTATAAAATCCCAAGCCGTCTGGATGTGGGCAATATCCGGGTGGAATTTGAAAGCAGCTACGAGCCGACAGGCCCGTTTGGAGCGAAATCGATAGGCGAGATTGTGATCAATACGCCGTCCCCTGCGATTGCAAGTGCAGTCAGCCATGCGGTCGGAGTAAAAGTGAGAGAACTTCCGATCACCGCAGAAAAAGTATTCTGGGGGATGCAGGAAGAAGATTAAGAAAAATCTCCATATCCGATGAAAATCGGATGTGGAGATTTTTTTAGAAAGTGACTTTGTGAAAGAGTAACAAAAACGAGAAAAATAGAAAAAACAGCTGTACTGCTCTACAGAAGCATGTTATAATCATCTACATCAATAAGAACAAATCTGGTAAATTCTTATTCTTATTAATCTGCATACATTTCTTAATGTTGTAAAAATCTCAGTCAAATAAACAATGCATTGCTTATGAAAATATGTTTCCAAAAAACAATATAAAAATAAAAGAAGGAGTTTATTGTATGGGTATGACAAATGAACAATTGCTGCAGTCTATCACTACGGTTATTGTAGACCGTTTTGATATGCTGGATGGAAGAATCGAGAGGTTGGAACAGCGGGTAGATAAAATGGACACCGAGTTCCGACAGAAATTTGAACAAATAGATCAGAAGTTTGAACAAATAGATCAGAAGTTTGAACAGATAGGCCAGAAATTCGAACAGATAGACCGGAAGTTCGAGCAGATAGACCGGAAGTTCGAGCAGATAGATCAGAAGTTCGAACAGATAGACCAGAAGTTTGAACAGATAGACCGGAAGTTTGAGCAAATAGATCAGAAGTTTGATCAGATGGATCGAAAGTTGGAACAAATAGATCAGAAGTTCGAACAGATAGATCGAAGATTAGAGGATATGAACCAAAGACTAGAGGGTACGAATCGAAGATTAGATTGTGTGGAGCAAAAATTAAAGGATATGGAGCATACGATCATAGAAGTGGAAAGCAATGTCCTGTCAGAATTGGATACAGTGCAGGAACATGCGAACAATCGATCTGAGCGTATTGAAAACCGTTTGGTGTGTCTTGAACGCAATGGCAATAGTGCGCCAAATTGCGCACTTGCTTTGCGGACAGAAAAGTTGGAAGAGCGAGTAGAAGCTTTAGAACGAAAGGTATCATGAGGATAAGTTTATTTGCTGTCCTGTTTCTGATAAGCAATTCGGCTTGATCCATCTTCTGTCAGGATGGTTCCGCATTTTTTGAAATCCAGTTTAGCGAGAAGACTCTGCATGACGAGATTATCCTGATGGGTGTCAATTTTCAGATTGTGACATTGTGAGAATGCCCAGCTTAAACAAAAAGAAGCTGCACCTTTTACTGTACCGTCAGAAGCAATTCGGTGAACGACTCCGTAAGGTGCGTCATTTAACCAGTTCCCGTCGTAGATTGTGGTATAAGTGACATCATTTTCAAATGCATAGTAAAAAACAGCAATAACGCGATTGTTTTCTTCGCAGACATAGGCGTTGCCCATCCGGATATCATGTTCTATCATATCAACAGGAGGATATGTGGTTCCCCATTGAGTCGGATTTCCATGAGACGCCATAAAAGAACGGGCATGTTCATAAATGCGAAGGATAGAATCTAAATCTTTTAAAGTAGCAATTCTGATTTTCATAAGTGCAATTTCCTTTCCCTGATATATTAGATTTTATTGTAAGTGATAAGAAGAAAAAATGCAAATTGAAGAAAAAAATAGGGGGGATAAAAATGATGGTAGAAGCTGGAGAATGTGAAAAAAATATGGAAAAATTGTGAATAAAATGGATGTAAAGTGTTGACAAACTGTGCTAAAAGGAATACCAAACAGAGGGATTATTAGGCTTACCAAGCCTAAGTTTATACACGTTTGGGAGTATAAATATAGGCACGACTAGAATTTGTAGCTTAGAAAATGAAAGGGAAAAGTCGTAATTGTACTGTTGGGGTAAAACTTATTAATTAAGAGAATGTTTAGGAGGAAAGAAACATGTATAGGAAAAAGTTAATGCGCGCATGCTTAACAGGACTTATGGTTGTGACTGTTGCAACAGCAAATGTAGCGCCAGTATTTGCAGCTGAAGCACCAGCAGAAGAGACAGTACAGGAACCAGGCGCAGGAGCAGTAGGAGCAGATGTAACAGTTAAATTTGTAGATGAGAGAGGCAATGTAATTGACGAGAAAAACCTTAGCTTCGATGAAGGCATTTACAATTATGAGATGTTGGATCAGTATCTTCCAGCTGGATATGAAAGAAAATCAATGGGAGATTTCCATGCGTTACAGGGTGCTGTGATTGAAGTTAGAGTTATGCAGAAAGCACCTGTAGAAGAAGTACAGAATGTAAAGATCAATTACTACGATGAAGCAGCTGGAAAACAGGTAGCAGAAGTGCCGGTACAGGTGTCCAGCAATGCATCAGTAGTAGATATGGCGATTCTGACAAGATACCTGCCAGAAGGATATACACTTGAAGGTTCTGATTGTATCATCAGAGACGGATATGTATATGTATCCGTAGCGCCAGCAGAAGAAGTACAGAATGTAAAAATCAATTACTATGATGAAGCAGCAAAGAAACAGGTAGCAGAAGTACCGGTACAGGTATCAATTGATACATCGTGTGTAAATATGGCAATCCTGACAAGATACCTGCCAGAAGGATATACACTTGAAGGTTCTGATTGTATCATCAGAGACGGATATGTATATGTATCCGTAGCGCCAGCAGAAGAAGTACAGAATGTAAAAATCAATTACTATGATGAAGCAGCAAAGAAACAGGTAGCAGAAGTACCGGTACAGGTATCAATTGATACATCGTGTGTAAATATGGCAATCCTGACAAGAT
>OHRG01000911.1_pt1 | contig 17760 bp, 9 predicted proteins | sample 1578351 | NCBI WGS metagenome assembly OHRG01 (sample SAMEA3879599, study PRJEB24766) | human gut metagenome | biome: human-associated habitat; feature: feces | place: USA | collected 1985/1987
TATCTTGATGAAGATTGCCAGCGTGATGTGGTTGACGAAATCGACCTAAATGACGCAACCCCGTCACACGACCAGACAATCCGTATGCGAAAGTTATTCAACGAGGGCAACCTTACAACAGAAGCAATCCACGCTGTTATGTCTGAGGAAAAGCCGAACCAAAAGGAAAAAATCGTGTTGAGGGGCGACAGAGTAAGACAGCTTATCCCGAAAAACATTCCCGTTAGTCAGACGGAGGATTTTGTCTGCAAAGCATTGGAACATTACAACAAGTTCTTGCGTAACCGTGCAGAGCGTGACAGCAGATAGCCTGTTTTACAGTTCCCCTTTCTCACACTCTAACCCCTTAGTTATACTTCTACCTACCGAAAATGATATATATTATCTCACTTGAATATAACTATCTCAAAGTATATGTCTACCTCTAAGGGGCAATCGCACAGTATGAACGGACTGGAGGTGTATGGTAAAATGAAAAATTAACGAAAAATCCGCATTTGTTTTTCGGCAGGTAAATCTTGTCGTAAAAGAAAATCCACAAAGGCACATCGTAGAGATACGGTGTGTTTTTCAATTTTTACAGGAGGAAACGCAATGATAAAGTCAAAATTCAAAAGAGTCACGTCGCTTTTCTTGGCGACCCTTATGTGTGTGACCACTTTTGCAGGCATTGGCTCGACAACAGCACATGCTGCTTCGGGAGAAAAAGCCGATGTTTATATGGTCGATTTCCCTCGTGATGGCGATGCTAATTACGATGGGGTATGGGGACACAGCAATTTGACCTTGAAAAATGGTTGGCATACCGGACGTTCCAATTTTACCAATCTTAAGGCTATTGGCTCATACTCAGGCAATGTTGCTTATTGTATTGAGCCGGGAATTTCGCTCAAGGTCGGTCAGACAATGAATAAGTATGACGAAAATTATTTTAATAACCTTGCAGCCAATGGGGTTATTTCCGGAGATGAAATCCGTCTTTTCGTTGGTCGTATTTTACAGTATGGCTATCGTGGGACAATCTCGACATCTTGGAGGTCACAGAATGAAGCGGCAGCAAACAGCATTGCACAGGCTTATGCCACACAGCTTCTTATCTGGGAAACTGTTATCGGAGAGCGTGATGTGAACTTCAATCATGTAGCAGCCAGTGGTTGCAGCAATGTGAAAGATGTCATCAATGCAAAGCATCCGCTTCGCAATAAGATTTTCAGTTATTACAACAGTATGGTGCAGAGTGTACAGAATCATGCGACCATACCAAGCTTTTGTAATAAATCATCCGGTTCGGCAAAGACAATAGAACTTGAGTGGAACGGAAGCAAGTACACAACTACTCTGACAGATTCCAATAATGTGCTGTCCAAATATAATTTCAAGGCAAGTATCAGTGGAGTGAGCTTTTCAGTGAATGGTAACAAACTTACTGTTTCTATGGATACTGCACCGAGTAAGGAATTTACCATTACCGCAACGAAGAAAAATGCAGTCCGCAGAGGTGTGGTTGTATGGTCAGAGGGCAAACACGGTCAGAACTCCAGTGTGCAGGATGTTGTCAGCTATGCTCAGGAAGTAAGCGACAGTATCAACGGTTATGTGAAGATGAAAGTCAGCTATGGTTCTTGTCAGATTGTAAAGACCAGTGAGGACGGCAAGGTTGACGGTATCAACTTCACGATTACCGGAAACGGTATCAATCAGACAGTTACAACAGCTAATGGCGGTAAGTTCCAAATTGATAATCTTATGCCGGGTATCTATACTGTAACCGAGCAGGTATACGATAAGTACGAGCCACAGGAAACACATAGAGTTACCGTTGTAGCAGGACAGGTTGCAAAGGTCAATTTCAATAACAAACTGAAGCGTGGCGACCTTCAGGTAGTGAAGTCCTCAGAAGATAACCTTGTTGAAGGTGTGAAGTTCCATCTTTACGGTACTTCTCTTTCCGGTGATGCTGTTGACCAGTATGCAGTTACGGATAAAGACGGTGTGGCAACTTTCAAAGATGTGCTTATCAGTGGTTCTGAACCATATACTCTTGAGGAAGTGGACACAGCTATCCGTTATGTTGTGCCAAAAAATCAGACTGCACCAGTGAAGTGGAAAGAAGTAACCACAAGAAGCTTCAATAACATTTTGAAGAAGTTTACTGTAACAGTAACAAAGAGCGACGCTGAGAAAGGCGAAGCACAGGGCAATGCCAAACTTTCGGGAGCAATTTACGGTATCTATAAGAGAGAAACGCTTGTAGATAAGTATGTTACTGATGAAAACGGTCAGTTCACTACCAAAGAATATGTTTGTGATACCGACTGGACAATCCGAGAAATTACACCGAGTGAAGGCTATCTCCTTGATAAGACCATTCACAAGGTAGGTGCAGACCCGAAACTTTATGAGGTGGAACACAACCTTACTTCCAATGATGTAACCGAGCAGGTAATCAAAGGCAATGTGGCTATCATCAAACATACCGATGACGGAGAAACAAAGATTGAAACACCTGAAAAGGGTGCTTCCTTTGAGATTTATTTGAAATCTGCCGGAAGCTATGACGCAGCCAATAAAGACGAGAGAGATACCATTGTTTGCGATGAAAATGGCTTCGGTCAGACCAAAGATATGCCGTATGGTATTTATACCGTACACCAGACTTCCGGTTGGGAAGGCAGAGAGATGATGGATGATTTTGATGTGTTCATTTCACAGAATGCACAGACTTATCGTTATCTCATCAATAACCGTAACTTCGAGAGCTTTGTCAATGTAGTCAAGGTGGACGCAGAAAGCGGAAAGAGTATTCCGTATGCAGGAGCAGGATTTAAGATTTACGACCCGCAGGGTAATCAGGTCAAAATGACCTTTACTTATCCGACACCGACCACGATTGATGTGTTCTATACCGATGCAAATGGTTCTCTTGTCACACCTGAGAAACTGGATTACGGCAAGGGATATTCTATCGTAGAGGTACAAGCTCCATACGGATATGTACTTGATGATACTCCGGTATATTTTGATATTACCGAAGAAAATTCCACAGAGGAAGGCGGCGTAACTGTTGTGAAAGTCAATAAGCCGAATATGGCACAGAAAGGTACTATCACGGTTGAAAAGACCGGAGAAGTATTTAGTGGTGTCAATGTAAGTGGTTCTGAGGACAGTGATGTTATTTATCAGCCTGTTTATGAAGTGGCAGGACTTGAGGGTGCAGTTTATGAAGTCCGTGCTGCGGAAGATATTAGTACACCGGACGGTACACTCCGCTATTCAAAGGGCGAAGTGGTAGATACTATCACAACAAGCTCCGATGGATTTGTGAAGAGCAAAGAACTTTATCTCGGAAAATACGAGGTCAAGGAAATTACCGCACCTGATGGAATGGTAATCAGTGGAGAAACACATACGGTTGAGCTTACTTATGCAGGGCAGAATATCTCTGTTACCGAAACTTCCACATCATTCTATAACGAAAGACAGAAAGTGCAGGTAAGCCTTGCAAAAGCCATTGAAAAGGATAAGACATTTGGTATTGGCGACAACGGAGAAATCAAAAACATCAGCTTTGGTCTTTATGCCGCAGAAGATATTGTATCTGCAAGCGGTACAGTTATTCCGGCTGATGGACTGATTGAAATTGTCAGCGTAAATGAAAATGGAACTGCTGTTATGAAGTCAGACCTTCCGTTTGGCAAATACTATGTCAAGGAGATTGCAACCGATGAGCATTATGTTCTCTCTGATACGAAATATCCGGTTGTGTTTGAATATGCAGGTCAGGATACCGCAACAGTTGAAATCAAAGTGAATGATGGAAAAGAAATCAAGAATGAACTTATCTATGGTTCTGTATCAGGTAAGAAGATTGACGAGAATGGAGAAGCACTTGAGGGTGCTGTTATCGGTATCTTCAAAGCCGAAGAAACAGAATTTACAAAGGATACTGCACTTATGACGACTACCTCTGCAAAAGACGGTAGTTTTTCTTTTGCAAAAGTTCCTTATGGCAAATGGATTGTAAGAGAAATCGAGCAGCCAAAGGGATTTGTTCTTGATGAAAAAGCGTATGAGGTCAATATCAGCAAAGCCGAGCAGGTAGTTGAAATTGAGATTGTCAATGAGTATGTTCACGGCAATATCAGACTCACGAAGGTGGACGCTGAATATCCGGATAACAAACTTACGGGTGCAACCTTTGAGGTATATAAGGACACCAATGAGAACGGAAAGATTGATGATGGCGATGAACTTATCGGAAATCTTGAAGAAACCGAAACCGGAATTTATGAGATGAAAGGGCTGCTTTACGGAAAATATATTGTCCGTGAAACAAAAGCACCGGAGGGCTTCCTGCTTGATAAGGGAGAATACTCTGTTTTCATTGAGAAAGACGAAACAACTTATTCCGTTGAGAATAAGGCTGGTGTTGGATTTATCAATGAAGCTATGCGTGGAACACTGAAAATCGTCAAGACATCTTCAGATGGTAAGGTTAAAGGTTTTGCGTTCAGAGTAACCGGAGCAAACGGTTATGATATGACATTTGAAACAGATAAGAACGGCGAAATTGTGATTGAGGGACTTCGTATTGGCGAATATACCGTATCCGAAGTGGCAAACAATGCCTCTGCCGCATATATCACACCTGCCGACCAGAATGTTACTATCAAACTTGATGAAACAGCCGTTGTAAAAATGCACAATGAGTTGAGGGATACTCCGAAAACAGGAGATGATACCAATATGAAACTTTGGTATGTCCTTGCCGGACTTTCTGCTGTCGGTATCGCCGTAACTTCTGTTGTTGCACACAAAAAGAAGAAAAAGGAGGGTAACGAGTAATGGAAGCAAAGACAATTATCGCTATCGCATTAGTCGCCGTTATTGTCGGCGGCTTTATCTTTCTTCAGGTTAGAAACCGTAAGAAGTAAGTAACAAGCGAACATTAACCAGTCGGGGCAGAGCGTAAAAAACTCTGTCCCTTTAATTTTTGGAGGAACATTATGAAACAACAGAAAACGGTGGAGAGCCGAGTGCTTGAAATCTTAAAGGAATGCCCGATGTCGAGGTATGATGATATGCTTCTCATTCTGCATTATTACAATCGGTACGGATATATACCTGCCGGAAATCTTCCGCTTGAGGATATTGTATTTAATTACCGAGCATACGGACTTCCTTGTTTTGAAACCATACGCAGGGCAAGGCAGAGAGTACAGTCCCTTTTTCCTGAGTATTCACGTAATCCGCAGAAAGAAGAACAGAGCGGTAGTATTTCTATTGTAATCAACATTAGTTAAGGAGGTATTTTCGTGAAAGACAAAGCAACTTTTCAGAATAAGGTCAAGGTGCTGAATAAACTCTTTGACTCCGGTTGTGATACGGAGAAAAAGTTGCAGCAGCTTGATATGGAAGCAATCCTGAAAATCCCGAATATCACGATTCCTGATATGGGTGTGATTATGGAGCTTCAGAAGAATACAAAGTCCGGTAAACTCTTTTCGTATTTGGGCGGCGGTTCTGATGAAGCAACAAAAATGAGAGGTAAGGAAAATGAAGCAACAGGAGAATAGAGCAGAGCCACAGGAAAAGCAAATTCGATTTATAGACAGTCATTACAATTTAAAATTCTATATTCCCGATGGTGGAAAAATCAGGATTACTTTTCGTGATGGACACACAGCAGACAGAGTGTGCAAGTATATTGATGACTACCATTTGTATGTCGGAAATTGCTGCTATCATATATGCGAGTTTGCTGAAAAAATGGAGCTTAGTGGAAGTAAAGTTGAACCTGTCAATCAATCCGAACCGTCAAAAAACAAGACCAGAAACAGAGAAAAACAGCGATAAGGAGGTGCAAGAGTAATGGCACGAAAATATGACCTTATTTCTGAGCTTTACAACCGCACCTGCAAAACGGTTGTGTCAAATCCTCAGAACTGGCAGGCATTCTTGGCTTCGGCTTGCCGAAATTATAAGTTACGTTATGACGAACAGCTACTTGTATATGCACAGCGACCTGATGCAACAGCGGTTCTTGAGATAGAGCAGTGGAACAAAATTTTTGGCAGATGGGTCAACCGAGGTGCAAGAGGTATTGCTGTTTTTGCTGATGAAAACCGTTCACGGCAAAGACTGACACATTACTTTGATATTTCAGATACTCACGAAAGCAGATATTCAAGAACAGTCCCTATTTGGGATATGCGTCAGGAATACGAAGCTGATGTGATTGAAACATTGGAAAGCACTTTCGGAGAGATTGAGAATAAGAGCAGTCTTGCCGAAGCAATTATGGGAGCAGCAAGAAATGCGGCAGAGGATAATATCCCTGATTATCTGCAAGACCTTTACTATGCAACCGAGGGCAGTTCCTTTGAGGAAGTGGAAGAGGATATTGTGGCTTTCATTTATAAAAATGTCGTGACAAACAGTGTGGCATATATGATGATGTCAAGGCTCGGCGTTGATACGGACGGTTATTTTGAACTTGATGATTTCAGAGATGTTACCAACTTCAATACGCAGGAAACACTCAATGCACTTGGATTTGCTACCAGTGATATTGCAGAAATGGGATTGACGGAAATATCTAAAACAATTACTGCACTCAACCGTCAAAATCGCATAATTGTCGGTCAGGACAGAAATGAATACAATAAGGTTGAAAATAACGACGAAAGGAGTTTGGACAATGAACGAACTGACCTACACGATGGTGGGCGATTACAGCCTTCCGAACCTGAAACTTCCACAGCAGCCGGAAGTGACGTTGGGCAGATACGCTCAGATGAGGAGAGAGTTTCTGAAGGAACATCACAGAGTCCTTTACTACAATCTCCTGACGAGGGGCGAACTGACACAGCACTTGGCGGAAGTAGAACAGAGAGCCAGCAAGATGGAGGAAACAATTCTGAGCCAGATGGCACAGAAAGAGGGAGTGACCGAACAGATGAAAGCGGAGGATATGATGAAATGGGTTCGTCTGATGAACTCCCTTCGCAATTCGGCACAGGAAATCGTGAAAGCGGAAGTGATATTCGCTTAGAGTATTACGACAGAACGCACGAGGATAAAAGCCTTCCGTTCTTTGGACGTGATGAAGTAATCAATGAAATTCTCAGAACGACACCACATTTGTCAGCAAGTCTGGAAGAAATCAAAGATTATTATGAACGCAATCCAGATAACAAAGACCGCACAGAGTATATAAAGAGTATTTTCAATAATGATTATACCGAACTTACTTTAGAGGACGGCAGGACAGGAGGATACAAGACCTTTGAAAACGTCCTGCATTTGTGGGAGGGCAAATATGACAGCAGAACCGCACAGAGCTTTTATGATTGGGCTGTTATTGCCCGACACTTTGAAGCTATGCGATTACTGGGAGAATTAAGTGACAGCATAAAACCATTACCGTCAATGGACGGTCAGATGACATTCATATTAGACGGTCGGGCAGAGGAAAAGAAAACCTCTGCCTTTACTTTTTCTCAGGAGATTATCGACGCTATTCTTGCGAATGGAAGCGGATTTTCTGAGGGAAAAATGCGTATTTATGAGCAGTTTGAAAAAAGTCTTTCTGCAAAAGAAAATGCCGACTTCTTGAAAAATGAATATGGTTGGGGCGGTTCTTATCCCGTCATAATCGGGGCAGGCATTGATGAGAGCCACGATGGAAAAGGTATTACGATTACGAAAGGCATCGGTAAAGAAAATCCACATATCACACTTTCGTGGTCGCAGGTGGAGAAGCGTATCGGGGAACTTATCCGAATGGACAGATACTTAAATCCAAAGGAAAAAGAACGCTATCCTCAGTGGCTTGAAAGTCAAGAGGAACACAGAGCCAAAATCGAGGAAACGAAAAGAAATCGTGAGATACTTTCTAATGCACCACCGGAGCAAGAGGTCGAACCAACCGAAAAAGAACCTGAAGAAGCAGAACAGCTACAAGATGTGCAGTATGAATATCATCTTGGCGATAAGGTGTATATCGGTGCTTCTGAGTACGAAATCTTATCTGTTGATGATGAGAGAGTAATGCTCTATGACTATGATATGCCACTGTTCAATAAGGAATTTTCACGCACAGAGTTTGACAGAAAAGTGCGAGAGAATCCGATGAATGAGCATTTGATTGTAAAGGAAGAACCTGCCGAAGAAAGAAATGAAAAAGAGCCTGAGCCGTTAGTTCCCGCTTGGGAGCAGAAGAAAAAAGGCAAAGGCTTTGACTTGCACCCTGATGTGCCTATGGCAGACCGTCACACCTTTAATCTTAGAGAAAATGAGGTTGAAACGGTTGGTAAAAAGGAACGCTTCCGCAGAAATATTATGGCGATACAGCTTCTTAAAAAATGTCAGGAAGAAAACAGATTTGCCACTCCTGAAGAACAGATTATCTTATCAAAGTATGTTGGTTGGGGTGGGCTTTCAGAAGCCTTTGATGAAAATAATTCAGCGTGGACAACGGAGTATCTGGAACTTTCTTCGGTGTTAACACCGGAGGAATATGCTTCGGCAAGAGAAAGCACGTTGACTGCGTTCTACACGCCGCCTGAAGTTATCACAGCCATTTATAAGGCAATGGAGCAGATGGGTTTTAAGGAGGGCAACTTGTTAGAGCCGTCCTGCGGTATCGGTAATTTCATCGGTATGCTGCCGGACGCAATGCAGGACAGTAAGATTTATGGTGTGGAACTTGATACGATTTCCGCAGGGATTGCACAGCAGCTTTACCAGAAAACAACCATTGCGGCACAAGGATTTGAAGAAACCAATTTGCCGGACAGCTTCTTTGATGGAGTCGTCGGAAATGTGCCTTTTGGAGATTTTAAGGTATCAGATAAAAGATACGACAAGCATAAGTTCCTGATACACGATTACTTTTTTGCGAAATCCCTTGATAAATTAAGACCCGGCGGTGTGATGGCTCTTGTAACGAGCAAAGGCACAATGGATAAGGAAACTTTAGCAGTACGAAAGTATATTGCACAGAGAGCAGAACTTCTTGGAGCAATCCGATTGCCGAATAACACTTTTAAGGGTAACGCAGGAACGGAAGTCGTTTCGGATATTCTTATCCTGCAAAAGCGTGACAGACTGATAGATATTGAGCCGGATTGGGTTCATCTTGATACCGATGAGAACGGAATTAAGATGAACTCTTATTTTGTGCAGCACCCCGAAATGATACTCGGAGAAATGAAAATGGTATCGGGGCGTTTCGGTATGGAAGCAACTTGTGTACCGTATGAAAATGCAGACCTTGTAGCACAGCTTGATGATGCAGTAGCAAATATTCACGGAGAAATCACAGAATATGAAGTCGAGGAAGAACTGGAGGAGGAAGATAATTCTATTCCGGCAGACCCGACAGTGAGAAACTTTTCCTATACGGTGGTGGACAATAAAATCTACTATCGTGAAAATTCCCGTATGACTCCGGTGGAAGTGTCGGCAACCGCAGAGAACCGAATTAAGGGTATGATTGCTATTAGAAATTCCGTCAGAACGCTGATTGAATTGCAGACAGAAGATTACCCTGACAGCGAAATCAAAGCGGAGCAGGAGCGATTAAACAGACTTTATGATACCTTTTCAGGTAAGTACGGACTCATTAACAGCCGTGCAAATACTTCTGCTTTCTCGCAGGACAGTTCATTCTCTTTGCTTTCCGCATTGGAGATAATCGGAGAGGACGGAGAACTGGAGCGTAAGGCTGATATGTTTTCTAAGAGGACAATTAAGCCGCATACTCCGGTTACTTCTGTTGATACGGCAAGCGAAGCATTGGCGGTATCTCTTGGAGAAAAAGCCACGATTGATATGGACTATATGATGGAACTTTCCGGTAAATCGGAGAATGAAATCTTTGAGGACTTAAAGGGTGTTATCTTCTTAAATCCGCTTTATGAGTATGGAAATTCTTACGAACCGAAGTATCTGATGGCTGATGAATACCTTTCGGGTAATGTCAGGGAAAAGCTGAAGATTGCAAAGAACTCGGCAGAACTCTATCCGGAAGATTATAAGGTCAATGTAGAAGCACTTCAAAAGGTGCAGCCGAAAGACCTGACTGCAAGTGAAATTTCCGTGCGACTTGGTGCAACTTGGCTGCCACCGGACGATGTGCAGGAGTTTATTTTTCATTTGCTTGAAACACCACGCTATGCACAGTGGAATATCAAAGTTCACTTCTCTCCATTTACGAGTGAGTGGAATATTGAGGGCAAATCCTATGACAAAGGAAATGTAAGGGCATATAACACTTACGGAACTTCCCGCATCAATGCCTATAAGATTATTGAGGAAACACTGAACTTAAAAGATGTGCGTATCTTTGATTATATCGAAGATGATGAGGGAAAGAAAAAGGCTGTCCTGAATAAAAAGGAAACAGCGATTGCTCAGTCGAAGCAGGAAATGATTAAGCAGGAATTTCAGGACTGGATATGGTCTGACCCTGAACGAAGGGAAAGGCTTTGCAAATCCTACAATGAGAAATTCAATAGCGTCAGACCTCGTGAGTATGATGGAAGTCATATCATCTTCAATGGTATGAACCCTGAAATTGAACTCAGGGAACATCAGAAAAATGCGGTTGCCCATATCCTTTACGGAGGAAATACGCTTCTTGCACACGCAGTCGGAGCAGGAAAAACTTTTGAAATGGTAGCGGCAGCACAGGAGTCGAAAAGGCTTGGACTTTGTAATAAGTCACTGTTTGTTGTACCAAATCACTTGACCGAACAATGGGCGGCTGAGTATTTGCAGCTCTATCCGGCGGCGAATATCCTTGTCGCAACAAAGAAAGATTTTGAAACCAAGAACCGTAAAAAGTTCTGCGGCAGGATTGCAACTGGAGATTATGACGCCGTTATTATCGGACATTCACAGTTTGAGAAAATCCCGATGTCCATTGAAAGACAGAGAGCAATCTTAGAACAGCAGCTTGAGGAGATAACCGGAGGAATTGCAGAACTCAAGCGAAACCGAGGGGAAAACTTCTCCATAAAACAGCTTGAAAAGTCAAAGAAATCTATCAGGCAGAAACTTGATAAACTCAATGACCAGACGAAAAAAGATGATGTTGTAACCTTTGAAGAACTTGGTGTAGACAGGCTTTTTGTTGATGAAAGCCATTATTACAAGAACCTTTATCTTTATACAAAAATGCGTAATGTGGGCGGTATCGCACAGACGGAAGCACAGAAATCTTCCGACCTCTTTATGAAGTGTCGTTACCTTGACGAGATTACCGGAGGGCGAGGAACCGTATTTGCAACGGGTACACCTATCTCAAACAGCATGGTGGAACTCTACACGATACAGCGATATTTGCAGTACAACACGCTTGTGAAAAATGGGTTGCAGCACTTTGATGCCTGGGCTTCCACTTTCGGAGAAACCATTACGGCAGTGGAACTTACACCGGAAGGAACAGGATACAGAGCAAAGACAAGGTTCGCAAAATTCTATAACTTGCCTGAACTAATGGCGATGTTCAAGGAGATAGCGGACATTAAGACAGCGGATATGTTGAACCTGCCAGTACCGGAAGCAAAGTACCATAACATTGCAGTAAAGCCGTCAGAAATGCAGAAAGAAATGGTTGCTTCCCTTGCAGAGAGAGCCGAGCAGGTGCGTGGCGGCGGTGTGGATTCAAGCGTAGATAATATGCTGAAAATCACGAATGACGGAAGAAAACTGGCTCTTGACCAGCGTATGCTAAACGATATGCTGCCTGATTTTGAGGGCAGTAAAATCAATGCCTGCGTCGATAACATCTATCGGATATGGAAAGAAAATGCCGACAAGAAATCAGCACAGCTTGTGTTTTGTGACCTTTCCACGCCGAAGAATGATGGCACATTTTCCGTCTATAACGACATCAGAAAGAAGCTGATTGAGAGAGGTATTCCTGAAAGTGAAGTGAAGTTCATACACGAAGCCGACACGGATATGAAGAAAAAGGAACTGTTCCAAAAGACCCGCAAGGGAGAGGTCAGGGTGCTTCTTGGCTCTACTCAGAAGATGGGAGCAGGGACGAACGTGCAGGATAAACTTATCGCACTTCACGATGTAGATTGTCCGTGGCGACCTTCAGATTTGGAGCAGCGTTCCGGTAGAATTGTCCGTCAGGGCAATGAAAATCCGCAGGTAGATATTTACCGTTATGTAACAGAGCAGACCTTTGATGCATACCTCTATCAGCTTGTGGAAGGTAAGCAGAAGTTCGCAAGTCAGATTATGACGAGCAAATCTCCGGTTAGGTCGGCAGAGGATATTGATGAAACCGCACTGTCCTATGCAGAGATAAAAATGCTTGCAACAGGTAATCCATATATCAAAGAAAAGATGGACTTAGACATTCAAGTACAGAAGCTAAAGATGCTAAAATCCAATTTCTTATCAGAGAAATACGGACTGGAGGATAAGGTCATCAAGTTCTACCCACAACAGATTGCTTACTTGAAATCCCGTGTAGAGGGACTTACAAAAGATGTTGAAACAGCAAAATTACACCCGAAACCGATAGACGAGCAGCCGCTTGGAATGACGGTATCGGGTGTTTCTTATTCCGAAAAAGCCGAAGCAGGTCAGGCAATCATCAATGCCTGCAAGTCAATGAACAGTCCCGATGCGATACCACTTGGCGAGTACCGTGGCTTTCAAATGGAACTGTATTTTGATACGGTTCAGCGTAATTATCTTGTGAAATTAAAAGGCGAAACAAGCAGAGATGTACCGCTTGGCGATGATTCTCACGGTAATATCGTGAGAATAGATAACGGCATTGAACGCTTTGAAGAAACACTTGCTGATACGAAAAACAGCCTTGAAAATACGGAAAAGCAGTTTGAAACAGCGAAGAAGGAAATCGAAAAGCCGTTTGTCAAAGAGGAAGAATTGAAGGCAAAAACTGCTCGACTTGATGAGCTGAATATCCTGCTCAATATGGATAAAAAGGAAAATGAGATTGTCGGCGGAGAGCCTGATGAGGGCGAAGCAGTCGGCGGCAGAAAGGAGAAATCGTATGAGAGATAAACAGAAAGGCGGTGGTCGATATGCCATTTATCGCACCTGAGTTAATCATTCAGGCGAAGCAGATGGACTTATTAACCTACCTGAGAAATTATGAACCGTATGAGCTGGTTAAGTTTTCAGGTAACACCTATTGCACCAGAACCCACGACAGTTTGAAGATTTCAAATGGGAAATGGATATGGTGGTCGAGAGGTATTGGCGGCAGGAGTGCTTTGGATTATCTGATTAAGGTCAAAGGTTACAGCTTCCTTGAAGCGGTGGAAACCATTATCGGACACACAGCGATTCAGGCTCCAGTCTATGAAAAACCACAGTCAAAAGAGGAAAACAAACCACTTCTTCTCCCTGAAAAATGTGCTTCCAACAGAGTGATTACAGAGTATCTTTTCGGGAGAGGAATAGATTTTGAAATCATCAATTACTGTATTTCCAATGACCTTATCTTTGAGAGTCTGCCGTATCACAATGTTGTGTTTGTAGGCTATGACGAGAAGAAAGAACCCAAATATGCAGCCTACCGTTCCACGAATAAGCGTAGGATTATGGGCGATTGCAGTGGCAGTAAAAAAGATTATTCTTTTCGGCTTGGTAAGGAAAACTTGGAGGAAGTACACCTCTTTGAGTGTGCCATTGACTTGTTATCCTATGCCACGCTTGCGAAGCTGAACGGGCAGGATTGGAAAGAAATGAGCTTTGTTTCGCTGTCTGGGGTGTATTCTCCGGCAAAGAAAATTGAGGACAGTAAAGTGCCGATTGCACTGGAAAAGTATCTTGGCAGCAACCCATCTGTCAGGAAAATCCGTATCCATTTTGACAATGATATAGCGGGCAGAAAGGCAGCACAGACCTTAAAAACCATTCTGCCGGATAAGTATGAAATCGTTGATGAACCACCAAAAGCAGGTAAGGACTTCAACGATTTTCTTTGTATGCGGATGGGAATTTACAATAAAAAAACACACGAAAGGAATGAAGAACGATGAATGATACAAAGATTAAAGTTCTCTTGGTAGAACCGGAAAAGTACCCGAAGGAAATTGTAATCGACGACAGTCTGGAAGCAATGCAGGAGGTTGTCGGCGGGGATATTGAGGAATATATGCCCTATGACGATGACGTTGCAATCATCTGTAATGAGGAAGGAAAGATGAGAGGACTTCCGCTTAATCGTGCTGTTTATGTGCAGGACAACGATAAGAAAGAGATGGTTGATATTATCTGCGGCAAGTTCTTTATCTGTTATGCACCGCCTGAGAGTGAGAGCTTTCAGAGCTTGCCGGACGATATGATGAAGAAGTATAAGGAACAGTTCAAGTATCCTGAACGCTTTTCTAAGGAAGTGGGCGGCAATATCGTGGCTGAACCTTTTAAGCCGAAATCAAAGGATTATGAGAGATAGTAGCCTGAGAACGGGGCAACCCAGAGGAGATGTTTAATCTTAGCGAGCAGACCATTTGGATAAACACAGTTTCCCAAATGGTAAAAGGCTCGTTAGGGGTTGCCCCTAATACCCCGTGAGAAAGGAGAACTTGATTTGAGAGAGTTATTACTTATCGCCGCTGGGACACTGCTCGGCAGTTGTCTTGGCGTTACGATGATGTGCTTATTCCAGATTAACAAAGATTGCAGAGTAAAGAGAAAGGAAGATACCGATTATGAGAAAGAGAAACATTCAGAAGATTGTACGCTTTAACCGCAAGGAAGCACAGGACTTGGCAGCAAAGGCAAAGAAGGCTTGTCTTTCCGAAGCAGGACTTATCCGTTTACTTATCAGAGGTTACGAGCCGAAAGAGAAACCCGATGACCGCTTCTATGATGTGATGAGGGAACTTTCCTCTATCGGTAATAACATCAATCAGCTTGCTGCCAAAGCGAATACACTTGGTTTCATTGACGCACCTATGCTGAAGAATGAAGCTGCAAAGTGGAATAAGTTCCAGTCAGAGATTGAGAGGACATATCTTCGTCCAAATCAGAGCGAAATGAAATGGCAGTAACAAAGTTGTGGTCGGTAACAGAAAGGCTTGGTCAGGTCATTGACTATGCAACCAATCCCGAAAAGACTTCTGCAAATATCAAAAGGGAGTTTTCACCGGAACAGTATCAGGCTCTTGCTGATGTTATTGCTTATGCAAAGGATGAAGAAAAAACAGAGCGAGAATTTTATGTTGAGGGTATCAACTGTAATGTGGCGATTGCCCGTGACCAATTCATAACGGTTAAGGAGCAGTACCAAAAGACAGACGGTATCCAAGCCTATCACGGATATTTGAGTTTCAAGGAAACAGATATATCTCCTGAGATGGCACAGAAAATCGGAATGGAATTTGCAAATGAAGTGTGGGGTAAAAGATTTCAGGTTGTTGTGACAACCCATCTGAATACAAAGCACCTGCACTGCCATTTTGTCATCAACTCTATTTCTTTCGTCGATGGGAAACATTTGTGGGGCGAGGAAAAAGCGTGGTTCAAATTCCGAAAAGTTGCAGACAGGATTTGTGAGAAGTACGGACTTTACTATGACCCGAATCCGAACCGCAGTAAACAGTCGGAGTATCTGACGATGAAAGAAAAGGCAGGTATGCCGACACGCTACTCGGTTGCAAAGGAAGCCATTGATTATGCTATCGACCACAGCAAGACCCTGAAAGAATTTCAGTTTGCTCTCAAGGAAATGGGATATGCCTATAATCTAAGTCCAAGCCGAAAATACTGGACGGTCATTCCAAAGGGATACGATAAGCCGATACGACTGAAAAATCTCGGAGCAGATTATACCAATGACCGGATTGTAGAGCGTATCAAAGAAAATCGTGACAGATGGGCAGAGATTGAGCCGTTCCAGAGGGCGACTTATAAACCAAGACAGTACCGTATGCAGACCAGAGGGCAGAAGCTGAAAAAGAAAGGCGGACTTTATGGGCTGTATCTGCATTACTGTTACAGACTCGGTTATCTGCCCAAGTATAAGAAACAGAATAACGCAAGGCTTCATTATCTTTTGAAAGATGATTTGATGAAGCTCGATAAGATTACTGATGAAGTAAGGCTGCTCGGACGAGAAAATATTTCCACGGACGAACAGCTTTTTTCATATAAGACTTCCTTAGAGGAGCAGATGAAAAATCTGATTGCCGGAAGAACACATCTCCGAAAAAAGATAAGAACAAATATTGATGATGGTCAGCTTCAGGCGGCAAAAGATGAAATCGCTTCTATCAATGGAGAATTGAAAAAACTCCGACGGGAAGCAAAACTCTGCGAGGATATTGCGGAGAGGTCAAAGGTTATGGAAGAAAACCTTGAGCATATTGAAACAGAGGAACAAAAACAGCAGAGAAAGGAGAAATCACGCTATGAACAACGGTGGTGACGCAGCAGAGCAGGTCGTCAGGCTTTCGCTTGAAGGATTTGAAGTTGCTGCAAGATTAAGCGGTTCGGCGGCGAAGAATATCGCATTGCTTTTGGTATCGGTTCTGAAGCAGGAACAAAAGACGAAGGGCAAAGCAAGGCTTACCAATATGATTAAGTCAGGCAAGGAGCTGAAAGTCTTTTCCATTCCGCAAAAGGATTTGAAGAAGTTTACCGAACAGGCAAAACGCTATGGCGTTCTTTATTGTGTCCTCAGAGATAAGAACACAAAGGGAGAGAACGCTCCGGTAGATATTATCGCAAGAGCAGAGGACGCTTCTAAAATTCAGCGTATCGTTGAAAGATTTGAACTTGGCAAAGTGGATAAGGCTTCGATTGTCAGTGAAGCAGAGAAAGCTATCGCAGACCGTGAAGCGGTTGAAAAAGAAAAGCCGACTAAATCCAAGAGTGAAATCATTATGGAAGAAGCGGTCAGAAATCCAATGCAGAAAGAGGAGCGAGCAAACGCAAACCCCTCAGTCGCCAAAACAGACAAAAGCCCTCTGTCAAGGCAAAACTCAGAGCCGGTAGAAACGCAATCTGATAAGGGTGTTGCAAAGCCAGTGGAAAAGCCATCGGTCAAAGAGAAACTTGACCGTTACAAGGCACAGGCAAAACAGCAAAAAGAAGCAGAGCGTAAAGAGCCGGAGGTTAAGAAAGACGGCAAGAAGCCGCAGCAGAAAAATGGTCAGACGGTACACCGTCAGCCGAAGAAAAGACCCAAAACAAAAGAGAGGTAATTCACTATGACAAATGATTTCAAACCCGCAAAGGCTGGCGGTAATCAGCCGAGATTATCCAAAGAGGAGTATGCGGAAAAGAAGCGAGCAGAAAAAGAAAAAGTCTATCAGATGATTGATGACGCTGCCCGTGAGATTGTGAATGACCCTGAGAAGTTCAAGAGCTTTCTTGATACGCAGAGTCGAATGGACAGATATTCCGCAGCAAATGCTCTCCTTATTTACAGTCAGTATCCGCAGGCGACACAGCTTAAAGATTTTGATGATTGGGGTAAGGACAATGTGAAGATTACCAAAGGGGCAAAGAGTATTTCTATTCTTGAACCAGTGGAATACACAAGAGCAGATGGTTCTCCGGGTATTTCCTACAATGTCAAAAAAGTATTTGATGTTACGCAGACAAATGGAAGAAAAGCTCCGGCAGTATCAGCAAACCGTGACCCGAAAGCACTTATCACGACAATGCTTGATGTATCTCCGGTGGAGGTTGCGGCAACCGATGAACTTCCGTATCCGAATATGGCAGCTTTCTATAATAATGAAAAGCAGA
>OHRG01000946.1_pt1 | contig 17227 bp, 10 predicted proteins | sample 1578351 | NCBI WGS metagenome assembly OHRG01 (sample SAMEA3879599, study PRJEB24766) | human gut metagenome | biome: human-associated habitat; feature: feces | place: USA | collected 1985/1987
CTTTCCTTGGCATGCCGACTTTCGGAGACTGGGAATATACAGTTCTGGACGAATGTTACGATCTGGTTGATTACATGTCTCTGCATCAGTACTATGGAAACCGCGATGACGATACCCCTGATTTCCTGGCAAGTTCCAAGGGAATGGATGATTTCATTTCTGGCGTAGTCAGCATCTGCGATGCAGTGCGTGCGAAGAAGCATGCCAAAAAGCGGATCCATCTGTCCTTTGATGAGTGGAATGTATGGTTCCATACAAGAGAAGCTGATGATGAATTCATGGAAAAAGATCCATGGCACATTGCACCTCCACTGCTGGAAGATCAGTATAGCTTTGAAGATGCACTTCTTGTAGGTCTTATGCTGATCACTTTAATGAAACATGCAGATCGTGTAAAGATGGCATGCCTGGCTCAGCTTGTAAATGTAATTGCTCCGATTATGACAGAAAAAGACGGTGGTAAAGCATGGAGACAGACAATTTTCTATCCATTTATGCACGCATCCAGATATGGTCGAGGTATGGTTCTTCAGCCAGTGATTGATACACCAGTACATGATACAAAAGAGCATGAAAACGTAACAGATCTTTCCAGTGTTGCGGTATGGAATGAGGCTGATGAAGAGCTGACTGTTTTTGCAGTAAACAGAAACATTGATGAAGATATGGAACTTGTTACAGATTTACGAAGCATGGAAGGATATCAGCTGATTGAACATATTGTACTTGAAAATAATGATATGAAGGCATGCAATAGTGCTTCCGGTGAAGCAGTGATTCCGATAACTGTATCAAGAAGTAAGGTAGATGGTGGAATCATGACATCTGTTCTTAACAAAGCATCATGGAATGTTATCAGATTAAAAAAACAGAAATAATCAGGTAGGAAGTTGACAAAAAAGATAGGTGGTCGTTTTTATCGGTAATTAATTTTGAGGATGAAGTGGTGGTGGTAGGTTATGGCACACAAAAAAAAGCAACCCTGACAGGCTCTGTATCATCTGTAAGCGGTGAAGATATTAAAAAAGTCTCAGCAGCCAATTTAAGTAATACCCTAGCCGGTAAGACAGCCGGTATCATAGCCAATACCCGTTCAGGCGAACCTGGCGAGGATGGAGCCGACATTCTTATCCGCGGAAAAGGGACTTTAGGGAATACTTCTCCACTGATCGTTGTGGATGGTATTGCTGACCGTTCATTCAGCCGCCTCAACCCTGAAGACATCGAATCTATTTCTGTACTGAAAGACGCTTCTGCCGCCATATATGGTGCACGCGCCGCAAATGGTGTTATCCTGGTAACCACCAAACGCGGTAAGGAAGGTAAAATGCAAGTAAACTACAACGGCAGCTACACACTTTCCCAACCGACACGCATCCCCCAAATGCTGAACTCCTACCAGTATGCGACTTATGTAAATGAATATGACGCCGACCCACGCCACGATCAGGGCGGTATCACTTATTCCGATGAAGTGCTGCAACATTATATAAATCATGATGATGATCTAAATTATCCCGACACAGACTGGTGGGATGCAGTGGCCAAAGATTGGGCAGGAAAAACTCAGCACAGCTTGTCCGTAAGTGGTGGCAATGATAAATTATCCTTCTATTCTTCCGCTCAATATATGTGGCAGGATGCCATTTACAAACAGAGCACACAGGACTACAAGCAATATCAATTCATCACCAACATTGATGCCAAAATCAACAAATCCGTACGTTTTAGTTTTGATATTCTGGGACGTCAAGAACAACGTAACCGTGGAATTTATTCGACTCCCTACCTGTTTACTTATTTCCTGACCACTTTTCCCGGCAGCGCTCCCTATTTCCCGAACGGACTCCCACGAGTAGGTTACGATGGTATCACCCGCAATGCCGCCATTATGGTGACAGACCAGCCCGGATACAATAAATACACCTATAATATATTAAACCTGAAGCCCTTGCTGCATATTGACCTGGATATGATTACCAAAGGTTTGTATGTAGAAGGATATGCCGCACTGGATTTCCATTTTGATAACGGCAAATCATTAAATCAGCCGTACGACTTATATTATTATGACAAAGCAACCAATGAATACCAGAACAAAAGAGCAGATACCGGTAAAATCAGTGTAAACTCCTGGTCTAGCAACTACAAAACAATCACCCTGAATGCCCGTATCGGTTATAGCCATACATTTGCCGAAGCTCACAAAGTAGATGCATTCGTGGCCTACGAACAAAGCAAATATGATTATAACACTCTTTCCGCCTATCGTACCAACTATCTGTCTACAGCCATTCCTGAAATATTTGCAGGCAGCAGTGTACCCGAAGACAAGGACAATGGAGGTTATTCAGACGCTACAGCACGTTGCAATTTCTTCGGACGTATCAACTATGGATATAAAGACAAATATTTAGCAGAGGTAACATTGCGCTACGATGGCTCCATGAATTTTGCTCCCGGTCATCGTTGGGGATTGTTCCCGGCTTTCTCACTGGGTTGGGTGATGAGTGAGGAAAAATTCTTCGAACCGATAAAGGATGTGGTCAGCTTCTTCAAACTGAAAGGTTCCTGGGGCATGATGGGTAATGACAATATCGCCGCCTATCAGTTCATGTCCCAATACAAATTCTTAGCAGATAATAAAGGGCCGTACTTTGGAGCAGGAGAGGACGGACACATCAACCAAGGCTTTTACCAAGCACGAGTAGCCAATCCAGTAGTAACTTGGGAAAAAGCAAAGACTTTAAACTTAGGTTTATCCACACAATTCTTAAACGGAAAATTTGGTCTGGATTTTGATTGGTTCCATTCCAACCGTAATGATATCCTTTGTTACCGTAACGCATCCATTCCTTATTACGCAGGAATGACTCTGCCACAAGAGAACATAGGTGAAGTTACTAACTCCGGCATAGAAATCATAGCTACATATCGAGATCGTGCAGGTGATTTTGAATGGGGGATCACAGGTAACTTAACTTACGCAAAAAATAAGGTGAACTATATGGATGAGGCAGCCAGCACTCCTGCATGGCAAAAGACAGAAGGCCATCCCATTGACGGACAAGTACTCTATAAAGCATTAGGCATCTATCAAACTCAAGAGCAGGTAGATAATACGCCACATATTGACGGAGCCAAACCAGGAGACTTGATTTATCAAGATACGAATGGCGACGGTAACATAACATGGGATGATGCAATCCGTATTGATGAAACAGCTACTCCAAAAATCATTTACGGATTTACATTAAATGGAGGTTGGAAAGGTATCGATTTAAATATGTTTTTCCAAGGACAGGCCAAAGCCAGCCAATTAGTCCAGCCAACCATGAACATGGCGACAGATTTTTATGAAGGACGCTGGAAAGAAGGAAACACCTCGGAAGAAAATGCCAACGCACGTTGGCCTAAAGCCTTCATAAAACAAACTTATGGTGATACTTGGAATGGGCAAGCTTCGACATGGTGGTTACGTAATGCATCCTTCTTACGTTTAAAATCAGTGGAATTAGGTTATACATTGCCTAAGGATCTAACAGCTAAAGTAGGAATACAAAAAGCACGAATTTATGTCAACGGAGCAAACTTATTTACGATTGACAACTATAAGATTGCTGATCCGGAAGCAGGTGTAACACGTAATGACAACAACGAAGTAATCAACTCTAACGGTGTGCTAAGCTATCCGTTACAGCGAACGATTACTTTCGGTGCCAATATTACATTTTAAGAAACCCAAAAACGATGAACAATGAAAAAGATATATTTATATGTAGCCTTTGCATTGGCTAGCATAGGCATGATTTCTTGTACAGATATACTTGATCAAGACCCGCTGGACTCTTTCACAGATGAAGCAGTATGGAATGATCTTGCCCTTTCAGAAACTTATCTGAATGCGCAATATATGAACCTGATGGCCGAAAACATGAAGGGCACCCGCTTTGCACACTATACAGACGAAGTTTTTCAAAAACATACTTATGGTTCAGAAAATGTGACCCAAGGATTATTAAGCTGTGATAATGCCGGAATCGGTTGGGATGATACGATGTGGGATCCCTGGTATAGTTATTATCAATATATAAGCAAGTTGAATCTTTTTTTGGAAAAGATAGATAATGTACCCGGAGATGAGACTTCTAGAAACGAACAAAAAGGGCAAGCCCTGTTTCTACGTGCATGGAATTATCACATGCTATACAGCTTATTCGGACGTGTGCCTATCGTAGATCATACTTTTGACCTGGATTCTTCATTTGAACTGCAACGTGAAGATATGGATAAAGTAGCCGATTTCATTATAAAGGATTTAGATGAGGCCGCTGCATTGCTCCCTATAGAGTATAGTGATCCCAATGATTTCGGACGAGTTACCAAAGGAGCTGCTCTAGCTCTGAAATCCAGAGTACTATTATATAAGGCAAGTCCATTATTTGGAACACCCAGCACTGAAAAGTGGCAAGCGGCAGCAAATGCTGCAAAAGCAGTATTCGACTTAAACAAATACTATTTAAAAACGGTAAATAACAGTGAGGAATATGGAGCATTGTTTTATGATGTGAAAAATCCAGAAGTTATTTTCGAAAAATTATTTGACCCTAAATACGGATCAGGTGATAATAACTCATTTTTATATCAGGCTCCATGCGGCATTGGTAACGGCTTCCAAGGATGGGGGAATTTCAATCCGACACAAAATTTAGTGGATAAGTTCCAAATGGCAGACGGTACTGCTTCTGAAAAGAAAACACACTATGACTATTATCCCTGGAACGGGCGTGAAATTCGTTTTTATGCCGCTTTCTTATTAGATGGAGATGAATGGGGGTATGGAAAAGACAAACGCGAGGTAGAAGTATATTATGGAGGAGATGAAACGATTCCTGCCGGCAAAGACAGCAATTGGGGTGAATATTGGTGGAATGCCAGCAATACAGGATACTCCATGCGGAAGTTTCTCGACCCTTCTTATGATGCAACAGGAACAACCATGCACACTACCCCTTGGTTCTTCATCCGTCTTTCAGAAATTTATCTCAACTATGCCGAATGCCAAATTGAGCTAGGTAACAACTCAGAAGCTTTAGAGTATATAAATAAAGTACGTACCCGCGCACTTTTACCACCCGCTACAGGAGAAGATATCAGGGCCGAATATGAATATGAAAGACAAATAGAGCTGGTATTTGAAGGGCAACGTTGGTTTGATCTTCGCCGTTGGAAAAAAATGTATGAAGAATATAGCAAGCCTATTTATGGCGTGACTATCGGCAAATTTAAAAATGAAGACGGCACCTACCGCAAAGAATACTGGACAGATAATATAGTTTCCACACGTGTATTCAATAATGACAAACTGTATTGGGTACCTGTTCCGCGTTGGGAACTGAATAAGTCCAAACTGATTGATGCCGCTCCTTACGAATAATACTATTGGGAAGCAACAGATTATTAATATTAAAAAAGGAGTGTCCAACAAAGATACTCCTTTTTTAATCACCTTCATACATAAAGGAATTTCAAGTCAAATTTTCCTATATAGCTCACTATCCAGACTATTTTGCTATATTTTTGCATGATTGTTTCATATCAATACCTCTCTAAAAACTACTTTTACCCCCACAAAATATGAAAACTATATGAAAAGAACCTTGTGTACCATGAAAACAAAACTTATAATCCTGCTGCTGGCAAGCACACTTACAGCCGGAGCACAAATGTATTTCGGCACTAAAAAAGAAGTACCCGACTCTGTATTTAACGCATTGGCACAAACTCCGCCTATGGGATGGAACAGCTGGAACAAATTCGGATGCAATGTGAGCGAACAGCTCATCAAAGAAATGGCGGACGCCATGATTGCCACAGGCATGAAGGATGCAGGCTATGAATACCTGGTCATCGACGACTGCTGGCAGGTAGGACGAGACGAAGAAGGAAATATACAGGTCGATCCCAAACGTTTTCCCAATGGAATGAAAGCACTGGCAGATTATGTGCATGCCAAAGGACTGAAAATGGGAATATATTCGTGTGCAGGCTCCGAAACATGCCAGGGAAGACCCGGAAGCCGCGGATATCAGTTTCAAGATGCACGTACATACGCCGCATGGGGAATCGATTACCTGAAATACGACTGGTGCTCCAATGAAGGACAAAAGGCGGAAGCTGCTTACCGTACCATGAGCGACGCGCTGAAAGCATGCAGACGTCCTATTGTATTCAGCATTTGCGAATGGGGGGAGAATGAACCATGGAAATGGGGAAAAGGTATCGGACATTTATGGCGCATCACTCCTGACATACGCGATTGCTACCAGTGTGTATTCGACTGGGGAGGTGTGGGAGTACTCGACATTATAGACAAGATGGCCGATCTCTACCCTTATGCCGGACCGGGACATTGGAACGATGCCGAGATGTTGGAAGTAGGTAATGGTGGAATGACACGCGACGAATATATCACCCATTTCTCCATGTGGTGTATGTTAGCAGCACCACTCATGAGCGGCAACGACCTGCGCAATATGGATAAAGAAACCATAGAAATATTAACCAATAAAGAGGTAATAGCCATCAACCAAGATAAAAAAGGAGAACAAGCCCGCCGGTTTATGGATATGGGCGAAAAAGAAATATGGGCAAAGCCGCTGAATGATGGTGAACTGGCTGTATGTTTCATGAACCGTACGGAAAACAGCTGGAAACTGGATTATGACTGGAAAAAACAAACCATCTATTTTGCCGATGAAGTGAACATACATCGGAAGGAATATAAAATAAGAGACCTATGGCAGCACAAAGACATAGGAACCACAGAAAGAAATACCCGGCACGAAATTCCCGCGCATGGAGTATTGATGGTCAGACTGACACCCATTAAATAATGAAACAACTCATTTATAATAATATGAAAACATATATCCTACCCCTGCTCATGATGATGCTCATCTCTTGTTCCAACTCAAAAACACAGGAAAATGAAAGCACAACGGTACCTCTGCCCGAAGGCAAAGAAATCTATATCCCCAAAGACCTGCGAAGCATGGACTTGCAAGACCCCGAAAGCAAATGGAGCTATCACCGCATGGCATGTACCGAAAACTTCGTCATCTTTTGGGAAAAAGGATTTGGTGACAACCTGTCAGACCCTCCTCAGCTGGAAGGACATTCCATGAAAGTAAACCTGAAAAATCTGGAAGAAAAACTAGAGCATTTTTACCATTATTTCTATCACACATTGCAATTCGCCAAAACCGGATCAAAATGCGACAAATACCGCATGATGGTTATGATCAATTATTCACTGGAAGGAACCGCTTATGGTGGAGACTATGACGGTGAGATCGGCGCTCTCTGGATTGCCCCCAACCGGGTACAGGACGAAAAGCTGAATTGTATAGCGCATGAACTGGGACATAGTTTCCAGTCACAAATCACCTGTGACGGCCAAGGAGAAGCCTGGGGTGGTTGCGGCTTCTTCGAAATGACCTCACAATGGATGCTCTGGCAAGTGAATCCAGACTGGATGACCGATGAAAAATATCATTGGGATGCATTCAAGACCCTTACCCACAAGGCTTATCTGCATTTGGAAAACATTTATCATTCACCATACGTCATAGAATATTGGAGCATGAAACGGGGACTGCCGTTCATCGCCGAACTTTATCGTCAGGGAAAAAGAGGGGAAGACCCTGTAATGACTTATAAACGCATGACTGGACTGACTCAGGAACAATTCTGTGATGAAATATTCGACGCCTGCCGTCATTTCATCAATTGGGATTTCCCACGGGTATGGAAAGAGACACGCCCTTATGCCAATCAATATACCTGCAAACTGAACAGCATGGATGACAACTGGTATCAGATCACACCCGAAAATTGTCCGGAAAACTACGGTTTCAACGCCATTCCTCTCTCAATCCCCCCAACCGGACAAACTGTAACAATAGAATTTTGTGGAGAAGCCGATAAAAATGGATTCCACACCATCAATGCAGACAAAGCCGGATGGCGCTATGGAATAGTAACCATCACAAAAGAAGGCAAGGCAGTCTATGGAGAAATGAAAGCAGACCCTGTGGGAAAAATCAGTTATGCTGTGCCAGAGAATTCATCTCCGGAACGTCTCTGGTTCATCGTTATGGGAGCGCCAGCCGAACATTGGATAAATCCGAATCAGGAAGAAAAGGATGCACAATGGCCTTACCGGATAAGAATAACTGGAAGTCAGCCCATTATTCAATAAAACCATATCACATTTTCTTTATGAGGGTGCAACAAAAATAGTACTATCAGACTATTGGCACCCTTTTAAAGAAAATATTTCCACACATTCATATTTCTATCTTGACCTCAATAAATATATTTCATTTTACAATGCTATTATTTCAAACCTTGTTATCTTTGCATAAAGATAAAAATAACAACTATGAAAAGCCCTGTCCTTTCGATACTCTTTCTACTTATATCAGTAACTTTACTTGCTGTACCCAATGATTTCCGTTTCCGACATTTCTCCGTAGAAGACGGATTGTCATCCAACTCTGTACGTGCCATTATGCAAGACAAATATGGTTTTCTATGGATAGGAACAGAAGAAGGTCTGAACCGATATGACGGAATCATGATAAAATCATATTCAATTTGCCCACAGGCAGCAGGCAAATACATATCCTCCCTGTACGGAACCAAAAAGAATATCTGGATAGGGACAGATGAGGGAATCTATATATATGCTTATGCAACGGAAACTTTTACCTATTTCGACCTCACAACTCCCAATAATGTCCGCATAACCAGCATCGTCAACCATATTTTGCAAGATAAAGACGGAAATTTATGGTTCTCGACCAACGGGCAAGGCTTGTTCCGATACAATCTATCAAAAAACTATTTGGAACAATACGAATTTACAAGTGCGTTCGGAATAGTAGCAAGCACAATGGCAGACAGTGACAACCAAATATGGGCTCTCACCAACCAAGGAGAATCAGGTGTTTACAAACTGAACAAAGCAGAAAATAAATTCGAGCCTTTTGGACTTCTTTACAATGCCGGAAATCACCACTCACAAGCATTAGCCATGCTGGAGGATTCAGAACAGACCCTTTGGCTGGGAACATGGGAGTGCGGGTTGCAAAAAATAGATAAATATACGCGGCAAACCACTACCTATTTACACCCTACGGACGGAAAAGGTGTAACACACATTCATTCGTTAATGGAATATGCCCCCCACCAACTATTGATAGGATCGGACGACGGGCTGTTATTATTCAATACCCTTACAGAAGAATATAAACTGTTTACTGAAAATGAAACTGTTCCCAACTCTTTATCAAACCGTTTTGTATATCCCATCATAAAAGACCGGGAAGGAGGTATCTGGATTGGGACTTACTATGGAGGGATTAATTATATTTCACCTAATGCTGAACAATTTGAAAGTTTTTCCCATTCACGACTTTACAATTCTATAAATGGAAATGTTATCGGACGGTTCTGCGAAGATGCTCATGGACAAATATGGATAGCTTCGGACGACGGTGGACTGAACCGATACTCGCCTAAAGACCGGAAGTTCGTTTACTATCTACCGGCTGATCATAAAAACAGCCTTTCCTATCACAACGTCCATGCACTATGCATGGATGGAGACAACCTATGGATAGGAACCTATACTGGAGGAGTGAATGTACTGAATCTGCAAACGGGAACTTTTAAAGTCTACCGCTCTTATACAGATATCCCGACCTCACTGGACGGAACCAGTTCTTACGCCATCTTTAAAGACAGATCGGATAGAATCTGGGTAGCATCCATGAATGGAATCAATCTGTATAACCGGGAAGAGGATAATTTTATCCGTATTAAGAACCTAGATGCTATGACCATAGACATAGACCAAGATACAAAAGGAAATCTCTGGTTTTCCACACAAGGAAAAGGATTGTTCAAATTTCATCCGGAAAAACAAATATGGAAAAACTATGTGCATAACAATACACTGCCCAATACGCTGGCCAATAACCAAGTAAACTGCTGCCTGATAGACAGCCATGGAGAGATATGGGCAGGAACCATGAACGGACTTTGTAAATACAATATAGAGGAAGACAATTTTGAAACCATCCCGTTAGAAATACCCAGCCACAATATATGCAGCATTATCGAAGACCAGCATATATTATGGCTGACCACTACAAAAGGGCTGGTCCGCTATATACCGGGAGAAGGTTGCCAGGTATTTACTAAAAGTGACGGACTACAAAGTGACCAGTTTCTACCCAATGCAGGTATCAAAGCTTCTGACGGAAAAATTTATATCGGATCGGTAAACGGATTCAATGCTTTCTATCCCCATCAAATTAAAACGAATCACGTACGTCCTCCGGTAGTCATTACTGCACTAGAAATATTTAATAAACAAATTCCTGTAGGAAACAAACTGCTTCCAAAATCTCTCAACCAGTTGGAAGAACTGGAGCTATCCTATAAAGAAAATGCATTCAGCTTGCTTTATGCCTCTTTAAGCTATTGCACCCCCAATAAAAACAAATACGCCTATAAACTGGAAGGATTTGACAAAGACTGGAACTATGTAGGCTCCCAAAATAAGGCCACTTACACCAATTTGCCCGCAGGAACCTATCTTTTCAAAGTAAAGGCGACCAATAATGACGGAATATGGAATGAAAAAGGAACCAGTCTGAAAATCACCATCCACCCTCCTTTCTATTGGTCCACCGCTTCCAAACTGCTCTATTTTGTATTGGTTTGCATAGCTTTCGGATTCGTCATCCGCTTCATCATCAAACGGACAGAGAAGAAACATACGGCTGAAATAAACAAACTGAACGCCAACAAGGAAAAAGAAGTACACGAAGCCAAAATCAAGTTCTTCACCATGATAGCCCACGAAATACGCACACCGGTATCCCTTATCATAGGACCTTTGGAGAAAATAATGAAATCTCCCGTGTCCCTGCCGTCTACAGTACGCGACGATCTGAATATTATTGACCGTAACAGCCAGCGTCTGCTGTTCCTGGTAAACCAATTGCTGGATTTCCGGAAAGTGGAACAGGAAGGAATGAAAATGAAGTTTGCTTCCCAAAATATCCACCAACTGCTCAAAGCGGTTTGTGAACGTTTCGAACCTTTCATCGCCCAACATGGAGCACGGCTTACTGTAAAATATCCTGAAGCAGATTTCACGGCTATAGTAGACAGTGAGGCGGTAACCAAACTAGTCAGCAATCTGTTGACCAATGCCAGTAAATACACAAAAGATGAAGTTACTCTTACCTGTATCGTACAGCCGGAACAACATACTTTTATAATCCGAGTGACAGATAACGGCATAGGGATCAGCAAAGAAGAACAAAAGAAGATATTCCATCCGTTCTATCAGGCTATGGATAACAAGCCGGGAACAGGTATCGGCCTCAGCATTGTCAAAAGTATCGTAGAATCACACAATGGCTGTATTGAAGTGGAATCCGAGGTTAACAAAGGATCATCTTTTATCGTAACGTTGCCTATAGAACAAGCACAAGTCCTGCCACAGGATACGGGCACATCACTATTGAACAACCCAGCCATTCCCGAAGGAATCTTGCAAGAGGACCTCTCCGGTTCTCCTATCAAACATAAACCAACCATGCTGATTGTGGATGATAATGAGGAAATGTTGAATTTCCTTTCGAGTAGTCTGGCTGATAAATACAGCATACTTACCGCAGAAGACGGTATAGAAGCACTGAATAAACTAAAAGAAAACGAAGTGACACTCATTGTAAGCGACTGGATGATGCCACGCATGGACGGAGTGGAATTCTGCAAAGCAATAAGGACTAACCAGGCTACCAGTCATATACCCTTCATCCTGCTAACGGCCAAGACAGATACCAACTCCAAGATAGAAGGTATGGATTGTGGTGCAGATGCCTACATAGAGAAACCTTTCTCCATGCAATACTTGGAAGCATGTATCAAGAATCTGGTAGACTTGCGTAATCTGCTGCGTCAGAAATTCTCGAAGATGCCGTTGGTTCCGCTGAACAGCATTGCCAATAATTCTATGGACGACAAGTTCCTTACCCGTATGAATGAAATCATAGAAGAGAATTTCTCCAATCCGGAATTATCCGTAGATTTCCTGGCCGAAAAATTATGTATCAGCCGTTCGGGTCTGTTTGCCAAAATAAAGACATTGGCCAATATCACCCCTAATGAACTGATTCAAGTGGTACGTTTGAAAAAAGCAGCGATCTTGCTGGCAGAAAACAAATATCGCATCAATGAAATCTGTTATATGGTAGGATTCAATAATCCGTCTTATTTCTCCAAATGTTTCCAAAAACAGTTCGGCATGAAACCGGGGGAATTTGTAAACGGGAAAAGAGAAGAATAAAAACCAATCAAAAATCATTTCCTAAAAATAAAAAATCCGGTTTCCCCTTTTCAGAGAAACCGGATCCATGATGAACGAGTGGTTTTATTTCAATCAATAATTATTCTTCTTCACTTCGAAATAAGCTTGCGGATGCAGACATGCAGGACATACTTCAGGAGCTTCCGTACCTACATAAATGTAACCGCAGTTACGGCACTGCCATACAGTTTCTTCCGCTTTCTTGAATACTGTGCCTTCTTCCACATTCTTCAATAAAGCCAGATATCTTTCCTCATGCCCCTTTTCAGCTTCAGCGATTCTGCGATACATAGTAGCGATAGCAGGAAAACCTTCCTGATCGGCCACATCAGCAAAGTGAGGGTAATCAGTAGTCCATTCTTCATTTTCACCGGCAGCGGCAGCTTTCAAATTTTCCATAGTGGTACCAATGATACCTGCAGGATAGCTGGCAGTAATTTCTACCATACCGCCTTCCAACCATTTAAACATACGTTTTGCATGTTCTTTTTCCTGATCGGCTGTTTCTGTAAAAATAGCTGCTATTTGTTCATAACCTTCCTTCTTTGCTGTACTTGCAAAGTAAGTATAACGCATTCTAGCCTGTGATTCACCTGCAAATGAAGTCAGCAAGTTTTTCTCTGTCTGTGTACCTTTTACGCTTTTAGCCATAATTGTTAGTTTTATTAGTTAGTATTATTTGATCATCTGTTGATGACACAAAGATATATATTTTATTTCAAAATTGTATTCATTACAATTACGTTTTTATATTTAATTAAACGTTCACTTTATATAAAATAAACAAGAACACCTATATTTGTGTTCACAACAACATTAACATTTTCCATTATGAAAAACATCATCAAATTATTCACTTTTCCCCTCCTTACTATAATAGGATTTAATTCATGTGCGTCCATACCGTTAAAAATCGGAGAGTCTGAAAACAACTCCACTTACACTGTCAGCTATCTGTTTGAACATGACGGTTGCAAGGTATATCGTTTTTACGATAAAGGAAATTACGTTTACTTCACTACGAGAGGAGATGTAACCAGTATCACAAATGATTCTACCGCCCAACGCACCATTACCATCAACAAAACACCCTATGAATAACAAAAATACGAATTTAAATAGAATAATACCTTAATTTATACATTAATTTTCTCTACTTTTGCAACTCGTTTAAAATCATAGCATAAAGTAGTTGACAAATGAAAGCATTTGAATTCAAACCGAAGCTCTTCACTACCCTACAGAATTATTCAAAAGAGAGCTTCATGGCCGACCTCATGGCCGGAATTATCGTAGGTATTGTTGCACTTCCACTGGCTATCGCATTTGGTATCGCTTCGGGAGTTTCCCCAGAAAAAGGCATCATCACTGCTATTGTAGCAGGATTTATCATCTCTTTATTAGGAGGAAGCAAAGTACAGATAGGCGGACCTACCGGAGCATTTATCGTAATTATCTATGGAATCATCCAAGAATACGGCATCAGCGGATTAACAGTAGCAACTCTTATGGCAGGAGTACTCCTTATTTTATTAGGTGTATTCAAGCTGGGAGCTGTTATCAAATTCATTCCTTATCCCATTATTGTAGGATTTACCAGTGGTATTGCCGTTACCATCTTTACGACACAGATTGCCGATATCTTCGGACTGAACTTCGGAGGAGAAAAAGTACCGGGAGACTTCATAGGTAAATGGATGATGTATTTCCGTCATTTTGATACTGTTAATTGGTGGAACGCCATTGTCAGCATAGTCAGCGTCCTGATTATCGCACTGACTCCCCGGTTCTCAAAAAAGATTCCAGGTTCACTGATTGCCATCATTGTAGTAACCATTGCCGTGTACCTGATGAAAACATATGGCGGAATCACTTGTATCGACACCATTGGCGACCGTTTTACCATTCAGTCACAGCTGCCGGATGCAGTAGTGCCCGAATTAAATTGGGAAGCTATCAAGAATTTATTTCCGGTTGCCATCACCATTGCTGTACTGGGAGCCATAGAATCTCTGTTGTCTGCTGCCGTAGCCGATGGTGTCATTGGTGACCGCCACGATTCAAACACGGAACTGATAGCCCAGGGCGCAGCCAATATTATCGCTCCGCTGTTTGGCGGTATTCCTGCTACAGGAGCCATCGCACGTACCATGACCAATATCAACAACGGTGGAAAATCACCTGTTGCAGGTATCATTCATGCAGTCATTCTGTTGCTGATTCTCTTGTTCCTGATGCCTCTGGCACAATATATCCCGATGACCTGTCTGGCAGGTGTATTGGTGATTGTTTCCTATAACATGAGCGGCTGGCGTACTTTCAAAGCGTTGCTGAAGAATCCGAAATCAGACGTCACCGTATTGTTGATCACTTTCTTCTTGACTGTTATCTTCGATTTGACCGTAGCTATTGAAGTGGGTTTGCTCATTGCCTGTGTATTGTTCATGAAACGTGTCATGGAAACAACAGAAATATCGGTTATCAAAAATGAAATCGACCCCAATAATGAATCCGATCTGGAAGTGCACGAAGAACATCTCATGGTTCCCAAAGGTGTGGAAGTATATGAAATCAACGGTCCCTACTTCTTTGGTATCGCTACCAAGTTTGAGGAAATCATGTCCGAACTGGGCGACCGTCCCAAAGTACGGATCGTACGTATGCGTAAAGTACCATTCATTGATTCTACCGGTATTCACAACCTGACTAATCTATGCGAAATGTCTAAGAAAGAAAATATTCAGATTGTGCTTTCGGGAGTGAATGAAAAAGTGCATCAAATTCTTGAAAAATCAGGATTTAATGAACTGCTGGGAAAAGAAAATATCTGTCCTAATATCAATGTGGCTTTGGAGAAAGCAAAGGCTATTATAGAAAAATAAAATAAGAAAGGAGAGCATTATGGACTAAAATAAATGCTCTCCTTTTTGATTCTATTCTGCTAATGAGGGACAGGAATAGAAAGCCAATATCCTTTTTTCAGTAAATAAGTGTAAAATGCCCCCATACTCCTCACTGGTGTTTTAAAATCTTGAAATCAGATTTATCATTAAAAGACCTTATCCGCATCCCTAAGCCCTTCCTGCCATATAGCCAAGTGCTTTCTTCGTGTTTGTTGTATTTCCATAGCTTATGGAAATAGATAAATGAATATTCAATGCCTCCAACAGCATATTTCCTAAAAGGCTGTTACCTCCCCCATTATACCGCATATCAACAACCAGCAAAGAAACTCCCCTTTGATTCATATCCTGAATCATGTGTTCCAAAAAATGGAGTATAAATAAAAATTCCCGTTAAAATAGCGGACAGAAAATGGATATAGCGACAACGGTTCTATATTCACAAAAGTATGGGCATCCTGCAAAAGAACTAACAATTCATTAATTCTCAGCTGGAAATCGGCTAAAGTGATGTTATTTATTCATATCACAAAGCTCATCGCAAGCGGACAGGACAAACTGACGGCATTAGGCTTTCAATGACTTGTCAAGAATAAAAGCTGGATGTACCTTGGTCAGAAAGATGAAAAAGTTCATCAGTTCGTTCTGATAAAGATTAAAGCTTCCATCATTATAATCAGGGATAGAAGTATATTCCATTATTATTCAAATCCATTCAATTGCAAGTATGTGAAACAACGTATCTCCAGTCTTTGAAAAATATCCAGGAATAAATTATATGTTTTAATAGTGACCTGAAAAAGTAAGATATGTTCATTTTCAAATTAAAAGCCTGTGAAAATACATTTGCAGCCGCGGTAATGTTAAACGCCAGTATACATAGCAAACCGATACGCGTTACCAGCAACATTTTCTGCAATTTACCCCGCCCGAAAAGCGGTTTAGTTCGCATTTTTTCATACATTTGAGAGTTTTAAGTAATTAAACAATTCATGTCCCGCACGGACATTGGATTTATTATCTTGAACAGGCAGGAAATGGTCCAGATTTCCTGCCTTTTTTCAGAATCTTTGATAAGGTACCACCATTATTTTATGATTCACATACCGGAAACTGACGAGTCTTGTAGCGCTCAATAGCTTCAGTACCTTTGTAATATCCTCATACCGGCTGAATACTGCCTTAGAAGAACCATGTGCTATAGCCGGAACCTGTGCAACAGCAACGGCTTCTACCGTTTCCGGTGTTTTATTTCCGGATATATAGAAAACCGAAACAGCAATTCCCAATACAGCACAAGCCACCGCTGCATACTTCAATATATTCGATCCGGCCCGGTGTTTCCGTTTTCCCGATACTTTTTCCGACAACATTTTCCAGGCAGTCTCCGGCACAAATAGAGCAACCTCCTTTTGTTGCAATTCCATTCCCCCCATTGTAAGCAGTTCCTGATACAAACGTTCATTCTCCTCACTACTTTCCCTCCAAAGACGAAGTTCCACAACTTCCTCCCCGCTCAAAGAACCGGCAATCGCTTTCACGATCAGATCAGCAATATACAATTTTTCCGCCTTCATTTTCATATACCGCAAATAATTGACGATTGTATATAGATAGGAACGTATCGTCAAAAGCGAACTAAAATTCTGTCTGTTTTCCCACAATTTTACAAAAGCTTCCTGCACCAGGTCGGCTGCAACCCATTCCTCCCGAATCAAACGCAGACAATACACACACAACGAAGAATAAAATTTTTCAAAAACATACCGGAAAACCTTCTCCTCTCCGGCTTGAAATGCAGAAATAAAAGTTTTCTCGTGGTCTAAATCGTATTCTTTCATAAAAAAATGTTCGTTTACCGTTGGGTTTA
>OHRG01000970.1_pt1 | contig 16717 bp, 14 predicted proteins | sample 1578351 | NCBI WGS metagenome assembly OHRG01 (sample SAMEA3879599, study PRJEB24766) | human gut metagenome | biome: human-associated habitat; feature: feces | place: USA | collected 1985/1987
CAAACTTACGACTGGCTACAAAGTATTTGCTCTGAGTAGAATGGATAGTAACAATGTCCATTCCAAACTCCTGAAGTGCAGCAATGTCTTTTGTGACTGTCGTTCTGTGTGCAGATATTCCGTATTCATCATTCAATATATTGATTAACTGTGTTGTGGAAAGAGGATTTTCTTCATCGGTTCTTTCCAGTAAAATCTTTTGTAGGTATAAAATCCTTGGCTTTGTTTCCATTGTTGTCCTTTCCAACTACTAATACATATCTCTAAACATTTCTCCATCTATATCACTTATCTGCTCAACCGGAATGACCGTCTTATCTTCCATAATAACTGTATGTTCATATTCATCAAACTTCTTTACGCAACCGGAGCAGGTAATGTATGCTCCTCCAGCTTTTTTATTATCCGGTACGAAATAAGTGATTCTAACCCTTTGTTGTGTACCGATGGTTTCAGCAATCAGATTTAGCTTTTCATTCAATTCTGCTATGACTTCATCACTCAGCATCAATTTTTCATCCGTCTGTCTTGCAGTTTCCTTAATAGCTGCTTCGTGTCCAGTAAGTGCCGCAAAAGGCGAAAACTGTGCTGCTCTGTCATAAAGGGACATACCAGGGTGTTTCTTTGAAGTTGGATTCGGCAAATTGATAATATCATCATATCTGTGATTGTCTTGATTCTCCATAATCACCCTCCATTACAGTGGCATAGGGGTCTGTGCGAGCATAAAAATGCAAATGGCAGATAGAATAACAGCTACGAATGCAACGCATATTACTGCTTTCACTCCGTAATGCTTCTTCATTCCTTTGTAAATCAAAGCTGCACACCACTCACATATGGCAACAATAAGAATAAATATCCCTATTGACTTCCATAACCACGAAAGTTCATATATCCATCTCATATTCTTTTTCCTTAATCATATACTTTATTTTTCTACGCCTTGTGTCCACCTATCTGTTCATTACGGTCTTTGGCTGTCGCTCCCTCCTGAAGATTCATTCCTTTCAAGATGGCATTCTTCCCAAACTTCTTTTTTATCGTAAGCATTGTCTGCTGCATACGCTTTTCACGCTCTAAAGCTGCTTCTTCTTTGACTTGCTCCTGTTCTTTTTCCTTATAATCCGTAAAAAAGTCAAGCTGCTCATATTTATCTTCTTTCTTTGCTGAGTTCTCGTCTACAAGCCTGTTCGCTGTAATGTTAATTCTTCTGATAAGCAGATTTTTATCCACGATTCTGTCGTACAGTTCCATCACAGCGTCGGTTATAAGCATTGTTGATGATGTCTGCATTTTCAGGTTTATTGTTCCGTGAGCGTGTTTAGGAACTCTTCTTCCATATCTGTCAATCGTGACATCTCCCTTGTATTTTCTGCTTCGGTCTGGGTCTGTCAGATTTTCTATGTCATACCCTATGGTCAATACAATCTGGTCAGTAACAAGTCCCTTGTCTACTAAATCGAGTACCATAAGGTCAGTCATTTCTTTTACAACCAACTTCGCCTTATCAAAATCATACGGGCAGTGAAGTACCTGTCCTGAGCATACACTGTTGGTTTCCGGCTTATAGGCTTTGACCTGCTCCATCGTACAAGGTTCATATCCCCAAGCATGGTCAATTAGAAGTTCCGCATTGATTCCAAACAACTTATAGAGTAGTTCTTCGTTATACAGTTCATTCGACTTTCCGATGGAACACCTTGCAATATCTCCCATAGTAAAAAGTCCGTGTTCTTCCAGTTTCTTTGCATAACCTTTACCTACTCTCCAGAAATCTGTAAGCGGTCTGTGATTCCATAGCTGTCTGCGGTAAGACATTTCATCCAATTCGGCAATCCTCACACCGTCCTTATCCGGCTCAATATGCTTTGCCACAATATCCATCGCAATTTTACACAAGTACATATTCGTGCCGATTCCGGCTGTTGCTGTGATTCCAGTTGTTTTCAAAACATCCTGTATCATCGTCATGGCAAGTTCCCTTGCGGTCATCTGATAGGTATTCAGATAATTTGTTGCATCTATAAATACTTCATCAATCGAGTAAGGGAAAATATCTTCCGGAGCGATGTATTTCAAGTAAACACTGTAAATCTTGGTACTATACTCCAGATAGTATGCCATACGAGGTGGTGCAACGATATAATCAATCTCCAAAGCGGGATTTGCATTTAATTCTGTACTGTCATCAGATGAACCCATAAATGTACGATTTGGTGCTTTCCACCTTCGGGTGTTATTAACTTCTTTTACCTTTTGCACGACTTCAAACAAGCGTGGTCTGCCGGGTATCCCATAACTTTTTAATGACGGAGATACCGCAAGGCAGATAGTTTTCTCTGTCCTGCTCTTATCTGCAACCACAAGATTTGTTGTCAAAGGGTCACGATTTCGCTCTTTACATTCCACAGAAGCATAGAATGATTTGAGGTCGATTGCGATATAGGTCTTTTGCTTTGCCATCATTCTATGCCCCCTTTTAAAAATCCTTTGAGTAAATTATGCTATCGTTGCAATATAAAGATTGTCCTTGTCTACTAATAACTGTACCGGATTATTATTCAGTCGATTTACAGTATCAATATTATCAATAAACGGACGGACAAAGTTACTCTGTCGTTCAATCAACTGCCGCATCTGTTTGCGAATTTTTTCTGTTCCTATGTCGCCAAGCTTTTCCCCTGCTGCAATGAGCGTTTCATCAGCCTGCGTATCTCCAACAACTGGAATCCGCTCTACAATCTTGCCGACTGCTTTCGTTGTCTTTGATAATCCTTTCAGCAAAGAGGATTGTATGGAAGTAGAAGAATATCCAGATATTTCTTCATAGCACTGCGTATAAAGTTCTCTGTATTTCATCGAATAATCATCCAATTTTTCTGAAATACCGGACAAATACTCTTTGTCATAATTTCCCACAAGCATTACATCTAGGAATGAGGAGAATGCAAGTGTATATAACGCAAGTTGGTAATCTTTAAATTGGTCTTGTACCGCCTGCAACTGCTTATTTACAGTCTGGTCACCATGAATCAAAGATTTCTTATTTACTTTGGCAATTATCTGTTCACGGTAAAATACTATCTTTGCTTCTGCTTCTTTTTTTATGGCAAGCACTATTGTATGATTGCTATTCTTGTACATTTCATTATTCCAGTTATACTTGTAATTATTGAACACGTCATACAGAAATGTAAGATTTCCTTTTAATTCAGCCTTTTCCTTCTGAACAAGAAAATCCATCATTTCCTGCTGCATTTCTTTTATAGAATCCAGTTTTTTATCAATATTCGCAAGTGCAGCCGCCATAAAAAGCATTGTCGGGTCAAAAGCAAGCGGCATTATCTGAGCCTGTCCGCCGCCAACCAAACCTGCTGATGTTTTCAGAGAACCAATAAAATTGCCCGTTTCCTTCATCTGAAACATTGTTTTTCCGGCTGTATTAACATAGTACAATCCACTTCCACCAGCTCCGGTTACTGCGGTTTGCACAGCAGTTGTCAATGGTTGAAACGCTGTTCCCATAGCTGCCAATCTTGTTACTGGTAATTTTGTGTAATTGGAAACACCAACTTTTGTTTCCTCTAACAACGGACACAACGATGCATCGTTCATCATTGTCATTATCTCATTATCTTTCCCATTATCCATTTTTACAATCTCGCCCATATTCATCTCTCTTTTCGGTCTGTTATTTTAGTTTCATAACAGACCTTGTAAATTTTGCGAATTGTCTTTTTTAAATAGAGTTCATAATATTTAATAAACTCTGATAACTATCAACATCGTGGTAAACCACTTTGCTATTCGACATTTCATTAAACAGCTTTTTAGCACAAGAAATCTTCGCCTGCTCTATCGGTCTAAGATTAAGTGTTTCCATTGTACCTTTGGTTTCAGCTACAAAGAAAATGTGCTTAACAGTTCCCTCATAAAAAGCGATTGCCCAGTCAGGAGAGTAATCGCCTACCGGAGTAGGAATTTGGAAGGTTCTTGGAAGCTTTGCATATACACATACTTCTTCTGCTGCATCCAAATCTTCAGCAAATCTTCTCTCAATACTCTTTTCTGCCGAACCATCCGTAAATACATAATCCTGAATGGCTTTCTTTGCAAGGAATGCCTTATCAAAACTCTGCGTATTCTTTTCGGCTGTGAAGATTGTGCTATCGTATTCTCCTTCAATCGTATCATAAGAAATATGTTCCACAATCATTGTTGCTTTCTGCTCGTTGATAAGCCTGATAACCTTTGTGATAAATTCTTCCGGATTATTTTTAAACATATATAGCTTATCAGCTCTGATTCCTTGCAGGATTGCTGACACAGTTTTACGGGTAAGAGTTGTTCCCTCAGCCACTTTGCCAATAAGGTCATACTTAATCTGACTTGTTTCTGCGTGTTTCAGCGTTTGTGTCCTTGTCTTTTCTCCTGTAAATGAAGCTCCACGCTCGACCTCATACTCATTCATTTCTGCTTTTTGGCGACCAATGGTTGTTGTATACTGAAGTTCAGAAACAAAAAGCTTTTCATCAATATGAGCGATTGCTTTCTTAATCAGTTCATCACTATCGAACTCAACTGTATAAGCATACTTGTGGTTAATTTCTCGCCATAACGCCTGAAATTCTTTCTTTGCAAAATTATCATTAAGAGGATTATCCTTAACTTTTGTTTCATGACCATCCGTAAACATATCCTGAAGAATACTGTCATCATATACAGACTGAATAAGCATATGAATACCTTCTGACATTGGTTTAAGCTCATCCGGCAGTTCTGCAACAGTTCCGCTTTTAATTTCCTGACAATATTTATCTGTCACTTTACGCTTCATATCCACATAGCCATTCTGAATAAGATAAAACTCAATAGTATTTGCAGTTTCGTCATCTATAAGTGTTGGAACATCATCAACTTTAATATATTTACCTTTGAAGTATTCACTTGTTGCAACAGTTGGTCTGTCATAAAGTACAGTCTTAATATCAGACTGTAAATCTGTAACAAATGTCTTGTAACTTTCACTTGCAACAACTGTCAACACGTTAATATCGTGTACTGTTTCTCCGTAGCTTTCAACATCCATTCGATTACCATTCTGATTCACACACAAACGGAGTCCACGACCCACCTCTTGACGTTTTGCAGTATTACTATCGGAATGTTTAAGCGTACAAATCTGAAATACATTCGGATTATCCCAGCCTTCACGCAGTGCCGAGTGGGAAAATATAAATCTTGTAGGCTCATCAAAAGAAAGTAATCTTTCCTTGTTCTTTAAAATCAAGTCATATGCCGAAATATCATCGGAGAACTCACTGCCACGCTTTACTTTACTGTCGATAGCATGTCCCTTTTTATCAATACTGAAATAGCCTTTATGTACTTCTTCTACATCACTACAAGTTGATTTTAAATATCTCTGGTACGGAGTATCAAGCAATGTTACATATTCATTAAGCACGTTGATGTACTCCTGCTCAAACATCTTGCCATATTCGCCAAGAACTTCATCTCCGTTTTCATCGTACTGGCGATACTTTGCAACTTCATCAATGAAGAACAATGACAGACATTTAATTCCTTTATCAAAGAGTTTTTCTTCCTTCTCAAAATGAGAAAGAATTGTTTCTCTTATCTGAATGCGACGCATATCTTTTTCGGATATGTCGCCAACAATATCTCCCGTACTTATAACTTCTCCGTTTGTAAAAGTTACTGTTCCACGAAGCGGGTCAATTTCAGAAATGGTATAGCCTTTGTACTGTTCCATCTCTTGTGAAACATAATATAAATCCTCGCCCACACCAAGGATACGGGATTCACGGTTAATGGATTTATTGTATCCAATTTCAAGTTCAATTTTTGCCATAGGCGGTTTCTTACTTGAAAGCATAATCTGTTCAAGGTACAAATAACTATCTGTACCTCTGAAATTCTTAACCTCAAATCCTTTCACTTCAATCTTCTTGACCAACTTCTTATTAAATGCGTCTAAAGCATCAAGAACATAAATAAGATTATGGTGCTTTGCATGGGTAGCAGAATAATTAAGGCTAAAAAGAGGATTAAAGTTTTTCAGTGCCTTTTGCGTTACTTCTCCGCCCATCTTCTGCGGTTCATCAAGAATAATAATCGGTCTATTCGCTTTGATTACATCAATCGGACGACGAGAACCAAACTCATCACGCTTTGAATAAATAATACGAGCTTCCTTACTACGTCCATCTTCTTTCAGAGAAGACGCAAAAGCCTGCGTATTGATAATCATTACATTGATACCGGAACTGCTTGAAAAGTTGTCAAGCTGATTCAGGTTTGAACTGTTATAAATGAAGAAACGAGCCTTTTTGCCATAATGTTCCATAAAATGGTCGGCTGTAATCTCAAAGGATTTTTTTACACCCTCACGAATAGCAATACTTGGAACAACCACAATAAACTTGCTCCATCCATACTTTTTATTCAGTTCAAACATTGTCTTGATATATACATATGTTTTACCTGTACCAGTTTCCATTTCAATATCAAGACTGCACCTGCCCATATCCTTAACAAGAGAGTTTGAGAGCTTAATATTATTCTGACGCTGCAATGCCTGAATATTATTCAGAAGCTGTTCATCTGAAAGCTCCACCAGTTCATTCTTGTATCCTGTATCAGATAATTCATCTATATCATCATACTCAAGCTGCGTACCGACGGTCTGAAAAGATATCTGATTACCTAGAGATATAACTTCTCCGTCAATGCCATATTCTTTTTTTACTTTTCCTTTATCACGAATATAGCTAATTTTGTCGTGAAAGCCTTGTCCATTAAAAACTTTAATAACAGCGTCAACGGCGTCCGTTTGATATTGTTGTATCTTAAAATTAAATTTCATCTAACTTTTCCTCCTGTGCAATTTTATTCACAGCCTGGTCATGAAGTTTGTCAAATTTCTTTGGAAACAGTTTGACCAATAAATCATCCAATACAAAGAAATCAAAAAATACAATTGCAAGAGAGAATATATTTACCCATACAAAATTTGATTTTATGTCAAATAATCCTACGAGTGAAAGTAAACACCACGCAAAACTTAACATTGCGAATGTATTAAAAATCTTTGTAAAAAGGTCAATAGTAAAAAAGTATTTGCACAAGAATTTAAATTCTTCCGCTGAAATTAAAGATTCTTTATATAACTCGTTAATTTCCTCATTACTATCTATTTTCTTTATCCGTTCGCTTTTTTGGCTTATTTTCTGTGATTGTTCATTCATTATTTTTTCTTGACTCTGTATTCTTTTCAATACCGTCTCACGTGCATATTTATTTGTCTTAACAAATATTATACTTAAAGAAAATGAAAAAATAGGAATAGATAAGCTGTTAATCGCATTTACATAATTTTCATCTTGGTAAAATACGGATACAACTCCTGCCACAACAAGGAAAAGCAAAAAACCATACTTTAATATGTTGATTTGCTCTCTCATTACAGCACCTTCCTTACTGTGTCAGGGCTGTATGCAGCAAAAATCTGTTCAAAGTTCGTTGCGACACTATCATTTGCCATAGAACTATCACGCATTACAAAGTAATATGGCTTTTGCTTGGCAATCTCTGTAATAACATCATCCGTTATATCTTCATCAAAGCAAGCAATCAGGTAATTATCTTCTACATTGAACACTTTCTTTCCTGCAATGGTTGTTTCTTCGATTTTGCTTGAAAGAAGAACACCCAAATCAAGCATTACTTGGAACAACAAATCTTCCGGTGTTCTGTCCTCTTTGATATTATCTTCAAGACGAGAGAAAAGTGACGGTTCATACTCAGCCGGGTTATAATAAACCTCTTTCATATTAGAACTATCGCATTTCAAAACACGGAAACCGATATCAAGACTTTGATACTTATTTACTACTTTGTCAACTTCAAAACTCTCACCATATTCAGCTACGTTTTTTGTTTCACTAATTGCTTCTTCAAGTATTTTGCTACCTGCACGGCGAATACGCTCCTTGCCTATTTCACAAATATTTTTATAACCTGCTTTATATGCTTCGCTCTTTTCATCTGTTTCTTCAGGAAGCTGAACCATAATAAATTTACAGAGCTTGTTAGTTTCACAGTTGTACTTAATCAAAGCGTGAGCAGTTGTAGCAGAACCGGAAAAGAAATCTAAAATCACATCCTCGTCTTTCAAATCCAACATTTCAAATATTCTCATAAGCAAAAAGACAGGCTTTGAATAATCAAAGATACCACCTTTTGAAAAGAGATTTTTAATTTCTACAGTTCCATTTTGATAGTTGATTTCTGGCTCATCCCAAATTGACCTTGCTTTTGTTCTTCTTTCTTTATCACCTTTATTGAGATAGTCTTTTTGATAGACATCCCAACAGGTTTCGCCATTTCGTGTAACAGGTTTTCCAAGCAAAAGATATCCTTCCGCCTTTACCTTTTCCTTGCTCCACCGCCAAGTTCCATCTTCCATTGTACTTGGCTGAATAGGAAGGGCTTCTTCGCAGTATTCATCGCTTTTCTCTAAAGAAATCAAACCGGTTTTGGGGTTAATATAAATTGGATAGTAGAGTTTCGGTCTATCACTGCGTCTCCAGAATCCACCCCTCATTCTCAAACCTAAAAGACGATAGTTGCCTTCTGCATCGCTGAATTTATATTCAGAACTCATATCTTCTGTAAGAAGGTGCCCAATAATTTTACTTTCCAATCTGTTTTTTGAAAAAATGACTAGATACTCGTGCAAACTTGCAATTTCTGCCGTTGACATAGAACCACGAGGATTACTTTTAACAATTATTTCTCCGAGATGATTTGCTTCGCCAAATACCTCGCATCCAAGTTTAATAATATTCCCGATTTCATTCTCATCTATACTAATGAAAATCACACCATCATCACTTAACAGATCTTTTGCAAGTCTCAGGCGAGGATAAATCATATTAAGCCAATCCGTATGGAAACGACCGTTACTATCAAGGTTTTTGACAAGACGGTTGCCGTCCTCATCGAACTGTCCGCTGTTTTCAAGATATTCTTCTGTGCTTTGAGCAAAATCATCCTCATACACAAAGTCATTACCCGTATTGTACGGCGGGTCTATGTAAATCATTTTTATTTTGCCGAGATATGTTTCCTGTAACAGTTTCAATACCTCAAGGTTGTCGCCCTCAATATAAAGGTTTTCCGTGTTGTCAAAGTCAACGCTTTCCTCTCTGCAAGGACGGAGAGTTTTGTTTATCGGTGCATTGGCAAGAAGAACGGACTTCTTCTTGTCAGGCCAAGTAAACTGATAGCGTTCCTCATTTCCATCAACAACCTTACAAGAAATTTCCTGCATAAGTACGTCCTTATCAATAGCACGAACAATTTCGCCGTTTTCATCAATTGTTTCTGTGACAGCATTAGGAAACATTGCTGCTAACTTCTTAAAATTCTCATCAGCCTTATTAACAGTCTGCATCTTGAGCTTATCCATTTTCTTTTTCCTCCAGTTTATGGTTTATGAAATAATTCTCGTAATCTTCCGATTTTATGAATATTCGTTTTGTCTTGTTTTTTTCATCATTATATATCAAATACACCTTTTTCGCTTTCCATATATAATCAAGTTCGCCTTCTTTATTCCAACTTCCATTATGCAAGTCAAGTTTTATAACTGCCTTCGGTGGAATATTGATAGGTTTTACATCATCGTAAAATACCATTGGACTTGAAAATCTTTTTGTTGCATCATCTTGTGGCGTCTGCTTCTCAATATCTCTTTTTCCGTCGCTAAATGCAATTTGGATATTCCTCATTATTTTGGTATTTCCACTGCTATTATATAAGTCAAATGAAACCTTATAAGTATAGCTTTGTACTTCTTCACGTTTAGAACACGAAACCATTTCTCCAATATCATCATTATATTGGAATTTATCCTCCCAAGAAGAAATATAAATATTCAGCTTACCTCTGTTTGATAAATTATTTAACACCCAGCCAAGAACAGTTCCGGCAATTGTTGCTCCGACACCTATCAGAGCTGTTGTAATGTCACTATTCATTTAATTTTCCTCTGTAACTTCAGGCGTAAACAATTCTTTCAATTGAACTGCTATTTCTTCTGCCGTCATTGAAGCAGTCGTCATTGCCTTACGGTCTGCAATAATTGGGCTGTATTCGACAATCTGTTTCTTGGTCAAATTGTGCCATATCGGAAGAATTACTTTCCCATTGATACTCTCAACCTGAAACAAACCATTCAGTTCAGCCTTCGTCCAATATTTGTGTTCTGCAATATAATTGGGCGATAAAACGACAACACCATATCTGGATTTAGCCAATCCTTTGTCAATTTTTTCTCTCATGGAGTCACCCCATTTAAGCTTATTTGTATCATACCAAACTTTAAGTCCCTGCTTTTTCAACTCATCGACAAATTCATCGACAAAACCTTCTTTATCTTCCCATGCATGAGAAACAAATACATCATATTCTTCTTCACTTTCACTATTATTCTGCTGAGGAAGTACAACAGATTTTGCTAATTGCCGTTGAAGTTCATCTATACGATTTTCATAAGATGCCTGCAAACGCTGACTTGCCCTGTCCTGTTTCTTCTGTTCATTCTGCTGTTCTTTTTGAAGTTTCAAGTAGGCATCTGAGCGTTTCTTTCTCTTCTCAGCTATCTTCTTGCCAAGGTCTGCACTATCCTTACTCTTTTTTGCTATATCTGATTCACAAGAAGCAATCTGTCTTCTCTTACTATTGAGAGAGCTTTGTGAAGTATTCTTATTAATAGATTTTTGTGTCGAAACAATTTTATTCTGTAAAGATGCTATGTCTTTATCCTTTGCAGCTTTCTTTTTTTCAAGGTCTGCAATTTCTTTATCTAACCCATTTACAGCCTTCTGATACTGGTCAACTGACATCCTTATCCCTCCAATAATTTAAGCTTCTCTTTAAGTTTCTTTTCTGCTTGCACTAATTCAAACTTCTTTTTAGGCTGCTTCTCTGCCCTTGCCTGCTTTTCAAGTTTTGCAATCTCTTTTTCGAGCTTCTGCTTTTTTTCATTTATCTCTATCTGTTCATCAAGCGAATTTCCTTTTTCTATATTCACTCCGCCGACAGCAATAACGATATTCTCCCAGACAGTATCGAGATTTAACCCTTTAAGTTCAACCTTTTGTTCTTCTGTCGGCATCCACGCTGTCTGCATTACCTTTGTATGGTAAATAGCAAGTTTGCTTTCATCCTCATATTCAAGAACAAATAAAATATTTTGCGGTATCAACTTAGAAAGCGTCGCTATCGTTTTTTCGTCATATTCTTTCTTTTTAAGAGAAACAAGCAAAACAAAAAAGCTTTTTACGTCCTCTCCGGAAGGAATATTGACCTTATTGGGAGCAATCTCATTTACTATCGTAATTCTTGAAATATCAGCATCAATTTTTTCTTTTGCTGCTGTATTCATTTGAAATTTCGTATAAATTGCTTTTTTCGGAAGCTGCTTACTCATTTCCGTTGTTTTTGGCAATCCGAGCATTTCGTCCTCCTCTTATTTCACAACTAGAAAACATATTAGTTCAAAGTCATTCAATCCTTTTATCTCACTACTCAGGAAACTAATCTGACCGCCACCTAAGAAGCTGTCTATATCACTCTCATCTTTCACTTCGATAATGGAAGCAATAGCATCTCCAAGCAAGTTAGAATACTGCGACATATTTCTTCCATCACGTGTTTCTTTATTGAATTGTTTACAAAGTTCTGCGTCCGCTTCTGTTTTTCCTTTACAAAGATAACGCATTTTATCAAGCATTTCCTTTGGAGACAAATGGTCGCAAATAACTTCTCCATCATTACTGATATACACCATATAGAATGGGTGAAGTCTGTTCTGATTATCAATATTCACGCTATTAGAGCGATTTTTCAGTACATAGATTACCCCTGCCGGAGTATCATCAGTTGACCTAGCCACTGCATGAAGTCCAAACGGAGATTTATCTATATCCGGATGATGTTTAATGTAGTCAAGCAAATCAAGTCGGAACTCATTAAGTCCTAAATCCATTATTGATATTCCTGTTGTCATATCCTCTATATCTACAACCTCATCCTGCAATCGTCTAAGCTGTGCTTTTCTATATTCAAGGTCTGTCTTTTCTTCATCACTCAGAAGATTATCGTCGCCCGTTGCCGTCATATCTACAATCTTCATACGGGTTTCAACTTTTGCTTTTAGATTGATGTACTCGTCAAGAGTTACATCAGGCCAAAAGTTCACAAGCTGAATAACCTTATTTTTACTTCCGATACGGTCAATACGTCCGAAACGCTGGATAATACGAACCGGATTCCAATGTATATCATAATTTATCAGATAGTCGCAATCCTGCAAGTTCTGACCTTCTGAAATACAGTCGGTAGCAATAAGGAAATCAATTTCTGTATTATCATTCGGCATTAACAGTTTTTTGTCCTTTGAGATTGGCGAAAAGCAAGTCAATACCGTATTCAGGTCATTTTTTAATTTTGGACAAGTTGTGCGTCCCTCAACTGAACCGGATACCATAGCTGTATTCAATCCATATTTTTCTTTCACATAAGTGCTTACATTGTCGTAAAGGTATCTTGCTGTATCAGCAAAAGCTGTAAATACAATGACTTTTTTGTTTCCCTCGTTTATTGGATGACTTAACTTATTGTCAATTATCTTCATCAATTCTTGCAGTTTCAAATCATGTTCCGGCGTTATATCCCCAACCATAAGAGTAAGAAGCTCCAGTGTATCTTGGTCTTTTTTCAAGCTATCTCGCCATGATACATAATCCATATCCGCAAGACTGATTTTTACCTTTTTCCCAAAAGAGAATAAGTCATCTGTATTCTGGTCTTCATCGTCAAACTCATTTATATCTGAAATATCAGTAAGCTCAAGACTTGTATCAGAATATTTATCAAATTCCTCGATTGTCTTAATGGTGCTTTCAATCAACTCCTTAATTCGAGTAAGCGTTAAATTGAAAGAATAAACAGAGCTTTCCATACGCTTCATCAAATTGATTGCAGTAAGTCTACGGATACCTTGTTCACGATTTGCCTGCGTAAATCCGATATTTACTTTATTATCCTCATATATTTGAGCATACTTTTCCATCTTACTCGGAAGAATAAAATGTGTCGGTGTATATATAGTTAACGTCAGCAGTATAAGTTGTTCAAATATCTGATTATATGTAATTGCTGATTTAAGGTCGGTCAAATGCGGTCTTAGTGATATAGGTTTTAACCTTGTCGGAAATGTACCTATATCAGACGTATCATAATACTTCTGAATATGCTTTCTTGAACGGGCAATCGTAACGCTGTCCAACACTTCAAAAAAATCAAAATCAAGCATTTTAAGCAAGTTCTCTGTCGTTCTATCGCAAGGCTCCCATTTACTCCAAGTATTAAATGCTCTTTGTGCATTTTTAAATATATCGTCAATGGAACGTGTTGTATTTAATTTATCATCTATGTACTCCGTATGACCTTCATACGCAAGTGCCAGCTGGTTTTTCAAATCATTAAAACGGTTATTTACTGGTGTAGCCGAAAGCATAAGCACTTTTGTCTTTACGCCTGCACGAATAACTTTTTTTAGAAGTTTTACATATCTATTTTCTTTATCATTTTCATCTGGATTTTCGACTATTTTTCCTCCGTTACGGAAGTTATGTGATTCATCAATAACAACAAGGTCGTAGTTACCCCAATTTAATCTGTCGAGGTCAAGACCATTGGATTTTCCGTGTGTTCTGTTAAGGTCGGTATGATAAAGCACATCGTATCTCAAACGGTCAGAAGCAATCGGATTATTGACATAATTATCTTTATATGTATTCCAGTTATTCGTCAGCTTTTTAGGGCAAAGTACAAGCACAGATTTATTTCTGTTTTCATAATATTTAATAACAGCAAGTGCCGTAAATGTTTTACCAAGACCTACACTGTCTGCAAGAATACATCCGTTGTATTTCTCAAGTTTATTGATGATAGCAAGAGCTGCGTCTTTTTGGAAGTTATACAACATACTCCAAATTTTGCTATCTTTAAATCCCGTTGCTTCATTAGGCAACACATCTTCTGAAACATCTTCCAGAAACTCATTAAAAATATTGTACAATGTTACAAAATAGATAAAATCCGGAGAATTTTCATTATATGCTGCTGTAATGCTGTCAATTACCTCATCGGTAACTTCTTGCAACACCTTATTATCGTTCCAAATCTCATTAAAATCTGCAAGTAAGGTCTTTGCCAAGGAATTGTCCTTAACAATGGTTGTACTGATTACATTACCCTTTTCGCAGCCTAGTTCAATTGTTGTAAAATTGTTAATCGGGGTATAGCCAACATCATCTACGACAATGCCACCCTGAATTGTCTTATCACTTATATTAGATTTGAAGCTAACTTTCTTTTTAATCCACTCTGCACATTCCTTTGCTATTGCTTTCTGAGTAAGTTCGTTTCTAAGTTTTATTTCAAATTCCGTACCATACAAACTACGCTCTCGATTCAGTCGTGGAATATAAAATTCTCGCTTTTCCTTTTTTGCTTTTTCTGTTATAAAAGTCGGAGATGTAAATATAAATCGTAATTCATCTATGTCTGATAGTTGTTTTTTTAATTCCTGAAAAGCATAAATAGAGAAGCATGCCGCCGCAATTGACAGCTTGCCTCCCTCCTTAATTTCAACTGATAAATCATCTCTTAATGTTTTTGTTGTATTATTTATCAATTCCATTGTAAATTCTCCCGCTTCTTGTGCTTATGACCCTATCGAGCTTCTACTCATCTAAAATAACTTCGCATATATCTCCGATGTCACAATGAAACACCTGACATATCCTCATCAGTACTTCAAGAGATACTGGCTCATTCTTATTTATCTTCGTTGCAGCGTATGATGTGATTTTGGCTGCACGCATTAAATCCTGTCTTTTCATTTGATTGTCAATCATAAGTTTTTGAAGTTTGCTATAGCATATCTTCATCAGTAACACCTCTTCATCTTATAATTCTTCTTCGTTACAGTTAACCATTTAACATTATATATTAAATTTTCAGGCATTTCAAGATTTCAGACAGAAATGTAACCTTTCAGACACTAAGATGTCACTTTTTACAAACACCTAATACGACTCTTTTAAAGAATACTAAAAAAGAGATGCCGAAGCACCTCAATTATACATTCTATTATTAACATTCAATGCAATCATTGCTATGACCTTTTCTATCGGCGGCTCTTTTCCGTCCGGTGCAACTGCTTTCCAAAAAGCTATTGCTTCCGGTTCAGCACTTTTCATTGCTTCCCGAATGGCAAACTGCATTTCCTCTTTTACTGCTTTTTCGGTTGTTCCATTTTCTTTCGCTATTTGTCTGAAAATGTCGTTCACTTCTACTTCCTCCTATGTCTATTAGTATGTGTCTATCACTGACAGTTGTTGTTATAGCATATTCTCTCTGTCGAAGTCCCGAAAAATTTGTCGATAGCAGAAATTTTTTATACTGAGAAAAAGAGTAAAAATCTAATTATCCGCATAAACATGGGGATTTTAAGCAATAGGAAACAAAAAATAAAAGAATTTTACCACTAATTTACTACGATTGAAAGAACCTTGATACGACAAAGAAAATAGCATAAAGAAAAGCAAAATTGGCATTTCATACAGGATATGAGATGCCTTTTTGTTGCTGTAACACAGCATAACACTCCTTTTTCTGCTTGATTATTTACCATTTTTTAGAACATGAATTGTCAAGAGCTTGTTGCGTAGCAATGTTTACACTCTTGATAATTTATGGAATAAAAAATATTCTGACAGATAGTAGAAAAGTAATGACGTTTTACATTGTAAATGTTATAATTTTACAAAATAACTTGTACATAGAGGTGAATATTATGGATTTTCTAAAGCTTTTGATTGTAGGAACTGTTGTATGTGGGATTTTGGATTTATTAACAGCACGAGTAACGAAAAAAAGTACATCGTCATTGTCTCATTTTATTGTACGTACTCCGATAGATTTTGCCTTTCTAGGAACTATTGGAATGGCTTTTGTGATAGGGATTTTTCTTTTCGCAAAACATGAAAATCGCTTTATTCCTTTATGGGTAATGCTGATTTTTACGATAGGTTTGATTTTACCGTCTGCGCTCTTAATGATAGCACCTATAAAATATGTTTGGGACATAATTGTAGAAAATGATGATATAACAGTTATCAAAGGATTTATATATAGAAGACATTGGAAATTTTCTTCAATTCAATATGCTAAAGCTGGACGAGGTGGCTTAAAAGTTTATGTCAATGGCAGAAAAAGGAAGGCTTTTTTTGTAGATACTATGTGTCCGGCAAGTCAAAATTTCATTGAAAGAATGGAAAAAGAAAACAAACCTATTATTTATCCACAGGAAGATAAAGCGAATTAAATTACTGACAATCGTTTCAGGCACGGTGGCTGGCTTTAGCCATAGAGCCATGACAGCTTTGCTGGCAAGGGCGTGAAACGATTTGTCAGCAGGCGAGCTTGCGAGCCTGTATAAAAGCCCCCGTTATCTAACAAGGGGGGCACAAAAAACAAGAGACAATATACACTACTAAGCGGAAAACGCTGTATTTACAAGGCAAAACTGCATTTTACATGGTGTGATATA
>OHRG01000988.1_pt1 | contig 16337 bp, 15 predicted proteins | sample 1578351 | NCBI WGS metagenome assembly OHRG01 (sample SAMEA3879599, study PRJEB24766) | human gut metagenome | biome: human-associated habitat; feature: feces | place: USA | collected 1985/1987
GTTAGCTTGGGCGCTGAGGTTCGACCCCCAACACCTAGTAATCATCGTTTACGGCGTGGACTACCAGGGTATCTAATCCTGTTTGCTACCCACGCTTTCGCGCTTTAGCGTCAGTATCTGTCCAGTAGGCTGGCTTCCCCATCGGCATTCCTACAAATATCTACGAATTTCACCTCTACACTTGTAGTTCCGCCTACCTCTCCAGTACTCTAGTTTGGCAGTTTCCAACGCAATACGGAGTTGAGCCCCGCATTTTCACATCAGACTTACCAAACCGCCTAGACGCGCTTTACGCCCAATAAATCCGGATAACGCTTGCGACATACGTATTACCGCGGCTGCTGGCACGTATTTAGCCGTCGCTTCTTCTGTTGGTACCGTCACTTTCTTCTTCCCAACTGAAAGCACTTTACATTCCGAAAAACTTCATCGTGCACACAGAATTGCTGGATCAGACTTTTGGTCCATTGTCCAATATTCCCCACTGCTGCCTCCCGTAGGAGTAAGGGCCGTGTCTCAGTCCCCTTGTGGCCGTTCACCCTCTCAGGCCGGCTACCCATCATCGTCTTGGTGAGCCGTTACCTCACCAACTAACTAATGGGACGCAAAGCTCTCTCGCAGCGCATATAGCTTTCATAATTAAATCATGCGATTCAATCATAATATCCGGTATTAGCGTCCGTTTCCAGACGTTGTCCCAGACTGCAAGGCAAGTTCTTTACGCGTTACTCACCCGTCCGCCACCATCACCCGAAGGATCAAGTAGACTTGCATGTGTTAAGCATTCTGTCAGCGTTCATCCTGAGCCAGGATCAAACTCTTCGTTCAATCTATTTTACTCAGTTGCATAACTGATATTTACACCAATTTATTGTTTGTTGATTTTATCATCTTTCTCTATTCTGTTGCTAATGTCCTTATTTTTGTCCTTATTTTCTTTTTTTATTTTGTCCTTTTCTCTCGCGGACAAGATTTATATTACCACAAATAATATTTTCTGTCAACAACTTTTTTAAAATTTTATTTAATTTTATTTTTTTCTTCTTCAATAGAGTAAATTTTAACTGATATTAGAATTTTCTATCAAAGCAATAATTGTAGTTACTCACTTGAAAAGATTTTCTTTCTCTGTTAAAATTAATTAAAAAAATTAATAGGAGTATGCCTTATGAAAAAAATAATTTTACTTTGTCCCGCTTGTAAAAAGAAAATGAAAATTTCTGATAAATCAGCAAAATATAAATGTCCTCATTGTGGAGAAATTTATAAATATAATTTCCCAAAACGAATTTTTTATAATACAAAAGATATCTTTGATGGAATTAAGCAAACTTTTTCTGATATAAAATTTAATATCAAGAAAAAATATTCTAATGCTAAAGCTACATATCAATATATGAGCCAACTTAAAAAGCATATGAAAAACGATCCCAATTGGTCTCAATATAGAAAAGAACAGCAAGAAATGAAAGATGTTTCTCCTAAAAAATCTTTTAAAGATTTTTTTAAAAGAAAATAAGATATTATAAGGCTATTACAACATATTGTAACAGCCTTATTTTTAATTTTACCAATTCACCAATAGGATAGGTCGTATGTTTCGGTCTGTTTATTTTCACTTTATGAGAAGAAAGAAACAACGGAACAGATTCTATTCGATAGAAAGTGTAGTAAGCTTCTTTAGGAGCCGTTTTTACATATTTCTTTAAATATTCTTCTGCTTTATTTCTCGTATCAAATGCGGCAAGGATAGAAAACCAAACGCCGTCTTCTTCGTATTTTCCAGATTCCCTTTTAGTTACTATGTAAATTTTGCTCATTGTTGTTTATAGCTGTGCCGGAGGATAGCATCGAACTACCAATAACACCCGCTTTCGCCCTTCGGGGTTATCTCCACACTCCGGCGGTTATTATATGGAGCGGCAAAAGCCGCCCCGGTTATTTATTCACTTTTCTTTTCCGGAAGAAAAACAAAGTCCGCCCAAATATCAAGGAATTGTCGACCGCAATACGCTGCCAGTTCTGACGTTTTGAAGGCAAGCCGAACGCCGATGGCCGCAAACGTGTACGATGAATCGTAATACGCGTTCGCATACGAAACACCGCCTAACGCGTTCGCGTAGCTGTTCGACCGATACACCACACGAGACTTTTCTTCCTCGTCCAACTTATTGTATTCTTCCCCTGTATAAAGAATAAACCAAGGATAATAACGGTATTCATCCTCTATAAATTGAGGTTCCCAGCCTTCATTTAAAGCCTTGACAATGATACGGAGTTTCAGGAAAGCCAGAACGTCAGGTTCAAGACCGAGGGATATTTTATCCCGGCTCCATGCTTCCGCATCAATGCCAATTTCACGGCAGGCGTCCTCAAACGTCTTAATACGTTCTTTTACGTCTTTCTCCGGTTCATCAATAAGAGTTAAGATGCCATTTCTCCAGACGGCCGTTTTACCTTCCGGAATTTCGATTTCTAATTTCTTTGATTTCATTTTTCTTTTATTTATTGGTTTTCACTATGGAAGATTTTTACGCCTGTTACTTCCTCGATCTTATCCTTGGCAAGTTCGGGAATACGACAACGACTACCCCGCCAATTACGAAAGGTATGTAATGGCACTTTACATGCTTCTGCCAATTTAAGGGACATTTCAGAAGATTCTTTTACCGGCAAATTCAAAAGGTACATTCTTAGTTTCTCGCCGTCATCATTCCTTTTTAATTTTTTTTTCGTCATACCTTTGTGATAAATATACTCATTATTATTAACTTTACATAGCAAAGGTATAATTATTTTCACCACAAGTGAATAAGAATTACGTTAATAAAAGTTATAACAAAGATATAATATGGCTAATTTCTTGTTAATAAGAGAATTATGTGAGTTAAAGAAAATCACTATACGAGAACTTGCATCACGTATAGGAAAAGAAGATAGTAGCATACAGGCTATTGTCAGGAATGGAACAACGAATACAAAAACCATTGAGGCAATAGCAAAGGTTCTGGAAGTTCCTGTAGGTGTATTCTTTGATAATATTCCCATACCTGGAATAAAATCAAATGAACTTGATAAGGATGCAAAAATAGCTGATTTAGAAAGGATAATTGAGGAGAAGGAACGTCTAATACAAGTCTTATTAAGTAAGAAATAACCTGTAATAGATAAGAAATGTAGGCATATTGTAGGCTATACAATTATACAAGCAATTAATAATCAAGCGATTAATAAACGTTACTTGAATCATTGCATTGAAAAGATCCATACCACGACTCCGCTGAGCTATCGGGACTATACCGGAACCATAGACGGTTCGGCATACGGCATTGTCAAAAACTACCAGTATCCGCAAATCAGTTTTGTTTCCACACGCACCAAACTGAAGAATCTGTTCCTCACGGGGCAGAATCTGAATGTACACGGCGCTTTGGGCGTGACGCTGACAGCCATGCTCACTTGTTCGGAATTTGTAGGTCAGGAATATTTAGCAAAGAAAGTAGGCAATGCATAAAATTCTGAAGAAAACCATAAAGTACGGGGCAGCTGTCCTGTTGACGCTGATAGCGGTGATCCTGACAGGAATCGGCTATCTCTATTTATCTGCCGATATGATGACTCCGCAATTTGCGTCTACCCCTGAAACGGATCGTGTGATACGGAAAGACAATCTCCGGCAGTATGGCGGAAACTACCTGCGGCACAGTGAGAGCGGACTTTGGGAACTGAAAGTCAGCGGACCTGCCTACGAAAGAGGCAAAGCCATCGGCCAACTGACTTCCGACTTACTTTATTTTCAGGAAAAAGTATTTGTGGATCAGATAAAAGAGATAGTCCCCTCTGAAAGTTATCTTAAATTCCTCCGTTTCTTCATTGTCCTTTTCAACCGGAATCTGGGGAAAAATGTGCCGGAAGAGTACCGGGACGAGATTTATGGCATCTCCCTCTCCTGCACCCATGAGTATGATTTCATCGGCACCCCCTACGAGCGTCAGTTGAATTACCACTCCGCTCACGACTTGGGACATGCCATGCAGGACTACATGCTGGTAGGATGCAGTTCATTTGCCTGCTGGGGTGAGAACAGTGCCGATTCTTCCCTTATCATCGGCCGTAATTTCGATTTCTACATGGGTGACGCCTTTGCACGCAACAAGCTCGTTTCGTTTTACCAACCCGAAAACGGATATCGCTTCGCATCCGTGGGATGGGCCGGAATGACCGGTGTCCTTTCCGGCATGAATGAAACGGGGCTGACTGTCACCATCAATGCCGCCAAATCGGATCTGCCTGCCGCATCCGCCACCCCTATTTCCATTCTGACCAGGGAAATATTGCAATATGCTTCTACCATTGAGGAAGCATACGCTATCGCCCGGAAACGGAAAACATTTGTCTCGGAGTCCATACTGGTGGGTTCGGCCAAGGACGGCAGAGCCGCAATTATCGAAAAATCGCCGGAGAAAATAGCCTTATTCACAGGAAACGGGCAGCAGATCATCTGTACCAACCACTACCAGTCAGAAACCTTCGGCCATGACAAACGGAACCTGGAAAACATAGAAACTTCGGACAGCCCCTACCGCTTTGCCCGCTTGCAGGAACTGCTGAAAGAAAACGCACCGATAGATGCCCCCAAAGCCGCCTCTATCCTGCGCAACCGGAAAGGAGTGGGAGAAGCGGAACTGGGCCTTGCCAATGAAATGGCCATCAACCAGTTCATCGCCCATCACTCCGTCATTTTCCAACCCGAGAAAAAACGGATGTGGGTATCCACCGCTCCCTGGCAATGCGGCAAGTACGTGGCATACGACCTGAACAGGATTTTCAGCGACTCCATCGATTTCAACCATGAAATCTATACCGAAAACCTGACAGTGCCTGCGGACTCCTTCCTGCAACAACAGGAATACCAACAGCTGATGACTTATAAAAGACTGGCTCCTGTACTACGGAAGCAGATTAAAAAGAAAGAACGGCTGGACGAACAGACCCTGCATGCCTTCCAACATGCCAACCCTCATTTCTTTTATGTGTACGAGTTGCTGGGAGATTACTATCATGCCACAGGACAGCAGGACAAAGCCCTGCGCAATTGGAAGAAAGCCCTCTTGCTTCCTATCCCCAAGCGAAGTGAATCAGAACGTATAGAACATAAAATAAACAACTAAAATGAATAAGAATCCGGAAATACAATTCCGCTCCCCTGAAGAAATCAAAGCCTATCAGGAAAGCAGGCTGGCTGAGGAACTGCTTTATTTGCAGAATCATTCACGATTCTACCAACATCTGTTCCAAGCATATCACATCGATATACAACAGATAAAAACCATAGAAGACTTGCAACAAATACCTGTCACGACCAAGACAGACCTGCAACTTCATAATGAAGATTTTATTTGCGTGAGCCGCGATGAAATTATTGACTATGTCACCACTTCGGGAACCTTGGGCGACCCCGTCACTTTCGTATTGACTTCCGAGGACCTTGACCGGCTGGCCTACAACGAATATCTGTCATTCACCACCACCGGATGCAGCAGACAGGATATACTACAACTGATGACCACCATAGACAGACGTTTCATGGCGGGCCTCGCCTACTATATGGGAGCCCGTGAGCTGGGCATGGGGGTAGCCCGTGTGGGAAACGGCATTCCCGAACTGCAATGGGACACTATCCGGCGCATCCATCCCACTTGCGGCATGGTAGTCCCTTCCTTTCTGATCAAACTGATTGAATTTGCCGAAAAGAACCATATTGATTACCATCACTGCTCCATGCAGAAATGTGTATGCATAGGCGAAGCACTCCGCAATCCCGATTTCACCCTGAACACACTGGGTAAACGGATACACGAGAAATGGGATTCCCTGCAACTTTACTCCACCTACGCATCTACCGAAATGCAATCCTCGTTTACCGAATGTAATGAATTTCACGGTGGCCACCTCCAGCCGGAACTGATTATCGTAGAGTTTCTGGATGATAACAACCAACCTGTAAAAGAAGGGGAAGCAGGCGAAGTGACCATTACGACTTTGGGAGTAAGAGGAATGCCGCTGCTCCGCTTCAAGACCGGAGATATCTGTTACCATTATACCGAACCTTGTGCCTGCGGACGTAACACCATCCGTCTCAGCTCCATACTGGGCCGTAAAGGACAAATGATAAAATATAAAGGTACGACCCTTTACCCACCCGCTTTATTCGATATTCTGGATAACATCCCCCATATCAAGAATTACATTGTAGAGGTTTATACCAATGAACTGGGAACGGATGAAATACTGATCCGCATCGGAAGTGAAAACCGCAGCGAAGCCTTCGCTAAAGAAATCAAAGACCTGTTCCGTTCCAAAGTACGGGTGGCTCCGAGTATCAATTTTGAATCGGCAGAGTATATCGCGAAAATACAAATGCCGCCCATGAGTCGAAAAATAGTTAAATTTATTGATTTGAGATAATATTTTTCTACCTTTGGCAGCAGCAAAACAACACTTAAAAAAGAACTAATATGAAACAGTTACTCGTTTTATTGTTCCTTGTAAGCAGCATGGCTTGCTTCGGGCAAAACAAAGACGCATTGAAAGACATCTCTTCCGTGACATTTTATGGCATAGACTTTACCCGTGCCAAAGTGTACGGAGCAAAAGAAGGCCCCATGCAGTTCAAATATACTTTTGATGACATCAACAAGCTTTTCATCACTGAGCCGAAGAAGTATGATATTGGCAAAAGACTGGGTGTCAATGTAGAAGTAACCTCATTGGAGGCAGTAAACGATGCCAACAAGACCATCAATCCCGATGAGATCATGACGACCAACAGCGGATACACCCTGGATGAAAAACAGATAGAAGAAGTCATCAAGACACTTCCTATCCTCTCTCAAGAAGAAAAAACAGGATTGATTATGGTTGCCATGCTTTTAAACAAGGCAGATGCAAGAGCGACCTATCAAATTGTATTCTTCAACACGAAAACCCGTGAGATACTGTATAGCGCACCGACTAACGGCAAAGCACGCGGTTTCGGACTACGCAATTATTGGGCAGGTTCCGTACACAACGCCATGAAGAAACTAGACTAACATATAATCCCGGTTCACTGTAGGGGTGAAATGCTCCCACCCGATACCACAAAATCAATGTATCCGGATGAACTCAATTCACCCCTACAGCTATAAACCTTTATTAATCAAACCCCTCTACGGTACCAGAATACTACCAGCCATTTCCTGATAAGGATAAGTAAACCAAAAGCAAGAGCCTTCTCCTTCTTCTGACTCCACACCGATAGTTCCACCCATCTGTTCCACCAGACTCTTACAAATAGACAAGCCAAGTCCCGTACCATGAACAAAACTGTTCAGTTTCACAAAACGGTCAAATACTGTTTTTATCTTATTCTTCGGGATTCCCATTCCTGTATCACGAACATAAAACCGCAGATACCCATCTGTCTGCCTATAATATCCTAACGTTATGCTGCCCGAAAAAGTGAACTTCAAAGCGTTATTAATGAAATTGGAAATGACTTGATTCAAACGATTCTTGTCTGCCCATACATGACATCCGGGCAAGCATTCTTCAAACACCAGCTCCACACCGGCCGGCACTTTCATGCGTAAAGAACGGATAATCTCACTGCAAAGCAGATTGACATCCGTATCACTCTTGACAAATTCAAAAGCTCCCGACTCCATCTTCGATAAATCAAGAATATCTGAAATAAGCTGAAGAAGCAACTCCGTATTCTCCTGTACAATAGCCATGTACTGCTTGCGGTCCTTCATATCTTCCGTTTCCGTTAAAAGGCTGGAAAACCCCACTATAGCATTCAGCGGAGTGCGGATCTCATGACTCATATTAGCCAGAAAAGCGGATTTCAAACGATCCAGCTCTTCCGCTTTATCTCTTGCCGCTATCAACTTCCGCTCCGTTTCTTTCAGTTCAGTTATGTCATAATTGACACAAACCATATCAATAATCCCGTCTTCCGGACGAAAATCGCGTACCATTACATTGACTCTTGTCCATGTATACGTGCCATCTTCACGTAATATACGCACATCACGCCTCAGATGGCTGGCTTCCCGTATCAATACCTGATCAAAGAAGCGAAGCATCATCCTGCGATCATCCGGATGAAAATGAGAATGCACTTTGATAATCTCATTCAATGGAGTTCCTTCTTTCTCACCTACATTCCGATACCAGCTATTCACAGCATAGCCATCACATTTCAAGGCATTAAAATGGGCATATCCTACTTTGGCATAGTTACCAATCAATGTGAAAAACTCCTCAAAGTCCTGTATTTTGCTATATGCATTTGTTGTTTCCGTATTATCAATATTGATCAACAATATATTTATCAGATTGCCCAAAGCATCATAAAGTGGAGCGAATTTTGAGATCAAACTGATAGTACCGGTACGAGAAGTAGAATAATAGCCGTCCAAACGGTCGAAATCATAATTAAACGACATATCAATAGGTGCTCCTGCTTTCAACTTATCTTTCAACCCCTGCGGCAGCAAAGGATTATCAAATAAATTCAATCCTATCACATCCTCCTTATGCCGGAGACCGAAGATTTCCATCTCCTTGTCATTCAAATCTGTCATAAACCCATCCTTATCATACAACTCGATACCAGCAGGAAGATTCTTATAAATATTCTGCAAATAAGCTTTTTCCAGCCGGGCTTCAGATTCAGAGCGTCTCAATTCCATACAAATACTGATAATATTACCCAAAGAGACAAACCATTGATAATCCTCATTACACCAATTCCGGTGCTCACGCACCATATCCACCCCTATATACCCCCACACTCCGTCTTTTGAGTTCAAAGGCACCACCATAGTAGATTTCACTCCATATTCCTCTAATCTACGCTTATCCGCCCCGGCTGAATCAGGAAGCAAATTTAATGTAAAAAGAATGATAGGATTACCAGCCAATATCTGTCCTGTCCACCAAGAGGCATAATCAATAGAAGATTCCGACAATAAAACCTTACGTTCTTTTATACCCTCCACTGCTATTTCATAGGTACAGACTTCCGTATGCAATTTCCTGTCCAATTCAAAAATATAAGTACGATCTGCTTGAAATTGGCGCAATACCTCCTTTAAAATCTTATTGATAACCAAGGTAATATCATCAGAATGCAAAAAATCAAGCAATGACTTGGAAATGCCGTTCAAACGAGATAATAAAGAGTTCAACCGGTCTACCGTCTGCTCCTGCATATTCATCCGTTGCCGGGAAATACATTGCAACATACCCATGACGCGGACATGACCTTCTTTGGTAATACGCTTCTCACCGACCTTGGTACTGACCCACATCATCCCATATTTGGAATGTATCGGAAAAACCTGCTCATAAATCTCCATCATCCGGAAAGAGCGAAATTCCTCCAAAATACGCTCCCGATAATTCTCACAAATCAGATTCGCGAAATCTTTAGCAGAAATCTTATTCCCTTCTATTCCTAACAAATCGGCTACAAACTCAGAACAATAGTAAACTCCTTCATCAAAGTCCACCTCCCACCATCCTATGCGTGCCATTGATACAAGCTGCTGCAACCTTGCATCATTCTCTTGAATCTTCCCCATATACAAGCTACCTTTTAATTTATGCACCAAGATAATCATTATCTGTCAATACCAAATACTTAAACATGAAAAAATAAACACCGGCAATAAATAATCAATGCCCGAAATCTATTTTAACGCAGTTCACTTGCAAATAAACAGCGAACTGTGTATTTTCGTAAAAGAACTACATTACAAACCTTACAAATTCGTATAACCATGAAACGTAATATCCTATTATTAATAATTTTGACAGTCATATCCTTAGAAGCATCCGGACAAAAATATACGATTTATGTGGATGACTTCAATAGTGAGATCAAAATACCCAACAGGGCGATCAACCTGATTCGTCTCGCATTTATCGATGGTATCCGCAACACCAACCGCATCAATGTAGTGGACGCCGTTTCGGCTGGCAGTGATCTCAGTCTGAGTCCGCTGGAAGATGCACGCCGCTTCAGAGCAGAGTACCTGTTAAAAGGAAACCTGATACAAAGGGAAGCAACCGATGACGGAAGCTCTCACAGACGTTACCACAGCCGTGAGAACAGTTATAAAGAGAAATTCACCCTGCGCCTTGATTTAATACGGACCAGTGACGGAGTAACTATCAGCACACGCAATTATGAAGAGACAGGCTCAGCATCCGGTAAAGATGCCACCCAATATAGCGCTTTAGAGAATTCATTAATCAATGTGCCATACGAAATGGGACTTTTTGTAGAAAATCACTTCAAAGTATACGGTTCAATACTGAAAGTGGTATCTACCAAAAGAGACAAGGCAAAAACCATTTATATCAACCTGGGATATGATGATCCTATCAAAGAAGGATTACGCTTTGATGTAGTGGAAGATGGCATACTGGAAGGACATAATATAGAAACCAAAATCGGTGAAATACGGATTACCGAAATCATGGGACCGAAAATCTCTTTATGTAAAGTGAACAAAGGGGGTGAAACTATTCTTACTGCATTAAATGAAGGAAAGACCTTGAAACTTATTTCCAGACAGGCCAAACTGTTCGATGAATAACATACCATTCATAATGAATATACAACAACACAACCGCCGACCCGGCATCTGCCAAGGCCCGGCGGTATTACTATATCAAGACAAACCGCTACTTTTCTATAATGGAAGTTAGAGGATGACGGTTCCCCTTTATCTCTCTCAGAAATGCTTTTGCCGAACCAAAATTCAAATATAAATCCAAACGCACCGGCAAATGGTTTTTATCATCAGTTACATAAAAGGTTATTACCTCTTTTTCTTTTCCTTTTTTATACTCTACCAAGGAAAAGACCAAACAACGGTATTTCACACCATTCTCCGCCTTAAAATTCTTCCGGCCACGATAAATCAATGTTTGCTGCTCTACTTTAGTACCTGTAGCCATATCAAACAATATTTTATCGCCGACTTTATAGTCACTTACATCAAATGAACGTGCCCTCATCAATATGCTCAGCATATCAAAAATACACTCATCACTTTGGTCTTTCGATTTCACCGTATCCCGTTCCCTCCTCATACGACGCTGATCGGCAATACATTTCCCGTTTTTATAACTGAACCATACTTCGTCCACCGTATAGCGGTCGCCCTCTTCGGCTCCTTTACGAAAATAAACAGGTTCCAGACGACTGCTGGTAATACAAGTCAATGTATCACGCATCTTAAAAAAGAAATCAACTTGTCTGTTACTGACAGAAATCAAGTTACTACGAAAACAAGGTTTCCCCTGATAAGTAATAGCCTGCATGTCCATTTTTGCCTGTCCGGCAGCAACCCAAATGAATTTCCAGTTAAACTTTAAATCGTACACTAATTCTTCACCTGCCTGGATAGCTTCGTTTTGTGCCGCACATTGCGCCCTGGTTGCCATAATGGCAAACCAGCCGCACAATAATATGAGAATAGTTTTTTTCATCGGCCTAGTTTTCTAGCTCTTTCTTTATTTCTATCTTGCACCTTTTTGGTCTCTTCCGGTTTTTGTTTCTTTATTTCATCCAGCTTTTGCTTGTCTATAGGAATAGCATTCACATCCCAATTCTCTTCAAATTCAAAGTTAGCTTTCATTTCCCAAACTTTCGGGAAATAGAAAACCTCTTCAGGCTGAATCTTCTTATCATAATCTCCCGTATCCCAAACTCCGTTATTATTATGGTCGTTAAACAAACGTATATAATATTTCGTACTCGGATTCAAGAAATAGAAGTCCGCCGTTCCTTCCTCCGTTACCGGTTGTTGGCGCAATACATTTCCATTCGCATCCAACAACTCGGCAACAGCATGGGGAGCAGTTCCTTTTATATTCAACAAGATAGTTCCGTACTCGTCCATTTTTTTCACTTTCACCGTTTGCTGGACTTTGTCCGTATGCAGCCCATAAATACCAATAAACGCCAAAGAATCAATAGTCAACTGATATTCCTGCTCCGGTTGCCAATCTGCCAATATCTGATATTGACGTGGCATCAACGAGTCAGCCATAAAGAAGAAAGGAGCCGGTTGCCACACACTATCCACCTTTACTTCCATATGAATGGCCGCCGTGTCTATGCTTGCCACAGGTTCTTCAAAAGATAGATAGATATTCCTGTATATATCGAATGCTGACGGAGCATCGACGTTCATAGTCAGGAATTTAGTTGGTTCCACCCTGATGGTATCTCCTTTTTTCTCCCTTTTTTTACGTTCCTTCTCCTTTTCCTCATTCGCTTTTTTCTGCAATTTTTCCCGTTGCTCTCTTGTCAGTTTATTAGCCAGATAAATGGTATCGGTTTTGGGAACCAACCGGTTTAGTGTATCCGTATATAAATAATCCAACTGAACCTCCAGCGTATCCATCTGATAAACCAACGAATCCTTGATCCAATAACAAATTGAGTCGTTTCGTGGAGTCGTTTCTATAATAAACGCATCCTTCTCATCAAAGTTCAATCCTTTCAAAACAGGCAACGTATCGGCCGGCGCACTGAAAGATAATATAAAATGATTCTCTTTATCACGCTCGCTCTTGGACAGATACTGGCGGTTATTTATTCCCTTAAATGCTCTTAGAACAATATTATCCGGCAGAAAACGGGTATACCCCACTGTTTTAATCGTATCGATAGTCGCTGTATCCTTCCACAACGTATCCTGACGCACAGCAGCCTCCATGGAAGGAATAATAATAGAATCACAAAAAGCAATCATCTCGGTCTTGGAGTCATACAAATAATTCTGGTTACCATCCATCAAACCAAAGATATGATATTTACCAGGTGCGATACCGCGGATGGTAAAACGCCCTCGGCTATCAGTACGGGATACACGGTCAAACGGTTTCTTGACAAAAGCGCTATCGCTCAGATCTGCATGCAATCCCACCATCATACCTTTGACAGGTTCCAAATCAGCAGCAGCCAATACATTTCCGGAAACTTCCAGTGTATCAATGGCTTCTCCCGTAGAAAAAGAAAAAGCATAATTACCTAGCGGATTACCCTCATTGTTATCCACAATGGCATCTGAGAAATCAATGGTATAAGTGGTATTGGGTTTCAATGAGTCCATGAGGTTAACCAATACTCTTCTGCCGCTTGCCTTAATATCAGGTTGTTCCAATTGAGGAGGAGACACTACCACCTTCTCCGATGTTTTCTCTAATTTGATGAACTCATCAAATTCAATGGCAATCTTCTTATTCTTATTGTTTGTTGCATACGGCTTGGGAGAGCTTCTGATAAACTTGGGCGGCTCCTCATCATACGGACCTCCATCCGGTGTTCCCATGCTTGCGCAGGAATACACCACGATCATCAGCATCAACAAAGCAGGTAATTTATGTTTTTTCCAATTCATGTTCTTATTGGTTCAAGCTTAGCATTTCTTCTATATAATCACGCGTATTGCTCAATCTCGGCACTTTGTGCTGTCCGCCTAATTTGCCTTTTTCTTTCAGCCAATCGTGGAACAGATTAGGTCTCGCCACAATTATTTCCAACGGCTGCAAGGTAATGTTTTTATGGCGTTTAGCTTCGTAATCGGAGTTAATTTGTTGTAAAGAAGTGTCAAGAACCCGACTAAAATTCTCTAAAGAATCCGGCATAACGGCAAATTCTATCAGCCACTGATGACGGCACTTGGCATGTGCATCCATGAAAACAGGAGCAGCAGAATAATCAATAATCTGTGCACCGGTCGCCTCGCAGGCTTTTGCCAACCCTTGTTCCGCATTATCCACCATCAACTCCTCACCAAATGCATTAATAAAGTGCTTGGTACGCCCTGTTATAACAAATTTATAGGGGTGTTTGTTGGTGAACTTCACGGTATCACCAATCATATAACGCCACAATCCGCAGGAAGTACTGATGACCATCGCATAATTTTTATTCAACTCCACATCTGTTAACGGAACAATATGAGGATTTTCAGTACCGACATCTTCCATCGGAATAAATTCATAAAATACCCCATAGTCAATCATCAGCAACATGGAAGGATCACTGAAATCACTTTGTAATCCGAAAAAACCTTCACTGGCATTGTATGTTTCCATATAATGCATCTTGTCGCTACGAATAAGCTGTTTATATTGTTCGCGATAAGGAGTAAAAGCAACCCCTCCATGAAAAAAAACTTCCAAATCAGGCCATACTTCCGCCAAATTATCCGTTCCCTTCACTTCCAGAATATGTTTCAGTACAGCCATCATCCATGACGGCACTCCTGAAAGATTGGTCACATTCTGATTCATTGTGGCACGAGTAATCCTTTCTACTTTTTCCTCGAAATCACTCAGCAACGCAATCTTTTTATCGGGCACCCGAATCAGATTGACCAACGGATTCACATTTTCAATCAATATGGCAGAAAGGTCTCCTACAAGACTTCGTTTCACATTATAGTTTGGTGCATGGCTTCCTCCAAGAATCAGACCTTTTCCAGAGAAAAAACGACTCTCAGGATTTTGTTGGAGATACAGCGCCACTGCATCCATACCACCCGCATAATGAATATCATGAAGTCCCTCCCTGCTGACAGGAATAAACTTACTTTTGTCATTAGTTGTTCCTGAAGATTTGGCAAACCACTGCACTTCTCCACGCCACAGGACATCTTTCTCTCCATGACGCATCCGTTCTACGTATGGCTTGATTTCTTCGTAAGTCTGTATAGGTACACGTTGAAAGTCTTGATATCTCTTTATGTCTTTATAGCCATATTTCAATCCCCACTCCGTATGGGCCGCATCCTTCATCAGCCGGCAAAACACTTTATGTTGGAGCGCCTCAGCCTGAGTTGCATACAAGGCTGTCGCTTTTTGTCTGGGCTTGAATAGCGTACTAATTAATCTGGTAGAATTCATTTGTCTTAGTATACGATTCGTTATATCTTGCAAAAATAGCTTATTTCTATATTATAATGGCTGATAACATTATTTTTTTTATAGTTTTCTACATTACTTTTATTTTTTGTTATCTTTACGGTCGCTTACAACTTAACATCAAAGGCTATGAAGATAGGAATATTGACATCAGGAGGAGACTGTCCAGGAATAAACGCCACAATTAGAGGAGTTTGCAAAACAGCGATAAATCATTACGGTATGGAAGTTTATGGAATTCATAGCGGATTCCGGGGATTGCTGGACAATGACGTAGAACCATTGACAGAAAAATCATTATCGGGCTTGTTAAATCTGGGAGGGACAATACTAGGCACTTCCAGAGAAAAGCCATTCAAGAAACGCCTGTCGGCAGCCTCGGAGGACAAACCGGCTTTGATGTTAAAGAATATCCATGATCTAGGTCTGGACTGTATCGTATGTATCGGCGGAAACGGAACCCAAAAGACCGCAGCCAAACTGGCCCAAGCAGGTGTGAACGTTGTTTCTGTACCTAAAACAATAGATAACGATGTTTGGGGAACAGACGTTTCATTCGGATTCGATTCTGCCGTGACCATTGCTACCGATGCCATTGACCGGCTGCATTCTACAGCCAGTTCACACCAACGTGTCATGGTTATTGAAGTGATGGGACATAAAGCTGGCTGGATTGCACTTTATTCCGGAATGGCGGGAGGCGGTGACGTGATTCTTATTCCGGAACTGTCTTATGATATTCATAATATAGGCAATACCATCATTGAACGCTTGAAAAAAGGGAAGCCCTATTCCATTGTTGTTGTCGCAGAAGGCATCAAAACCATGGACGGCAAAAAAGCCGCCGAATATATAGCCCAAGAAATAGAATATGAAACCGGATTCGAGACCCGTGAAACTGTACTGGGATATATCCAGCGTGGCGGCTCTCCTACTCCCTACGACCGTAATCTGGCCACTCGTATGGGTGGACATGCCACAGAACTGATTGCTTCCGGACAATTCGGACGAATGGTCTCTCTGCAAGGTGCGGAAATTGGCTCCATCCCTCTGAATGAAGTGGCTGGTAAATTAAAACTTGTCAATGAGAACCATGACCTGATTGTACAAGGCAAACGGATGGGAATCTGCTTCGGATAAGAAGCAGATTCAATCCTTTTCCATATACTTGGATGGAGACACTCCGAATTGCTCGGTAAAATGCTTTCGGAGCGTACGTGTATCACTATATCCTACCATTTCGGCTATTTCCTGAATGGAATACCTGTTCTCCATAATAAGGGAGGCAGCCTTGCTCATCCGTACACTCCGAATCATATCAATAGCAGCCAGTTCGC
>OHRG01000990.1_pt1 | contig 16296 bp, 20 predicted proteins | sample 1578351 | NCBI WGS metagenome assembly OHRG01 (sample SAMEA3879599, study PRJEB24766) | human gut metagenome | biome: human-associated habitat; feature: feces | place: USA | collected 1985/1987
TGTTTGAACTTGAGCCCCCAACATCATATTATGATACCAGGGTCAAAAGGCCGATCGATCCGACACAAGGCTGCCTGCAGGAGGATTTTAGGACCTGAGCCCTGACATTGTATTATGTAATAGGGAAAGGAAGAGGACAACCATGGCAGACGTGCACTATCTGATTTCCGACGCCTCGAGGAAGGTGGATGTTGAATCCCACGTTCTCAGGTATTGGGAAGAAGAGCTGGAAATGAATATACCAAGGAATGAGATGGGACACAGATATTATACGGAGCTTCATATCCGGCTTTTTAAGCAGATCAAGGAGCTGAAGGAGAAGGGATATCAGCTCAAGGCCATTAAAGCGGCGCTTGCCAGATCCCTGGAATCAGATGGGGAAGTGGTTGTTCCCAATGATATTCTGGAGGAGGATGTTGTGGCTGCTTTAAAGGATCATACGGAGCATGAGGATGAAAAAGTAAAAAACATGGATGACCGGGCCCTGACGACCATGATGGCTGAGGAACGGGCGGAGCAGTTCCGGGCCATGCTGGGACAGATGATCGGACAGGCCATCGAGGAAAACACCCCAAGGCTTGTGGAGGCAGTCGTGAATCTTGGCGGGCACATTATCAACGGACTTGTCAAGGGAATTTCCAGCGGCGTGAACGCGGTCAAGGACGCAATCGTGAACGTGGCGCAGAACGCCATCAACGGGTTTAAGAATTTCCTTGGCATCAACTCGCCGTCCAAAGTCTTTACGACTCTCGGCCAGTACACGGTGGACGGTCTGATCAACGGTGTTCAGAACAAACTCAAGAGCGCCAAGGAGTCGATGGAACAGCTCGGCACGACGCTGCTCAACGGCATCCGGAATTTCCTCGGCATTCACTCGCCCTCTGTCGTATTCCGTGAGGAGGTCGGTAGGTACATCGTACAGGGTATTGCCGAGGGCATCAAGAGCGACATGAGCGCCGAAGAGGCCGCTGAACAGAAGGCAAAGAACATTGTCAACGCATTCAAGACCGAACTTGACAAGCTGAGCCTTGACACCACCACGGCAGACCTTGAATACCAACTCTGGGAGAAGCTGAACCCCAACGCCACCAGTGCGGAAAAAGCAGCCATGAACATGAGTCTGCTGGCAAATAAGTTGGAACTTCAGGCGAGCCGCGTTCAGTTGGCGCAGGGCGAGTATCAGAATACGCTGGAAACGCTTGGAGCCACCAGCGAGAAAACGCAGGAGGCTTACAACAAGCTGATCCAGGAGCAGCTTTCCCTCGCTACACTTGCTGAAGAACTGCAAAGCGCCCAGCAGACCGAGGTGGAGCGGAACCGGACCGCCTTTCAGGCTTACGCCGACTATCTCAACGAGTCGCAGGACGACCTGCTTCGTCTCGGTTTCACCATGGACGAGATCAAGGCCGCGGCGCAGGAGCGTTCCGGCTGGGACCCCAACTCCATGGCATCCAATATGGACATCGACGTTCAGCAGGTGGTTGCGGCGGCAATGGGCAGTGTGCAGGTTGCGTATCAGAGCAACGTCCAGTCGACTTTCAGCGGCCTTATCACGCAGACCACCGGCATCGGCACCAGCATGGCGCAGGGTATTGGGACCGGCGTTCAAAATGGCACCCCGCAGGCGGTCAATTCGCTGCAAACGCTGGCAACCACTTGCTCTGCCAAGATCAATGAGCAGTACCCAACCTGGGTGCAAGGTGGCAAGTATCTGGTGGACGGCTTTGTGCAGGGCATTCGGAGCAACATTGAAGCGGCGGCTGCGGCAGCTGCGGAAATGGCGATGGCGGCTTATTCGGCAGCCATGGCTTCCATCGAGGTGGCATCTCCCTCCAAGAAATTCGCGGAACTGGGTATGTACGCCGATCTTGGATTTGCAAAGGGTCTGAGGGACTATGCTTACCGCGCGGAAAAGGAATCCGCCGATATGGCAACGAGCAGTCTGACCGGAGCGACCTCTATCGTTTCCAAGCTGTCCGACGCCATCAACGGCAATCTGGATGCCGAACCAACCATTCGTCCGGTTCTTGACCTGAGCAGCGTGGAGCACGGCGCAACCCGTCTGAGTTCTCTGCTGAGTCAGAGAAAGGCTGCGACTATCCGCATCGGTATGGCACCAGAGGAGGAGCGCAGCACAGACACCGCCGGCAGTTTCAGAGCCGGAAATACTTACACCTTTACCCAGAACAACTATTCGCCGAAGGCGCTTTCCCGTCTCGACATCTACCGTCAGACAAAGAACCAGTTCTCGGCGCTGAAAGGAGCGGTGAGCAGAGCATGATCAAAGCGATCACGGTGACAACGCCCAAGGGCGAGTCGCTGAAGCTGACATTGGCAAACCCAGAAGAGTCCGGGCTCATCGTGAAATCCATCGAGGGGCTGGGACCGAGCAAGGCAAACATCAACACCACGGAGCTGGCAACGATGGACGGCAGCGTCTATTCCTCAGCCAGAACCATGGAGCGCAACATCGTTCTTACGCTGGCGATGATGTTTGCGCCAACCATTGAGGACAGCCGTCAGAAGACCTACCACTTCTTCCCGGTCAAGGGAAAGGTGAAGCTGGTGATCGAAACCGATAACCGGCAGGTACAGACGGAGGGCTATGTGGAGTCGAACGAACCGGACATTTTCAGCGAAGCGGAAACGGCACAGATCTCTATTCTCTGCCCCGATCCGTATTTCTATGATGCGTCCGGTTCGTCGACGCTTTTCATGGACGCTTCGGCGCAGTTCGAGTTCCCGTTTTCCAACGAATCGGTGACAGAACCCATGATCGAGTTCAGCATTATCCGCATCGACTCCAGAGCGATCATCAACTATGAGGGCGACTCCGATACTGGACTGATCATCACGCTGCATCCGGTGGCGACGGTATCGGATATCACCCTTTACAATGTAACCACCAAGGAATCCATGGCAATCGACACCGACAAAATCACCGCGATCACAGGCACCGCTTTCGCACCCGGGGACGACATCATCATCTCCACGATCAAAGGCGACAAGTATGTACGGCTGCTGCGAAACGGGTTCTACACCAACATCATCAGCGCACTTGCCAAGGATGCGGACTGGCTCCAGATCACGCCGGGCGACAACATCTTTGACTTCACGACCGATTCCGCCGAGACCAAGACGAACCTGATGGTGACTTTTAGTTATCGAAAGGCTTACGGAGGTGTGTGAGTATGGAAGCGTGGATATTGGATCAAAATGCGGCTTCCCTTGCGGTGCTGGACACCTTTCAGTCCTTTATCTGGACGGACCGCTACCGCGGATACGGGGATTTCGAGATCTATATGCCGGCGGAGACCAGCGCCCTTTCCTATCTGAAGGAGGGAAACTATCTTGTCACCAAGGACTCCGACCGAATGATGATCATTGAGGATATTCAGGTGGATACCGACGCGGAAAACGGAAATCACCTGATCGTGACGGGCCGTTCGCTGGAATCTATCCTGTGCCGCAGAGTCATCTGGGGGTACAAGGTCCTGAATGGAAACTTTCAGGACGCGATCCGGACGCTTCTCAACGAGAACGTGATCGCACCGAGCAACAGCAAGCGCAAAATCCCGAATTTCGTATTCCGTGTCTCGACCGACACACGCATCACGGGTCTCACTGTTGACACACAGTTTCTCGGAGAAAACCTGTACGACGCCATCCTTTCACTCTGCGAGGAAAAAGAGATCGGCTTCCGCGTTCTGCCGGACGGCAGCGGCGGGTTTCTCTTCGAGCTGTATGTCGGCGAGGACCGTTCGTATGCTCAGAGCGACCATCCATGGGTCATTTTCTCACCGGATTTCGAGAACATCCTCTCCAGCAACTATCTGGAGTCCAGCAAAAACCTGCGGACGGTTTCTCTGGTCGGCGGCGAGGGTGAGCCGAGCGGGTGCTTTCCGAGGCAACGGACGACGATGGAGGCGGCACCGGTCTTTCCCGTCGGGAGATGTTTACGGACGCTGCCGGCGTGTCGAAGCTGCTGGAGTCCTCTTATGTGGACGACGAGGGCAACACGGTGGAGGCAACCTACATGACGGATGCCGAGTATGACGAGCAGCTCAAGCAGAAAGGCAAGGAGGAACTTGCCAAAAGCGAGAACAGTGTCACGAAATCCTTTGAGGGCGAGATCGACGGCAGCCGCCAATTCGTCTACAAAAAGGATTTCAACATCGGCGATGTGGTGCAGGTGGTCAACGAATACGGTCAGGAGGCTACCTCCCGCGTGACGGAAATCGTGATTTCTCAGGACGAGAACGGCGAGTCGCTGAACCCGACCTTCACATCTACGGAAAAGACCGACAATTAAGGAGGGTCCTATCGTATGGCATTTACTTACGGCTTCTTCAACTCCCTGAATGGGGACAGGAAGTATACAGCCGAACAACTTTCATCCATTTTTGACGGACTGATCACCGATGGCGTTTTCGACTCCATCGGCGATATTCTGGCCACAGTACCCGGCAGCGGGATGCAGGTCATTGTGAAGTCCGGCAAGGCATGGTTCAACCGCACATGGAGCTACAACGACGCTCCCATGCCGCTGACGATCCCCGCTGCGGACGTGACCTTAAAACGGTACGACGCAGTCGTGCTGGAGGTGAATACCGAAACGGCTACCCGCGCCAACAGCATCAAGATCGTCAGCGGAAATCCCGGCTCAGATCCGTCCAAGCCGACGCTGACCAACACTGAAAAGGTGCATCAGCACGCACTGGCTTATATTCTGGTCAATGCGGGGGCGACTTCCATTAACGCCGGAAACATCGAGAATGTAATCGGCAAAACGGAATGCCCGTTCGTGACCGGTCTTCCCGGCCCGGCCGACATCAGTGATCTATTTGAGCAGTGGGAGTATGACTTCGACGTCTGGTTCGCCAATCTGAAAGCACAGCTTACGGACAATGTTGCCGCTAATTTGCAGGCGCAGATCGACGAGTTGAAGGAATCGGCATACAAGACCTATACCGGCACGACCCTGCCGGCGAGCAGCCTCGGAAGCAACGGAGATACTTATGTCCAAGTTCTCGGATAAAGAGTTCATTCTTCTGAACCGTGCGAAAGATCTTTATATTTACACCTCGGAGGCCGTAGGAAATGAAAAAGTCATCCCGCGGCGAAGAAGGTATCCAACGGGTCAGAGGCTTGAAACCATGGCGATGGAGATTCTTCAGAAGTGCCATCTTGCCAACACGACGGATCTTCACCGCGCATTCGAGGAGCGGCAGAGGCTGCAAACCGAAGTGATCGCGCTCTGTCTGACATTGGAGCAGCTTATCGACGCGCTGAAAGCGTCCAAAGCTTATCCCGGCATCAACCAGCATAAGGCGGACATCTGGATACAGCATTCGCTGGACGTCCGGTATCTGTGTGCGGCATGGCGTGACCGGGAACTGGAACGGCATCTACTGTGATATTCTCATGGGGATTGGCCTGTATCGTGCAGTCTACTGGTGGCTTCGCTCCCCGAACTCCAGCAACAACAACAACGCGTACAACGTGAACACTGATGGGAGCGTCAACAACAACAACGTATACAACGGCAACAACTGCGCTCGTCCCGCTCTGGCTGGCAAGTATGCCGAGATCCGGTAGCCCTTTTTAGGGTGAAGGCAAAGGTTCAAGCCAAAGGAGGCCAATTCCCGCCCGGTTTGAGGGCAAACACATCATGCCGACGCGCCTCGGCCCAAGAAAGGAAGCGGTGCTATCAGCGGCACGCAAGTGATGAAATACGAGGAGTTCAAAAGCACTCCCGTTTTATATGAAGCATACAAGAAGACCCGAAGAGGAAAACGGAGCAAAAAGGCAGAAGCCATTTTCGAGAGTAGCGAGACCGAAAATCTGAAGCGGATCGCACGGCAGATCGACAAGGGCTATCTTCCCGCCGGTCTGGACTCGTTCATGATCTACGAGCCGAAGGCAAGGACTATCAACGCTCCGGCGTTCCGCGACAAGATCGTACAGCGCGACCTGACAGACAACGTAATCTATCCGGCGCTGGTCAAGTCCATTCCGTTCAACGCCTTTGCCGCACAGACCGGAAAGGGGCAGCACTACGGCGTGGACATGATGGAAAAGCAGATGCGGCACTATTTTCTCAAACGAAAGGCCGCTGACGAGCAGCGTAGACGGGAACTCGGTCTGCCGTACCGCCCCATGGAGGAATGGGATTATTCGGACGGCTGGGTGGTCAAGGGCGATGTGCGGAAATGCTTTGAGTCGACCGACCAGGAAAAGCTGAAAGCTGCCGTTTACCCAAGACTGGGCGATGAGCGCTACTGCTATCTGCTGGGAAAGTACATCGAGCAGCTTGACAAGGGCCTGGCGCTGGGACATCAGACCAGCCATATCTGCGTTGTGTTCTATCTATCCAAGGTGCTTCATTTCATCAATCAGGATCTCGGCCATCCGGACTCCGGGATGTATATGGACGATTGGTATGCAATCGCTGAGACAAAAGAGGAGGCGGTGGCGCTGCTTGCCGCCGCAAGAGTGAAATTCGCAGAACTGGGCTATGAACTGAACGAGAAGACGGTAATCTTCCCGCTGCGGCACGGCATCGACTTCTGCGGTTTCCATGTCTATCTCACCCGAACCGGAAAAACGGTCCGCAAGCTGCGTAAATCCTCCAAGAAGCGCATGAAGCGGCGGATCAAGAAATGGGAACGGGACTACGCCGCCGGTCTTATCTCGAAAGAGAAGATCGAGCAGAGCTTTCAGTCCTGGTGCGCCCATGCAAAACACGGCGACACGCACCAGCTTATCCGCGAAATGCGGAAACGGTTGGATCGCGTCTATCAACAACCAGTAAAGGAGAATGGAAATGAGCAAAAAGATCAGCGCTCTTTCAGCAGGCAGCCTCGTCAAGCTCAACGAGAATGGGGTTGCCAAAAAGTACATCATGCTCGGCTATAACCACTACGGCAAGGCCGAGGTGACGCTGCTTCGCAAGGACGCCGTTGGCAACCGCGCCTACAACGCCTGCCAGAGCGGCTACAATGTGTACAACGGCAATTCCCTGGATTCTTTCTGTAACGAACAGCACATCCAGTGCCTCGACCCGGTCATTCGGGCGTGTCTGGTCAATGTGCCTATCCCCACGACCGACGGCCATGTAAACGGAACTTGGAGCGCTACGGTCCGCAATCTGATGCGGAAGTGCTTTTCCCTGTCAGCGGCCGAGGTGGGCAACGGGGGTTCGGACGGAACGGCGTTTTCCTATCTGAGCACGCAGGCGAACCGCATCGCGTATCAGGACGAAACCACCACAGCAGTCTTCTGGTGGCTTCGCTCCCCGACCTCCCGCGACAACTACGGCTACGCGTACGGCGTGGGCACTGATGGGAGCGTCTACAACAACCACGTATACTCCGGCAACCTCTGCGCTCGTCCCGCTTTGGCTCTTTCATCTGAAATCTTGGTTTCGGATTCTGCGGACTCCAGCGGCTGCTACACCATTGCCAGCGCACCGGCGGGCGAGGAATACCAGAAGGTCAACGGTGTCTGGATGCGCATGTGCTAAGGGAGGAAGGCGACTATGAAAACGATCATCAAAATCGAACCTGAATGGAACAATGCCCATTGCAGCATTGCGGACGCCGAGGAGGTCCTGCCCGGTTGGGCGGAGCTGCCGGAGGCGCTGAAGAGCGTATGGGAGGAGCACGGCCCGTTCGTAGCCATCGTGGCGAATGAGGGCGTTATCACGAACATGGTGGCAACGGAGGAAATCCTCGGAAAGACGGTAGAGCAGGCTCAGACGGAGAAGCTGGCAGAGCTCAGCGCGAGCTGCAACGAGACCATCGTAAACGGCTGTGATGTGGCGCTTTCCTCCACCAGTGGGCATATCTCGCTGACCAACGAGGATCAGATTAACCTGACCAATGCAGCGGCCAGCATCGAAGCCGGCATGACGGAGTATCCGTACCATCTGGACGGACAGCTCTGCGCTATGTTCTCCGCCGCCGATATCCTGGTGATGGGCAAGGCTGCAACGAAGCACAAGCTATATCACACGACCTACTACAACCACCTTGCGGCATGGGTACGCCGATGCGAAACGGTGAAGGACGTAGAGGCCATTGCATACGGCAGCGAGCTTCCGGAGGACCTTGCGGCCAACATGGCGGCTATCCTTGCCGCAGCGCAGGCTGGCGAGGCGTAAGCGCCATGGGCTGGAGTCCGGGTGGTTCGCCGTCAAGGAAAATCGAGAACCGGAACGGAAAGATGAGGAAGGCCGTTTTGAGTCTGCTTCTATGGAGCTGGACCGGAACGGTCTACTTCTTTCTGGAGATAATCTGGAAAACCGCGCACAGCAGACCGGAGAGCATTAGCTGGACCATGCTGGCGCTTGCCATCGTGTTGGCGGTTCCGCTGGAACGCTTCGGTGCGGAGCTACCATGGGAATGCCCGCTGTGGGCGCAGGGACTTATCTGCGGCACTGGTATCACGGCGGTGGAATTTGTGAGCGGACTGGTGCTGAACGTGTGGTTCAAAATGGGGGTCTGGGATTACTCCGGCCTCTGGGGGAACCTGCTGGGGCAGATCTGTCCGCAATTCTGGGCGCTGTGGTGCGCACTTTCCGTTCCAGCCATCGTGCTTCTTGACTGGATGCGTTACGCCGTAGAGGGCGGCGATAAACCCTTCTACAAATTTTAAGAGGAGGTGCCGTATGGAGCCGTGGATTCAAATGGTCGTCACCATTGTCTGCTCCGTCATCGCATCATCCGGGTTTTGGGCTTTCGTCAATAAGCGGTCGGACAGCAGGGACGTGAAAACGGAAATGCTGGTCGGGCTTGCTCATGACCGGATCGTATATCTCGGCATGATGTACATTGACCGGGGCCACATCACCCAGGACGAGTACGAAAATCTTTACCAATATCTCTACAAGCCGTACGAAAAAATGGGTGGGAACGGCTCTGCAAAACGGATTATGAACGAGGTAAACAAGCTTCCTCTTCGTAAATCAGAATATAACGAGGTGGGTGAGGACAAGGGCTGACAAGTACCCCCCACTTAACTTTGTTGTATTATACTATGCCGCTGTAAGCGGAAGAAAGGAAGGTCCATCCTTATGGCCAATCAGTACATCAACAAAGTAATCTACGGAGGCAAGACCCTGATCGACCTGTCCGGCGACACCGTGTCTGCGGACAAACTGCTCAAGGGTCTTACCGCACACGACAAATCTGGCGCTGTCATCACGGGTACCTGTACCTTTGACGTGGATTCCGGCGATGCGGATGTTGCCGTTGCGGAAATTCTGGAGGGCAAGATCGCCTACGCACGCGGAGCGAAGGTGACAGGCACGATGCCCAATAAGGGCGCTGTGACGGGCGTGATCGCGGCGGTTGCTGATTCGTTCACGATCCCGCTGGGTTATCACGATGGTTCCGGCTCGGTCGCCATCAAGGCGGAGGAACAGGCAAAGCTTGTCGCAGCCAACATTCGCGAGGGAGTGACGATCCTCGGCGTAGAGGGTACGATGTCGGGTTCCGAGAACATGAAGCCGCAGGCGAAGACGGTCACACCGTCCACCAGCACGGCTCAGCAGGTTCTGCCCGACGAGGGCTACAACTGTCTGTCACAGGTGACAGTGAACAAGATTCCGTATACCGAGAGCGACAACGCTGCCGGCGGCAAGACCGTCACCATCGGTTAAGGAGGACGACTGAATGGGCTACAACAAGGTCGTCTACGGAGGCAAGGTCCTTGTGGATCTGACCTCTGATACTGTGGTGGCGTCGGCTTTGAAGAAAGGCTATACTGCTCACGATAAAAGCGGGGCTGTCATCACCGGGACGCTTGAGGAAGCGCAGATACTAACGGGTAAAACCGTCCCTGCGAGCAGCCTTGGGAATAACGGGGATATTTATGTCAAGACGATCTGAGCGGTAACCTTTCAGAAGGTAAAACGGGGTGATAAAAAGCGGCTGAGTGTAGATTACTTCTTGAGTATTCCTACATCCGGCCGCTTTTTGCCTTGATTTCTCTGGTTTTTTCGTTTCTATTATATTTCCAATTACATCACCGTTTAGCTCCAAAACAAAATCCAGTTCCGGGATAAAATCTTCATGTTCCCGCATGATGTGTACTAAGTAATGTTCCACACAGCCCGGCACATAAAGATTATAAAAGGCTTGTCTTGTGATTTTCTCAACAACTGCCCAATCTTTTTGTTCCTCGTTTCTGATCGTGATTTTCTGTTCCATAAATTTTCTCCATTCTGTTACTGTTTCATTGGCATTTTTTTAATTAACTTGGAAATTTCCTTTTCCCGCTTTCCTTTTGCGATCATATAACTTTCTTTATCTTCCATATAATCATTTTCTGCTTTTAGCTTTTGATAGGATTGCCAGCGGTTCATTTCCAATTCTCCCATTTCCAGCGCGCTCCGAATGGCGCATCCTGGCTCGTTTGTGTGAGTACAGTTGCGGAATTTACACTGAGCAGCCAGTTCTTCAATATCCGCAAAAGTTTTTTCAATTCCTGTATCGTTATCCCACATTCCAAATTCACGCATACCCGGAGTATCGACTACCATGCCGCCTGAAGGGAGCAGAAACAATTCTCTGTGTGTAGTGGTATGCCGGCCTTTATCGTCATTGCGAAGCCCATTTGTTTTTAGCTGATCTTTACCCAATAGACGATTGATAAGAGTGGATTTTCCCACGCCTGAAGACTCAATGAACGCTATCGTTTTTCCCTCTGAAATAAATGGCAGAAGTACCTTGTATCCATTTTCTTCTGTTGAAGTCGTAACCAGAACATCTACGCCAAAAGCAACCGAAGATACTTCTGAAAGTTTCTGTTCTAAATCATCACATAAATCCGATTTTGTCAGTACAACAACCGGCATGGCGCCGCTGTCCCACGCGATCGAAATATATCGCTCCAGCCGTCTCAGGTTAAAATCATGGTTCAATGCCATGCAGAGAAATACCGTATCAATGTTCGCAGCGACGATCTGCTCCTGCTGTGGTTCTCCAGCAGCTTTTCGGATAAAAGCGCTTTTTCGTGGTAACAGCGATTCAATGATAGAACTATTACCAGATTCGTTCCAATTTACCAGTACAAAGTTTCCCACAGCAGGGTAGTCTGATAAAATTGTCGTTTGAAATCGAAACTTTCCTGACACCTCCGCCAATTTTTCTCCTTTGTCAGTTATGATTCGATAAAATCCTTTCTCCTGTGAAAGAATACGAGCTGGTTCTAAATGACTGTTTTGCAAAGTTTGATTTGAAAATACCTCGGGAAATCCGTATTTTTTCATATTGATCAAATGATCCACTATAAATTCCTTTCTTCATTCCGTTTTACGGAAAATATCTTTTGAAGAAATTGTCGATATAATACTCATAGCTTTTGACGATTTTCTCTTTTGCTTCTTTACAATCTACTCCATCGGACATACTGAGCAACAGATAAAAGGGCGAATAAAACTCGACTGCCAACACATGAGGAGAGGGCAGTTGCTTCTCTCGTCCTTCTGACATTTCACAAAGCAAACGCTCAACATACTCTAATGGTCCGCTGACGAGAACTTTTTGATATAAAGCGCTCATTTCCGGAGATTTGTATTGTTCAAGTGTCAGCATTTTACGAAAGTTGCAGGCGATTTCATCTTCGCTCCAATAATGGAACTGCGCTTTCATATAATCGGCTAAACTTTTTGGCAATACATGAGAAAATGCTTCCGGCATATCTGAATGGTCCTGTTCCGGAACGCCGCTCTGTCGGGAACGCTCTACATCCAGTTGGCAGATATATTCAAAGATACAGTTAAAAATGTCTCTCTTATTTTTATAGTGCTTATATAAGGCGCCTTTTGTTATGCCCAATTCCCCGGCGATCTGGCTGACAGAAACCGCTTCATATCCATAAACGGCAAAAAGCCGCAAGGCAGTTACCAATATCTTTTCCTTCGTATTCATCACCATGACCCTCCAATCAGTGAACGATTGTTCACTCACATAGTATAGTGAACAATCGTTCACCTGTCAAGTGAATGGCGGCATATTTTGTGGCGGCGGCACGTCCCTCCGGCCTGGGCGCCATCATCGAGTGCGTGGCGGGAAACTCAAAGCGGTCATGAAGTGCCGGGAGTTGTATGTGGACGAAGAAAAAAGCGCCGGAGCGCGCCGTCCTAAAGATGGCGCGCTCCGGCGTTTATCATGCGGATATGGGAGCGGTCACAGCAGATGCCGGAAGGGCAGGGTGACCACCCGTAGAAGACCGTAGGTGAGCTGCTTGCCCAGCCCCTGCTCCCGGGGCTGATAGGCGGGGCCGTCGGTGATGGAGCCGTCCGGGGCCATCCGGCGGCTCTGCTCTTTCAGCACCTGGATTTGACCGCGGATCTGGGCGTTGAGCTGGGGGCTGTGGATGGCCAGCATCAGCTCGGTGTCCAGATATACGCTTCTCATATCAAAGTTGCAGGAGCCGGCGAGGGTCAGATCCTCCCCCACCACCAGGGCTTTGGTGTGCAGGGCCTGGTCCCCCAGGTACTCATACATGGACGCCCCGGTGTCCCGCAGGGGCTTCTTCTGGTTTAAATAGTCGGTGCAGCCGAAGGGGTTGCTGCCGATCTCCACCGCGTTGATCAGGATGTCCGTGCGGGTGCCGCCGCCGCAGACAGACCGGAGATCGCTGTACATATCCCGGCTGCAAATGATATAGGGGGTCTGGACCAGGACCTCCTCCGCCTTTGCCATGGCGTCCATCATCCGGGCCCAGAGGATGGGCTTTTTGTTCTCCGGCTCGATGGGGTTGGTCCAGAGCTCCACCCCCTCTGTCTCCAGAGTGGCGGCCTCCCACTCGGTCTGGGTGAGCGGAGCGGCAAACGCCTCGGGATACCTGGCCCTTGTCTCCTCATAGCATTGGGACAGGTCTTCTCCCTCGCCGGGCCGGTCCAGGACCTTGCAGCAGGGGAGGGACCAGATCCGGTCAAAATAGTCCAGAAGCTGGCGGTAGGACTGTCCCTGGCCGGGCTCTGTCTCATAGACCAGAATGTCCCGGTCCACATTATACCCGTCAGTGTAGCGCCCCAAAAAACGGTCATCGGTGTTCCGGCCTCCCAGGAGATAGGCCAGGTCATCGGCGATCAGATACTTGTCATGCATCCGGTAGTTGGTTTTCCAGGGGGTCAGCAGGTTGAGGGGATTGTACAGCCGGACCTCCACATTCTCGTGGGCGGCCAGCTGACAGAAGAGGCCGCTGCTGGAGAGCGGCTTGCCTCCGCCGTTGAGGCCGTCCACCAGGATCTGCACCTCCACGCCCCGCTCCGCCGCGTTCCAGAGGGCGCCCATCATATCCCGGCCGCTCTCCCCGTCCCAGAAGTCGAAGGTGGCCAGGATAACACGCTCCTGGGCAGCCTCGATGAGCCGGAGCCGCCACAGCAGGGCGTCCTGGTTATCGTCGATGCTTCGGACCCGCTCCGGGGCGGCGTCCATCATACCGGACTTCTCATCCCAGTCTCCGGGCCCGGCTGTTTTGTGGACCAGGGGCGGGAGGACCATGGACAGGACCAGGAACAAAAGCCACAGGAGAAATGCAAAAAGGAGGTACCGCGCGATTCGTTTCATTTGTTTGACTCACTTTCCCACCGGCCCGGCGCACACTGTGGACGGGATCCTGGAAGGGTCCCGGAGGACCGCCGGCCGCAGCAGAGCGGCTGGGGCGGATCCTGTCAGGTTTTGATGGTGGACATCATAACAGAAAACGAGACATTTTGCAATTCAGAGGGGAAAAGTGAGTTTTTCAGGAAAAAAAACGGAAGATTAGCTTTTGCGGGCCTGGGCAAGCGTGGCGCAGAGCACCTCCGCGGCTCCGGCGGAGCGCAGGAGCCGGGCGCACTCGCTGAGGGTGGCGCCGGAGGTAACCACGTCGTCCACCAGCAGGATACGCAGCCCGGCAGGCTCCGCGCCCTCCCGCAGGCGGTAGGCCCCGAGTACATTGGCCCGGCGTTCCGACGCCTCGTGGAGGTGGGATTGAGGGCCGTTGTTCCGGAACTTTTCCAAAGTCCCGCGGACAGGGAGCCCCAGTTCCTGGGCAGCTGCCCGGGCCAGAGCCTCCGCCTGGTCGAAGCCCCGCTTTCGTTTCCGCTTGGGACTGAGGGGGACCCAGGTCACCAGATCCAGAGGGGCGGCGCGGTTGTCCCGGACACACTGGGCAATGAGCAGGCCGTAGGCCCCGGCATAGCTTGGGGTCCCGGGGAATTTATAGCGGTGGACGGAGTCGGGCACCCTGCCCCGGTAGGCCAGGGGAGACAGGCAGCCTGAGGTGAACTCCACAGGGCGCTCCGCCTCACGGCCGGACAGCCAGGGGAGCGTTTTCTGGCAGTCCGGGCAGGCCGGGGCGCGGGGATCCTCCAGAATACGCTGGCAGAAGGGACACTTTTTGGGGAACAGCAGGTCCAGGAGCCAGGTCCCCGCCCGGCTTGCCCATTGAGGAAGCTGGGGCGTTTGGATGGGAGACACCCCCTTTCACATTGCAGCAGAAGGCGGAGCGGTCATCCGGCGGCGGCCACCAGCTGGATCTCTACTGGAGCGTTTCCGGGGAGGGTGGCCAGCCCGATGGCGGCCCGAGGGCCGATGCCGGCCTCGCCCAGCTGCTCATACAGCCAGTTGGAGGCGATGTCGCCCACCTTGGCGTGGGTGGTGTAGTCGGGAGAGGCGTTGAGATAGACGGTGAGAGACAGGATCTGCACGATCCTTTCCCCCTCCTTCAGGGTGTTCTGCGCAGCGGTGAGCGCGTTGGAGGCCGCCTGAATGACCGCTTCCCGGTAGTCGTCCAGGGGACGGTCCGGGGTGATCTTGCCGGACATCAGCAGTACGCCATTTTTGCGGGGGGTCATCCCGGCGGTAAAGATCAGGTCGCCGTGGCGGACAGCGGGCTTGTACTTGCCCTGGGGAATGGGATTCTGGCTCATACGCAATACCTCTCAATCATTTTTGTGATGATCCGGTCCGCGGCCGCTTGAGCGCCGGGTCCGGGGAAGCTGGCTGCGGAAGCGGTTGAAGAACGGGCGTCCGCCGCCGGCTGTCTGCCTCTACTATACCATAAAAAGGGTCAAGGTGTCCAACCGGTGGCGGAACGGTCTTGGGCCCGTTACAGAAGCTGGTACAGCAGGCCGTCCGCCTGGGCGTACCACAGCAGCATCCCGTGCCCCCGGCGGGGGATGCGCAGCTGAAGGTCCCACTCGGGGTACTGCTTAATCACCTGAAGGCGGTCGCCTGTGGCGAAGGCCACAAAGGAGATATAGTTCTCCTTCCGCATGGGGTGGCTGCTGGTGATGAACCAGTCGGTTTCCACCTCCTCCATCTGGAGCTTCTCCTCCGTGGCTGCCTTGCGGGGCGTCAGCGGGGACAGCTTCCGGCCGCAGCAGGATACCTCTGCCGCGCCGGTGCAGAAGGTCAGCCCGCCGCATACGGGGCAGGCGTAATAGTTCAGCTTTTTCATATTTCCTCCTACCAGATCATTGGGGGTCAGATCCCCCTGGAGCATCCGGGCCAGATCGACCCCGAGCACCTGGGACAGCCGGGGCAGTGTGGAGACCTCCGGGCTTCCAAGGCCGCGCTCCCATTTGCTGACCGCCTTGTCGCTCACACCCAGCTGGCCGGCCAGCTGGAGCTGGGTCAGGCCCAGCTCCCGGCGGAGCCTGCGGATCAGCGCGCCGGTCCGTATATTGTCCATCTTCCCTCACCTCCGAATACCAGCATATCAGAAGAAACGCCGGAATACAAGAAACGCTCCGTAGAGTTTCAGCGTTTCCCGTGGTATCCGTTGCTTTTTGACCTGAATTGGTGTAAACTATAAAGACCAAAATTTGCATACCCTGTCCGGTGCGCCGCACACATGGGGAAACGGGGCCGCCGGAGGGAACGGGACACGGAGCGGAACGGCCGTCCGTCCACACGGAGGCTGTATGGACAGATCAGAAGGGAGCGCGCGCGATGGATGACAAGGTGAAGGAACTGCTGGATCGGATCCGGGACACTGCGGCGGAGGCCGCGGACGCCGCCAATCAGACCGCCCGGGCGGCCGGAAAGAAGGCGGGCCAGATGGTGGATGTGGCCAAGCTGAATGTGCAGCTGTTTGACCTGAACGGGGAGTTCAACGACGTCCTGCGCCAGCTGGGGCAGGTCATGTACGACGCCCACCGGGGCCAGTGCGAGGAGGGGGACAAGGTATCCGGGCTGCTGGAGCGGGCCGATGGCCTCAGCGCCAGGATCTCTGAGCTGAAGGAGCGGATCTCCGCCCTGCGCCAGTCCCGGGCCTGCCCCGCCTGCGGCGCGG